>SXGQ01052678.1_pt1 | contig 11102 bp, 11 predicted proteins | sample 3178371 | NCBI WGS metagenome assembly SXGQ01 (sample SAMN11356859, study PRJNA531348) | freshwater metagenome | isolation source: freshwater sample F1-20 | place: China: Fuxian Lake, Yuxi | collected 2017-12-25 | reverse complement strand
CGGGTCCTCGAGGATCGTCACCTCGCAGTGGGCGGTCAGCGCGATGTCGCCGCCGGCCATGATCGTCAGCGCCGCGCGCGGGTCCTCACGCAGGCGGCGCAGGCTCTCGCGCCGCCGGGCGAGCGCGAGGACGAGCCGCGTATCCGACACCCGGACCGCCGTCGACACCGGGATCGCGTGCGGTGCGCCCGCGCCGGTGGAGAGGACCGCGACGGTGCCGGGCGCGAAGTCGGGCAGCGTGGCGGGGTCCTCGCGCGGCACTCAGGCCACCGGGTGCTCGATGGCGCCCAGGCCCTCGATCTCGATGCGGATCACGTCGCCGGACTCCAGGAACACCCGGGGGTCCATCGCGCTGCCGACGCCGCTCGGCGTGCCCGTGAAGATGAGGTCGCCCGGCTCGAGCGTGGTCGTCTCGCGGATGAACGCGACGATCTCGGGCACCGTGAAGACGAGGTCCGACGTGCGCGTGTCCTGGCGCAGATCGCCGTTGACCCAGGTGCGCAGCTGCAGGTCGTGCGGGTCGGGCGCCTCGTCAGCCGTGGTGACCCACGGGCCCCAGGGACAGAACCCGTCGGCGCCCTTCGCGCGGGTCCACTGCTTCTCGCGCCGCTGCAGGTCGCGCGCGGAGACGTCGTCGCCCACCGCGTAGCCGGCGACCTCCCCGTCCGCGCCCATGACGACGACGAGCTCGCCCTCGTAGTCCAGCCGGCGCACGACGGGCGGGCAGACGACCGGGCCGCCCGGAGGCGCGCTCGCGGACGGCGCCATCGTGAAGACGATCGGGAACTCCGGGACGTCGAGTCCCTGCTCCTCGGCGTGGGCGCGGTAGTTCAGCCCGATGCCGAACAGCACGCGCGGGTCGGGCACCGGCGCGAGCAGCGTGACACCGGCGAGCGGGTGGGCCGGCCCGTCGGCGGGTGTGCGGTCGCCGCCGGCCAGCCGGTCGCGGACCGTCGACCCGTCCGTGAAGGCCACGACCTCGTCGCCGCGCACCTCACCGGGATGCGGGGTGTCGTCGCCGGGCACCAGGAACGTCGCGAGCTTCATGCGCGGCGATGCTAGCTGCCCTCCACGGGGCGTCGAGTCCGGGCCCAAAACGTCAAGTTCCCCGCCGGACAGCCGACCAGAACTGGTGAGATGTCTGCATCCCTTCGTACTCGTCTGCTCGGCCGCAAGCACGCCGGCGCCCGCCTCGCCATCCGCGGGTTCGACAGCCTCGACGTCCGCGTCCTCGGCTCCGAGGACGGCACGCACGCCCTGCACCTCCCGCGCCACGCGCCGGAGATCCGCAGGCTGCACCGCGAGAAGGGCATGATCACGCTGGCCGACGGCACCGCCCAGGAGGGCATGCTGATGGCCATCGAGGGCAAGAACCGGCGGATGCTGTCCGACCGCATGCAGTTCCTCGTCGACGGCCTGCCGACCGGCGCGCAGAAGCGCCAGTGGGTCCGTGTCCCGGTCGTCATTCCCGTGCGCGTCGGGGTCAACCCCCAGCGCCGTGACTGGCGCGAGGGCTGGACCGTGGACCTCAGCGCGGGCGGCGCGCTCATCGGCGGCGTGCAGGCCGGCAAGGCCGGGAGCACATTGCGGGTCCAGTTCTCCCTGCCCGACCACGACGAGCGCCTGGTGTGCGTCGGCGCCGTGACCCGCATCAGCGACGCGGGCCTGCGCGCCCTGCGCTGGACCGCGATCGACGCGGGCGATCGCCAGATCGTCTCGGACTATCTCGACAACGAGCTGCGGCGCGTTCTCGACCGTCGCTACGCCTCGTGACCCAGCAGGCATCGGGGCCCTGCGGCGGGGTACACTCCCGGCGTGACTCCGATTCTTGCTCTCAGCGAAGCCGCCTGGTTCACGATCGCCCTCGTGGGCGTGTTCTTCGTGGTCTTCCCGCTGCTCGCGCATGGTCTGATCGGCTTCGCCGTGGCGGTCGCGCTCGGCGAGAAGGCCGAGAACCGGCGCACGGACGGCAACTGGCGCCGTCCCAAGCAGCAGTAGCCGCCGCCCTCAACCTCGCGGGCCGCTGACGTGCGGCTCGTCGCCACGCCCGACGTCGCCGACGGCGCGATCATCGCTCGCGATGTCCGCGCATCGGCGATGGACGCCATGCCGCTGCTCAGCGCAGGCGCGCCGCTGCAGCCGGCCTACCGGCGGGCCCTCGAACGCGCCGGAGTGAGCCACGTCTTCGTCGACGACGAGGTGAGTGCCGGCATCGAGCCGGTCGGGATCGTGCCGCGCGAGGCCCGCGCCCGCGCGATCCGCGCCGTGTCAGACCTGCTCGCGACGGCGAACCGCGCGGCGGCGCGGGGTGCGGGCGTCGGCCGCGCCGACATCGCGGCGCTCGAACCCGTGGCCAAGGAGCTCGCGCTCGAGGTCCGCCGGCGCGAGGCGACCCTGCCGACGCTCGGCGAGACGGGCCCGCCGGCGGACTACCTGCCCGCCCACAGCGTCGACGTCGCGATCCTCGGCATGCTGATCGCCGCGCGGCATCAGCAGACCCGTGGCTGGGTGGACACGAGCACCGCGACCTCGGCACGGCGCTACGCGGTCAACGAGGCGGGGCTCGAGCGGCTCGGCCTGGCGCTCCTGCTCATCGACCTCGGCAAGGCCGCGGTCCCGCGCGGTCTGCTCGAGCACCCGGGCCCGCTCGACGAGCCTGGGCGCGAGAGCATCCACCAGCACACCGCCCTCGGTCCCGAGATCCTGCCGGCCGGCATGTCGTTCCTCGTCCAGGCGGTGATGCGCAGCCACCACGAGCGCTGGGACGGGAGCGGCTACCCGGACGCGCTGGCCGGTGACGCGATCGCCTGGGAGGCGCGGGTCGCGGCGATCTGCGACGTCTTCGACGCGACCACCGCCAATCGCGTGTACTGCGAGGCCGCGCCGCAGCACGAGGGATGGAGCACCGTGATCGCCGGGGCGGGGACGGCGTTCGACCCTGACCTCGTCGAGGTCTTCCGTGAGGTCGTCGTGCCGTACCCGCCGGGGATCGAGGTCCTGCTCGTCGACGGCCGCATCGGCGTCGTCGCCGAGGTGGCCTCCGCGGATCCGCTGCGCCCCACGGTGCGCGTCGCCGCCGAGGGCGGCGGGGTCGAGACCATCGAACGCGCGCCGGTGCAGCCGGTCGGCGGCGCGGCCCGCGCCGGGCGCGCCGCGTAGGGCCGTCCGTCCAGCCACGGCCGCAGCGACGGGGGCGCGCTCTAGAGTGCCCGCCGACATGCGCGGCATCGCTCTCGAGACCTTCGGCGGCCCGGAGGTCCTGCTCCTGCGGGACGACCTGCCGACCCCACCGGTCGGGCCGGACTCGGTCCTCGTGCGGGTCCGCGCCGCGGGGGTCAACCCCGTCGACGCCGCCGTCCGGCGCGGATTGCTGGCCGACGCGTTCCCGACGTGGTCGCCCGTGGTCCCGGGGTGGGACGCTGCCGGGGTGGTCGAAGCGGTCGGCGACGCCGTCAGCGAGTTCCGGCCGGGCGACGAGGTCTACGGCTACTTCCGCAAGGACTTCGTCCGTGACGGCACGTACGCGGAGCTCACGACGATTCGCGACGTGCACCTGGCGCGCAAGCCCGCGTCGCTGAGCTTCGAGGAGGCCGCCGCCGTCCCGCTGGCGGGCCTCACGGCATGGCAGCTGATCGACGAGGCGCTGCGCGTCGTCGCCGGCCAGATCGTCCTCGTCCACGGCGCCTCGGGCGGCGTCGGCTCGTTCGCCGTGCAGCTCGCCAAGCGCGCGGGCGCGAACGTCATCGCGGTCGCCAGCGCGCAGAACCACGAGTATCTCCGCGGGCTCGGCGCCGATGAGTGCATCGACTACGGCACCGAGGACTTCGTCGACGTCATCGGCCGGAACCATCTCGCGGGCGTGGACGCGGTCGTCGACCTGATCGGCGGCGACACGCTCGCGCGCAGCGCCCAGGTGGTGCGCCCGCGTGGGAAGATCGCCTCGGTCGTGCAGCCACCGCCGCGCGGCGGACTGTTCGAGGAACACGAGATCCAGGGCCGCTACGTCTTCGTGCGCCCCGACGCCAACGGGCTGCGCTTCCTGGGTCGCGCGTTCGAGGCCGGGGAGCTGCAGGTCCACCTCGCCGACGTGCTGCCGCTGACCGAGGCGCCGCGTGCCCACAACCTCATCGAGATGGGCCATACGCGCGGGAAGATCGTCCTGCGGATCTGACCGCGGCGCGGCCGGTGCGCCTGGCGTTGCACAATGTGGGGAATGGACTCGCTGCGCGGACGCCTCCTCGTCGCTTCTCCTGCTCTGCAGGATCCGAACTTCACCCGCACCGTGGTGCTCGTCGCCGAGCACACCGAAGAGGGTGCGATGGGCGTCGTCCTGAACCGGCCGATGGACCTCGAGGTGGCCGACGCGTCACCTGCGCTGACCGATATCGCCACGGACGACGAGGTCGTCTTCGCCGGCGGCCCGGTCCAGCCCAACGGCGTGATGGTGCTCGCGGAGTTCGCCGCGCCCGCCGCCCCGGCCGTCGCGATCGCCGGCGACCTCGGCTTCGTCGGCGCCGACGACGATCTCGAGTCCCTGTCGGACTCCGTCCGGCGCGCACGGGTCTTCGCCGGCCATGCCGGCTGGGCGCCGGGCCAGCTCGACGCCGAGCTCGAGGACGAGGGCTGGATCGTTGCCGACCTCGATCCCGGCGACCCGTTCACGGCCGACCCCGACGCACTCTGGAGCACGGTCCTCGAGCGGCTCGGAGGCTCCTTTGCCCTGGTCGCCCGCATGCCGGACGACCCGTCGGTGAACTAGCTGCCGGTGGAGCGCGGCGGGGACATCACCGCCGCGCCCGGGCCTTCCGCAGCGCGTCCTCGGTCGTGCGCAACTGTCGCTCGAAGTCAGCCAGCGCCTGCAGCAACGGCCGGGGAACACGGCCGTCCGCATCGCGTCGCGCATCCACCCGGGTGCGCAGCGCCTCGACCGCGCGCTCCAGCCGTCCGGATCGGTGCTCGAGGCGCTGGCGCTCGAGCATCGCGCCGAGCTCGTCGTGTGCGACCACGCCGAAACCCGTCATGCGGCGAGCCGCGTCTCGGGGAGGGCGCAGGAGCCCATGTGCGGCCGGGACTGCGGTTCTGGTCTCGGGATGAGGTGCGGCGCTGGCCATCACATGGTTCCTCTCGGCGGTGACCAGCCGATGCTAGGCCGCGATCCGCGCCTCGCCATCGGGGGTCCTCGCGGATCATCACCTGGTCCAAATCACGGATAGGAGGGGGCGACTCAGGCGTCATCCCGGTCGCGAATCCGCAGTGTCCACCGACGTCGATCACTCGATGCCTGCGTAGCGTTCGAACCACCCCTCCGAGGAGCGAGGAGCGCCATGCTTGGCAGCAAGCCCGAAACGGCCCCAAGGAACGCCGGGGTCCGACGCGAGCGGATCGATGCCCTGACCGATGTGATCACGTGCGCCGATCCGCTCACCGCGGACACCGTCGCCGACCTGCGCAGGACGCTGCGCGCATCCCTCGATGCCGGCGCCACGTTCGTCATCGTCGAAGTCGGAGACGCCCGACCGCACGCCGTGCCGCTGCAGGACACGTTGCTCGCCGCCGCCGACCTCCTCGCGGCCCGCACCGGCGGCTTGGCGATCTTCGGTTGCGCCGTCGGCCTCCCTGGCCGGCCCGAGTTCGACACGTATGCGACTCAGGCCGAGGCGCTCGCCGGGGTGCGGGGTCGGCTGACCCCGCGGCGCACGCTGCGCTCAGCGCCCGCAGTGCCCCGGGACGCGTCAGACGCCGCGTAGGTCCTCGCGCCGGCGCAGGGGCCCGACGAGGACGGGCCGCCGGTCCGGGCCCCGCGGCCCGGAGGCGGCGAAGGCCCGGGGGCTGATCACGACGCCGGCGCGACCGTGATCGAGCGCGATTCCGTCGTGGACGGCTTCGGGACCTCGATCTCGATGACGCCGTTCTTCGAGACCGCGTGGATCTCGTCCGGGTCGACGCCCGGGGGGAGGGCGATGGAGCGCGTGAAGGCCCCGACGCGCCGCTCGCGCCGGATGTACCGCTCGTCCTTCTCCTCGGTGGTCTCGCTGTGCTCGCCGCGGACGGTCAGCACGTCGTCGTGCACGTCGATCTTGACCTCGTCGGGGGTGAGCCCGGGAAGGTCAGCACGCACCACGAGGTGGTCGTCGCGGTCGATGACGTCGACTGCCACGCCACTCCCACCGCGGCCCCGATCGAAGAGCTCCTCGAACATCCGGTCAAACCGCGTCTGCAGATCGGTGAGCTCTGCATACGGACCGGTCCGTCGGGTGAGGATCGTCATCACGTGCCTCCTTTGGGGTGATGGTGTCGTCACCGCCACGCTACGCCCGCGGCCATGCGATGCAATCGGCGCGTTCTGCGCACCGTCGTCCGTACTGAGCACGGATCCCGACGCTGGGCGCTCCGGGCGCGCGCGTGCGACCGCCGAGGCCGGCCCGCCGACAGCGTGCTCGTTCGCAGTCGGCGGGCCTTGCCCGGTACCAGGCCGGCGCTCACTGTGGGAGAGGCCCCCGCCCGCGGGTGCGGACGAGGACCGGATCAGCGATGCGCCAGCCCGCGGACAGGGTTCACGCGGTGGTGAAGCCCTTCTCCACGTCGCAGTCCAGGGCGCTGACGAGCGCCGCCTGGACACCGAAGGTCAGGAAGTTCCACCCGATCTTCGTGATGCGGATGTCCACCCGGCGGATGGTCGAGCCCGAGAAGTCGAACACGCCGTCGACGGTCGCGGACACGGTGGTCGGGAGGAACAGGATCTTGAACTGCGCATTGCCGGTTCCCCGGAACGTGATGCGGTTCTTGCCGCCCTCCTGGCACCCGACGCACGTGTTGCCGATCGTGGCGCTGACGTTCGTCAGCCACGTGGTCGTCTTGCCGATGAGCAGGAAGCTCGTGCTGAACAGGTTCAGCTGGCTCGCCGCCACGCCGGCGTTGTACGTCACCTTGTTGTTGACGCTGTCGATGTCGGCGAAGAACGTCGTGCCGTTGAACTTCGCGGCGCGGCCGAGCGTGCACGAGGACGCGAGACCCTGGGCATCGAACGACCAGTTGCGGCTGTCGACGATCGCACCCGAGGCGCTCGCGTCCAGGTAGCCCGTCGTGCACATCTGGCGCACCGTGCCGCTGAACCGCAGGCCACCGGTGTTGCTGATGCTCAGCGAGCCACCGCGCAGGTACAGGTTGTCGTAGATCTTCGCCTGACCGGCAAGCGAGCCGCTGATCGTGTACGCAACCGCGCCACCCGGCGTGGTCCGCTTGATGGTGCCGTTCGCGCCGAGCGTCACGCCACCGAGCGCGAGGTCGGAGAGATTGAACGACAGGTCGAACGTGCCGTTTGACGCGACGGCGGCCGAGAAGCCGGCGCCCTGCGTCGAGCCGTTGACCGCGACGTTGTACGCACCCTGAGAGGCCGCGAACGTGAAGCCGGCGCTGAACGACGACTTCGTCGGGATCAGCGTCGTGTTGACGGTCGCATTCGCATCGGCGTTCACCGAGACGACACCGTTGACGGACTTGACCTCACCCGTGATGCCGGTGCCCGCCCCGAGGCTGAACTCGTTCGTGACCCCGCAGCCGGTCGGCGCGCCGCCGGACAGACCGACGGACCACGTGTTGCCGCCGGTCAGCGGCACCGTCGTTGCGACGGCGCCGGAGATCCGGCCGGACACCGGGCAGTCGACCGACACGTTGCCGGTGAACGCCAGCTCGTCGTTCGTCAGCCGCAGGCTGCCCGCGAGGGTGCCCTTGCCGAACACGATGTTGGCCGAGCCGCCGACGTCGTAGACGACCGGTCCGCTGGGCGTCTCACGCTTGATGTCACCGTCGAACGCCACGTTGGACCCGCCGAACGGGACGGTGAAGTCGGCGTTCAGGGCGAAGGTGCCGTCGAACCGGACGATGCCCTGCGCCACGCCGATGTCCGCACCTGCGTAGAACCCGACGTAGCTGCCTGCATCGGTGCCGTCGTAGATGAAGCGGAACCGCGCGTCCCACTCGTCCGCGCCGTCGGGCAGCAGGCTCGTCTGGATGATCCCGCCCACCTCGAACAGACCTGTGATCGCGCCTTCGTCGGACGCGATCTCACCCGTGAGGTCACCGGTCGGCAACTGCAGGTCGTCGCTGACCACGCAGCCGCCGTTCGTGGCGCCGGTCAGGGAGAAGGACCAGTCGTCGTCGTCGACGATCGTGCCGGACAGCTGGCCGCCGACGCTGCCTGTGAGGCAGTCGACGCGTGCGCCGCCGTTGACGGTGAAGCCGTTCCTGTCCCAGCGCAGCGTGCCGCCGGTGAAGAACACGCCGTCGGCAAGTTCGACCTCGCCGGTGATGGCGCCGCTGACGCCGGTGAACTCGAACGGGTTGAGGATGTCCAAGCCGGCGACGACCGCGCTCAGCGTGGACGTGCCGCCGCGGAACTTGAACTGCCAGTTGATGACCTCGACGCGATAACGGCGGTTCAAGAGGTTGACGGCAACGAGCACGCGGCCCGTCTCGACGACCGCGCCGCTGGGCTGGCGCTGCTTCTGCCGGAGGTTGAGTCCGAGCGAGTTGCTGCCACAGCAGGCGACATCGATGGTGTAGAAGGTCGGACCGTTGTCGGCCGGCACCGTGGGCAGGAGGCCCAGCGCGGCGTCCTCCGCATCGCCCTGACCGATACCCGCAAACGCCTGCATCCCGGCGGGCGCCTCCGTGGCGGCCGGGATCAGCGAGCCGGTCGACTCGTCCGAGCCGTCGAGGCTGAAGGTCAATGGCTTGTCCGCGTCGATCGTGAACTCGCCCTTGGCGACCTCGTCGGCGAACGTGAAGCTGCCGCCGCGCAGCGTCAGCGTGTCAGCGGTCGCCACACCGGTGACGCCCTCGCCGGAGCCGACGTCGCCGTAGGACAGCGTCGCGCCCGACAGTTCCAGCGTGTCCCCGACCTCGGTGATGGTCCCGGGGTCGATCGTGACCGACGGGGAGAGCTCGACGGCGTCCCCCGGATCGGCATCGCGCAGGTCCGCAAGCGTCGCGGCGTTTGCACTCCCGGCAATGCCGAGCAGCAGCAGGCAGGCTCCCGCAATGGTCGCGAGAAGCAGCCGCAGGCTCGCGCCCGTGACCGTATGCATCGTGGTCGTCCCCCCGGATACGAAGATGTGATCGGCCGGATTCCGGTACCGGCCAGTCGGAGACCCTATCCCCCATTCGTCCACCGACGCAAGCCCATCGTTGGCGGGTATCAGAACCGTTTGGCCGCCCGTCCAAATGGACGCTGCGACCAGTTCGGGTCAGCCGCCCGCGATGGCGTCGCGGTACGCCCAGAACGCCGGCTTCGGCGTCTGATCGGCCCGGACGAGGCCGAACGAGTTCTCGCGGTTGGCGGGGTCCCCTGCCGCGTCTCGATGGGTGTAGGCGAACACGGCCTTGATGTACGGCGTGGCGCGGGCGTCGGCGACGTAGAACCGCATCGCGTCGGCCTGCTGGGCCTCGGTCACGCAGTTCGTGGCCACGGCGCTGGTGCACTGCCCGACCTCGGTCAGCCACATCGGCCGGGCGGCGCCGCGACGTGTCCACTCGTCGTGCAGGAGACGGGTCTTCCAGTAGGTCCACAGGGGGTTGGCCCCCGGGGTCCAGGAGCCGTACGGGTGGACGGCGAGCCCGTCGACACGCGCCGCCAGCTGCGGCTCGGCGGCGAACAGCTCCGCGGTCCACGGGCGCGACGTGCCGTTCTCGTCGATGGTCGGCTGCACCGGAAGGAGGAACCGCGCCTCCGGGTTGACCCGGCGCGCGGCGTCGACCGACAGGACGTAGAGCCGCGCGAACGCCGCGGGCTCGACAGGCCGGTAGTACCAGGCGCCATAGGGCTCGTTGAAGATCTCGATGTGGTGCAGCACGAGGTTCGCGTCGCGCCGACCGGCCCAGAACGCGCCCCCTGGCCCGTACCGCGCCGTGAACGAGGCCACCCAGGACGAGAACGACCCGGCGTCGATCGAGGAGATCCGCTGCAGCGAGTTGAGGACCGGCAGCACCCGCATCCCCTCACGCAGCGCGAGCGTGTACCGCTCGTCGATCTCCGCCCACGACATCTGGGGACCGAACTCGAGGCGGTCGGCCGTCACCCCGATCGCGCGCAGCGCACGCAGGCCGGCGCCGCCGCCCCCGGTCGCCTGTGTGATGCCGAAGATCTTCGTGGTGCTGTTCAGGTCCGGATGCGGCGACGACGTCGCCGTCCCGGCGCTCACGGGGACCGGCGCGGGAACGCCACCCGGCAGCGCCGGCGCCGGAGCCGGCGTCACCTCCCGCATGCGGAACGTGATCCGCTCACACGAACTGACCCGGCGGAGCACCGACCTGCGCAGCAACGGCCGGCGCTGGCCGATCTGGTCGACGACGAGCCGGTCGTCGCCCTTGCCGCACTTCACGCGGAACGCCGCCGTCGGTCGTTCCACGAGGATCCGGTCGTTGCCGCGCCCGCCGGAGACACGGTCGCCGCCCTCGGCGGAGATCTCGTCGTTGCCGCTCCCGCCGATGAGCGTGTCGACCCCGCGCAGCCCGAGGATCTCATCGCTGCCGCCGCGGCCGTTGAGGACATCGCGCTTGTGGCTGCCGACCAGCACATCCGCCCGGTTCGACCCCGTCTCGCGGATCGCCTCGGCTGCGGGCACGGACGTGAGGAAGACCGCCAACGCGGTCACGAAGAGGATCGGCTGACGGATCATGGTGAAGGGCAAGCCCGGCATCTTGCCAGTGGGTCTGGATAGTGACTGTCCGGGCAAAGTCCTTCTGTGAACGTGGCATCACTCGGCCAGGGGCCTCGGATGCCATTGGGAGAACTCGCTGACGCTCCTTCTCCCCTTCAACGCGAAAGGGGCGCCCGGGTGGAGGACCGGACGCCCCTGTTGATCGCGTGGGGAGGGTGGAATCTGCGGCCTTCGGCCTTGATTCCATTGGGAGAAGCTCGCTGGGGCTCACATCTCCCGGTTGGAGGAAACCTGTGCCGTGCCTAGCGGATGTGGACTCCGCTGATGGCGCGGGAGATGACGAGGCGCTGGATCTCGGCCGTGCCCTCGAAGATGTCGTAGATCTTCGAGTCGCGGTGCCAGCGCTCGACGGGGTACTCGCGGGCGTAGCCGTTGCCGCCCATG
>SXGQ01242404.1_pt1 | contig 11103 bp, 8 predicted proteins | sample 3178371 | NCBI WGS metagenome assembly SXGQ01 (sample SAMN11356859, study PRJNA531348) | freshwater metagenome | isolation source: freshwater sample F1-20 | place: China: Fuxian Lake, Yuxi | collected 2017-12-25 | reverse complement strand
TATTCAATCAAGCGATCCAGACCAAAGTGTTCCCTCATGTATTTGATAAAATTTTCCTGCGACCACCGCGCTTTGATCATAAGATCGCGATCTTCTCACGAAGTGTTTTGACTTCCGGCAACCGATCCAATCCAAGCAGTTTCCCCCACTCGCCGGGGGCCTGATAGCGAACCTGTTCCATCGAGGGGCATCGGACCAAGGCCAAGAGTCCCAGCAAGAGAAAGAGGGTTTCCAGAGGATAGAATCCCGGCGGCAAGGCATAATAAACCGCGCAGCGCCCAGAAAGCAATTTCCTATCAGTCGGCAGCCTCACGCCAGGATGGAGCGCACGACTTTTCCGGCGACGTCGGTGAGACGGAAGTCACGGCCCTGGGTGCGGAAGGTTAGTCGTTCGTGGTGGATGCCCATCTGGTGGAGGATGGTGGCGTGGAGGTCGTGGATGTGGACGGGGTTTTCGACGGTGTGGTAGCCGAACTCGTCGGTCGCTCCGTAGGTCAGGCCGGGTTTCATGCCGCCGCCGGCGAGCCACATGGTGAAGGCGTGCGGGTGATGGTCGCGGCCCCAGGTTTTTCCAGCGCCCTGGGCGACGGGTGTGCGGCCGAATTCTCCACCCCAAATGACGAGGGTGTCGTCCAGCAGGCCGCGTTGTTTGAGATCCGTGAGCAGCGCGGCGGCGGGTTGGTCGGAGGCGGCGCACTGGCGTCTGTGCTCGCGATCCATGTCGGTGTGCGAATCCCAGCCGCGGTCGTAGAGCTGGATGAACCGGACGCCGCGCTCGATGAGGCGGCGGGCGAGCAGGCAGTTGCGGGCGAAGGACGGCTTCGCGGGGTCGGCTCCGTAGAGTTTGAGGATGCGCTCGGGCTCGTCCTTGAGGTCGGCGAGCGCGGGCACGCTGGCTTGCATGCGAAAGGCGAGTTCGTAGGAGGCGATGCGCGAGGCGATTTCAGGGTCGCCCAGCGCGTCGCTCTGACGGCGATTCATCCACTGAATCATGTCGAGTTCGCGGCGGCGGTCGGCGGGAGTGACGCCCGGCGGATTGTCGAGGTGCAGCACTGGCGCGCCGCTGTTGCGGAAGGGCACGCCGGCATGGCGCGAATCGAGAAAACCGTTGCCCCAAAAGCTCTGGAGCAGCGGCTGGCCGTCGCTGGAGCCGGAAGTGAGGACGATGTAGGCGGGCAGGTCGCTGTTTTCCGAACCGAGGCCGTAGGAAAGCCACGCGCCGTGCGTGGGCCGGTCGCCGAGCAGCGTGCCGCAGTTCATGAAATTGACGGCGGGGTCGTGGACGTTGGTGTCCGTGTGCATGGAGCGGATGACGGTGAGTTCGTCCGCGACTTTGGAAAGGTGCGGCAGCAGCTCGGAGATGACCGTGCCCGACTGGCCGTGTTGCTGAAACTTGTAGGGCGAGCCTTTCAAACTCGGCGTGCCGCGAATCAGCGCGAACTGCTGGTGATTTTTCAGCAGCTCCGGCGGGATGGTTTTGCCGTCGAGTTCGTTGAGCTTCGGCTTCGGGTCGAAGAGGTCCACGTGCGACGGCCCGCCGGCCATGAAGAGGAAAATGATGCGTTTGGCGCGCGGCGCGAAATTCGGAAATCCCGGCAGGCCGCCGGACGCGAGCACGTCGGGCTTGAGCAGCGACGCGAGCGCGAGCGCACCGAGACCGCCGGCGGAGCGTCCGAGGAAGGCACGGCGGGTGAGCGAGGTCTGGAAAGCAGCGAGCGGCGTCATGGTCTGGTGAGGGTTTCGTCGAGGTTCAGGAGCACGGTGGCGAGGCGGGTCCACGCGGCAGGCAGGTCGTTCGCATAGCGTTGGGTTTGCTCCTCGATGAACGCGAGAAAGCGCGCGCGCTCGTCGGCGGCGGGCTTGCGGCCAAGACCAAGACGGAAGGCGAGTTCCAGGCGGGCGGCGTTGTTATCCGGCGCTTCGGAAAGGATGCTCCTGGCGAAAGCACGGGCCGCTTCGACAAAGATCGGATCATTCAGCGTCACGAGCGCCTGGGTCGGGAGATTCGCGGTGTTGCGCCGCGCGGTGCAGACGGCACGGGCCGGGGCGTCGAGCAATTCCATCGTCGGGTGCAGAGCCATGCGTCGCCAGTAAATGAAGAGGCTCTTGCGGTGAAGGTCCTCGCCGCTGCTGGCGGTCCATTTTCCCGGCAGGTCCCGGTCTTCCCAGTAGCTGGCCGGCTGCGGCGGAAAGACGCTGCGCCCACTCCCGGCAGGCTTGAGCAAACCGCCAAGCGCCAGCGCCTGATCGCGGATTTGTTCGGCGGGCAGACGCACCCGGGTCATGCACGCGAGCAAGCGATTCTGTGGATCGCGCGCGGCGAGCGGCGGCGCAATGCGGGCCGACTGGCGATACGTCGCCGATGTCACGATGAGACGGTGCATGGCCTTCATGTTCCAGCCGGAGGCAACAAACTCGCTCGCCAGCCAGTCGAGCAATTCGGGGTGCGTCGGCGACTCGCCTTGCAGGCCGAAATCCGCCGGCGTGCGCACGAGGCCGTGGCCAAAGTAACCTTGCCAGAAACGGTTCACGACGACCCGTGCAACGAGGGGATTTTTTCCATTCACCAGCCAGCGCGCGAACTCCAGCCGGTTGCTCGGCTGCACCGTTTCACCGAGAAGAAACGCTGGCACTCCCGGCGATACTTTCTCCCCGCGAGTCAGAAAATTTCCCCGCACATGAATGAACGTCTCGCGTGGTTGCGCGCGCTCTTTCATCACCGGCACCGACACCGTTTTCTTGTCCGGCAATGCGACCGTCGAAAACGGGCCGTCCTGGCTGAAGGCCTCCCCCGAGTGCTCGATGTTATTGAACAGCGCGAAGAGCCGGAAGTAATCCGCCTGCGAGAACGGATCGAATTTGTGATCGTGACATTCCGCGCAGCCCACCGTGAGACCGAGCCACACGGTGCCCGTGGTGTTCACGCGGTCCACGACTCCCTTCAGCCGGTATTCCTCCGCGGGATACGTATTCCCTTTCGCCTGCGGTGCGTTGCGGTGAAACGCGGACGCGATGCGCTGCTCCGTGGTCGCGTCTGGCAGCATGTCGCCGGCGAGTTGTTCGATGGTGAATTGGTCGAACGGCTGGTTGCGGTGCAGCGCCTCGATCACCCACTCGCGGAACGGCCAAATTTCATAAGGCTTGTCGTCGGCAAAGCCCCGCGTGTCGGCATAGCGCGCCAAATCCAGCCAGTCCTGTGCGCGGCGCTCGGCGTAGTCCCGCGTGGCCATCAGGCGATCCACCGCGCGCTCGAAAGCCTCGGGAGATGAGTCCGCGAGGAAAGCATCCACCTCCGCAACGGTCGGCGGCAAGCCCGTGAGGTCGAGCGTCACCCGGCGGATCAGCGTCGTGCGTTCCGCCTCCGGCGAAGGCGAAAGCCCGGCCTGCGCCAGCCGCGCGCGGATGAAGTGATCGATGGGATGGCGGTCTGGCGGCACCGCCGGGCGACTGAGCGGAACGAACGCCCAGTGCGGTTCATAGCGCGCACCCTCGGCGATCCAACGCCCGAGCAAGTCCCGCTGCGCGGGCGTGAGCACCTTGTGGCTCTTCGGCGGCGGCATAAGGTCGTCCTTGTCCGTCGCATTGATGCGTTCGATCAGCGCGCTTTTTTCCGGCCGCCCCGGCACAATCGCCGTCTCGCCGCTCTCCGCCGGCGTCGTCGCGCTCGCGCGAAGATCGAGACGCAGTTTGCCCTTCAGCGACTTCGCATCCGGCCCGTGGCAGGCGTAACATTTGTCGGAAAGAATGGGCCGCACCTCGCGATTAAAATCAACCGCACCCGCGCCAACTCCCTGCGCCAAAGCCAGCGCGACCATGGCGAGGCAACGACGTTTTATGATGCCGCGCCTCCACCAAGGAAACGCCCGGCATAACCTTCGTCGTGATGAAATGAATGCACTCATCGGGTTGTTTCGTAGCATCGCCGTCCACTCTGCTTTGCCAAACTTTTTTTGGCAGCGCACTGTGATCGGCGTCGGGAGTGATCTCAAAGTAGCCAGGCCGTCGCGCAGCAGCTCGCCGTCGCGCATTCTCAGGAGCAGCGTGCCGCGGGATTTTCCGGAAAGCTCCCCGAGCCGGTGGAGCGTGACGAAGGTCGGTTTTGTGGACGGGTGTGACATGGCGTTTTGCCCTGCCGCTCGTGTCAACTGCTCGCGGCTTCGCCCACGGCTCGATTCCCGCGAGGCGGGAAAATAAACCGCGCAGCGCCCAGAAAGCAATTTCCTATCAGTAACGCGATGCCGTTCTCTTTGCAAATGAGAACATGCCCGACGCCGACCACGAAGTTACCATCACCGTCGTCGGCTGGCAGGGGAAGCCACGCAACGAGGCCTCGAGCGACTCCTGGGTGCATGTGGACAAGTTCATCGTGGACGGCCGCGACTATGACGACGCGGGCCTGCCCCACACCTTCACCGCGACCGCCGACGGCACGGTGAAGCTCCTCATCAACCGCTCACCAGTGCTCGAACAGACCGAAGCGAAGCCCGCGCGCGAGGAAATCGCCAGCAAGCCCATCAAGCTCCTGCGTCGTCGTATTCCGATCTCCCTCACCCACACCACCGGCCATGACGGCGGCGGCATCCAGCTCGACTGGTCATCGCCATGCCAGCCCCGCAAGACGGTGCCGAGCAGCAACCTCTACCCCATCACGCCTCGATGAATATTGAGCAACGAACCATGAAACCACTCCTCGCTTTCCTCCTTCTCACCACTGGCCTCACCCACGCCGCCGAGCCTGCCGCCCACCCGCCGGTGCCTATCCGGTTTCATCTGGATGAGCCTCGCACGGTCACGCTGGTCATTGAGGACGCGGAGGGACAACGGATTCGGAATCTCATCAGTGCGCAGTCCTTTCCCGCAGGTGACCAAACGGTGTGGTGGGATGGAATGCGCGAGGAGGGAGTGGAAGAGATCCACGTTCAGGGCATCGCGCGGTTCAATCGTCAGCGCTATGCCGTCGCGCAGCCGGGATCGTATCGGGTGCGCGGGTTGTCGCGTGCGGACCTGGACTTGAAGTTTGAGTTCACGCCTTACACCGCGGGCAGTCCGCCGTGGAAGACCGAGGATGGCTCGGGCGGCTGGCTGCATGACCATTCGCCGCCATCGGACATCCTGTGGGTGCCGGAAAAGAAGCAGTTCTTCGTCGTGAGCTTTGTCGGCGAGATCGGCCACGGCGCGGTGTGGCTGGATGAAACGGGGCGCAAGGTCTCGGGCACGCGCGGCTTTGGCGCGGCGGGCGGCTGGTGCGGTGCACAGTTCCTGGCGCGTGACAGCAAGGCCAGGGCGGGCGTGTGGGCGCACAGCGCGGTCGCGTTCAGGAATCAATGCGAAATCTGGGAACACGGCGCCGGTGCGCGACGGGTGTGGCGGCAGGAGTTCGAGGACAAGGACGACGAGCGCATCGGCGGACTCGCGGTGCATGATGGCGTGGCGGTGCTGAGTTTTCCGAAGACGAACCGGCTGCTGTTTGTCTCCTGCGCCAAGGGCGAAACTCTCGGTGAAGCGACACTCGATGCGCCACGCGGCATGGCGGTGGATGCGCGAGGTCGTTTGCTGATGATCTCCGGCCGCGCACTGCTGCGCTATCCGAGCGTGGCGGCGGCGCGTGCGGGAGAAAAGCCGGAGACGGTCATTCCGGCAGAACGCCTCGACGAACCGCAACGCATCACGGTGCATCCAGATGGCAGGCTGCTAATCAGCGACTGGGGCGGCAGTCATCAGGTGAAGATCTTTTCCGAAGCGGGCGAGTTTCAATCGGCCATCGGCAAAGCCGGCAAACCTCAAACGGGCCCCTACGATCCGCTGCATCTGCAACGTCCGAGCGGCTGCTGCATTGCGCCTGATGGCAGCCTGTGGATCGCGGAAGCGGACATGGCACCGAAGCGCCTGAGCGCCTGGAGTCCCGACGGCAAGCTGCTGCGTGCCTTCTACGAACCCTCCGGCTATGGCGGCGGCGGGACGATTGATGCGAGCGATCCGTCGCGCTTCTTCTACGCCTTCAGCGGACATCTCGATGCGCGCTGCGTGATGGAGTTCACGCTCGATTGGAAGACGGGAGGCTGGCAGTTGAAGAACGTGCTCTCGCGCCCGGATGAACATGGCGGGCTGGCGCTTCCCGGGGCTCCCGAACTGCCGCTGCATCATGATGGCCGCACGTATCTCGTCGATTGTTTCAACTCCAATCCCATCGGCGGCAGGCCGGTCATCAGCATGGGTCTCATTCGCGGGGATCGCCTGATTCCTGTGGCCGTGGTGGGGCATGCCAAGCCGCTGATGAGCACATGGCCGCCACTCAAATCGCTGGATTTGAAATCCAAGTTCGGCGGCAAGGAGGAGTCAGCATTCCTGCTCTCGTGGAGCGATGGAAATGGCAATGGCGCGGTCGATGCCGACGAAGTGCAAGTGATCGAACGCGCCGGTGCCGATGGCTTGCTGACGATGCTGCCCGACTTCCGCATCATCAGCTCCGCAGGCTGGGAGATCGCGCCGCCGCAGTTCGGCAAAGACGGCGTGCCAAGCTACGACCTCACTCGGATGCAGCGCCGCTTTGAAGGACGTCTCAGTGGTCAGCCGCTCCTCGCTGCCGACGGCACCTGGGTGGTGAGCGGTGGTCCCTTCACCGGCTATCGCGAGGGCAAGGTGCGCTGGAGTTATCCGAACGAATGGCCCAGCCTGCACGCCAGCCAGAACTTCTCGCCCAAGCCCCGGCACACTGGCGATGTGATCGGTCCGTGCCGCGTGCTTGGCTATCCAGTGAAAGCATCCGACGCACGCATTGGCGAGCTGTGGGCCATCTATGGCAACTTCGGCAACATCTTCGTCATGACCACCGATGGCCTGTTCGTGGCGGAGCTGTTCCATGACCGCCGCGTGCTCGGTCTCGGCAGCGGGCCCAATTACACACTCGGTCCGCGCGATGGATCACGCGGCGTGTCGCTCGCCCACCTCAGCCTCACGGAGGAAACCTTCTGGACCACCTGGACGCAAACGCCTGACCAGAAGGTGTATCTCGTCGCTGGTCACGGCCATTCCACCATCACGCGGCTGGATGGATTGGAGACACTTCAGCCTTTCCCTGCGCAGACCATCGAGTTCACCGCCGAACTCGCGCAAGCGTCGCAAAACTACGCCAGCGAACAGGAGAAACTGCGACAGGCAAAAAGCCGCGACGAAGGCCTCACCATCCTCATGCGCCGAGGACGCAACGTGCCGGTGATGGATGGACTCGAAGGCGATTGGATCAAAGCCCCGTGGGTCACCATCGACGGCAAGACCGAAGCCGCGATGCAGATCGGCAATGACAAGCTCTTCGTCGCCGTGCGGTCTGCTGATCCCGGCCACGAACGGCTCACCCGCAACGTCGCCGACTCGAAGACCCTCCTCTTCAAAGGCGGTGGAGCCATCGACCTGCAACTCGGCACCGATCCAACCGCCGCACCCGGCCGAACCAAGCCCGTCCACGGCGACCTGCGTTTGCTCGTGACCCACCATCAAGGCAAGCCCACCGCCACGCTCTACCGCCCCGTCTCCGACAACACCCAGCGCCGCGAGACCTTCACCTCGCCCGTGCAAACCGTGGTCATCGACGAAATCCTCGACGCCAGCCCCGACCTCGAACTCAAGGAAGCGCACACCGCCGGACGCAGCTTCTACGAGTTCTCCATTCCCTTGAAGCTCCTACGGCTCCAGCCCGATGCGACCAAGGCACTGCGAGGCGACATCGGAGTCCTCATCGGCAACGGAATCGAGACCACCGCCCGCGCCTATTGGCACAACAAGCGCATGACCATCGTCACCGACATTCCCACCGAAGCCAGCCTCTACCCGCAGCACTGGGGAGCGCTCCGGTTTGAAAAGGCGGAGTGAATGAACCGCCGCCGATTCTCTCATCACCGCAACATCTCCACATCATGAAACCACTCCTCGCATTCCTCCTTCTGACCACTGGCCTCACCTTTGCGCAAACGCCCGACCTGACACTCGCACGCGACAAGAACTGGCTCATCATCCAAGGCCCGCATCTGCCGAAGGGCGAGATCCGCATCAACTACCTGGAAGCGTATTGCCGCACCCACTCCACCACCGCCGACTGGCATGACACGACCATCGGCCACACGACGGAACTCCTCTCGCTCAGCGACGACAAGAAGACGATGAAGCTGCGCTAAACCGCGCAGCGCCCAGAAAGCAATTTCCTATCAGTAAAGACAAGGCTCGTTTAGTTATGCCCTACACTATTGAAAAACATAATCACCGTCTCGCTGCCTGGGCCGCTTCCACCTCGGCATCGGCTAGCCCTCTCTGCCGGTTCAAGGTTGAGGTCGGTGTAGCGGTGCTCGAAAACAGCGGGTTCACAGCTGAGGCTTTCGCGATAGCGAACTTGCCTACGCCGGCAGAGCTTGACGTAATACATGCGGGTTGGAGAGAAACTGTAATCAATTCGGCCCAGGTGCAGGGGCGGACATTCACCCACGGCATCGCTGCAAAGCTCATCAACTGTTACCTGAAGGTGCGCTTCGTGTGTGCAGGGGAACATCTTCACGAACGAGTTAGGGCACTTCATCCGCCCATTGATGCCCTCTTGCTGGCTGCTCTGGCTCAAGCGAATTTCGGAGGCCAGGCGATGGAGTGGCGCAATTTCCATAACCTGCGCTGGTCCAAGTTTGATTCAGCCACGTATCAAGCCGTGATAAATCTGATGCGGGAATCCATGCCCGCTGGCGATCCGCTGTGGAAGATCGAAGAGTATTGGGAGGGCCACCAATGAGACACTTCCGATTGGCGGGGTGTGCACGCCGCTGGTGGCCCACTGGCCGGCGGGCATCAAGCCGCAGAGTGGGTATAACCGCGAGCCGGCCCACCTGATCGACATCATGCCCACGGTGCTCGACATCACCGGGGTGAAATATCCCGGCACATCGAAGCAAACCAAAATACCACCGATGGACGGCGTGAGTCTGGTGTCTGCGTTCAAAGGCCAGACGATTGCCCGCTCCAAACCGCTTTTTTTCCAGTTCAACAAAGGCTCTGCGATTCGCGACGGGCAATGGAAACTGGTGCGCAACAGTCCCACCTGGGAGCTTTACGACTTGGCGGTGGATCGCACGGAGACACACAACCTGGCGGCGCAGCGGCCGGAGTTGGTTGCGAAGATGAATGCCCAGTGGCTGGCCTGGTGGAAAGATTGCACCGGCAGTGATTGGGCGGGCACGGCGCCCAAGGAGGTCAAAGATGAGTAACCAGAGCAACGGCCTGCGAACACGGAAACAATTTCCAATTGAACCGCGGAGCGTCAAAAAGCAAATTCCTATCAGTTCGAGAACCTCGACGGCGGCAAAGAAGACCGCACCGGCGAGGAACTCATGCGCGGACACGCCATCACGCTCCGCGAGAAACCCGCTGCCGCAGTGCTCGTGCTGAAAGCCATCAAGTGAGTGAATCCATGAAATCCTTTGCCATCATCGTCCTCAGTCTGCTGCTCGGCCCCTTGGCCGCCCATGCCGCCGGGCAGCCTCCCAACATCCTTCACATCCTCGCCGATGACATGGGTTGGACCGCGCTGAGTTGCTACGGCAACAAAGATGTCGCCACGCCAAACCTCGACCGCCTCGCGGCGCAAGGCATGCGTTTCACTGCCGCCTATGCCGATGCGCAATGCTCGCCGACGCGAGCGGCGTTTTTCTCCGGCCAATACGGCGCGCGCAGCGGCGTATTCAAGGTCATCCACGAGCAGGAGCCGCCGAAGGCATTCATGCGCATCCCGACGCCGAACCTCTCGATGTCCTCGGATGTCGCGACGCTGGCGACGACGTTGCGCCGGGCCGGCTACACCACCGGCCTGAGCGGGAAGTGGCACATCGCCAATAATTACTCCGCCGCGGCGCTGCGCGGGATTGAGGGCGGCAAATATTTTGACCGCTACGGCTTCGACTTCTGCGGCGAGGCCAGCCAATCCGCGCACGCCGAGGACAAGGCGGTGACCGCGATCACCGACGGCATCCTCGGCTTCATCGAGCACAGCAAAGGCCGGCCGTGGTTTGCCTGCGCGATGCATTTCACCACGCACGCGAAGCTCTCCGCGCCCAAGGCGCTCGTCGAGAAGCACGCCGCGCGCGGCTACCGGCGCACGACCAGTCCGGTGGCGAAGTTCGCCGAACGGCCCACCGCCGAGTATCTCGCCATGCTGGAACACTTCGACAACGAGATCGGCCGGCTGCTCGCGCGCCTCGACGGCTGGGGCCTGCGCGACAACACGCTCGTGGTCTTCACCAGCGACAACGGCGGGCTGTCGCGCATGGCGAGTTGCGCGCCGTTGCGCGAGGGCAAGGGTTCACCCTACGAAGGCGGCATCCGCGTGCCGCTCATCCTGCGCTGGCCGGCGAAGATCAAGCCAGGCTCGGTCACGGACACGCCGGTGCATACCGTGGATTTTTATCCGACGTTCGCCGCGCTCGCTGGTGCCACGCCTCCGGCCGGCCACCAACTCGACGGCGCGAGTCTCGTTCCCCTCCTCACCGGCGGCGGTCCGCCCGCGCGCGCGGCGCTCTACTGGCACATGCCCTCCTACACGCCGATGTATGGCCGCACGCCCTGCGCCGTCATCCGTCAGGGCGACTGGAAACTCATCCACTGGTTCGGCGACTATCTTGACCCGCGCGGCTTTACGCCGGACGACGCGCCCTATGGCAAGCTCGTCGTCGGCCCGCGCGCCGAACTCTACAACCTCCGCGATGACCTCAGCGAAACGCGCGACCTCGCCGCCACGCAGCCAGGCAAAGCGAGGGAACTCCGCGCCGCGCTCGACCAGTGGTTTGTGGACACGGGCGCCGGTTTCCCCACGGAGAATCCCGACTTCGATGAAGCCACCTGGTGGGCCACGAAAGAGAGCGCTCCGAAACGGAAGAGCAAAGACAAATGAATCACACCATAAACCGCGCAGCGCCCAGAAAGCAATTTCCTATCAGTAATGTCCACCATCCCACATATGAAAAACTCAATCCTTCTCGCCCTCACCTTTATCCTCGGGCTGGCAGTCTCTGTGCACGCCGATCTCTGTCCCAAGCACAAAGGGAGGCTCTTCATCGCCAGCGTCGGTGAATGCCG
>SXGQ01383181.1_pt1 | contig 11104 bp, 12 predicted proteins | sample 3178371 | NCBI WGS metagenome assembly SXGQ01 (sample SAMN11356859, study PRJNA531348) | freshwater metagenome | isolation source: freshwater sample F1-20 | place: China: Fuxian Lake, Yuxi | collected 2017-12-25 | reverse complement strand
TTTCTGTGAGGGATGGGTTGGAGGAGCGTTTGGTGGGGGTGGCGACGGAGCGGGCGGAGGGTTTTTTGTTGGAGGATGGGAAGGGGGCGGACGGGTTCTGGGTGGCGCGGGTGCGTTTGGATGGGCGGGAGTTTGGGGGTGCGGTGGTGCAGTGGGAGGGGAGGGGTGATGCTCCAGTGGCGGGGGCGCGGGTGAGGGCTGGTGGGAGGTTTGAGGGTTTGCCGGTGGCGAGGAATCCGGGTGCGTTTGATGAGGCGGGGTGGCTGCGGAATCAGGGTGTGGCGGTGGTTTTTCGAGCCGAGAGGCATGAGTTGGAGGTGGGTGACTGGGCGAGGTGGGGTGCGGGGGTGCGGCAGGGTTTCCGTGAGGGGGTGGCGGCGGGGCTACCGGAGGATTCACAGGAGGCGCGTGTGATCCGGGCGGTGGTGATCGGGGAGTATCCGCAGGATTCGGATGAATTGATCGGGGCGTTTCGGGATAGCGGGACGTTGCATGTTTTCAGTGTGAGCGGGCTGCATGTGGGGTTGGTGGGTGGGATCGGGTGGTTGGTTTTGACGGGGCTGGGGGTATCGAGGAGGCGTGCTGTGGTGGTTTTGGTGGGGATGATGTTCGGGTATGCGTGGTTGGTGGGGAATGGTCCGCCGGCGTTGAGGTCGGCGTGGATGGGTGGGGTTTTTCTGGGGGCGTTTGTGTTTCGGCGGCGGCCGGATTTGTTGAACAGTTTGGGTGCGGTGTTGTTGGTGACGTTGATTTTGGACGGGCGTTTGCTTTTTCAGCCGGGGGTGCAGTTGTCGTATGGGGTGGTGGCGGCGATTGCGGTGGGGAGTTCGTTGGCGGGGCGTTGGTTTGCGTGGATGAGGACGCCGGAGTTGTATTTGCCGGAGTCTTTGATGAGCCGTGGGCAGCGGTGGTGGTTGGGGTTCCGGCGGTGGCTGGCGGGGTCGGTGAGTGTGTCGAGTGCGGCGTGGGTGGGGTCGACGCCGTTGACGGTGGTGCATTTCGGGTTGGTGACGCCGATTTCGGTTTTGGCGACGGTGGTTTTGGTGCCGTTGGTTTTTGTGATTTTGGCGTTGGGTTTGTTTTCGGCGGCGGTGCATCCGTTGGTGCCGTGGGTTTCGAAGGGGGTGAACCGGGTGAACGGGGTTTTTGCGAATTGGTGTGCGGGGACGGCTGAGGGGTTTGCGGCGATTCCGGGAGGGAATTTTCAGGTCCGGCGTGCGCATGAGCCGTTTTTGTTGGTGTATGATTTGGAGTATGGGGCGGGTTCGGCGTGTTTTTCTGGAGGTAGGGATGGGGCGGTGTTGGTGGATTGCGGGGATCGATATAGTTTTGAGTGGGAGGTACGGTCGTCGTTGAAGCGGTTGGGGGTGGTGCCGGATTCGGTGGTGTTGAGCCATCCGGATGGTGGGCATTTGGGTGGGGGAGGGGAGGTTTTGGATGCGTTGCCGATCCGGCAGGTGGTGTTGCCTGTTAGGCGGTCACGGAGTCCGGCGTTTCAGGCATGGGCTGAGGGGGCGGCGAAGGGCGGAGTCAGGACGGTGGGTGCGGCGGAAGGGGCGATGTTGCCGTTTCCTGGAGGGGCGAGTCTTGAGGTGGTTCATGCGCCGGATCCGATGGCGGTGAATGCGATCGCGGATGAGCGGGTGGCGGTGTATCGGCTGCACTGGCGTGGGTGGCGGTTGCTTTTTGTGAGCGACGCGGGGTATTCCACGGAAGAGAGGATTTTGAGGGCCGGGAGGGATGTTTCAGCGGATGTGCTCATCGCCGGGAGGCATCGGCGGAGTTTGACGCTGGGGGATGATTTTTTGGATGTGGTGAATCCGCAGGTGATTGTTGCGTCGAATTCTGCGTTTCCGGTGGAGGAGCGCTTGCCGGGGAGGCAGGCGGATTATTGGCGGAAGCGGGGGATTTCGGTGGTCGATCAGCGTGAGACGGGAGGGGTGACGATGCGGGTGACGTCAGAGGGGGTGCTGGAGATTTCGGGTTTTGTGGATCGATCGGTGTTGCGGCTCAATCCTCGGTGATGGGTTTGCGGCAGCGAAGGCGATGCATGGATTTGCCTTCGGCTTCCCATTGCATTTGGAAGTCGGTTTTTGGATAGAAGAAGGAGTTTTCGGGCCATTCGAGGCGTTCGAATTGGGCAAAGGCATCGACCTGCTCGCAGCCCCACTCGAAGTATTCCTCATGATCGGTCATGAAGAGGAATTCGCCGCCTGGCTGTAAGACGCGCTGGATGGCTTTGAGGAAATCGACTTGGACGAGTCTGCGGCGGTGATGGCGCGCCTTTGGCCAAGGGTCGGGGCAGAGCAGGTGCAGGCGTGAGACGGATGCTTCCGGGAGCAGCCACTCGATGGAATATCGGCTTTCCAGGCGAAGCACGCGGGCGTTTTCCAACCCGCTGCGGGTAATCCTGCGGCAGACTTTTTTTACTCTTCCTAACAGCCTTTCGACGCCCAGGAAGTCGCGCTCCGGGACTGCGCCCGCCATTTCCCTGAGAAAGGTCCCGTCGCCACAGCCGAGATCGATTTCAAGCGGCCTGTCGGGGCGGCACAATTCATCGCGCTCCATGCGGCGGAAGTAATGCTTCGGGACAAACTCGCCCGCCATGCCTTTGCGGGGCAACTCATGTAAGACCTGCGACTCGCTCACGCCGCCATTGAAACGATGGCTGCGCGCAACCTGCAATCCCGCAATGCCACGGGTTCCCGCTTGACGGTGTTTCGCTGTCGGACCTAGCTTGCGCGACCGACACGTGCCCAGCCGGGCCGTTTTCACCACCGCCAACCCCGACCCCCTTCCTACCGTGGACCTCCAGGAAATCCGCCGCATTGTCGAATTGATGAACGAGCATGGCCTCACCCATTTCGATCTCACCAAGAAGGACTTTCATCTGAAGCTGAAGAAAGGTCCGGATTTTGATGATCTTCGCGGCTTGCTGGCCAGCTTGCCGAGTGCCCCCGCAGCCGCAGCTCCGGCGATTTCAGCTCCCGCAGCAACCGGATCGGCCGCTCCTGCAACGGTTGCCGCGGCGGAAGGATCAGAGATCACTTCGCCGATGGTAGGCACTTTTTATCGCAAGCCCGCTCCGGACGCGCCGAATTTCGTCGAGGTCGGCTCCACCGTTTCAGAAGGCCAAACTCTTTGCATCATCGAGGCCATGAAGGTGATGAATGAGATCAAAGCCGAGAAATCCGGTACCATTTGTGCGCTCGTTGCCGAAGATGCCACCCCCGTGCAATACGGCGACGTGCTTTTCCGCATCAAGTGACCCGGCGGTTTTCACATTGAAAATCGAACACTGAAATCCAGCCAATCCTCTCCCATGTTCAAGCGTGTCCTGGTTGCCAACCGCGGTGAAATCGCCCTCCGCATCATCCGCGCGTGCCGCGAACTCGATGTGGAATCCGTCGCTGTTTATTCCGAAGCCGATGTGGATTCGATGCACGTGCAGTTGGCGGACGACGCCGTCTGCATCGGGCCCGGACCGAGCAAGGAGTCCTATTTGAAAGCCGACCGGATCATTGCCGCTGCCGAAATCACCGGTGCGGATGCGATCCATCCGGGTTACGGATTTCTATCAGAGAATGCCCGCTTCGCGGAAATTTGTCAGACATCCGGAATTACCTTCATCGGTCCTTCCGCTTCGGTGATTTCGATGATGGGTGACAAGGCGACCGCACGCGCGACTGCGGTTGCGAATGGCGTGCCGATCACTCCGGGTTCCGGAATCATGGTTGATGCCGAGGCGGCGCTTGAGGAAGCAAAAAAGATCGGGCTACCGGTGATGATCAAGGCTACGGCAGGTGGCGGCGGGCGTGGGATGCGTCCGTGTTTTGAAATCGGCGAGTTCATTTCGCTATTTCGCGCTGCGTCCAATGAAGCGCTCGCGGCGTTCGGAAACGGCGAGTGCTACCTCGAAAAGCTTGTCATCAATCCGCACCATATCGAGTTTCAAATCATCGCGGATTCCCACGGCAACTACATCCACCTGGGCGAGCGGGATTGCTCGATGCAGCGTCGAAACCAGAAGATCATTGAGGAATGTCCGTCGCCACTCCTCACGCCGGAACTCCGCCAGCGCATGGGCGAGGCATCGGTAGCGCTGATCAAGGCGATCAACTATCAGAACGCCGGCACCATCGAGTATCTTGTCGACGAGAAGGCTGAGAATTTCTATTTCATGGAGATGAATACCCGGATCCAGGTTGAGCACCCGGTGACGGAAGAAGTGATGGGCTGCGAGCTCATTAAGGAGCAAATCCGGGTTGCTGCCGGCGAGCCGTTGTCCCGCCATGTGCTCCAAGCAAGTCCGCGCGGGCATTCCATCGAGTGCCGTATCAACGCGGAAGATCCCTACAATAACTTCACCCCTAGCCCCGGCACCATCGATCTCTGGTATGCACCGGGCGGCAAGGGCGTCCGCGTCGATACCCATGTTTACTCCGGCTACTCGGTTCCGCCTTATTACGATTCGATGATCGCCAAGCTCATCGTCACCGGTGCCACCCGAGAAATTGCCATTGCCCGCATGAAACGCGCGCTCGGCGAGTTCATGATTCGCGGCATCAAAACGACGATCCCGTTCCAACAGGAAATCCTCGCCCACCCGGACTTCGCCTCCGGCAACTACGACATCGGCTGGGTTTCCAGATTCATTGAGGAGCGGAAATCCTGAGAGGTGGGACCCGCCTGATGTCTCTGCAAACCGCCCGCCTTTACGCCATCCTCGACCTCGGATACGCCCGCGAGGAAAACGCAGCCGATGTTGCTGCGGCCCTGCTCGCCGGTGGCGCGGACCTGCTTCAGCTCCGAGCCAAAGGCCACTCGGAAGAGATCATCCGCCGCATTGCCGAAACGCTGATGCCGCTTTGCAAAAACGCCGGAGTTCCCTTCATTTTAAACGATTTTCCCCACCTCGCTGCGAAGCTCGGTGCCGATGGAGTCCACATCGGGCAGGATGATGGATCGCTGTTAGATGCGAGGAAAATCGTGGGGCCACACATGATCGTCGGCCGTTCTACCCACTCGCTCGACCAAGCCCGCGCCGCCCTCGCCGAGGGGTTCAACTACATCGGCTTCGGGCCGCTTTTCCCGACACCCACCAAGCTCGGCCGACCGGGCATTGGCCTGGAACACATTCGCAAGATGGAGCGAGACGTCGGAAGCCGCATTCCTGCGTTTTGCATTGGCGGCATCCGGCGGGACAACCTCCAAACAGTCCTCGATGCCGGCGCGCGCCGTGTTGTGATCGTTTCCGATCTCCTTCAAGCCGGTGACATCACCGCCGCCACCAAGGAAGTGAGGGATTCCATCCCTTCCCCTGTTTGAAAAATCACTCCGCCGCCCAGTCCGTCATCGCACGGTATTCCCGCATGCGCCCGGCGATTTCCTCATCCGAGAGCCCCTCCAGGCGCCGGGTCGAAAACGCCTCACAAGTGAACGATGCCAGGATCGATCCATGCACCACCGCCTTGCGCATCGTTTCTACCGGATAAGGCCCGGTCCCATGCGAGGCGAGATATCCCGCCATCGCACCGAGAAACGTGTCGCCGGCCCCTGTCGGATCCGCGACGTGCTCCAAAGGAAACGCACTGCTGCGGAACAAACTCCCATCCTTCGAGAATAGCATCGCGCCGAACTCTCCCAGCTTCACCACCACGCTGCGCGGACCCTTCTCCAGCAACAAACGCCCCGCCTTCACCAAACTCGGAGTCCCCGCCAAATCCCGCGCCTCCCCCTCATTCAACACAAACAAATCCAAATGCGGCAACACCTCGTGAAGCCGCTCGTTGGCGATCGAAATCCACAAATCCATCGTGTCCGCAATCACAAACCGCGGCTCACCCGAGCACTGCGCCAACATCTCCAACTGATTGTCCGGCGACATGTTCGCCAGCACCACGATCCCCGCCTTCCCAGCTTCCTTCGGCACCTTCACCTGCCAGTTTTCCAAAACATTCAGCCCCACCCGATGCGTCGTCCGCTCGTTCATGTTCTCATGATACTCGCCCGACCACGTGAACGACTCCTGTTCCGACCGCTCCACCCCATCCAGCGAGATTCCACGCCCCTCCAGCATCGCCAAATGCCCTTTCGGGAAATCATGACCGATGATCCCAACCAGCTCCACATCCTTGCTGAAAAATGACGCCGCCAGCGCCGCATACGACGCCGACCCCCCCAACAAGCCCTCCGCTTCGGCTTCAGGAGTCTTCACGTGATCAATGGCAATCGTGCCGCCAATAACAATGCGTTGGGCTGAGGATGTGGACATGCGGCGGAAAACTGAATGGCAGACCCCCAACCCTGCAATCCAAATCCCCAACACCCAATCCCATCCAGTATACCGAATATCTTCAGCCGAGTGTAGTCCTCCGAACAACGCTTAAGCGCTTCGTCCCTCTGCTTCCCGGTAACTCTCCCCCATCCCGCCATTTGATAGACCGACCCATTCGGCCTAAACGGAACACCTGACTCCGGACATAACCGTTAGGTCGGGGTGATCCTCGTCCAACCATGACTGCCTCAAATCAGCAGAGAGCCTCTACATGCCCACCACCTGATAGAAGCAAACGCATTTCAAGTTTCATCTGCCACATCAAAGTCCCAGCACGAGATCCGCACCCCAATCAACAAACCCGACTCAAGTCCCTCACCCAAGCCAAACACCCCTCTTGCACCTCCAAAACTCTCGAACCCTCCCCACCCGCGCCCGACCACTCAGCCCCACAATCCCATGCAATTTCCGCCAAACTCGCGTTTTCCTCTATCAAAAAACCCACAAATCGCCTCCAAAATGCGCTGAAAAAGCCAGCATAACCCTCATAAAATCAATGAATTGAAAGAACTTGCAAATTCGGGATAAATTTTTGCAAATTTTCCTTGCGAGGATGGCCGATGACCTGCTTTGTTGTGCCCGAAACCTAAAAATACGCGAATGTGTGTGGCGAGTGACGAACTCGACTCATTGCCTTCCGACAAAAAAACTCGACAAAACCCCATTCCCAACCTAAAACCACCCCTGTCATGAAACCATTCATTCCCTATTCCCTCCTCGCGGCCTTCGCCGCATGCGGACTTGCGTCCGCGCAAACCGCTGTAACCACGCCTGTTGGTTACTACAATTACGACGCTAAAGCCGGTGGAAACTTGTTTGTGCCGGGCCTGATCGAAAGTCCTGCTTTTGTTGGCGCAATCACTGCTGCCGGAGCTACCACACTTTCGCTCTCAGCCGCTTCTTTGACCGCCGGAGCATTTGATGAGGGAGCTGAGTTTCCAACTCATTATGTAGAGATTACCGAGGCAGGGGCGAACCAAGGAGTCGTCATCGACATCGTATCGAACACGGCTTCCGAAATTGTGTTGGCTTCGGATATTACTGCGCTATCTCTGGCTGGGACAGAGACGATTGTCGTTCGCCCTCACGTTACACTGGCAAATGTAATGGCTGCCGCAGAAGCTAACCTTGCGTCTTTCAGTGACGCCGCCACGTTCTACAACCCGGATGGCTCAAGCGATACATACTATTTCATCGGATCATCTATTTGGTCTACCAATTTCGCGGATCCAGACGGCAGTGATCGGCCTATTCCTCCAGGGACTGGTTTCGTATTCGACACGGCAGCTGATGTTGCTTTGACGGTGACCGGGGAGGTGAAGGAAAGTGCCACGGTTGTTCAGATATCAGGTGGTGGAGTTATCAACATCGTCGGGCCTATCAACCCGTTGGTTGGCGATTCTGCCCCCATCAAGGATCTTGGGTTTGCTGACATGTCTCCGTTCTCGGACAACATCACGGTCTACCCGCCAGGCGATCTCATCAATTCAATTGGCACTTATTATGCTGACGGTGCCGGAGAGGTGACCATCGATTTTGTTAGCCCGTCCACCGATACGTTCTCATTCACTAAAGGAGCGATTTTCGCGGCTGCTGTGGACACTGCTTTCAGAATTCAGTCTGGTCTATAACAAGCGTTGATTAAATCTTCACTCAACAAATCTCCATTAATACAAATATCCATGAAAACTAAATTATTATCAGTATTGGTGGCTGCAACCGCAGCCTTCTCTGGAACTTCAGGTGCTGTTACCCTTGCCCTGTCGGGTATTGCTAACGGCACTGTCGGGCTTATAACTCTCGATACGGATGGTGCTGGTTCTGAACTGCGCACCACTGTTTCTGGACGTGCCATTTTTGTTTCAACTACTTCCGAACTCACTGGTGTTAGCGGCAGCATGGCAACTTTGCTTAGCAGTGCTAATTCTACTCCCGCCATGTTTGACACTGCGCTTTCTACGCTCATCGGAGCGACGGATCCAGCTACCAGTCCGGGGATTGTTCGCTCCACGACGTTTTCCGCTGGGGCTATGACATCCACTGGCAACGTCCAACTGGGTAATGTTGCTAACAAAACCTATCTCTTCCTCGTTGCGGAATCAGGCGGATTCATTACTGGTATCGGTGCCTACACCGGATCGAATGTTCCCGCTGCAGGTTCTGTTACATTCAATCCTGCCTTTGCAAACGACGGCCTTGGAGTTGGAACGTCGGTTCTGGCTGCGGCCACTACCAGCCCTGTGCAGCCAATTTCTGGTTTCCAGCTGGCTCCTGCTGTTGCAATCCCAGAGCCGTCCACGATGCTGCTTGGTGCGCTTGGTGCGCTTGGTCTCCTTCGCCGCCGCCGCTGAATTCAGTGGTGAACGGTTTCAGGATTCTTGAAACTTAACTTTGAGAGGCGGACGCAAGTCCGCCTCTCTTCTTTGTGTGTTTGAGAGGGATGGGGGATTGATGGTGGTTTTGGGTGGGTTTGGTTTGGGGCTGTGATCGAGTTGAAGTCAAAAGGCCGGGAAAACTGGGATGTCGCCCCGCAGCTCTGTCTAGATGGAACATGCGACGGGCGGCTTTTTGAATACGGATGGGGAAGTTGGCTGATTCCGATTTGTGGCAGGTAAGAACTGCGATGGGTGACTTTGCGATATCCGGATTGGTTGATCTGTTGAGATCAAGCTCTGGCGGATCAATGACCGGTGATTTGGCCATTCCTGGGTCGAGTCACTATTAGGCAGGACTGGAGTGGAGATTCGGCTGATGCAGACCAAATACTTCTCTGCGTCCAACCGGAGCGGATGTCGGTCACTCCGCGGTATTCCTCGGTTTAGCAAGGATGGTTGTAGCGGAGGTGTGAAGCAGCGGTGAAGAGGGCCTGAATCAGATGAATAGGACAAAACAGCAGGAATTGCCTTCAGCATACTCTCGAATCCTTTGGATTGGTCGGGTCGTGATATGCGGTGGTGTCATCTCATTCGATCCCACCCCCCAGGTCCCTCGCGCTCCACAGCATCCCCTTTGCCGCAGCCCCGGCCCCGCGCATCTTCCGAGCCCCATCCTTCCGCTTCGGACCGAACAGATGCCTCGCGCTTTCAAATACCGCATTCAAGAAATCCTTGCTGCCGACTACCGATCCATCCGTGAAATGGCACACCCGGCATCGCAACATCCGTCTGAACGGAATCTCCCCCATCCGCGTCGCCTCGGCCTCGATCAATCGCTGCTTCTCCGCATCAAGCTCCTCCTTGCTAGTCCCTTGCGTTTCACCACCTTCTTCATCGCACCACTCCGTTCCACCCGCTCACCCACGCCAGTCGATAGAATTCTTCGATACTCCAACGCCACATCCTTTGCCCAGGAAGCTGCTTCCGCCGCCACACCCAAATGTGCCCTAACAGTCCGCAGCAAACCTGCCCGCTCTTAGCCAAAGAACTTCGTCGAAAGCATTCATACCTATGTATGCTCCCTATGCCACGCCTGTCCGTAGATCCCTCAAACTCCACAAAACCCCCTTCGCCGCCGATCCACTCCCCCGCATCGGCCGTGCGCCGTCCTTTCTGTTCCGCCCAAACCGCTCCCGCGCCCCTTCGAACGCCTCGTTCACAAAAGCACGGCTCCCGATCACCGCACCATCCGTGAAACATCGGATCCTGCACAGCAACATCACCGCCATCCCCAAATCCGGCAAAACCGTCTCGTTATCTTCCGACTGCAACATCTCCGTCGTATTCCTCGTCACCACACCCCGCCCTTCGACGGCAGCCGTCCCCGCAGCCCGGCCCTTGTTCTTCCCAAGCGCCATCCCCATCAAGCGCCGGTAAATCCGCGACGCATCCTTCCAACGCTCCGCCTCAAAACCCGCCCCCTCATGGGCCAGGCACGCCCTAACAAGCCCCTCCCGGGACTTCTTACCAATTCCCTTCGCCCCACCGCCAATGGCCTCCCCATAACTGCTCCACCGATACTCCGCCGGGTCAGCCACCATCCCCGCCCTAACAGGATTCAAGTCGATATAAGCAGCCATCGTGCGCGCCGCCACCCCATCCTCCACAATCACACTTTTGAAGCGATCCTCCCACAAGTGACCCGACCGTTTGTGCTTCGAATTGAACCACTTGGTGAATCGCTCTAACAGCGACTTCATGAACTCGCTCAAATCATGCATCCGGCGCGTGAAACGGCTGCGGATTTCATCCAGCCTTTTGCCCGCACCAAGTCGTGCCTGCTCCACCACCTGTTCGGTGCTGACTGGAAGTCCGGCGGCATCCAGGCGTCGCATTTCAAACTCGCTCCGAGGTCGCACCACCACCGCATCCGCCATTCCCCGGGCGATTTCCGCCAGTTGCGCCTCGCTATAGAAAGCCCCGAGTCGTTCAAACATCTCTGCATCAGAAATTCCATCCCCGGGCATCGGTGGCACCTCCAGCAGAAGGTGGAAGTGGTTGGACATGATGCAGTAGGAAAGCACCCTGCAACCGCTGAACTTCTCGCACATCCGCATGAGCTTCCTGAACTGCTCGCGCTCGTCATCCTGCAGCACAAACCGCCGATCCACCACCCGCGAGATGCAGTGATACATCGCCGGCTTGGTTGTGGAATCCTTCCACGGCGCAACCCATCGTTTGCGGTTGTTTGCGTTCATGGGGCGGACACCACACAAAACCGGACCAGAGCACAAGTTAATTCTTGCTAAAAAGTCTGGAAGTTATTGGCATTCGGCAGTTATTGGCATTCAGGTTCCGTCAATAGAATTCGTTATGGCCGATTTAGTGACAC
>SXGQ01415493.1_pt1 | contig 11105 bp, 10 predicted proteins | sample 3178371 | NCBI WGS metagenome assembly SXGQ01 (sample SAMN11356859, study PRJNA531348) | freshwater metagenome | isolation source: freshwater sample F1-20 | place: China: Fuxian Lake, Yuxi | collected 2017-12-25 | reverse complement strand
TCAAGGGCGAGGTGATCAAGACGGTGCCGGAGGCTCAGATCGTCGAGACGCTCATCGAGGAGGCCCTGCGACTGGCCGAGGGGATGAAGGACGACGACGACTCGACCGCAAGTGCGGGCGGTTCGCCGGTGGTCACCGTAAGCTGAGAGGGCACCCCACCCGCGGGCCGCGCCCGCAGAAGGAACACCCATGTCGGCTCCATCGCTGTCCCGCTCGGTGGGCGGGCAGCGGGTCTCGGTGGTGCGCGACCCCGTGGCAGTGGCCCGGGTACTCGACGACGATCCGGTGGGCGGATGCATGGTCGCGGCTCGGGTCGCCGATCACGGCGTCGAACCCGCGGCCATGGGCGGCGAGCTGTGGACCCGGTCGTCGGTGGCGGATTCGCTCTGTTTCGCGGGCGCGAATCTCATTCCGCTGCGCGGCAACCCGACCGATATCGGAGCCTTCGCCGACCGGGCGCTGAGCACGGCGCGGCGGTGCTCGTCGGTGGTCGGTCATGCCGACCTGGTGCTGCCGATGTGGGACCGACTCCAGCACGGCTGGGGCCCGGCCCGCGACGTCCGGGATCGTCAGCCGCTGATGGCGCTGCCGGCCCGGCCGCGCTGTGCGACCGATCCGGGCGTGCGCCGGGTGCGGGTCGAGGAACTTGATGCCTATCTGGTCGCCGCGGTGGACATGTTCATCGGCGAGGTCGGGGTGGACCCGCGGGCTGGCGACGGCGGGCGGGGTTATCGGCGCCGGGTGGCCGGCCTGATTGCCGCGGGCCGGGCATTCGCCCGCTTCGAGCAGGGCCGGGTGGTCTTCAAGGCCGAGATCGGCTCGCAGTCTCCCGCCGTCGGTCAGATCCAGGGTGTCTGGGTCCATCCGGAATGGCGCGGGCACGGTCTGGGCACCGCGGGGACCGCATCGGTGGCGGCGGCCGTGATGGCGACGCGGCGGATCGCCAGCCTCTACGTCAACGGATATAACACGGTGGCCCGGGCCGCCTACGCCCGGGTGGGTTTCCAGCAAGTCGGCACGTTCGCGACCGTCCTGCTCGACTGATCCGCCCCGACTCGACTGATCCACCGTCGCGACACCGCGGTGCGCCTGCGCGGCAACGCGATCACGAGGCAATAACATTTGCCTCAATGGCAACTTTGGCAACAAAAGTCACAGCCGTCACAGCGGCGCTGGTGGTCGGTTCGGCGCTTGCGGCCTGTACCCCCCGGCCGGACGGCCCGGCGCCGGCCGCCGAGCGATTCTTCGCCGCACTGGGACGCGGCGACACGGGCGCCGCCGCGCAGCTCAGCGACCGCCCCTCCGACGCGCACGCGGCACTCAATGAGGCCTGGAACGGACTTCAGGCCAGCCACCTCCAGGCCCAGATCCTCGGTTCCCGCTTCACCGAGGACACCGGCAGCGTGGACTACCGATTCACCTGGGAGTTGCCCAAAGAGCGCGTCTGGACCTACGACGGCGTGCTGAACCTGGTACGCGACGAGGGCAGGTGGATGGTGCGCTGGACCGCGAGCGCCCTGCACCCCAAACTCGGCGAGAACCAGAGCGTCGAACTGCGCGCCGACTCTCCACGGCGGGCCTCGGTCAACGAACTCAGCGGCACCGAGGTGCTCGTCCCGGGCAGCCTGTACCGCTACCAACTCGACGCCTCCCGGGCGGAGGGTCGGCTGATGGCCACGGCGCGGGTTGTCGTCGACGCGCTGCGGCCCTTCGACGACACCTTGCACCCGCAGCGGCTCGCCGAACAGGCCAGCTCCGCCGACGGGCCGCTGGACCTGATCACGCTGCGGCCCTCCGACCACGACAAGGTCGCGGGGATTCTGGACGCACTGCCCGGAGTGGTGGTGACCCCGCAAGCCGAAATGCTGCCCACCGACGAGACGTTCGCGCCGGCGATCGTCAACGAGGTCAAGAAGACGGTGCTGGACGATCTGGACGGGGAGCCGGGCTGGCGGGTGGTCAGCATCGACCGGAACAGCGCCGATGTCGAGGTGCTCACCGAGACCGCGCCCAAACCGGCGCCATCGGTGTCGCTCACCCTGGACCGCCTGGTCCAGAACGCCGCCCAGCATGCGGTGGACAGCCAGTGGCGCAAAGCCATGCTGGTGGTGATGAAGCCCTCCACCGGAGAGATCGTCGCGGTGGCGCAGAACGGGGCAGCCGACGCCGATGGGCCGGCCGCCACCACGGGTCTCTACCCACCGGGTTCGACGTTCAAGATCGTCACCGCCGGAGCCGCGATGGGCCGCGAGATGGCCACCCCGAACACCCTGCTGGGCTGCCCGGGGGAGATGGAGATCGGGCACCGGGTGGTCCCGAACTACAACAAGTTCGACCTCGGGGTGGTCCCGATGGCCAAGGCGTTCGCCAACTCGTGCAACACCACCTTCGCCGAGCTGGCCAGCCGGATGCCGCCCACCGCGCTGACCGTCGCGGCCGCCCAGTACGGGATCGGCCCGGACTACACCATCGAGGGCCTGACCACGGTGACCGGTACGGTACCGCCGACGGTCGACCTCGCCGAACGCACCGAGGACGGTTTCGGCCAGGGCAAGGTCCTGGTCACTCCGTTCGGGATGGCACTGGCCGCGGCCACGGTCGCCGCCGGCCGAACCCCGACCCCGCATCTGATCGCGGGCAGCCAGACCCTCGAGACCGGTGTCCATCCGCCGGCCGATCCTGCAGTCCTCGACGGGCTGCGCTCGATGATGCGCCTGGTGGTGACCAACGGCACCGGCAAGGAGATCGACGGGCTCGGCGAGGTGTACGGCAAGACCGGAGAGGCGGAGTTCCAGGGCGGTTCACACGCCTGGTTCACCGGTTACCGGGGCGACCTGGCGTTCGCCGCACTGATCGTCGGCGGGGGAAGCTCCACCTATGCGGTGCGGATGGTGCGCAGCATGCTTGAGGAACTGCCGCCGGCGTTCCTGGCCTGAGACCTCACCCGGCGACGATCTCGGTGCCGCGCACCGTGACGGCCCGCGGTCGCAGCGGCTCGGTCGCAGGTCCCCGCAGCACCTCGCCGTCAAGTCCGAACGAACTGCTGTGACAGGGGCAGACCGCCGCGCCGTCGGTGACGCGCGGCAGCGCGCAACCGGCGTGGGTGCAGCGGGCGATGAAGCCCTTGAAGACTCCCGGGCTGGGCTGGGTGATCAGCGTGCCCTCGACGATCGTGCCGCCGCCGACGGGGACCTCGGCCACCGCGACCATCCGCTGGCCCGGGGTGGGGGGGCCGGCGGCCGGTGCGTCGCCGGGCCGGGCGCACCCGGCAAGCGGAAGGGCGGCGGCCCCGAGCAGGACGTTGCGGCGACAGAACTCGGGCATCGGAGCCAGCGTAGTTGAGCCGGCGGGCAGGCGCTGCACCAGCGGGGTAAGTTGGAAAGGCCATGAACGACATCGAAAACAGGGTCGAAGGGGCGCCCGCGCTGCGGGTGTCCGACGCCGACCGCAGCGGTACGTTGCGCCGGTTGCACAATGCCGTCGCACTCGGACTGATCGATATCGGTGAGTTCGAGGAACGTTCGGTGCAGGTGTCCCTGGCCCGCCGGCCCGCCGACCTCGAGTCGTTGGTGCAGGACCTTCCCGGACCCGGCGCCATCGCCACCTCGGCGGCCGACCGGCTGGAGTTGAGGGGCTGGTTGGGCTCGCTGAGCCGGGCCGGCGAGTGGACGGTGCCGACCCGACTGGCCCTGGTCCGCCGGGTGGGTTCGGTGGACCTCGACCTCACCAACGCCCGTTTCGCCGGACCGGTCGTGGTCATCGAACTCGACCTGGTCCGCGGTTCGCTGGACATCCGGCTGCCCGAGGGCGCCAGCGCCTCGATCGACGACATCGTCGTCTACGGCGGCAGCGCGCGCGACCGGCGCAAGAGCCCGCCCGCGGAGGGACGTCCGCATGTGGTTCTGACCGGTCGGGTGGTGCTGGGCTCGGTCACCGTCCGCGGCCCCCGGTCCAAGCGAACGCTGCTGCGCAAGCGGTAGGGAAGGGGACCACCTCGATGCGCAGCGCCCTCCGTGCCGGAGTGGTCTCGCCGACCCGTCCGGTACCCAGATCCATCGAGCGCCCGGAGTATGTGGGCCGTGACGCCGTCGCCGAGGGCAGTGAGCCGTGGGTCCAGACCCCAGAGGTCATCGAGAAGATGCGCGTCGCCGGCCGTATCGCCGCCGGTGCGCTGGCCGAGGCGGGCAAGGCGGTCGCACCCGGTGTCAGCACCGACGAGCTGGACCGGATCGCCCACGACTACATGATCGACCACGGGGCCTACCCGTCGACGCTGGGCTACAAGGGCTTTCCGAAGTCCTGCTGCACCTCGCTCAACGAGATCATCTGCCACGGCATCCCGGACTCCACGGTGGTGGCCGACGGCGACATCGTCAACTGCGACGTCACCATCTACCTGGGCGGCGGGCACGGCGACACCAACGCCACCTTCCTGGCCGGGGACGTCAGCGAGGAGCACCGTCTGCTGGTGCAGCGCACCGAAGAGGCCACCATGCGCGCCATCAAGGCGGTCAAGCCGGGACGGGCACTGTCGGTGGTGGGCCGGGTCATCGAGTCCTACGCACACCGGTTCGGCTACAGCGTCGTACGCGACTTCACCGGCCACGGGATCGGAACGACCTTTCACAACGGACTGGTGGTCCTGCACTACGACCGCCCGGAGGTGGAGACCGTTCTGGAGCCGGGCATGACCTTCACCATCGAGCCGATGATCACCCTCGGCACCCTGGACTACGAGATCTGGGACGACGGCTGGACGGTGGCCACCTCCGACGGCAAGTGGACGGCGCAGTTCGAGCACACCATCGTGGTGACCGAGGATGGTGCCGAGATCCTGACGTTGCCGTGAATCGGCTCGCCATCTCCCCGCGAGCAGACACGAAAGTCCGCGACACGCCGAGGATTTCGGGACGTCGGCGTCTGCTCGGCGGTCGGGAGTGAGCGGGGCACTGCTGGTGGCCGGCACCACGTCCGACGCCGGAAAGTCGATGGTGGTTGCCGGACTGTGCCGCCTCCTGGCGCGCAAAGGGATTCGCGTTGCGCCGTTCAAGGCGCAGAACATGAGCAACAACTCCGTGGTGACGGTCGATGGCGGTGAGATCGGCCGGGCGCAGGCGATGCAGGCCCGCGCTGCCGGGTTGGCGCCCAGCGTGCGATTCAATCCGGTGCTGCTCAAGCCGGGCAGCGACCGAACCTCGCAACTGGTGGTGCGCGGCCGGCCGGTGGGCCACGTCGGTGCGCGCGACTACATCGCCCACCGCGACCGGCTGGCGGGCGTGGTCGCGGAGGACCTGGCCGCGCTGCGCGCCGAATTCGACGTCGTCCTGTGCGAAGGTGCCGGTTCGCCGGCCGAGATCAACCTGCGGGCAACGGATCTGGCCAACATGGGACTGGCCCGGGCGGCAGACCTGCCCGTCGTGGTGGTCGGCGATATCGACCGGGGCGGTCTGCTGGCCCATCTGTTCGGCACCGTCGCGGTGCTCTGCCCCCGCGATCAGGAACTGGTCGCCGGATTCATCGTGAACAAGTTCCGCGGCGACCCGGCCCTGTTGGCGCCCGGCCTCGACCAACTGTCCGCGCTCACCGGCCGGCCGACCTACGGCGTGCTGCCCTACAGCGACGACCTGTGGCTGGATGCCGAGGACTCGCTGTCGGCGGCGTCCGGCGAGACGGTCGGCACGCCGGGTCCACCGCACGGCACGCAGTGGTTGCGCGTGGCGGCGGTGCGGCTGCCGCGGATTTCCAACTCCACCGACGTCGAGGCGCTGGCATGCGAACCCGGGGTCCGGGTGCGGTGGGCGGGTGCCCCGGCCGACCTGGCCGACGCCGACATCGTCGTCATCCCGGGCAGCAAGGCCACCGTGGCAGACCTGGGCTGGCTGCGTGAGCGCGGACTGGCCGAGGCGATCGGGGCGCATGCGGGCCGTGGCGGTGTCGTGCTCGGCATCTGCGGCGGGTTCCAGATGTTGTGCCGGCGCATCGACGACCCCGTCGAGAGCGGGCAGGGCACCGTCGCCGGGCTCGGCCTGCTCGATATCGACATCGCGTTCGCCGCCGACAAGACGCTGCGACGCTGGGAGGACTCACTTCAGGGTTACGAGATCCGGCACGGGCAGGTCATCCGGTCCAGCGAGGATGTCTGGTTCGAGGTGGACGGGTCGGCGCAGGGCTACCGCCGGGGCGCGGTTTTCGGGACGCACTGGCACGGACTGCTGGACAACGACGACGTTCGCCGCACCTGGCTCACCGATGCCGCCGCAGCGGCCGGCCGACCGGGGTTCCGGGTCGCGGCCGACGTCAGCGTCGCGGCCCGGCGGGACGCTCAACTCGACCTGATGGCCGACCTGTTGACCGCCCATCTCGATATCGACGCCGTCCTGGCACTGCTGGACGGCCCCGCGCCGGTCGCGCCGGTGATCACCAGCGCGGTCGGTGGCCTAACCTGAGTGCCATGGGGCGTGCGGCGCTGGCGGGGGTACTGGCCTCGACCGCGATACTGCTGTCGGGATGCGGCCATACCGTCGTGGGCACGGCGACCTGGCCCGGGGCGGTTCTGCAACGCGCGTTGCTGGGGGAGTCCGACTTCCCGGCCGGGGTGCAATACGGTCGCATCATCGAGCTGCCTGGCCAGCCGGACGGTGCCGACACACCGGGTTCGATGCTGTCCCGGCCGGAGGGCTGTTCCAACGCGCTGACCAACGTGATCCAGCAGTCCGCCGAGCGCGGGCCGGGAAGCGCCGCCAAGTATTCGGTGTCCTACGACGGCGCCCGAATCGCGATGACGCTGCTGTCGTGGAACCTCGATCTGGACGCTCTGCAGGCGGCGGCCGGCCGCTGCGCCAACTTCGAGGCATTCTTCGACCCGGACTCCCCGGGCATCCCCATCACCACCTCCGAGCTTCCCGGCCTGGAATCCGGAGCGCTGGCCTACCAGCAGACCATGAACCTCAGTGACTCCCCGAGCAGCGTGTACATGGCCTTCCAGAATGTCGGCGCCCGGGCAGTGTTCGGAGTGGCCTTCCCCGGGGAGAATCCCCGTGTCGCGGCGAAAGCGACTCTGCCGCAGACATTCCTGGACGTGTTCGCCGCCCAGGTGGCCAAACTGCGGGCTTCCTGAGTTCTGACTGAGAGTGCGGCCGGATCGCGGTCGCGCCCACCGCCGGGCGACGTAACGTAGGCAGATGCCAGCGACGCTCATGACGGTCGACGGGTTCCCGGTCCCGGTGAGCGTCACCGGACCGGACCGCGGTCCCTATGTCGTGCTGCTGGCCGCGGCGCAGCATGCACCGGCCGCCTACACCACTCTGTGCGAGCGATTGCACACCGCATCGGTGCGCACCGTCGTCATCGGGGCCGATCCGCGGCTGCACCCCAAAGCGGTGGTCGCGATCCTCGACGCCCTCGACGTGCCGTGGGCAATCCTCGTCGGTGACCGGGACGGTGCGGAACTCGCCTGGGAACTCGCCGCCGGCCGGCCAGATCGATTCACCGGTCTGGTGGTCGTGGACCGCGGCCACCCTCGTATTCCCGACCCGCACGGAGAGGTGCGCGATCCGGACTGCCCGCCGGTCGAGATCAACACCACCGCGCTGTTCACCAGCCCACCCGCGCGCGCGGCGGCCAAGGCGAGCCAGCGGTTCGTCTACAGCGACTACCGGCTGGTCGAGTTCATCGCGCGGCGCAACGCGGCCATGGCCACGGCACAGCTGGCCGCGGAGATCGTGCTGCGCACCAGTAGCTGGTGACCCTCAGGGCACGTTCAGCTCGCCGCCGAGTTCCACCTGACGTACCGGACCGGTGAACCACTTCTTGACCGACAGATGCCAGTAGACGAACAGCAGCATCAGCGTGCCGCCCACCAGCAGCGGGGTGTAGTTGACGAACTTCCACTCGAAGCTGGGATCCCACGGCATCCCGCCCAGCGAGGTCGGGAACATCGCGACGACCGAGGTCACGAGGATCTCGGCCAGTGCGAGCGGGGCGATCCAGCGATAGTGCCCGCGAAGGTTCCAGGTGCCCACCGGAAAGGAGTCGCCGGCTTTCCAGCGGTAGTAGATCGGCACGGCGAAACACAGGTACAGCCCCACCACCCCGATCGACACCACGGCGAAGAACGCCACCGGGACCGGGGCACCGTTGATATCCACCTCGACCAGGGCCGGCAGGGTGATCAGTGCGGCGATCGCCGCGGTGATCATCACGGCATTGGCCGGAACTTTCCGTGCGCTCAGCGCCGACCACAGCTGATGGCCGGGCACGGCGCGATCCCGGCTGAAGGCGAACAGCATCCGCGATGCGCTGGTCTGGCAGGCGGTGGTGCAGAACAGCTGTCCGGCGGTGGAGATCAGCAATACCAGCCCGGCCCACGGCGAGCTCAGGGCCTGGTTGAAGATCGCCGCGACCGCGCCGCCGGCGGCCGAGACCTCATCGGAGTCCTGCACCGCGAACAGGAACGACAACAGCAGGATCCAGCCGCCGATCGCGGAGTAGAAGATCGATCGCCAGATCCCCTTTGCGGCGGCGTTGGCGGCGCTCTTGGTCTCCTCGGAAAGATGAGCGGAAGCGTCGTAGCCGGTGATCGTGTACTGGGTCAGGATCGCCGAGATCGGCAGCACGAACAGCAGCCAGCCCCATCCCGAGGTGGACCCGCCGAACATGCCGCTGTTGTTGATGGTCTTGGCGAAGACGTCGGAGAAGCTGGCGTGGCGTTCGGGGACCAGGAACAGGATCGCGATGACGGCGGCGGCGCCGGCCACATGCCACCACACCGAGATGTTGTTGATGACGGCCAGCAGGTGGCTGGAGAAGATGTTGATGACGGCCACTGCCACCAGGATGACCAGGAACATGACGAAGACACGCTGCAGGCTGTAGCCGGCCAGCCAGCTCTCGCTCATGGTCCCCAGGGTCAGGTCCAGGAAGGTGGCGCTGCTGTAGGCCACCGACGCCAGGATCGCGACCAGACCGATCAGGTTGAGCCAGCCGGTGTAGTAGCCGGCCTTCGGCCCGCCGAGTTTGGCTGCCCACCAATAGATTCCGCCGGAGGTCGGGAACGCCGACACCAACTCCGACAGGGATAGCCCGATCAGCAGGATGAACACCGACAGGATCGGCCAGCCCCAGGCGATGGCCGCCGGGCCGCCGTTGTTCCAGCCCAGGCCGAAGGAGGAGAAGCAGCCCGCCAGGATGGAGATGATCGAGAAGGAGATCGCGAAGTTGGAGAAGCCGGACCAGGAACGTTGCAGTTCCTGGGTGTAGCCCAGCCGGGCAAGGTGCAGTTCGTCCTCGTCGAGAAGTTCATGACCCTCTGGCACGGCGGGCTCCTTCTTGTCAGGCAGTGCTGAAACGATATGCGTTCTATTGGTCTGGTGTCCTACCTTTCGGGTGTCGTTCGTGTAAACCTTGATCTGCCACGATCCCGAGTCGAGGAGCGCCCATGACCTCTGAGAGTGCCGGCCGCCGCCGCGGGCTGTTGACTCCCGGCGAGTTGGACCGGCTGATGGCCGCCGGTGAGGTCGACACCGTGATCGTCGCCTTCGCCGATATGCAGGGCCGGCTGACCGGCAAGCGGGTGGCGGCCCGGCTGTTCGCCGAGGAAGTGGCCGCGCACGGTGCCGAGTGCTGCAACTACCTGCTGGCGGTGGACGTCGATATGAACACCGTCGAGGGTTACGCGATGTCGGGCTGGGAGACCGGCTACGGCGACATGGTGATGCGTCCGGACATGCGGACGCTGCGGCTGATCCCGTGGCTGCCCGGCACCGCCCTGGTGATGGCGGATCTTTTCCGGACCGGCGACGGGTCTGCGGTCCCCGCGGCGCCGCGCACCATCCTGCGCACCCAACTCGACCGGCTCGCCGAGCGCGGGTTGTCCGCCTTCGTCGGCACCGAACTGGAATTCATGGTGTTCGAGGACACCTACCGCGAGGCGTGGGCGACCGGCTACCGCGATCTACGCAAGGCCAGTGACTACAACATCGACTACGCCATCCACGCCTCGACGAGGATGGAACCGTTGCTGCGCGACATCCGGTTGGGGATGGACGGTGCCGGAATGTACTGCGAGGGCGTCAAGGGTGAGTGCAACTCCGGCCAGCAGGAGATCGCGTTCCGCTATGACGATGCGCTGGTGACATGCGACAACCACACGATCTACAAGAACGGTGCCAAGGAGATCGCCGACCGGCACGGCAAGAGCCTGACCTTCATGGCGAAGTTCGACGAGCGCGAGGGCAACAGCTGCCATGTTCATCTCTCGCTGCGCCGGAGCGACGGTGCCGCGGTTTTCGCCGACGACGCCGAGCCGCTCGGCATGTCGGCGATGTTCCGCAGTTTCCTCGCCGGACAGCTGGCGACGCTGCGGGAGATGTCGTTGTGGTACGCCCCGAACATCAACTCCTACAAGCGATTCGCCGAAGGCAGCTTCGCCCCGACGGCGGTCGCCTGGGGGGTGGACAATCGCACCTGTGCACTGCGGGTGGTCGGGCATGGGCACTCGATGCGGTTGGAGTGCCGGGCGCCCGGGGGTGACGTCAACCAGTATCTTGCGGTCGCCGCGCTGATCGCTGGCGGGCTGCACGGGGTCGACCGTGGTCTGGAACTGCCCGACCCGGTCACCGGTAATGCCTACGCCGGCGGCGCCGAGCGGTTGCCGACCACGCTGCAGGAGGCAGCCGAACTGTTCGACGGATCCGTAGTCGCTCGTGCGGCGTTCGGCGACGAGGTGGTCGAGCCCTACCTCAACAACGCGCGGGTGGAGATCGCGGCATTCAACGCCGCGGTCACCGACTGGGAGAGGGTGCGCGGATTTGAGCGGCTCTGATTCCCCGTCGCCTTCCCCCGCGAGCAGACACCAAAGGTCCACTCCGCGCGGCGTGTCGGAACCCTTTACGTCTGCTCGCGGGGAGGGGCGGGTAGTGATCGGGCTGAGCACCTACCGCCAGCGGGCCCGCAGCGGGGTGTGGGACACCCAGGCCTGCTTCCTGCCCGCGGTCTACGTCGACGGGGTGACCCTGGCCGGCGGGGTCGCCACCCTGCTGCCGCCCCAACCGGTCGACGCAGGGATCGCCGAGCGGGTTCTGGACGGCCTCGACGGCCTGATCATC
>SXGQ01697292.1_pt1 | contig 11106 bp, 7 predicted proteins | sample 3178371 | NCBI WGS metagenome assembly SXGQ01 (sample SAMN11356859, study PRJNA531348) | freshwater metagenome | isolation source: freshwater sample F1-20 | place: China: Fuxian Lake, Yuxi | collected 2017-12-25 | reverse complement strand
TCGCGACCGACGCGGACGGCCGACCCCTGACGATCGCCGGGCGCGCCGTGATCGCCGTCCGCGAGGAGTGGCGCGTCGAGGAGGGCTGGTGGGGTGAGCCCGTCCGCCGTCGCTACTTCGAGGTCGTGCTGGATCCGGGGCGGATCACGGTCGTGTTCGAGGACCGCCGTCGGCCGGGCGAGTGGTGGCGGCATGGCCGCTGAACCCGCCTACGCCGAGCTGCATTGCCACTCGGCCTACTCGTTCCTCGACGGGGCCGCCCAGCCCGAGGAGCTCGTCGACCGCGCCGTCCGCCTCGGTCTGGCCGGCCTCGCCCTGACCGATCACGACAACCTCTGCGCCGCCCTGCCCTTCGCGCAGATCGCGCGGGCCGCGGGCCTCCCGCCGATCACGGGCTGCGAGCTGACCGCCGTCGACGCGGATGGTCCCATGCACCTCGTCCTGCTCGCCGAGGACCGGGCGGGCTACGCCAACCTCTGCCGGCTCGTGACGACCGCCCACGCCGGCACGCGCCCGGGGCGCGCGGCCCTGCTCGAGCCCGCAGTGCCCCTGACGGCCGTACTCGAGCACGCCGCAGGGCTGACCTGCCTGACCGGCTGCCCCGGGCACGGAGCGCTGTCGGCACCCGATCCGGCCGTCGCCCGCCGCCGCCGCGATCTCCTTCTCGAGGCCTTCGGCGCGCGGCTGGCCGTCGAGCTGCAGCGGCCCCTGCGTCAGGGCGCGGAGCCCGTGCTGCGCCGCCTCGTCGGCTTCGCCGGGGAGCGCGGCCTGCCCGTCGTGGCGACCAACGACGTGCACATCCACCTGCGCCGCCGCGGCCCCCTGCAGGACGCCCTCGTCGCGATCCGCACCCACGCCCCGCTCGGTGCGCGCACGGAGGCCCTGCGCGGCAACCGCGAGCACGTCCTCAAAGGGCCAATGGAGATGGCACGCCTGTTCCGGGACCTGCCGGAGGCGCTCCGCGAGACCCTGCGGATCGTGGAGCGCTGCCGCTTCGATGTCACCGCGGGCCTCGGCTACCGGCCTCCCGACGGCGCCCCCGATCCCGATCGCGCCCTCGCCGTGCTCTGCCGCGACCGCCTCGCCGAGCGCTACCCCGACGGGCGGCGCGCCGCCGAGGCGCGGCTCGAGACCGAGCTCGGGCTGATCCGACGTCACGGGCTCGCCGGTTTCTTCCTCCTGCACCGCGACATCCTCGAGCTGGCCCGCGAGGTCGCGACCGAGGTGCGCGGGGCCGATGCGGCGCGCGCCGTCCTGCCGCCGGGCCGGGGCCGCGGCTCCAGCGTCGGTTCGATCGTCTGCTACCTGACCGGCCTGTCGCACGTCGACCCGCTCGCCGCGGGGCTCTCGCTCGGGCGCTTCCTCAACGAGGAGCTGGCCTCCACGCCCGACATCGACCTCGACTTCCCGCGCGACATCCGCGAGCGGCTGATCCTGCGCATCCATGAGCGCTACGGCGCACGACGCTCGGCGCTGGTGGGCGCCTTCGCTACCTACCGGGCGCGCGGGGCGATCCGCGAGCTCGGCCGCGCGCTGTCGCTGCCCAGCGCCGACATCGCGCGACTCGCCGCGGCCTCTGACGGCTGGAGCGCGGAGCAGGTCGGCGAGGAGATCCGCCGTGTCCCCGGCCTCGCCGAGCGCGCCGACGAGCCGCGCCTGCGGCTTTTGGCCGCGCTCTGCCGCCAGATCGCGGGCCTGCCGCGCCACCTCTCACAGCACCCGGGCGGGATGATCGTCTCGGACCGCCCCCTGGACGGGATCGTGCCGCTGCAGCCGGCGGCCACCCCGGGGCGCACGATCTGCCAGTGGGACAAGGACGCCTGCGCCGATGCGGGCCTCCTCAAGATCGACCTGCTCGGACTCGGCATGCTCAGCGCCGTCGAGCGCTGCGTGCAGGAGATCGCCCGCACGGGCGCGCCCGTCGACCTCTCCCGGATCCCCCTCGACGATCCGGGCGTCTACCGCGAGATCCGCGCCGCCGACACAGTGGGCGTGTTCCAGATCGAGTCGCGGGCCCAGATGCAGACCCTGCTGCGGGTGCAGCCGGAGTGTCTCGACGACCTCGTCGTGGAGGTGGCCCTCGTGCGGCCGGGTCCGATCCAGGGCGGCGCCGTGCATCCCTACATCAACCGCCGCGCGGCGCGCCGTGCCGACCCCGGCTGCCCGATCCCCTACGACCATCCGCTGCTCGAGGAGCCGCTGCGGGAGACGCTCGGTGTGATCATCTTCCAGGACCAGGTGCTTGACGTGGCCCAGGCTCTTGCGGGCTTCACGCCAGGCCAGGCCGAGGCGCTGCGCCGGGCCATGAGCCGGCGTCGCAGCCGAGCGGCGATCGGAGCCCAGTGGCGCGCCTTCCGAGACGGGGCGGCGGCCCGCGACGTCCCCGAGGAGACGGCGCGCACCGTCTTCCGGCGGATCCTCGCCTTCTCCGCGTTCGGCTTCCCCAAGTCGCACTCGGCGGCCTTCGCCCTGCTCGCCTATCAGAGCGCCTGGCTGCGCCACCACCATCCGGCCGCCTTCCTCGCCGCCCTGCTCGCCGAACAGCCGATGGGCTTCTATCCGCCGGCCTCGCTGCTGCGCGACGCCGAGCGCCGCGGCGTGCCGCTGCACCCGATCGACGTCAACCGCTCGGCCGTCGAGGCGCAGGTCGAAATGGAGGGCGGCGGCGTCCGCCTCGGGCTGCGGCAGGTCGCGGGCCTCGGGCACGAGGACGTACGGGCCCTCGTCGACGAGCGCGTGCGGTGTGGTCCCTTCCGCGACCTCCGCGACCTCGCGGCCCGCGTCGACCTGCCGCGCGACCGGCTCGAGGCGCTGGTGGCCGCGGGCGCCTGCGACGGCCTCGGGGAGCGCCGCCGGCTGCTCTGGGAGCTCGGCCTCGCCGTCCGCTCCGAGCGGGGGCCGGGCGGCCGCCAGCTCGCCCTCGACCTGCGCCTCGGTGAGGCGCCGCCCTTGCCGGAGCCGAACGCCTGGGAGCTCTTGGTCGCCGACTACGCCCACACGGGCGTGTCGCTGCGGGTCCACCCCGTCGCACAGCTACGCGCCGGTGTCCCCGGTGCGATCGGCAGCCGACAGCTCGCAGCGCTCCCGCACGGCACGGCGGTCCGCCTGCCGGGCCTCGCCGTGGCCCGCCAGCGCCCCGCCAGCGCGCGCGGCGTGGTCTTCCTCCTGCTCGAGGACGAGCACGGGCTCGTCAACCTGGTGCTGATGCCCGACGTGTACGAGCGCCATCGCCTGCTCGCCCGCGCGGAGCCCCTGCTCCTCGTGGAGGGCGTGGTCGAGCGGCGCGACCGCCAGCTCAACGTCGTGGTCGATCGGCTCAGCCCGCTCGGGGCACCCGGGCGTCCGGCGCTCCCGGAGACGCAGCCGGATGCGGCCGAGCTGCGTCGCGTCGCCCCGGCGCCGCAGCACTTCGCCCAGGGGCGCCGCCGCGCCTAGGGCTCAGCGGTAGACGATGACCGGCATGCCGATGGTCGCGAACTCCCACACGACCGGCGCATCGCCGAAGGGCAGCCGCACGCAGCCGTGGCTGGCCGGGAAGTCCGGCACGTCCGCGTACTCATGGAGGGCGATGCCCTGATTGAAGTAGACGGCGTACGGCAGCCACTGCTTGAACGGCTTCGACCAGCTCATGCGCTCCATGCGCGTGACGCTGAAGCGACCCGGGGGCGTGTTGCGATTGGTGCCCGTCGAGACCTGGATCGCGCGCTCGACGTCGCCGCGGCCGTTGACCAGCAGCGCGACCTGGTTGGTGAGGTCGACCTCGATGTGCCGCCCCTCGGCCCGATACCGCGCCACGGGGCGCTCGGCGCGCATCAGCCGGGCCACCGTCCGGGCGCCGGCCACGCCGTCGCGCTCGCGGCGCTGGGTGCCCTGGAAGGCGTTGACCGCGTGCCAGGTCATGGCGCCGAACTGCCCGTTCACGAAGCGGGGCGACAGGTAGCCGAGCCGCTGGAACTGCCGCTGGAGCCCACGGACGCCGGGACCGCGGTCACCGGTCTCGAAGCCGCCGGGGAAGCCGGAGCCGGGGTCGCGCCCCGACGCCGCGCGGTAGCCCACGGCGAAGTAGCTCGAGGCGATGGCCCGGCCCCAACCGGTCATGCGCCGCGTGCCGGCGCTCATCGAATTGCGGGAGTCGGTGCCCATGCCGCTGACGATCGCGCCGTCGCCGCCGTCGAGGATCGTCCAGCCGATCAGCCAGTTGAGGACGCCGTTCGACCACCGCATCGTGTCGCGGGAGGTGCGCACGGAGCGCTCCATGCGCGTGACGCCCTGGCCGCTCGTCCAGCGGCGCACGTCGACGACGGTCTGCACGCGCGAGACGTTGTCGAAGATCACGGGCACCCGCTTCGTGGCGTCGCGCAGGCTGGCGTCGAGCTGTGCCCCCGCGGCACGGGTGAAGCGGACGCGCCCGTCGGAGGGCGGGTGCACGCTGTAGACGACGTTGCGGTCCCCGATCGCGGCGATCCAGTTCATCGACACCGAGCGCGAGCCGTCGGGCAGGTTGACGACGATCGGGCTGCGCACGCCCGCGTCGCGCAGGGTGCGCAGGTGCCGGCGCTGGGACCAGATCCACGCCTCGGTGTCGCCGCACGCCACCCCGGTCAGGTGGATGCCGCAGTCGGGGTCGACATCGGGGAGGTACCAGACGTTGTCGCGGCCCCGGAACCAGCGCGCGAGCTCGCGCAGCCAGGGCGCCTGGTCCTGATCGCCCACGGCGACGTTGGCGACGAGCAGGATCAGCCCGCGCGAGCGGGCGAGCCGCTGGAGGCGCAGGAGCGCGCGGCGGTGCTCCGTGGTGTTGGCGAGGCTCGAGACGTTGACGCGCACGACGTTGCCGCCGATGCGTTGGATCTGGCCGAAGGCCCGCGCCGCGCCCGCGATCGAGGCCGGCGGCAGGGCCTGCCCGGGCTGGGTCGGGGCGAAGCGGCCCTCGCCCCAGATGACCCCCCGCACCTTCAGCTCTTGGCGGGAGCCGTCGAGGATGCGATCGCCCTGCACACGCGCGGGCTTCCCGTCGGCGATAGCCGAGCCCCCCATGAGGGCGACGAGGGCGAGCGCGGTGGCGGTCGCGGTGGTGCGTGTCCGGCGGCGCGGCACGACGGACCCTTCGCCCCTCGGGGAGTGAATCCTCCCGGGTGTACCCTGAGGCGGTGCGCCGGCTCCCCGTCCTCGTCCTCGCGCTCATCGCGGCGGTCGCGGCGTGGCCGGGCGTCGCTTCAGCCGGGTCCTACGGCATCGTCGTCGATGACGCGTTCGCCGCCTCCGGGACGGCGGCCTGGACCGACGCGCACCAGCTCAGCGTCAGCTGGGTGCGCATCGACGTCCGCTGGTCCGACGTCGCGCCGACCGCCCCGACGAGCGCGCGGCTGCCGAGCGGCAGGGGCTACCGCTGGGGGCCGCTGGACGCCAAGGTGCGGGCGGCCGCCGATCCGGCCCATCGACCATCCATGCTCCTCTCCATCTGGGGAACGCCCGACTGGGCGCGACAGGACCGCGGGGACGGTGGCGAGCCCGGCAACGGCGCCTTTCTGCCCCAGCGCACGCACTGGCGCAACTTCATTGCCGCGCTCGCGACGCGCTACAGCGGCACCTACGTCGTCAACGGCACCGCCCTCCCCCGCGTCAGCGCCTACGAGATCTGGCCCAACCCGAACCTGCACGCGGGCCTGCGCCCGCAGCGCCTCGCCGGCCGGGTCGCCGCCCCTGCGCTCCTGAAGGGGCTCCTGGCCGGCGCCGCCACGGAGATCCGCGCCGTCGCCGCGGCCAACGCCTTCACGGCCACCATCGTGTCCGGCGGCGTGGCCCGGACCGACCCGGTGAGCACGACGGACACGCCGCCCGTGGCGTTCCTGCGCGCGATGGCCCGCGCCCGGGTCCAGCTCGACGCCGTCGGCCTGCGCCTGTCGCCGCCCTCAGGCGTCGAGGGCGGCGCCGAGGGCGGGAACCTGTCCGCCACGGATATCGCCGCCGCCATCGCGACCGTCGACGCCTACTGGCCGGGGCAGAGCCGGGCGCTCTGGCTGACCGGGTACGGCGCGGCATCCGGCCCGCCGGAGGCCGGACGCAGCGACGCGACGCAGCAGGCGGCGGTCGGCGCGTTCCTCGCCGCCACGCAGAACCCGCGCGTCGCGGTCGGCGTCTGGGACGCCCTCCAGGACACCGCTGGCGCGCCGTACGCCGGTCTGCGCGCGTACGCGCCGGCGGCCGATCAGACCGGGGCGCCGAAGCCGGCCTGGGTCACCTGGACGACGCTCGTCCCGTCGCCGCCGGGCTAGTCAGGGCGGCCCGGTCCGCGGCGGCGGACGGTCGGATCACGCGCCCTCGTACTCCACGAGCGCATGCACCGGCAGGCCCGCGAGGTGGTCACGGCCGTCGAGGCCGCGCAGCTCCGCCACGAAGCAGGCGCCAACGGGCTCCGCCGCGGCGCGACGGACGAGACTGATCATCGCCGCGGCCGTGCCCCCGGTCGCGAGCAGGTCGTCGAAGATCAGGACGCGCTGCCCTGGGCCGATCGCCTCCTGTGCGAGCTCGAGACGGGCCTCGCCGTACTCGAGGGCGTAGTCCTCCGTGTGCGCGGGGCCGGGGAGCTTGCCGGGCTTGCGCACCGGCGCGAAGCCGATCCCCAGCTCCACGGCCAGCAGTGGTCCGAACAGGAAGCCCCGTGCCTCCGCACCGACCGCCACATCGGGTGCGAGGGGGCGCGCGAAGGCCGCGAGACCGTCTACGACCTGCCGCACGGCGGCCGGATCCGCGAGGATCGGCAGCAGGTCGCGGAACACAATGCCCGGCTTGGGGAAGTCCGGAGTCTCGGTGATGAGGGCGCGCAGATCGGGCATGGCGGCACCCTAGCGGAGCGACCGCTTGCCGATCAGGTCGCGACGTCGCGGATCAGGAGCCGCTCGGTCAGCTCCGCGCTGAGCCCGGCGAGCTGTGCGAGCTCGTCGAGACCCTGCTCGCGGCGCTGGCTGTTGCGGGAGCGCAGCGAGGGCGCCAGCACCTGGTCGAAGAGGCCCGCCACCCGCTGGACGCCGGTGTGGAGCTGGCGCACGTGGCGCGGCCCGAGGCCGTATTCCGCCATGCGCTGGCAGATGCGCACGATCTCCACCTCCCCCTCGCTGTAGAGGCCGTCGACGTCGGGGCTGACGATGCCGTAGGAGATGAGCTCCGCGAGCGACTCGCCGTCGATGCCGGACTCCCGCACGAGTTCCGCGCGGTCGACGCGGCGCGCCTCCTGCTGCAGCAGCTGGCGCTGCTGCATGCGCGCCTTGCGCTCCTGCGGACGGGGGACCGTGCCGCCCCCCGATTCGATCTCCTGCCGGATCACGCGGAGCGGCAGGAACTCGTCACGCTGCAGGCGCAGGATCGTGCGCAGGCGCTCGACGTCCTGGCGTCGGTAGAGCCGATAGCCGCCCTGCGTGCGCAGGGGCGTCAGCAGCTTCTGCTCCTCGAGGTAGCGGATCTTCGAGATCGAGACGTCGTCGAACTCGGGCTTCAGCTCCTTGCAGACGGCACCGATCGTGAGTGGCTTCTCCTCGCTGGTCGCGCTCATGCATTCACTCCAGGTAGGTGAGCTTGAACTTGCCGATCTGCAGCTCATCGCCGTCGCGCAGCCGCACGCGCTCGATCCGCCTCGCGTTGACGTAGGTGCCGTTGAGGCTCGCGAGGTCGACGAGGTAACGGCCATCGGCCTCCTGCTCGATCGCCGCGTGACGGCGCGACACGGTCACGTCGTCGAGCAGGATGGAGGCCTCACCGGCCCGACCGATGGTCTCGCGGGCGTGGCGGAGCGGGATGTGCTCACCGGCCCGGCCACCGGTGCGAACAAGGACCGCCGGCAGCTCGTGCCCGGACACCGCCGGCACCTCCTGCGTGTCCGTGTCGCCCTGGTACGTCGCCGTGTCGTCCAGCGCGTCAGGATCAAGCAGCGTGCCGCACTTCGCGCAGTAGTGCGCGGTGGCGGCGTTCCGGTATCCGCATTCCTGGCAAAACATCGTCGCGTGAGCATACACCGCATCGGGGAAAAGGGTCTACCGGGGGTTGAGGGTTACCCCGCACGGGACCGCAGGACGGCCCGGGCGTAGAGCGCACCGGCGATCATCAGGAGCATCACGCCGCTCCACAGCACCACCTCCGTGGCGGCGCTGCCACGCGGCGTGACCATGGCGAGCAGGAGCCCGATCATCATCACCAGCGTTCCCGCCTTGCCCACGAGGCTGACCCGCACGCCGTGATCGCGGCCCCACGGCAGCGCGAGCGAGGCGAGCAGGACCGCGTCGCGTCCGAGGATGAGGACGGGGATGGCGAGCGGCAGCCGGTCATCGGCGTAGAGCAGCACCACGGCGACGTCGATCAGCAGCCGGTCGGCGATCGGATCGAGGATCCGCCCGAAGCGCGACTGCACCGCGAGTCGCCGCGAGAGCTCGCCGTCGAGGAAGTCGGTCAGCGCCGCGAACGCGAACACCGCCGCCGCCGCGGGCGACTCCGCCCCATTCGCCGTCACCATCAGCGCCGCGAACACCGGCACGCAGGCCAGGCGCAGTGACGTGAGGGTATTCGGCAGCTGCCGGAGGAGCGGGCTTCGGCCGTGGGCGTCCACGGAGCAAGTGTCCCACAGGCCGCGGGCGTCCCCGGAGCGTCAGGCCCGCTCAAGTCGAACCGCGCCGACGCAGCCGTCGGCGTCGAACGGCTCGCCCGCGGCGGCCGCGGTGACCTCGAACGCGGTGCACAGGGTCTCCGCGGCGATCTCCGCCCCGTGGCGCTCGAGCACCCGCATCAGGCGTGCGTCGCCGCCGATCTCGAGGCGGATCCGGTCGGCGACCGCGAGGCCCGTGTCCTTGCGGCGACCCTGGATGAAGTGGATCAGCTCGCGCGCGATGCCCTCATCCTCGAGCGCCTCGTCGAGCTCGGTATCGACGGCGACCGCGAGGCCGCCCTCGTCGGCCACGGCGAAGCCCTCCCGCGGCCGCGTCCGCAGCTCGACCTCGTCTGGCCCGAGCCGGTACCCGGCGACCATGATGTCGTCACCGTCGCGCTCGAAGGCCCCGGCTTTGAGCGCGGCCTGCACGGCCGGGATGTCCTTGCCGAGCTTGGGGCCGAGCGCCCGGAAGTTCGGGACGACCTCGACGTCGAGCAGCTCGTCGACCGCGTCGGCAATGCGCACGGCCTTGACGTTGAGCTCGAGAGCGATCTCCTCCGCCAGACCCTCGACGGCCGCACGGGCCGCGGCGTCCGGTGTGGCCACCACCGCCTCGCGCAGGGGCTGGCGCAGCTTGCGGTTGCCCTGCGCGCGTGCCGCACGGCCGAGCGAGATCGCGGTCTGCGCGAGGCGCATCGGCACGAGCGCGTCCTGATCGGGCTCGCTTGCGGTGAGCCAGCCGGCCAGGTGCACGGAGTCCGGGGCACCTTCCGCGTGCCCGCGCACGATGCCCTGCCATATCTCCTCCGCGAGGAACGGCATGGCGGGGGCGATCAGCCGGCAGATCTGGGCGAGTGTCCACCACAGCGTGCGGAAGGCGGCGTCCTTGTCGGCGTCGGCCTCGGCGCGCCAGAAGCGCGCGCGGCTGCCGCGGATGTACCACGCCGACAGATCGTCGACGAGCGCCTCCACGGTGCGCGCGTAGGTCGGCGTCCAGTAGCCCTGGAGGGCCGTATCGCATTCCCGCGCCGCCTCCTCCACGCGGGCGACGATCCAGCGGTCAAGCGCCGTGGCGGTCGGCGGATGCCCGTCCAGGTCGGACGCCGTGGGCGCAAAGCCGTCGATCTCGGCGTAGCGGACGAAGAAGGCGTACGAGTTCCAGAGGGTGAGGAGGCGCCGGCGCACCTCGTTGGCCGGCCCGTAGCCGAAGTTCATGTTCTGCGACGGCGTCTGCAGCGCGTACAGCCAGCGCATGACGTCCGCGCCCATCTCCTCGACGGCATCGTCGAACCAGATCGCGTTGCCCCACGACTTGTGCATGGCGCGTCCGGTCTCGTCGTGCAGCTTCTCGTAGCCGAGGACCGCGCGGTACGGCGCCCGGCCGACGAGGACGACGCTCATGAACAGCTGCGAGTAGAACCACAGTCGGATCTGCTCGCGCATCTCCGAGATCCAGTCCGCGGGGAACCACTTCTCCCAGTAGGCCTGGTCGGGGAGGTCGGCGGTCGTCAGCCCCACCCCCGCGCCCGCGGCGTAGCCGCCGTCGGCGTGGGCGTCGCGGCCCCAGCCGAGCGTCGAGAACGGCACGATGCCCGCATCGAGCCAGCAGTCGCCGACCTCGGTGACGCGCTCGGCGATCTGTCCATCGTCGGTGCGGATACGGATCCCGTCGATCCACGGCCGGTGCAGCTCCTCGAGCCCGTCCAGCGGGTCGACCGCCCGTTCTCGCAGCTCAGCGATCGATCCGATCACGGTCATCGATCCGTCCGGCGCGCGGTAGAACGGCAGCGGCAGGCCCCAGTAGCGCTTGCGGGAGATGCACCAGTCCCCCATGTTCCGCAGCCAGTCCTCCATGCGCTTGCCGTACTGCTCGGGCACCCATTCGACGGTGCGCGCCGCCTCGATCATGGCCTCGCGCACCGGATCGGCGCTGATGAACCACTCCTCGACGACGCGGAAGATCAGGTCGGTCCCGCAGCGCCAGCAGACCGGGAAGCGGTGGTCGATGGTGCCGGCGCGCACGAGCAGCCCGGCCGCCGCCAGATGCTCGCGGATCGCGTCCGCGGCCTCGGCGCTGCCGTGCCCCGCCAGAAAGCCGTAGTCGGCGGTGAAGACACCGGCCTCGTCGACGGGCACGAGCGCCGGCAGGCCCTCCGCGACGCCGAGGTCGAAGTCCTCCGCGCCGCAGCCCGGCGCGATGTGCACGACCCCGGTGCCCTCGTCGGCGGAGACCATGTCCCAGGCCACGACCCGGTGCGCGACCTCGGACTGCGCGGCCAGGTCGTCGAACGGGCCGCGGTAGGCCCGACCCACGAGCTCCGCACCCGGCGCGCGCGCCGCCACGTCGGCGTCGGCGCCGAAGAGTTCCTCGACGCGGCTCGCCATCACCCAGTCGAGCCCCTGGGAGGTGCGAACCGCGGCGTATTCCGCCGCCGGGTCGACCGCGGCCACCACGTTCGCCGGCAGGGTCC
>SXGQ01188618.1_pt1 | contig 11107 bp, 5 predicted proteins | sample 3178371 | NCBI WGS metagenome assembly SXGQ01 (sample SAMN11356859, study PRJNA531348) | freshwater metagenome | isolation source: freshwater sample F1-20 | place: China: Fuxian Lake, Yuxi | collected 2017-12-25 | reverse complement strand
TGGGGAGTGCAAATCTACGACCGCAAAAACATCTTGCAATAGCGTGGGTCCCAAAATAAGAGCCGCCCCGGGGTGGGAGCGGCTCGGTGCAATTAGGATTTCGAAGTCCGCCTTACTGCAGAACCACGCGTTGGGTGGTACCGCCGGCTTCGCTTACTACCTCTACAAGGTACATGCCACGAGCGAGCGCACTGAGGTTAATTTCGGCGCGGTCGGCATTAACTTGCTGGCTGGCAAGGATTTGTCCGTTAAGGTTTCGCACATGGATGCGGTAGTTCGCGGTGCCCGGAAGCTTGAGGTGCACCGTGCCCGTGGTGGGGTTGGGGTGCAGTCCAATCAGGAGCTGGCCTTCGCCCAGTCCGACGCTTTGGTTGCCGGGCGAGCCGACGTCGTTGCCGGTAGAGGCGTAGGCTCCGCGAACGCCCACGGCCGCGTTGCCGAGGTAGGTGCAGGCGGTGTCAAACTCGACGCTGTAGCCGGCGAGGGCCAAGGCGTATTCGGCGCGACACACTTCAATGGCGGTAGCTGAGGTGTCGAAGAGCACCACTCCGTCGCCGCTTGCGCTGAAGCTGGGCTGGGCGGTGGCAAAGTCTTGGTTGACGAGCACCTGAACCCAGGGTCCGAGGTTCCACGCGGCGCGGAAGGCGGCCTCGTTGGCCGAGTCAATCTGGGCCACCACGAGGGCTTCGCCTGGGTTGATGGTTACGCTCGGGAAGACCACCGTTCCGGGGTTCCACGAGTTGTCGTCCCAGCTGAATCCGGCGAGGTCGACGGCGGTCGTGCCGTAGTTGGTGATTTCAAACCAGTCCTCGTTGATGGCACTGTTGGCGTCGTTGGAGCTCGGCATTACCTCGGTAATGGCCAGGTCGTAGGTCACGGGGATGGGGTAGATGAAGTCGGCCAGGTAGCGCGGCAGGAACTGGTAGCCGCTGGTGTGGGGGGCGCTGTTGTCGAACTGTCCGCCGATTCCGACCACGTCAAAGGTGCCCACGGGGCAGGGGGCGCTGTACACGTCCGACACGTCGGCGTCGATGCGCAGCTGGATCGTGTCGGTGCCGTCGGTGACGTTGACGGAGAAGCCCGATCCGGCGTTGGTCCACTGCGTGGGGTTGATGACGTACACGTCGTTCATGCGGATCAGCTGGCTTTCGGTCACTTCGCCGAGTTCGGTGATGACGACGGGGTTCGGGAGGGTCGCGTTGGTGCTCACCACGACGATGGAGTCCGCATTGATTTGGGCCAGGCCGTTGAAGTGGCCGATGACGCCGATGACGCGCACGACGTCGCCTTCATTGACGGTGTAGCCGAGGTTTTTGGTTCCGGCCCCAAAGACGCCGAAGCCCACGCTGCCGTCGTGGATGGTGAAGGCCACGTTGCCGGTGGTGGCAAAGGTCTGGGTGTTCACGCCGAGTACGGTTCCGACGAGCTTGCACATTTTGCTGTTGGAGTCGGGAATGCCCTGCGCGTTGATGCCTTTGACCTGCGGGATGGTGCGGGTCGGAATGAAGACGTCGTTGTCGGCGATCGTGAAGGTGAAGGTCGAGGGCGCGCCAACCGTGAGGCCGGTGCTGGCGGACGTCATCGTGAAGAGCAGGTTTTCGTTGCCCTCGATGTTGCTGTCGTCGATCACGTTCACGGCAAAGCTCACGGTGTCGGCCATGCTCGGCACGGGCAGGGTTAAGGTGGTTCCGCTCAAGGCCGGCGTAGTGGTGGCGTCAGAGCCCAGCACAAATCCAGCGCCCGGAGTGGCGGTGAGGGTGACGCTGCCGGCCGTCATCAGGTGCGGCTGCACGTGAAGCTTGATCGTCTGACTGACGTTGCCCTCGAGCTTGGTCGCGCTGCCGCCGACGAAGCGAATCGTCGGGGTGGTGGCGACCACGGGGATGATGTCGTTGGTGTCGCGGGGGAAGATTTGGTATCCGCTCGTGTAGGGCAGCGAGTTGTCGAACTGCTGAAGTCCGCCGATCACGTCAATCATGCCCACGGGCTGCGGACGGTTCCAGACGCCCGAAAGGGGAACGACGCGCATGGTGTAGCTGTTGGTTCCGTCAGACAGGGTGATGTTCTGGCCCGAACCGGTCCACGTGGCCGGCCAAGTCGTCACGCTCAGGCTGTTCATGCGCACGAGCTTTCCCTCGTTGGACTCGCCTAGGGTTGTCACCACCAAAGGAGCGGGAAGCGGACGGTTTTGAGCGCGCAGCTTGATCGTGTCAGGAATTACCTGAAGTAGGCCGTTGAATTGGTTGAGGGTACCGTAGACCTCAAGCGAGTCGCCGCGCAAGGGCGTGGCGTAGTTGGTCAAGTCCGCGCTGCGGAAGACCACGATGCCGCCCGTGGCGTCCTGAAGGTGGAACGTGTAGCCCGAAGCACGGAAGTCGTTGGTGGTCACCACCCCGCGGAGGCGCACCACCACGTTGTTGGAGTCGGCCACGCCGTCGTTGTTCACGCCCCGAATCGTGCCAATGGCGCGAACGGCGGGACCGGTGGTCGTTCCGCCGCCACCACCACCGCCGCTTCCGCAGTTCGAAGTGTGGGCGTTCAGGAAGGTCGTCGTGTTCTGGGGGCTGACCAGCCACTCGTTGGCGCCGAGGGTCCAAACGAGTTGGCCGTTGCGCACGTTGGGCTTGCGCACCAGCGTGAATTCAGAGGTTGCGCCGGTTCCCACCACCCAGTTGGTGCCGGGGTCCACGCCCACGTCGCCAATGATGTCGAGGGTATCGTTGTTCTTGAAGAGCACAATGGCGTCGTCGCCGTTGAAAAAAGTCACGGTTGAGGTGGTGTCGGCAACGCCCAAGATGGCGGCAACGGCCGTGGGGTTGGCGATGACGTAGACGTCGTAGGGCGCGAGGTTCTTGTTGGGCAGCTGGAGGCTGTTGGACACGGTCGTTCCGCCGTTGTTGTAGGCCTTGACGCTGTACGCCGAAAGGTTGATGGGCGCGTTGGTCGGATTGTAGATTTCCAGCGCTTTGTTGTTGCTGCTGCCCTCGAGGTATTCCGAGAAGTAGAGCTCGGTACAGGGGGTCGTGACCTTGACGGTGCCGACCATGCCCATCGCGGCGTGCGGGTCGCACTGGTAGGCGTAGGTTCCGGCCGTCGAGAAGGCAAAGGTGTAGGTCCAGGTTCCGCCCGCTACCGCACCGCTGCTGAAGCCTGCGGGGTTGCTCGGGAAGGTCGACAGGCTGCCGTTGACGTTGTGGTTGCCGCTCACCTGGGTCCAGGTCACGGTGTCGCCCACCTGAATGCTGAGGTAGGCGGGGGCAAAGTAGTTCGATCCCACTTGGACTTGGTAGTGGGTGGCTGCGGCGGCCAGCGAAAGCAGGGCGGCAAAAAGGGCGTAAACGTGCTTCATGTTCAGATCAAAAAGTTGCTTTGGCAAAAATACCCCCAAAGCGCGGGCGAAGGGTTAGCTAAACGTTATTCAAAGTCTAAGGTGTTCTTAAATCGGCTGACTCGGCCGTTGCCGGCGTCGACCACGTAGAGGATGCTGCGCCAGTAGCCCACGGCTACGGGGCCGTTGAACTGCATGGGGCCGGTTCCGCGTCCGCCAAACGAAACTTTGGCGTAGCGCGTTTCGCCGCTCGCGGGGGGCGGAGGAATGCCTTCGAGGCCGTTGGCGGTGAACTGGAAGACGGAGTCCTTGGCCTCGTCGACCACAAATAGGTAGCGCGTTTGGTCGCCGGCCATCGCCATACCCACGGGGCGCTCAAACAAGCCTGGCTGCCCGATCCAGCGGTCGGTGCGGTCGGGATTGGGCAGGGCCACGCCGGGCTTGTAGTCGGCTCCGTAGGGCGTTTCGACCAGGTTGATTTGCTGCACGCGGATTTCTTGGTTGGCGTCGAGCGAGGTGTACCAGAAGTCGTCTCCGGCCCGCGCGGTCAGTTGGGGCGGCTGCGCAAAGCTCACGATGCCCTGCGGCGCCTTGAAGTAGTTCGCAAACAAGCCGGCGGAGGTGGTGACGCTCAGCGGCGAAACGTACTGGTCTTGGGCGTCAAACAGCACGACGGCCTGGTCGGGACCCTGGTTGGCGTTGTTGGAAATGGTGCCGCGCCGGGTCACGTAGTAGCGGTTGTTGAGGGCGGGGTCGGCGCTCGCCAAAATGGCGATTTGGCCGAATTCCGCGTTGGCGTCGCCCGTGGAAAACGTGGATTTGAAGTAAAACGGGTGCACCGTTTTGTGGACGATTCGTGCGTAGTCCAGTCCGTAGCCGCTCGGCGCCGTTTGGTTGATGCGGTAAATGGCAGGAAGCGTGTACGCCACGCCATTGATGCTGGTGTCGTGGGTCCCAATGGCCAGAAGGTCGAGCCGGCGGTCTTGGCGGACCGTCTTCACGCCCGGAACGCTAAACCGGCCCTGCTCAGCGCCCGACTCGTCGAGGCACACGATTTCTTCGGTACCCGCGTCGACGACGTAGATGAGCTCGTCAAAGCCGATGCAGAGGTCGGTCGGGTGCACAAAGCCGTCGAATGCGGGCTGAATGGGCACATAGGCGATCTCGCGGATGCCGTAGTTGGGGACCTCAATGAAGTCAAGGTCGGTCTTGGAACCAAAGTAGTCTTCACAGCCAATCAGGCTCAGGCCTACGGCGGTTATGGCCAGCAACTTCTTCATTTCGTGGATTTTGAGTGCGGAATCAGCGTGAGCCCAATCGACGACCAGGTGCCCATTCCGGCGGTGGGCTGCACGGCGAGGTCGAGCAGGGCCTTGGTCGCGCCGAGCTGCTGGGCCACCCCGAGGCCCAGGGTCGGGTAGGGCTGTCCGGCTTGGTTGAGCATGATTCCGCTGCGCACAAAAAGCTGGTCGGCGTAGCGGTATTCGAGGCCAGCCCGGTAGTTCTCGGCGTTGTCGCTGGGGTGCACGAGCTGCGCCGCCACGTCGAGGTGGTGCTTGCCGCGCTCGAGGGCCCGGTAGTGGATTCCGATGGCGAATTCAGTCGGAAGGTTGGCGGACTCCAGCGACGACAGGGAATCGCGGTTGTAGGGCACCGCCCAGGCATTGCCCCTAAGGCCCACCGGCGCGCCGAAGTTGCGCAGCACGACGGCAAAGCGCAGTCCCTCTTCGCGAAGGTGGTACTGAAAGCCGACATCGGCCGCGGCGCCCCAGCCGGCGTAGCCCGAGCTGTAGGTCTCGTTGAGCGCCTTGAGGGTTACGCCCATCTGGAACTGCTCGGTAAGCTGCTGCGAATAGGTGAGGAGCACGGCCGTTTGGGCGTCGTAGAGCAAGCGGCCGGTGCCCTGGGGGCGGAATTCGGTGCGCTCTTCGTATGCGCCGGTTTGGAGCCGCTGGATTCCCAGACCCCAAGCGGCGCTGCGCCCGCGAATTTTGGAGGCGACAAAGGCCGAACCCTGCTCGAGGCCGCTGCCGTTGCCCACGCTCGCAAAGGCGGCGCTCAGCCCCGGGGTGCGCGCCAGTCCGGCGGGGTTGTAGCCCAGGCTGCGGGCGTCTCCGCCCAAAATGCTGCCCACCGAGCCCATGCCGGCCGAGGCGATGTGGTAGTCCGACTTCAAAAAGCTGTAGGACGCCTGGCCCGCGCGTTCCCCGCCGTAGCTGGGCAGCCACTGACCGAGTACTGGGAAGCCGAGGGCCACCGCGAGGAGGGTCAAGGTCGTCTTCATAGCTTGAACTGAAGGCCAAAGAGGATTTGACGGGGCGGGCTGTAGCGCGAGGGGTCGCGCGGGTCGAGTCCGCGTTCCTGCGGACCATTGAATTCCGGCCGCGGGTCGCGCCAGGTGTTGGGTACGTCGTCGCCGTATTCGTAGGCGCGCCCGGTCACCGGGTTGATGAGCTGGGCGTTGCGTCGGTTCAGAACGTTGAGCACGTCAATGGAGAATTGCACGCCGCGGCCCTTCGCGGTGGCGAGGTCGTAGGTCAGTCGGGCGTCCCAGGTATGCCAGGGCGTGCCAAGTTTGGCCAAAAATTCGTTGACCTGAATGGCGTACTGCGGACGGCCTAAGTCGTTGACTCCCACCAGGTTTTGCGGCGTGTAGCGGTAGCCGGCCGAGCCGCGGTACTGCAGGAATCCGCCCAGTCCGCGCAGGGGAATGCCCCAGACGCGCAGGGAGGTGTCGGCTTGGAAGAACCAACTCGAATTGAGGTTCCAGGGGCGGTCCCAAGCCAAAAACTGCTCGCGGCTGAGCGGAACTTCGCCGTTTTGCTCAATCTGCAGCGAGGATTCGCGGGCGCTGTTGGATTTTCCGCGCGCCGACTGCAGCGAGGCGTTGGCCACCCAGCGCAGCCATTTGGAGAGCTGCCATTCCAGGCCCAGTTCGACGCCCTGGATGCGGGCGTAGTCCTGGTTGATGTACATGGTTTTGGTGACGGGCCGTCCGGTGGCGTCGAGCACGAACACGCGGCGCGAGACGATGTAGTCGAAGCGGTTGGAGTTGTAGGCGCTCAGCGTCACCCCAAAGCTGCGGCTGAAGGCGGCCTTGTAGCCCACCTCATAGGCCACGTTGACCTCGGGGTCGAGGTTGGGGTTGCCCAAGAAGCTCAAGAAGCTGCGGTCCTGGTAGACCGGATCCAGGCCAGCATACACGAAGCGCGGGTGCGGCAGGCGCATGCTGTGGCCGTAGTTGAAGTAGAGCACGTGGTTGGGCGTGACCGGGAACGTCACGTCGAGCCTCGGCAGCAGGCGGGCCTTCCAGCGCAGTCCGGCGAGGCCGAGGGTCTTGTCGAGGTAGTCCGCGCGCACGGCATCGACCACGGGCGACTTGGGGTTGGCGATGGCCTCGTCGGCGAAGCTTCCCGGCGCCCACATGTTCAGGCGCAGCCCCAGGGTGGCCTGCAGGCCTTTGTAGGTGATGCGGTCCTCGACAAAGGCGCCCAGCTCGCGCGGACGGGCCTTCCAAATGTCGTTCGACGAACCGATCGAAATCGACTCGGTGAACGTGCTGTCGTTCAGCTTGATCGGCGCTCCCACCCAAGGGGCGGTCACGTCGACCCACTGGTATTCGTTCCACTGGTTTTCGGTTCCGAAGGCCACTTTGTGCACGCCGCCCGCCGGGTAGTAGTTGGCCTTGAGGCGCAAGGTGTACTCTTCGACGTAGTGGTCGTGCCAGGTGGGCGCGATTCCGCCGTTGTTGTACAGGCCGTCGCCGGGGCGAATGTACACGGTTCCCGACGGGTCGCCCGGGTTAAACACGCTCACCGGGTATGAAATGATGTTGGCCTCGTCGAGGATTTCGTCGACCGTCTCTTGTCGGAACGGGCGGCCGTTGGCGTCGGCCCGAAGGTTGGTAAACAGCCGGCCGGCGTTCACGCTGACGCCCCATTTCGGACCAAAAACCTGCTGAAATCCGAGCGCCGTCAGGTTGGAGTGGTGGGTGTAGGTGGTGGCGCGGTCCAGGTCCTTGCTGCGGATGTACTGGTAGCCCGGAGTCAGAAGCGCGTCGAGGCCGACAATCTGCAGGCTTCGCGTGTTTTGGTTGATGTTAAGCGAGTGCTGGTTGCTGAGCGTGAATTTTCCGCCCTTCCACACCTTGAGGCCCAGCTTCAGCGAGTGCGACCACTGGTTGTCTTGGCGCGGAGCCCACAGCGAGTCGTTGGCCTTAAACAGCGACGAGTGCAGCTGCTTGGCCACTGTGGGGAAGTAGGTGTCGTTGAGGTCAAACGACGCGCTGGTAAACAGCGTTAAACGTTTGTTGGTAAACGGAACGGGCGTCGCCAGCGTGGCCTCCCCGCGGTCGGTGAAGAAGCTGCTGGCCGCGGTGGGTCGGGCGAGGTAGTCGCGCTGCATGCGGCCCGAAACCTCGAGTCGGTCTCCGCCCTCGCGAATTTGGGTGCTCACGACCCCGCTGGAACCGCCGCCGAACTCGGCGCTCGCGCCGCTCGTAGTCACCTGGATGCTTTGAATGGCCGACGACTGCACGCTGACGCCAAATCCGGTGCCCGCCAGCGGGTCTTGGGCGCTGATTCCGTCGACGAGGTATTCGGTTTCGTAGACCCGCGCCCCGCGAATTTGCAGACCGTCGGTGGTTTTGACCACGCCCGCTTGGGTGGCCACGGCGTCTTCGACGTTGCGCACGTTCATTTGGCGCAGTTCGTCGGTGCCAATGAGGCGTTCGCTTCCCGCCCGCTCGAGGTCGACCGCGGTTTTTTTACCCACCACCGTAACCGTTTGCAGCTCGTTGATGTCGCTTGAAAGCTTTACGTTCAGCGCAGTCGTTTGGCCAAGGGTCACGCGGACGCCGTTGATCTGCTTGGTTCCGTACCCCATCATTTGCACCTTGACGCTGAATTCCCCGACCGGAACTTTGGGCAGCACAAAGTTGCCGTTGACGTCGGTGACCGCGTTGAGGTAGGTGCCCACCAGGCTCACGCCGGCTCCCGGAAGCTCCTCGCCGGTTTCGGCGTCGCGCACGGTTCCGCGCAGCACGCCCAGCTTTTGGGCCGATGCCCCAAAGCTCGCCAGCAACGCCAGCACGATCGCGATTTTAGAGACCAAATTCATCGATCAGAATTTTTTGAAGCGCGTCGCGGCGCATTTGGCCGTTTTGGCCGTCGAGGCGGTGCAGGTCAAACGACAAAAACACGCTCTGCACTGCGCCCTGCTTGCGGCGCAGCACCCCCATCAGGTTGTCGCCCTGCCAGCCCGACAGCTTGCTGAGCTGCCCGCGGTACAGCACCTCGGCGTCGGCGCTCGCTACCATCGGGGTGAGGCCGATGAGCACGTTGGTCGACTTGAGGTTGGGGTATCCGCTTTGCTGGGCCACGAGCGCGGAATCGGTCACCAGCCGAACCTGGCCGGTGCTGGTCACGAGTCCGTCGATGGGGAAGGTGCCGACGAGGTCGGTGAGGTCTGACGTCGCGCTGAACGACGCGCTCACCAGCACCCGTCCGCCGGCCTCGCCAAAGCGCTGGATGGCAGGGCCCATGTGGGCCAGCGGAAGCTTCGTCAGCCCCGTCTGCGGGTCGAGCATGACCGACGAGGCGGTGTAGACGACCACGGCGTCGTAGCCCCGAAGGGTGTGGCGGAACCCGGGGTTCCAGGACCGCGGGCGCGCGGCCCCGCTGTTGCTGAGCAAGTCGAGCAGGTCGTAGTCCACGCCCAAGGCCGCGAGGTCGCTGGACCAGGCGGCGTCGGCGGCGGCACTGTGGCTGGCCACCACCAGCAGCTTGGACTGCGGCATCTTCACCGTCACCAGCGGGGCGGTGTCGGGCGCGGACCAGGCTCCGGCGAGATCTCGGGCGCGAATTTCGAGCACGCTAGGGCCGGCGGTATCGAGGGCGTAGCCCCAGTTGGCCGCCGAAGCCTCCTGGTTACCGTAATACAGCGTGGTCGCTCCGCTCGCGTGGAGCACGAGGCTCACCAACTTTTGGTTGGGATCAATCGGGCGCCAGGCTCCGCCGTTCACCCGAAGCTCGACGTCGGTAATGCTGCCGTCGCCGTCGGGGTCTTCGGCAAACCACTGAAACGTGACCGCGTTCCACACTTGCACGTCGGGAAAGCTCGAGGTGGTGAATTCCGCCGACGGGGGCGTGTTTTTGATGGGCACTACCAGTCGGGCGGGGCTGGGGTCGATTCCGCCTTCGTGGTCAATGGCGCGGACTTCCACCGCGAGGTCGGCCGTGTCCTGGCCCGCCGGAATGCCCAGCACCAGCGTGCTGTCGGTCTGCGTCGTGCGCACCCAAGGCCCCTCGCCCACCCGAAGTTCGTAGGCCACGACGTAGCCGTCGGCGTCGCTGCCGAACCACGCCAGCTTGACCACCGAATTCAGGCGGTCGGGCCCGCTCAGGTCGATGCGGTCGACCGACATGCGCGTTTCGGGCAGCTGGTTCTCCACCGGAACCCCCGGCTCACATGCCCACACCAGCCCGAGGAACAGGCTGAGCGCCGCGAGGCGCGAGGCAGGGCGGGGGAACAGAGGGAGGTGGCGCACGACGGTTGGGGAATTACTGCTTGACGACGCGGTAGGTGAGGCGGCGGCCTTCGGAATCGAGGGTAAGCACGTAGGTTCCGGCCGAAAGCCCGCTCAGGTCCACCTCGGTGGGCGCCGCGCTTCGGCGTCCACGCAGTACCGCTCGGCCGGTGAGGTCGCTGAGCACCCAAGTGCCCGCGGGCCCCTCGACCACGATCACGTCGGCCGTGGGGTTGGGGAAGCTGCGAAGCCCAGCAGCCGAACCTTCGTGAAGGCCAATCGTAGACTTGGGCAGCGCCGTCGAGTCGAGGGCGACATTAATTCCGATGAAGTCGTCGTTGTTGCGCGGAAGCACGCGGAAGTTGCTGAATCCGTAGAACAGGATGCCCTCCACGGCGTCCATGGTCATGGTGTCGGCGACCAAAATGGGGTCGACCATCATTTCGCCGTCGATCGTGTCGTAGCGCAGGTCGCTCACGAGCTGCACGTAGAGTGAGCCAAAGGCGGTGGCCGATTGGCGTCCGGCCATGACCAGAGTGCGGCGCCAGTAGCCTGCGCCCGGGGTCTGCGAAACCGCGAAGTCTCCAAATCCGAGGTTGGGGTTAGTCACGCGCAGCTTGGCTTGGTTGGGGTCCGCCAGGCGCACGTAGCAGCCCTCGTAGGCTTCCCATCCCCAGTTCCACTTGCTGGCGCTGTCGCTCGGATTAAGTACCGAGGCCGTGAGAACCCGGCGCTGGCCGGTACGCAAAACACTTGAAACGTTTAAGCGCGTCATGCCGTAGTATTCTTCCACGAGACCGGTCACCTGAACTTCCTCCTCGCGGAAGAACTGCGTGATGCCCGAACCGACGCACCAGATGCCGCTCCAGGGTCCGCCGTCGGCGTCTTGGATGTACAGGTAGCCGAGGTCGTAAGGCTTGGTCGAGGCCGTCACAAAGCCCTTAAGGGTTACCGTCTTGCCGATGTAGGGCGAATTGCCGTTGGAGGCCTGGGTGTACTGCACGTCGTAGACCTTCATGCCGCCGGTCCGCACCGTGTAGTAGTCGACGTTGGGCTGGGCTTGGCCCACGGGGGTGGTGGGGTAGTACGACACGTTGCCGTCGTCGTCCTTAGCGCGCAGGTAGTAGCGCATCAGGGTTCCGTTGGGCGCGCTCGGAAGGCTGAATTCGTATTCGTCGGTCGAACCGGCCACGAGCGGCATCACGGCCTTGGTGAATTGCGTGGGCTGGAGGCTCGCGTTGGTCGAGTAAAAC
>SXGQ01799798.1_pt1 | contig 11109 bp, 13 predicted proteins | sample 3178371 | NCBI WGS metagenome assembly SXGQ01 (sample SAMN11356859, study PRJNA531348) | freshwater metagenome | isolation source: freshwater sample F1-20 | place: China: Fuxian Lake, Yuxi | collected 2017-12-25 | reverse complement strand
CTTGCCGCAGCCGGTCGGGCCGATCATCAAAATATTCTTCGGTGTGATCTCAGGCCGAAGACGCTCATCGACCTGCATACGACGCCACCGATTGCGAAGCGCGATCGACACGGCACGTTTGGCGGCGTCTTGTCCGACGATGTGTTTGTCGAGTTCGCCCACGATCTGTCGTGGACGTAGGCTCGTGGCCGGGTCGGTCACGATGACAGCTCCTCGATGACGAGATTACGGTTGGTGTACACGCAGATGTCCGCCGCGATGTTGAGTGCGCGCTCGACGATCTCGCGAGCGGACAGATCGGTGTTTTCGAGTAGGGCGCGGGCTGCGGCCTGCGCGAACGGACCGCCTGAGCCGATCGCGACGAGATCATGCTCGGGTTCGATGACATCGCCATTTCCGGAAATGACGAAAAGTTTGTGCGGATCACCGACCAGCAGGAGAGCTTCGAGTCGGCGCAGGTAGCGGTCAGAGCGCCAGTCTTTGGCAAGCTCGATGGCTGCACGAGTGAGGTTGCCGAATTTGTCTAGCTTGCCTTCGAAGCGCTCGAAAAGCGTGAAAGCGTCTGCGGTGCCACCCGCGAACCCGCCGAGCACTTTGCCTTGTCCGAGTGGCCGAACTTTTCGGGCATTGCCCTTCATGACGGTGCTACCGAGCGTGACTTGTCCGTCTCCGCCAATCGCCACGACTCCGTTTCGACGTACGCCGAGAATGGTGGTGCCGTGCGGGTTGAATCCTTCGCTCATGTCTTCTTCCTGGCTCGCGGGTGGGCCTGATCATAGATGCGGGCGAGATGCTGGAAATCAAGGTGGGTATACACCTGCGTCGTCGCGATGTCTGCGTGGCCGAGTAGCTCTTGGACGCCGCGCAGATCTTGACTCGACTCGAGCAGATGCGACGCAAAAGAATGTCTGAACAGGTGAGGGTGTACGTGGACGGGAAGTCCCTGCAATCGGGCCCAGCGTGCGATACGCGTCTGGATGGTGCGATGCCCCACACGGCGGCCTTTGCCGCCTGTGAATAGAGCCGTCTCGCCCGCACCGGCGTGATCGCCGCGTACCTTGAGCCAAGCCTCGAGCGCGTCGATGGCTTTTCGACCGACCGGGAGAATACGAGATTTGTTTCCTTTGCCTGTGACGCGAACGGTTCGATCTGTAAAATCGATGGCGCCAAGATCGAGATCGATGAGTTCGGAGAGGCGTAGTCCTGAGGAATAAAAGAGCTCCATGATCGCGCGATCACGTAGGGCGAGTGGATCATCGCTCTGGATTGCGAGCAGACGACTCATCTGATCAACGTCTAGCGTCTCCGGTAATCGACGCGTTGCCTTAGGGGCCCGGACATCTGCCGCAGGGTTTTGGGTAATGACCCGCTCACGTTGCAGATAACGAAGAAACGTACGCACCGCCGAAAGACGGCGCTGAACGCTTCGTGGCGATAATCCACCGGCATGAGAGCGTGCTGCGAAAAGGCGCAGATGCTGCGCATCGAGTGACTTCCACGACGCGACCTGGTTGGCCTCACACCAGATGAGCAACGCATCGATTTCGCGAAGATAATTGGCGGCGGTGTGTGGCGAAAGTCGACGCTCGGTACCGAGGTGAGTACCGAAGCGATCACGCCATCGTCGCGCCTCAGGCTTCACACCTGAAGTCCGCTTCCGCAACGCGTGAGCGCCGCGCTGATCATTTCGCCGATACGCGCCAGGAAGTCTGTGCTCACCGCCGGATTGAATCGATCCGCATCCGTACTGCCGAGTACGAGTGCGCCCAGCGTCGCACCCGGTCCGAGGGGAATGATCGCCATCGACGCGATACTCGCGCCTGAATCGCCGAGTAAACTCTTACGTTGCGCCTCTGAAAAATGACCACAACGCGGTTTGCCTGCCGACAGCAGAGATTCCAGCATCGGGCGTTTCTCGGGCTCCAGTACGAGCTGCGTGGGGGCGACATCAAAGTCTTCCCGCATCGAGGCCTCGACCTGAGCGCATACGTCGGCCGCGGTTCGGGTATGCAGCAAGCGCAGCGTCAGTTTATGGATTCGCTCCGCGAGTTGATCGTTGTTACGCGCCACCCGAACGAGCTCTGCAAGCCGCTCACGGCTCGCCGCCTGCCGCTCGCGCAGTACTTTGAGTTGTCTCTCGACGAGGGATACCGTTCCGTTTCCGCCATGCGGGACATGAAGGTTTTCGAGTAGCTCGGGGTGAGCGTCGAAAAAGTCTGGATGCTGCTTCAGATATTGCGCAACGTCATCCGCACTGCTCATGGCTTCATGCTCCTCAAAGAAAATCGACTTCGCCCCGATAGGCGACTGCTGCAGGGCCCGTCATCCAGAGTACCGAGTTTTCACCGCGCCAGCTGATCTGTAGTGATCCACCGGGTAAACGGACGTTTACGTCATCTCCGAACCAACCCGATCGACGACCCGCGGCCATCGCAGCACAGGCTCCTGTGCCGCAGGCGAGAGTTTCACCCACTCCGCGCTCGAAGACGCGCAATCGCGCATGAGCGCGATCGATCACCTGCAAAAACCCAACATTCGTTCGATTGGGGAATCTCGGATGAGATTCAAGGAGGGCACCGAGCGTTGCGACGGGGGCAACATCAACCTCATCGACTCGCAGGACGACATGAGGATTGCCCATCGAGACTTCGGTGAACGAGACGTCTCGATTTGCAACCGAGAGAGTCGTGTTGCCCTTAGTCAAAAAATGCGGGGTTCCCATATTCACCGAGACCATCCCCGGTTCGCCGAAGCGGGCCTCGATACGACCGCCAAGACTCTCGAGGCTGAAGCCCATCTGGACGGCTTGATCAGAGAGTCTTGCTGATAATCTGAGCCACTCAGCAACGCAGCGGGCACCATTTCCACATTGCTCGACTTCACCGCCATCCGCATTGAAGATTTTGTAGGACGCGACGGATTCCGGTTGGTGAGGCGGCAAAATCACGAGGGCCTGATCAAAGCCGACGCCGGTATGGCGGTCCGCCAGCTTTCGCCAGGTTGATGTATCGGGAAGCGGATCTCCCTTACGCGCTTCGATAACCATGAAGTCGTTCCCGAGCCCGTGCATTTTGGTGAAGCGAAGCGTCATGAATGGGCTCCGAGATCAACCCATCGCCGCGCGATCGCGGAAGATGCAGCGGTCCATCACCGTGAAAACCCCGGCGTTACGAGCCCGTCGTGCGGCAGCCTCGTCGATGACGCCATCTTGCAGCCATAACGCGGGCAGCTTCAGACGAATGCAGTCCTCGACGATAGCCGAGACATGTTCAGGCCGTCGAAACACGTCGACGAGATCGACAGTCTCTCCCGGAGAGAGCACGTCGCCGAGTCGATCGAGCGACGGTACGCAACGCTCGCCGAGGATTTCGGGGGCAGAGGGTGTGACGGGGATGATGCGATACCCGAACTTCTGTAGTGATCGCGCGACGCCATGACTCGGACGCGTACGATCGGCGCTCAAACCCACGATGGCGATGGTCTGCACACGACGCAGCAAGGCCGAGATCTCATTCTCTGGAGGGTTCGTGAAAGATGCGTTCTCGAACAACTCCCACTTGAGTCGATACACGGCAGAGATATCCTCGTCCCCGTAGCCTCGACGAATCAGCTCTCCGAATTCGCGCAGCATGTCATCCACGACGGGAAGCGAGACACCACAGGCAGCGGCCATGTCTCGGCAGATACGCAGATCTTTCTCGTGCAGCCGAACTCTGAAGCCTGCGGGAAAGGTTCCGCGAATCATATTGGGGGCCCGATTGACGAAGTACCACGCGCTACCCGCGCCTTTACCCAGCGTATCGACGAGCAATTCGAGGGGTAATTTTTGAGCGCGTGCGAACGCCATCGCTTCGGCTGCCGTGCGGATAATGCCCGCACAAAGAATCTGGTTCGTCGCTTTCGTAGCCTGACCCGCGCCATGCGGCCCAAATAGACTGATCGTCTTGCCCATTGCTTCGAGCACGGGTCGGGCTCGATCGAAGTCTGCGGTGTTGCCACCGCACATGATGGCGAGGGTGCCTTTTTGTGCGCCCTCGACTCCGCCGCTCACAGGACAATCCAAAAATGCAGCGCGACGTTCTGCAAGCAAGGCGGCAGCGGTACGGGCCGTGTCGGCACTGACGGTGGAGCAGTCGATGACGAGAGTATTCGGCCGGATGACGGGTACTACCGCGCGCAGTACTTCAAGCACGTCGGCATCTGCCGAGACGCATAAAACCAATGTGTCGCAACGCTCCGCGAGTTCAGTCGGACTCGAGGCGGCGTGACAGCCGAGCTCGAGTGCAAGCGCGGCAGATTTTTCGACGGAGCGATTCCAGACTGCAGTAAGCAGCCCCACCTTATGGAGGTTGCGCGCCATGGAAATACCCATAGCGCCGAGCCCGATGAATCCGACTTGCATGCCCGGAAGTTTAGCAGGCCGTTACCGCTCGGCAGCCGCAGAGACCGCTACGAAAAAAACGGGGCGGCAACCTTTCGATTGCCGCCCCCAGGCTTTACAGGGGACAACTGTAACCTCAAAAATCTCAGCTGGTGTACGCCCGCTCGTTGTGCTCGTTGGTATCGAGCCCCTCGCGCTCGGATTCTTCAGGGACCCGCAGCCCGACGATCAGATCGGCAATCTTGAAGGCGATGAACGCGGCGACGGCGGACCAGACGATTGTGACGCCGACGGCCTTCGCCTGAGTCAATACCTGCGTGGCAATGGGGTTCGACCCCACTGAGGCCGTAACCCAATCCGTGACGAGACCGGGCCCGCCGAGGCTTTGGCTGTTGAAGACGCCCGTGAGCAGGGCACCCAAAATTCCGCCGATGCCATGGACACCGAACACATCGAGAGAGTCGTCGGCCTTAAGCAATCTCTTGAGGCCCGTGACACCCCAGAGGCAGACAAGACCCGCAACGAGACCGATGACGAGTGCGCCCATCATTCCAACGTTACCTGCTGCCGGCGTAATCGCGACGAGACCCGCCACGGCACCGGAGGCGGCGCCGAGCATCGACGCGTGTCCCTTCAGCGCCCACTCAGCGAAGGACCAGGCGACGACGGCGCCCGCCGTAGCAAGCAGGGTGTTGAGAAAGGCGAGGGCTGCGAAGTTGCCGGCCTCGAGGGCTGAGCCCGCATTGAAACCGAACCAACCCACCCACAGTAGCGATGCGCCGACCATGGTGTGCACGAGGTTGTGCGGCGGCATGGGTTCGCGTCCGTAGCCCACACGCTTGCCCACCATATAGGCACCGACGAGACCAGCGACACCCGCATTGATGTGGACGACCGTACCACCGGCGAAATCGAGCGCACCCCATTGCCATAGCAGACCCGCCTTTGAGTTCAACTCATCGACGACGCTGGGATCGGTGTATGCGTCGGGTCCCATCCAGAACCAGACCATGTGCGCGATCGGCAAATAGCAAATGGTGAACCAGATCACCATGAAGATCAGTACCGCGGAGAACTTCATTCGCTCGGCGAAGGCGCCGACGATCAGGGCGCACGTGATACCCGCAAATGTCGCCTGAAAGGCCACGAAACTGATTTCCGGAATGACGACACCCTTGCTGAAGGTCGCTGCGTAGGCAAAGGTTCCGGCGACCGGATCCCAGACGCCGTTTAGGAAGAGCCGATCGGTGCCACCGATGAAGGCGCTGCCTTCGGTGAATGCAAACGAGTAACCGTAGATGCACCACAGGACCACGATGAGGGAGAAGCCCACCATCACCTGCATCAGTACGGAGAGAATATTTTTTGATCGAACCAGGCCACCGTAGAAGAGAGCCAGACCCGGAATCGTCATCAGCACGACCAGGAGCGTCGACACCATCATCCACGAGACGTCGCCCTTGTCCGGAGTGGGCGCATCCTGTGCAAGCGATATCGCTGGTGCAAAGAGGCCGAGCACAAGTGCCGAAAGCCCGATGGCCTTGCGATGCCAGCCGCTTATCGAAGTGATCCAATCTTTGGTCGTCGTCATCATGTCTCTCTCCCTGCTCGCCGTGTAATCAAGTTGCCGCCACCCCGGTTTCGCCGGTGCGAATGCGTATAGCCTGTTCGATGTTGGTTACGAAAATCCTGCCGTCTCCGACTTTGCCAGTGCGGGTTACGTTGGCGATGGCCTCGATCACGGGTTCGACGATGCTTTCGTCTACAGCGATCAAGACCTGCATACGTGGCACAAAATCGACGTGATACTCCGCGCCCCGATAAACCTCGGCATGGCCATGTTGAGCGCCATATCCCTGCACTTCCATCACGGTCATGCCCTGCACCCCGATTTGCGCCACGGCCATTTCCAGATCGTCCAACTTGTAGGGCCGGATGATCGCGGTGATCATTTTCATCGCCACGCCTTCATCGCTTTGCCTACCCAGCTGGGTGCCAAACCGAACGATCCGGCGGCTAATGCCGCTCGGCGCAGAGCCTGAGGTCGCGTTATCCTTCGCAACGTCCGGCCTGCACTCGGGGTTTTGCAGATTCCATGCCATCCCCCGACTGCCCCAAACCGGGCGTTTCGGGTCTTTTTCACGGCTTTTTTCGAGTTTGGCGCACCGTTTTGGCGCTTCGGGCGAAACCGCCTGCGTCAATAGGGGGCAAAGGAGGTAGCACCATGGATTTTCGCGTCGACGATCTCGCCCGCCGGCTGTTCGAGAGCATGCCTCCGACCGTCCAAAACATGCGTCATGACCTCGAAGCCAACTTTCGGGCCGTGCTGCGTGCCAATCTCGCTCGCCTCGACCTGCTCGCTCGCGACGAATTTACGGCCCAAACCAAAGTGCTCGAGCGTACTCGTGCTCGGCTTGAAGAAGTCGAACAGCGACTCGCGCAACTCGAAGCGCGTCTCGCGGCGACGGCTCGCGACTGATCCTCCGTCATGTCGGTCGCACGCATTCTCTGTCGTGCGCAAGTCGGGTTGATCGCGCCCCGTGTCGATGTCGAGGTTCATCTCGGCGCGGGATTACCGTGCTTCAACATCGTCGGCTTGCCCGCCACTGAGGTCAAAGAGAGCAAGGAGCGAGTTCGGGCTGCACTCGCGAATTCCGGATTCGAGTTTCCTGCCGGACGCATCACGATCAATCTTGCGCCCGCTGAGTTACCCAAGGACGGCGGTCGTTTCGATCTTGCCATTGCAATCGGCGTTCTGGTGGCGAGCGAGCAAGTATCGCCCCGCTTAGCCCTCGACACCCTCGAGTTTTATGGCGAGCTCAGCTTATCGGGTAATCTGCGTCCGATTCGTGGTGCGCTTCCCGCCGCTGCGGCTGCGGCCGCCGATGGCCATCAGGTCGTCCTGCCGTTCGGCAATCATCATGAACTCACCTGGTGCCCGAATCTCGAAGCCGTGATCGCTGACAGCTTGCGCTCCGTCTGCGAAAAACTTGTAGCCAAAGAAATCCAGAGGTCTCCTATATCGGCGAGCTCTTCGAACAGCTCTTCGATCTTTTTTTGTGGTGATTCGGCGATCGAAGGATTGAGGCTGTCGGAGGTGTGCGGGCAGACGAGGGGTAAGCGCGCGCTCGAGCTTGCGGCCGCGGGCGGACACAGTCTTCTCATGGTGGGGCCACCCGGATGTGGAAAGACCATGCTCGCGGAGCGACTGCCCTGGTTGCTGCCGACGCTCACCCGAGACGAAGCCCTCGAAGTCGCGATGATCTTGTCGTTGTCCGTTGCCTCATTACCCGAAGTCGTCCGACGACCATTTCGAGCCCCCCATCACACGGCCTCAGCGAGCGCCATCATCGGCGGGGGTGCGTCGGCAGGGCCGGGGGAGATCACCGTCGCCCATCGGGGCGTTCTATTTCTCGACGAGTTACCGGAATTCGATCGACGAGTTCTCGAGGCCTTGCGTGAGCCGCTCGAAACGGGGCGAGTCGCAATCTCTCGCGTCGGTGCGAAAACCGAGTACCCCGCGCATTTTCAGTTGATCGCTGCGATGAATCCCTGTCCTTGTGGGCACACCGGATCGCGCTATGGGCGCTGTCGATGCAAGCCTGCATCGGTCGAGCGATATCGAGCCCGATTATCTGGGCCTTTGCTCGATCGACTTGATCTCAGGGTGATGCTTGAGTCAGTGGGAGATGCCGACCTCGCCGAACACCGTCGAACTCGACATGGTCCCGAGGAGAGTGCAGCGATCGCCGATGAGCAGCGTATTCGATCGAGAGTCGTCGCCACGAGGGCACGCCAACTTGATCGACAGGGCTGTTTAAACGTTTCTTTGACGGGACAAGCGCTGGCCTCGGCGTGTCGCCTCGATCACGCCGCGCATCGAGTCTTGCTGTCATCACGGGTGTCGGCGGGGGGAAGCCTTCGCTCCCAAGACCGGTTGATCCGGGTCGCGCGAACCATCGCAGACCTACGCGAATCGTCCTCGATCAGCGAGGCCGATGTACTCGAGGCGGTCGCGTTGAGACAGGCGCTGTCTTGATCGACGGGCGCTTACTGCGCCTTGGTGACCATGTAGTCGACAGCGGCTTTCACGAGATCATCCGGGAGATCCGTGCGTCCACCCTTCGCGGGCATCACGCCGCCCTTTCCGGTGTAACCCTCGATGGCGTGCTTATAGAGAGTGGGTTTGCCTTGTGCCAATCGAGGTGCCCAAGCAGCGCGGTCGTCGGAGCGCGGCGCGCCACCGATGCCGTTGAGATGACATGCGCCACAGACCTGTTCATACACACCGATGCCGTCGGTCGGAATAGCGAGCTCGGCAACGATAGCGCCGGCAGCCGGAACGATATCGAGCCCCGAATTATCTCGTCCTGCGACGGCAACTCGACCCGTCGAGAGATTTTTTTCGACGTCGGCGACGTACTTCGGATCGAGCAGAAGATGTGCGTTCTGGGTATCGCGGCCCACTGCGCGTGCAAGTGCGAACAGCAAGATCGCGATGACGATGAGGATGCCGAGCACGAGGCTGAAGATGTTGAAAAACTGGGAGTCCTGTTTGCTCACGACGTTATCCAAAAAGCCCTTGGGAAAGTCGGGGCGGAGTATAGCCGCTACCGGGGGGCAGGCGCACGGGTTGGGCCGGATTCTCGCTGCAGCGAAACCCCCACCAAGTTCGCCCCGCCGCTCCTGATCTGGCCGAACCGGATACGGCCGTCGAGGGGTAGGGGGTGGAACGATGCCCGCCGATTTACTCGTTAGCAGGCGAAAGTCTCTCAGCTTGGGCTGAGTCTCGAGATCGAGACGTGCTGCCCTGCGGCACGCATCGCCTCCCAGTCCTCACGTCGACCGGGATGCAAGCCTGCGGTGGGAATGATCGTACGTAGCACCACGTCACCATGGTTCGGGATATCGCCCGCGGCGAGGCCATAGTCGAGAGCGAACCACGCGCTGCCCGAGCGTTGCCACGTCGGCCATTGATCGAGAGGTGCCGATTCGTCGATCCCCACTTGATCGATCAATAGACGAACGACATCGATCATCGTGGTGATGAGCGTGTGCCCTTCGAACCGCAAACCTTGGATAATCCGGTCGAAGAAATGTGGCGTCGCGAGCAGGGGGAAGTCGTATCGCTCGCTCCACACACCATCCGCACGTTTGCGCAGCGCGTGTCCGTGCAACTGATACACGCTATATTCATTCAGCTCGCAATACCCCCACATCGCAAACTTCCGGGTGCCCTCGATCATCATCACTCTGCTGTGACCGAGAGTGTCGAATAAAAACTCGTGGACCATCCGAACCCGAGGTCCGAATTTCTGGGGTCGGCGTACGGGTTTGTAACGAGCACGCCGATCGCGGATCCGGCGCTCGAGATCACGCCGCAGTCCCCGTGCATGACGGTCGCTGATGGGGTGATCTGGCAGATTGAGCATGACCGAATCCTCGGAAGGTCCACGAGCGGGGAGAAGCGCCCCTCCTATGTCGTATCGGTTACAGGGCGGCGATGTTGAGGAGATCGTCCGAGCGATGAACGGGCCTACGTCACATTATTCGGATCACTGACTCGAGCGAGCTTTTTTAGATGAGAATGCCGGGGTGGGCTGATCCGACGGACTTCGGGGGTAACATGTCGAGAGCCAATACGTTTTCGTGCCTGTTCGTCATGCTGGCGGCGGTTGCCGCCGCGGCTCTTCAGGCGCAGGGGCAAGCCGCACCGATGTGCGCGTCATCGTAGCAGATCGCGGTCGTTCGGACGGCGCTTGCTGGAAAAGAGCCCGCGCCGCTGGGTGCCACCGCCGCAGCCCTCAAGATGCCGGAGGCCCTTGTCGCGAGCGCGTTGCCGCACGAACAAACTCATGGGGTGAGCGCTATCCATTTTCAGACGATCTGGAAAAGCATCGAAACTTGGAGCGGTGCAACGACATTCATCATCAAGGGCCCGAACCTTTTTGAGATTCAGGGGCCGGTTGGACGAGGCGAGCCCTCGACCCGAAGCAAGTTCTTCAATCTTCACCGAGAAGGACCGGGACTCGCCGGCCATCTTCGACCCGATCTCTACGCATCGATCTATCTGCTCGAGATCCCCGGCGCCTCGACGACACTCCGTGGCATCGTCTTTTTCGATCAGTTCGGAGACGCCGTGTTTTCGGTTTACGTGCCGGGGGAAGGCGTCCCAGCGCCGGAAGCCGTGGTCACACAATTCAAGGCGACCTCTGCGCTCATCCGAGCCTTGCCACGACTCTGTACAGAGTACACCCAATAAGTTATCGGATTGAGTCCTCGGAACTTTATGCAGTCTGATCGGTCTGACGAGACGTTCGACATGGCTACTTCGTCTTCACGCCCTCGTTTTCTCCGTAGCCATTTATGGACTCCATTCGTTCTCGTCGTGATTGCTCTGGCATGTCTCGCGCTACTCGACGGCGATCGTCGCCTCGCGTAGTCCTTTTTTTTCGATGCCGCGATGCAGACGTGGTCGGGCGCCCAAAGTGTCTGGGCGAACGATGTTGTTCATCGAGGCGGCCGCAACCTGATGCGATTCATCGTAGTCTTGGCGATCGCAGGATGGGCGGCGAGTTATTGGTCGGCCTCTCTCGCATCGCACCGACGCGCACTCGGATACCTCGCGCTCTGCTTGGCCGTTGTGCCGTTGACGGTCGGCGTACTCAAAGAAATTACCAATGTCGATTGTCCCTGGAGCCTTCAAGGTTTTGGCGGCGATCGCCCCG
>SXGQ01513752.1_pt1 | contig 11109 bp, 11 predicted proteins | sample 3178371 | NCBI WGS metagenome assembly SXGQ01 (sample SAMN11356859, study PRJNA531348) | freshwater metagenome | isolation source: freshwater sample F1-20 | place: China: Fuxian Lake, Yuxi | collected 2017-12-25 | reverse complement strand
TTCGACGAGGCCCGCAACATCGAGTGGGCCAAGGCCCTGGAGGAGGTCGGCGTGCACGTCGTGTACGGCATCGTCGGCCTCAAGACCCACACGAAGACGCTCCTGGTCGTCCGAGAGGAGACCGACGGCCTGCGCCGGTACTGCCACGTCGGAACGGGGAACTACAACCCGCGCACGGCGACCATCTACGAGGACCTCGGCCTCTTCACCACCGACCCGGCGATCGGCACCGACCTGTCCCAGCTGTTCAACCACCTCACGGGGTTCAGCACCGGGATCGCCTACGAGAAGCTCGTCGTCGCGCCAGACCACCTCCGGCGACGGTTCGAGGAGCTCATCGCCGGGGAAGCGGTACACGGCAGTGCAGGGCGGATCGTGGCCAAGATGAACAGCCTCTCCGATCCCCGGATGATCGACGTCCTCTACGACGCGGCGGCCGCCGGGGTCCGGATCGACCTCGTCGTGCGAGGCATCTGCTGCCTGCGGCCTGGGGTCCCCGGGCTGTCCGAGACCATCCGGGTGCGCTCGATCGTCGGGCGCTTCCTCGAGCACAGCCGGATCTACCGCTTCGACAACGGGAACGGGGCCGGCGTACCGCTGCACCTGATCGGCTCCGCCGACCTCATGACCCGCAACATCGACCGCCGGGTCGAGGCGCTCGTCCCGATCGAGGACCCGGGCCTGCAGGCCCGCATCGACGAGGTCCTCGACATCAACCTGGCCGACGACCGGCTGGCCTGGACGCTCGGCCCGGACGGCGGCTGGACCCGTGTGCCGGCCGGCGACGACGGCGTCGACACGCACCTCGCCCTGCAGCAGGCGGCGCTCGACCGTGCCGGTCGCACCTGACCGCTGCGGTCCGCCACCGGGGCCGGCGCTGCGCAGCTGGGAGAGCGGGTGACGGGAATCGAACCCGCGTTCTCAGCTTGGGAAGCTGACGTTCTGCCATTGAACTACACCCGCAGGACGGGGCCGGAGGCTCGTCTGCGGCGGCCACTCTAGGCACGGCCGCTCCCCGGATCACCTCCGGCGACCCCGGCCGGGACCTCTTCGGGCATCCCCGACGGGCTGGGTCGGCTGGCATACCGTGGCCGCTGTGGAAGACCGCCGGGAAGGCACCATCACCGCCCGGGTGGGCCGGGGCGACATCGAGATCGACCTCGCCGCCGACGGTGCGATCCGGGCGGCGGTCGACGGCCTGGCCCGAGGCGACGTGAACCAGCGGCTCGAGGCCGCCCAGCGCCTCCGCCAGGCCTCCGAGGCCCGGGTCGCCGAGCTCGTCGCCGAGGCCCGGCGCAAGGGCGCCACCTGGTCCGACATCGGCGACACCCTCGGCGTCTCCACCCAGGCGGCGCACCAGAAGTACCGCTGGGTCGCCGCCGCTTCGCGCCAGTCATGACCCGGCGGCACGGGCACCTAACCTCCCGGCCGTGATCCTCTCCGACCGCACGATCCGCGAAGAGCTGGCCAACGGTCGCATCGTCATCGACCCGCTCGACGAGTCGTTCATCCAGCCCTCGTCCGTCGACCTCACGCTCGATCCGCGGTTCCTCGTGTTCCGGAACCACACCCGGGGGATGATCGACGTCAAGGAGGACGCGAGCGACCTGACCGAGATGGTCACGGTCGGCGAGGACCAGCCCTTCGTCCTGCACCCCGGCGAGTTCGTCCTCGGCGCCACCCTCGAGCGCATCGGGGTCCCGGAGGACCTGGTGGCCCGGCTCGACGGGAAGTCGAGCTTGGGTCGGCTCGGGCTGTTGATCCACTCCACGGCCGGCTTCATCGACCCCGGCTTCCTCGGACAGATCACGCTCGAGCTGTCGAACGTGCACAACCTGCCGATCACGCTCTACCCGAAGATGAAGATCGGTCAGGTCAGCTTCCTGCGCATGACCACCGCCGCCGACGTCCCCTACGGCACGGGCGCCCTCAAGTCGAAGTACCACGGCCAGGACGGACCCACGCCCAGCCAGTACTGGAAGAACTTCGAGCAGTAGCTCAGCGCACCGGCGCCAGCAGCGCGGCGACCGCCGCCACGAGGTCCCGGGCGTGGACCGGTCGCTCGAGGTGGGCATCGGCGCCCGACGCGAGCAGCAGCTCGCGGTTGCCGGACGCCTCGATCACCAGCACCCGGCATGACGACACCCGCGGGTCGTCGTGGCCGCGGACCAGGTCCACGAGCTGCAGGGCGCTGCCCAGCCCGGCGGTCGGCAGGTCGACCACGATGCACCGGGGCAGCGACGTCGACGTCGTCTCGAGCGCCGGCGAGATCTCCCCGGCCTTGACCGCCCGGAGGCCGTGGCGGACGACGAGGCGGGCGATGATCTCCACCGCGCCGGGATCGTCGCCCACGACCAGGACGACCGGCGGCTGGCGCCGATCGCCGTCCACCACTCAGTCCGTCATCGTGAGGGGCGTGGTGGCGTCGCGCGCCTCGCCGGCCTCGATCGCCTCCAGCACGTGCATGGCGATGTCGGCGACCTTGATGCCGTCGTCGTCGGGGGCCGCGGCCTCCACGCCGTCGTCCATCATCACGTAGCAGAAGGGGCAGGCGGTGGCGATGCGGTCGGCGCCGGTGGCGACGAGCTCACGGGAGCGCTCGTCGTTCACCTTCGTGCCGAGCGACTCCTCCATCCACATGCGGGCACCGCCGGCGCCGCAGCACATGCCCTTCGTGCCGTTGCGCGGTGCCTCGACGATCTCGACCCCGGCGAGGGAGCCGATGACCTTGCGCGGCGACATGTAGATGTCGTTGTGCCGGCCGAGGTAGCAGGAGTCGTGGTACACGATGCGCTCGTCCAGGCGGGCCCGGCTCATGTCGAGCTTGCCGTCGGCGATGAGGTTCTCCAGCAGCTGGGTGTGGTGGATGACCTCGTAGTGCCCGTCGAGCTGGGGGTACTCGTTGCCGAGGGTGTTGAAGCAGTGGGGGCACTGGGTGACGATCTTCTTGACGCCCATGGTGTTGAGCGTCTCGATGTTCTGCATCGCCAGCATCTGGTAGATGTACTCGTTCCCCGAGCGGCGGGCGGGGTCGCCGGTGCACATCTCGTTCGAGCCGAGGATGGCGAAGTCGAGGCCGGCGCGGCGCATGAGCTTGGCCATCGCCTCGGAGACCTTCTGGTTCTTGTCGTCGAAGGACCCGGCGCAGCCGACCCAGTAGAGGTACTCGTGGTCGAAGGCATCGCCCGGCTCGACGATCTCGAGGCCGTCGATCTTCTTCGACCAGTCGCCCCGGGTGGCGTTGGACATGCCCCACGGGTTCCCCTGGTTCTCCATGTTCTGGTAGGCCCCGCCGAGCTCGCTCGGGAAGTTCGACTCCATGAGCGACAGGTAGCGCCGCATGTCGAGGATCTTGTCGAGGATCTCGATGTTGACCGGGCAGATCTCGTCGCAGGCCTTGCAGGAGGTGCAGGCCCAGATCTCCTCGGGCGTGATGCGCTCGAAGAAGGAGTTGGCCGACACCGTGATGTCGGGGACGGTGCCGAGCGGCGGGCTGACCTGCGGGGTGCCTGTGGCGGCCATGACCTCGCCCGACTTGAGCACGATCTCGCGGGGGTCGAGGGGCTTGCCGGTGGCGTGCGCCGGGCAGACGCTGGTGCAGCGCCCGCACATGGTGCAGGCGTCGAGGTCGACGAGCTGCTTCCACGTGAAGTCCTCGACCGTGGAGGCGCCGAAGCTCTCGAGCTCGGTCTCCATCAGGTTCGGCATGGCCTTCATCGCGCCCTTCGGGCGCTCCCGATCGCGCAGGTACATGTTGATCGGGCTGGTGAACATGTGGCGCAGCATCGTGACGGGGAGGATCACGAGGAAGAGCAGGAACGAGATGACGTGGGCGATCCACATCGCCTGGTGCCAGCCCGAGATCGAGTCGAGGTTCTCGACGAGGGCCGACAGCGGGTAGCCGACGAAGCTCCACTTCTCGAAGTCCGGGCGACCGTCGACGGCGATGCGGAACATCTCGGCGAGGAAGCCGGTGAGCCCGAGGAGGAAGAAGGTGCCGAGGATGACGGCGTGCTCGGGCTTGCTCTTCATCCGGATGCGGTACGGCTTCTGCACGTAGCGGCGCACGATGGCCCAGACCACGCCGATCATGAAGAGGACGCCGGCCGCGTCGCCGACGAAGGCGTAGGCCCGGTAGACGTCGCCGTGGAGGAACTTGGCGCCGTCGGGGAGCTGGTGGTTGACCTCGAGCACCGTGGTGACGGCGAGGAGGATCAGGAACGGGAAGTAGATGAGGCTGTGCATGATCCCGGCGGCGGGGTCGCGCAGCAGGGTCTGCATGTAGACGCCGGCCCGGAAGTCCTTCAGGCGGGTCTTGACGTTCTTGGTGGTGGTACGGCGGTTCTCGGGGGCCCCGCGCTCCCAGTTCTTCATGCGCTGGCTGAAGGCGACGGCGCCGTAGAGCAGCGTGATCGGCACGATCATGTAGAAGGCGGCCTTGAGCGGCGACGGGATGTTCCCGAACACCTCGCGCGTCACCTCGGACTCCCCGTGGAACTGGAACACCGTGGCGGCGATGCCCGAGACGACGGTGACCGTGGCGAGCAGCACACCGAGCCCGAGGGCCAGCTGGTGCGGCTTCATCCGACGTGAGGACTCGACGGTGGGTTCCATAGCGGGACGGAGGCTACTTCCGGTCAGTCAGAGGGGGGAAAGCCCGGGCCCTGCACCCGGACGCCCAGGGCACGGGCCATGCGGGCGGCGAGCGCCACCGCCTGCGCGGCGCTGATCGTGGCGCCGGCCAGGGTGGCCACGGCGGTGACCGGCGTGAGGTCGGCGGCGGTCAGGTCGACCCGCTCGCACCGGGTCCCGTCCAGGACCACACCCTCCATGGTGACCGCCGAGAAGGAGAGGTCGGTGAGGGTGGCGCCGGTCAGGTCCAGGGCGTCGATGCGACCGCCGACCACAGCCACCCGCCGCACCCGAGCCATGCGCCACGAGGACATGTCGAGGGCGCAGTCCTCGAAGGTGACGTCCTCCAGCGAGGCGTCGGCCAGGTCGGTGCCGCTGAGCCGGCAGCGGACCAGGTGGGTCCGCACCAGCCCGGCGATCCGCCGACCGACCAGGTCGAGGCCGTCCAGCACCGCGTCGCGGGTCTCGACCGCGCAGTCCGCCGGCACGTCGAGGGTGCAGCCGCGCAGCCGCGTGCGCAGGAGGTCGACCGTCCGGGCCTCCGGCAGCGCCAGCACCTCGCCGTCGGCGTGGAGCCCGTCGATGTCGGGGTACAGCTCGTCGAGGTCGCCGAGGTCGACGCCGATCGTCGGCGCATCGGGCAGGACGGGTGGCTTCGGCGGCACCGCCTGATCGCCCGTCGCCGCCACGGACCGCACCGTACGGGTCGCGGCCGGCGGGAGCCCGGCGACGGCGAAAGATCCGATTCCTGCCGTTCCGCGTGGCGTCGCCCGATCCGGCCGGTCACGATGGTGCGATGACGACGCGCCGACCCGGTGCCGCCACCTCGGCGGCGATCGTCAGCGCCGTGCTGCTGGTGGTCCTGGCGCTGCCGGCAGCCGCCGCCGCGCCGGAGTGGAACATCGACCGGATCGGCGCTCCCGCATCGGCGCGCGGCGTGACGATCGCCGTGGTCGACACGGGGGTCGATGCGGCTCATCCGGCCTTCACCGGACGGGTGCTGCGTGCCATCGACCTGGTCGGCGGGAACGGCGGCGACCCGAACGGGCACGGCACCCACGTGGCGGGGACCGTCGCCGGCGCCGACAACGGCTGCGGCAGCATCGGCGTGGTCCCCGACGCGTCGATCCTGCCCGTCCGGGTCCTGGACCAGCGGGGCAGCGGATCGGCGAAGGACGTCGCCGAGGGCATCCGACGAGCGGCCGACACCGGTGCCTCGGTGATCAACCTCTCGCTCGGCACCGACGTCGCCCTGCGCAACGTGGCCGGCTCCGGGCTGGAGGATGCCATCCGGTACGCCTGGGGGAAGGGTTCGATCCCGGTGCTCGCCGCCGGCAACGACGGCATCGTCGGGGACGTGTTCGGGGGCTCCGGGTACGGCGACCTCCCGGCCGTCGTGGTGACCGCCACCGACAACCAGGACCGGGTGGCGTCCTACGCGACGACCATCGGCACGGCCCGCTGGGGTGTCGCAGCGCCCGGCGGGGACGCCAGCGAGCGGCCGGGTCGGGACATCCTCTCCGCCCACCCCGGCCAGCGGTGCGCCTACCGAGCCGGCACCTCGATGGCCGCCCCCCACGTCTCCGGCGCACTCGCTGCGCTGCGGGCTCGTGGGCTGGACAACCAGCAAGCGGTCGACCGCCTCGTCGCGACGGCACGCGACCTCGGGCGGCAAGGCCCCGACGCCACCTACGGCCACGGCCTCATCGACCTGCGAGCGGCGCTCGGCGATCGACCGTCGACCCCGGCACCGCCACCCGAGCCGCAGCCGGCGGCAGATCCTGCCGCACCGGCGGCGCCCGCCGCCCCGGCCGGAACCGCGCCGGAGCGCCCCGCGACCGACACGACACCTCCCACCACCGCTGACGCACCGCTCGAACCGACCGAGGCACCCGTCGTGGGCGAGGAGACCGACGAGGCCACCCCGTCCACGACCGACCCGGCGGGGGGAGCGGCGTCACCCGTGGTCGTCCGCGATGCCGACGACGGCGGTGGCGACGGACCGCCGGCTGCCCTGGTGGCGGTCGCCGTCGGCGCGCTGGCGGCGAGCGGGGTCGGTACCGGCGTCGTCGCTCGGGCGATCGGTCGACGGCCCGGGTCCTAGGACCGCCGAGCGGTCAGCCGTAGGCCTTGGCGTCGAGCTCGCGGATGCGGGCAGCCATGGCCCGCATGAGCTTGTGCGAGATGGAGGGCACCTCGTCGAGGAGCCCGGCGAACTCGCGGGGGCCGAGGACGAGCGCCTCGACCGGCCCTTGGGCCACCACCGTGGCGGTGCGGGGACCCTTGTCGAGCAGGCCCAGCTCGCCGAGCACCGACCCGGGGCCGAGCTCGGCGACCTTGCGCCCGTTGCGCTTCACGACCGCGGTGCCAGACGTGAGGATGAAGGCCTCGCGCGCCGAGGCGTCCTGCTGCATCAGCTCGGTGCCGTCGGGGAACGACATCTCGGTCGTCGCCTTCGCGATCACGCCCAGCTCCTTCTTGGAGCAGGCGTTGAAGAGCGGCACAGCCGCAAGGTGGTCGGTCACGCTCGTCTTCGGCATGAATGGAGCATACGGAACTGTCCGAGCGGGTGCCGGGAGATCTCCCGCGAGCGGTGACCCCCGGGAAACACGGTCGAAACGCACCGTCCGTACGGTCCCCCAGCGATGAAGGACGTGACGATCGTCCGCTGGCCCGACGAGCGGAGCCTGCGGGAGGAGCTGGCGAAGAGCGGTTCCGCCCGTCTGCTCGTGGTCGACACCGATGCGGCGCCGCCGATCGCATCGGACCCGCTCGAGGACTGGGTGCGCACACCCTGCGGGGAGCTCGACGTCCGCGCCCGCCTCGAGGGCCTGCGCCTCCGTCTCGAGCGGACGCTCGAGCTGGTGCCGGAGCTCGACGCCGACGGGGTCATCCGCTACGGCGACCGGTGGGCACCGCTGCCCCCGGTGGAGGCCCGCCTCACCAGCGTCCTCGTCCGCCGCTTCGGTGCCGTCGTCAGCCGGGACGACCTGGTCGCCGCCGGGTGGCCTGGCGGGACGCCGGGGCGGAACGCGCTCGACGTCCACGTCCTGCGCCTGCGCCGCCGCCTCGAGCCGGTGCGCCTCGCCATCCGGACCGTCCGGTCCCGCGGCTACCTGCTCGAGCCCACCGCCGTCGGCCACGGGGCCTGAGGTCCGAAACACGCCGGTCACACAGCGTTGCCACCGGCGCAACGGCGACGAGACCGACGTGCAACGGGCGGTCCTTACCGTCAGTTCCGGGTCAGATCGCCGTCAGCAGGCGCCCCCAACCCCCACACCCACGGAACCAAGGAGAGTGCTGTGAAGCGCAAGTTGCTCATCGGAGCGGGACTGGTCGGAGCGTTGCTCCTGCTGCTGGCCAACCCTGCTGCCGCGCAGGAGGCCGAGGAGGTCGCCCCCGCCTCGCAGGTCGTGCTCGACAACGTCTTCGTCTTCCTGTGCGCCATCCTCGTCTTCTTCATGCAGGCCGGCTTCGCGCTGGTGGAGGCCGGCCTCACCCGCGCCAAGAACGTCTCCAACATCTTCATGAAGAACCTCATGGACGGCATGGCCGGCGTGCTCGCCTTCGCCCTCGTCGGCTACGGCATCGGCTTCGGCGGCGACGAGCTGCTCGGCGGCTGGTTCGGCTTCGGCTTCGGCATCAACGGCATCGAGGATCCGAGCGCAGCGCAGGCGCTCAACCTGTCGCCGGCCACGTTCTTCTTCTTCCAGGCCGCCTTCGCCGCCGTTGCCGCCACGATCGTGTCCGGCGCCATGGCGGAGCGGACGAAGTTCAAGAGCTACTTCGTCTACAGCCTGGTGATCACCGCGGTGCTCTACCCGACGATCCTGCGCTGGACCTGGGGCGGCGGCTGGCTGGCGCAGCTCGACATCCCGTTCTCCGACTTCGCCGGCTCGACCATCGTGCACGCCACGGGCGGCTGGGCCGCCCTGGCCGGTGCCCTCGTCCTCGGACCCCGGCTCGGCAAGTACGGCCCCGACGGGAAGCCCCGGGCCATCCCCGGCCACAACGTGCCGTTCGTGGTGATCGGTGCGCTCATCCTCTTCATCGGCTGGTTCGGCTTCAACCCGGGCTCCGAGCTGGCAGCCGACAACCTCGTGCCCCAGCTCGCCGTCAAGACGCTGCTCGCCGCCTGCGCCGGTGCCGTCGTCGCCATGATCGTCAACTGGCTCCGGGACGGGAAGCCCGACGTCACCATGGCCGCCAACGGCATGCTCGCCGGCCTCGTCGCCATCACCGCCCCGGTGGGTGCGGTCGAGACATGGGCGTCGGTCGTCATCGGCGGCATCGGCGGCCTCATCGTGGTCCTCGCCGTGGCCTTCTTCGACCGCATGCGGGTCGATGATCCGGTCGGCGCGATCTCCGTGCACGGCGTCGTCGGCACGTGGGGCACGCTCTCGATCGCCTTCTTCGCCAAGTACGACGACGCCTTCCTCGGACGTGAGGACGCCGGCCTCTTCTACGGTGGCGGCATCGACCAGCTCTCCACCCAGGCCCTCTTCGTCGGCGTGCACTTCGTCTTCGTCTTCGGCACCGCCTTCCTGCTCTTCCAGGCCATCAAGGCGACCATGGGCCTGCGCGTCACCGAGGAGGAGGAGCTCGCCGGCCTCGACGTCGAGGAGCACGGCCACATGGGCTACGCCCCCGACTCCGGTGGGTCCAGCTCGCTCGGTACCACCAGCTCGTCCCACAAGCCCATCTCTGTTTGAGAACCAAGGAGAACGAACGTGTTGCATCTCGTGACCGCGGTGATCAAGCCGCACAAGCTCGACGACGTGAAGGAGGCCCTCAAGGGCGTCGGCGTCCAGGGCATGACCGTCTCCGAGGTCAAGGGGTTCGGCCGCCAGGGCGGCCACACCGAGACCTACCGAGGCGCTGAGTACACCATCGACTTCGTCCCCAAGGTCAAGGTCGAGGTGGTGTGCGGGACCGAGGACGCCGAGAAGGTGGCCGACGCCATCGCCACGGCGGCCCAGACCGGCAAGATCGGCGACGGCAAGATCTGGATGACGACGGTCGACCGCCTCGCCCGGATCCGCACCGGCGAGATGGGCACCGACGCCGTCTGACCCTGCCGACACCCGTGAACTGAAAAATCGCTGCGAGAAGCCCTCGGTTCCCGAGGGCTTCTCGTCGCGAGAAAAGGGGCTGTCGGACCTCGGGCGTAGCGTCGACGGCACTTCCCCCATGCTGCGAGACGTGGGGAGGTCTCGGTGCCCGAGATCGACAAGAGGTTGGCTGCGACGTTGGCGGGCCAGCAGAGCCTGGTGACCCGACGGCAGGTCCTGGCCGCCGGCGGTTCGGCGTCGGTCATCGACCGGCGCCTGGGCAGCGGGAGATGGGAGGTCGCCGAGCGCGGGCGTGTATGCGCTGACCGGTGTCGCCTGGACGTGGCGGCGGTGCCTCGGCGCCGTCGTGCTCTCGGTGCCCGGCGCGCAGGCATCGCATCGGTCCGCCGCCGCCCTCCTCGGGGCCCGCTGGGACGACCGTGCGACCGCTCCGATCGAGCTCACCGTCCCGACCGGACGGACGCCGCTGCGGACCTTCGAGCGCACCCGGTCCCGGATGCCGGACGTGCCTGTCGTGGTCCACGAGTGCGCCGACCTGTGGCGATCCACGCCCCGGCTCGTGGACGGCATCGCCACCACCGGCCCGCTCCGGCTCGCGGTCGACCTCGGCAGCGTCGTGTCGTTCGACAACTACCGCCGCGCGATGGGGACGGTGCGACGGGTGCACGGCGTGGACTGGCCGTCGCTCGATCGGATCTACCGTCAGCACTCGGTCCAGGGTCGGAACGGGTGCGGGGCGCTGCGCGACCTGCTCGAGCGCCACCTCGGGGCCGCTGGTGCGCCGGACGAGGTCGTGGAGGCCAGGTGTGCCGACCTGCTCGTCGCCGCCGGGCTGCCGGTGCCGGAGCACCAGGTCGAGGTGGTGCGGCCGGATGGACTTCGGGCGCGGTTCGACCTCGCCTACCCGTCGCTGCGTGTCGGCATCGAGACCGACGGTCGCATCCACGGCGAGGAGGAGGTGCGGCAGGCGGATGCCGCCCGCAGGAACCAGCTCCAGCTGCTGGGCTGGGTGGTCCTGCACTTCACCTGGGAGGACGTGGTGCACCGGCCCCAGGAGGTCGTGCGGACCGTCCGGGCTGCGCTCCAGCGGGCAGCCACGGCCGTCGCCTGAATCTGCACGGCAGGAGCCGTCGGATACCGAGGGCTTCTCGCAGCGATTTCTCGGACGGGTCGCTCAGGGCTCCTGGCCGTCGGTGGGTGCGCCGTGGGCAGCCTTGCCCTGCTCGGCGACGGCCCGGGCGGCGGCCTCGACCTCCTCGGGATCGGCGAGGTAGCGCTCGACGACCGACTTGTCCTCGAGCGGGTGGAAGTCTTCGCCGAGCTCGTACACGAGGGGCTGGCCGGTGGGGATGTTGAGCGACGGGATCTCCTCGTCGCTGATCCCCTGCAGGTGCTTCACCAACGC
>SXGQ01301413.1_pt1 | contig 11109 bp, 11 predicted proteins | sample 3178371 | NCBI WGS metagenome assembly SXGQ01 (sample SAMN11356859, study PRJNA531348) | freshwater metagenome | isolation source: freshwater sample F1-20 | place: China: Fuxian Lake, Yuxi | collected 2017-12-25 | reverse complement strand
GGGAAGATCAACATCATGATGACCACGGCGACGAGCGCGATAGCGGCCGAATAGTCAGAGGTGAGGTTGTAGAACTGGCTAATCAGCCAGGCGGCAGCTTGAAACATGTTAGGAAACCCTTCCGGTGGGGTGAACTGGGTTGATAGATGAACCGGTGATCGATGAACCGGTGAAACTGGTGCAATTCTCATCATGTTGATGAGTTCTGGCTTCGGGAACTGGATCGAAACCTGATGGACCAAAAGGTCGGCAACGCAGCAGTCGACGCACCGTCAACCATGTACCGCGGCCAGCGCCATGAACGTGAACCGCTTCTTTGGCGTATTGCGAACAACTGGGAGTAAAGCGGCACGGCGACGGACGACCCTCGCGGGCCACTTGGTACCAATTGATGGCTTTGAGCAGGAAAGATTTCATAACGGCATCAACTTTGGACTTGCCATTTAGCCAGCAAGCCAGTCACCGACTGCGAGACATCCAAGTACGAAATATCTGCCGCCGGGCGAGTGAGACCAACCAGGTACAAGCCCGGGCCTAGATCGGAGGATTGCTTTCGTAGAACTTCGCGCAACTGTCGACGGACGCGGTTGCGCTTCACCGCTGTTCCAGCGGTGCGACCAATTGCAAAGGCCACTTGGGGCCCGTCAAGAGAAGGGTCCGACACCATGACACACCAAACCACTCCACTACGAAATCGGGTTCCTTCGCGACGTAATCGCGCAAAACCGTCTCGACCGTGAAGTCGTTCGATCAAGCCGACAGCTTCTTGCGGCCCTTCAAGCGTCGGGCTTTCAAAATTGCTCGCCCGGCGCGGGTGGACATGCGTGCGCGGAAGCCATGCTTGGCGGAACGACGCTTTTGATTTGGTTGGTACGTACGCTTCATTACAAACTCCTCAATTCCTGGTTTTGCCCCATCCGGGCGAGAAACACCAGGTAGTGACCAATAAATAGCCGTCCTGACATTGTGCCTGCGGACCAAACCACATAACGCTTGTCAAGCGCATTGTCTCAGGCTACGGGCGAAAGACCGACGCGGGCAACCCTAGCCCAGGATCTCCGTGTTTTGTGGATTATCCACAGCCTGCTAAGGTCGTCAATCCCAAGGTTTTGACACTCGTTGAAACCCTCGGGGGGCCAGCGTCAGCGCAGGTCAGAACCGTAAAACAATGATTCCTAAGTTGTCCACACGTTGTGGACACGCCTGTGGATGAATGACCGATTTTTTGAAGGAGTAGCAGGTGGAACGCACAGAGGACTTGTGGACAGCAGTATCGCAACTGCTGCGCGCGCAGGTCTCTGACGCGGTCTGGTACTCAACGTTCAACGATGTTCACTCACTACCAAGTGACGACACCGTCTTGAGGCTCGCCGTTCCAAGCGGAACCGTCCGTGACAAAATCACCTCAAGATATTTGCCGCTTGTTCTCGATGCAATGACTGAAATAGGCGCGACGTCAACACAACTTGAAGTTGAGGTGGTCTCAAACGACGCATCATCCACTGCTGTTTCCGAACCAACCCCGCAACCGAGCCCATCGGCACACCCAACGACGCCAACCAAGTCATCGAGCAACGAGTCCGCTGCCGCCGACAAAGCCGAAGAGATGGCCGACCGTGCTGGCCTGAACCCGCGCTACACCTTTGAAACTTTTGTGAAGGGTGCCTCGAACAGTTTCGCCCTCGCGGCCGCACAACGAGTCGCCGAAACCCCAGCTCGGTCGTACAACCCGCTGTTTATCTATGGTTCTGCCGGGCTTGGAAAGACCCACCTGTTACACGCGATTGGGCATTACGTTCTCCAGAATTACAGCCACTACCAGGTGCGATACATCTCAACTGAGACCTTCCTCAACGAATACGTCGACGGAATCCGCAACAACACCATCGCTAACTTCAAACGCCGCTACCGCGACATTGACGTGTTGTTGATCGACGACATTCAGTTCATGGAAGGCAAAGAAGGACTCCAAGAGGAGTTCTTCCACACCTTTAACTCATTGCACGGAGCCAATAAGCAAATCGTCATTTCGTCTGACCGAGTTCCTGACGCCATCCCGAACTTAGAAGAGCGATTGATTGGTCGCTTCCGATGGGGCCTCATCACCGACGTTCAACCACCCGACCTCGAAACCCGATTAGCGATCTTGCGCAATAAAGCCGAGCGTGAAGGAACAGTTGTTCCCGGCGATGTCCTTGAATACATCGCTTCACGGGTCACCAGCAACATTCGTGAACTTGAGGGTGCCCTCATCCGAGTCAGTGCTTATTCAAGCCTGAATCGAGTTGACATGACCGTTCCCCAGGCCGAACGACTCCTCGAAGATCTCTTGCCGAGTACCGCACCCAAACACCGGACCGACCAAGAACTCCTCACCGAGATCGCCGGTTTACTCGGATTCGGAGTTGACGCCTTGCGTGGAAAGAGCCGCCAACGACCACTCGTGATGGCGCGCCAAGAAGCCATGTACGTTTTCCGCGAACTCACCGACTTGTCATACCCGGCTATTGCACGCCTCTTTGGTGGACGAGACCACACCACAGTGATTCATGCAGTTGACAAAATCACCAGGCTCATGGCCGAACGCAGTGAGACCTACGATCGGGTCACCATGCTCGTCAAAAACTTGAAGTTGAGCTGACATGACCTGCCGAAAAAACACTCTTTCTCCCGTGATCAACAGACTGTGTACATCTCGTGTGCATAAGAGTTCTCATCATGTGGGTAACCAACAGTTATCCACCACCACACCCCGCGAGCACACTTTGATTGTGGATGACTGTGTACAAGTGTGCGCGGGTCGTTTCTCGTCTCACGCTGGGGGAACGAGAGTTCATCCACAATCCACAGCCCTTATTATTAGAACTAAGTTAAATACTCATCAAGACGTGATGACAACAATGAAGGAGCCCTGCCGTGAAATTTCGGTGTGAACGTGAAGTCCTCGCTGAGGCATTTGGGGCCGCAAGTCGTGCGTCAACGGGTCGCGCAACTAATCCGACGTTGTCGTGTTTGCGTTTAGTTCTTGCTGGAGAACTTTTGCGAGTCACCGGAACTGACGGCGATTTAACGATTGATGTCAGCCTCACTGTTTCTGGAATCAAAGACGGTGTTGTTTTGGTTCCTGCAAAACTCACGAGTGAAGTTGTTCGTTCGCTTCCTTCAGGTGCAGTTGAATTCGATCTCGGCGAAGACAAAGTTGATATCTCAGCCGGCCGCGTGAACTTCACAGTTCCGATTGGTGCAGGCGACGACTTTCCGAAATGGTCTGGCACAGTTGGTGAAGGTGCACCAATGGCAACCAAAGATTTGTCGGAAGCACTCAAGCAAGTCGTTCGCGCCGCAAGCAATGACGATGCGCGAGGTGTGTACACCGGTGTCTTGATGACTGGTATTGAAGGAAAACTTCGCCTCGTCGCGACCGACTCGTACCGCATGGCTATTCGCGACATCGCCGCCAACGTGATTCCTGACGAAGCAAGTTTCGTCGTTCCAGCTCGCGCCTTAAACGAACTGCAACGACTACTCGGAACCTCCGATCGTGTTTCGATCAATATCACCGAGAACGACGCAACATTCGAAGTAGGAAATATTCGCTTGGTGACCCGTCTTCTCAAAGGTGCGTTTGCCGATTACAAGCGCTTGATTCCACCAAATTTGCCAAACACGTTGAAGGTTTCTCGAGAAGCAATGGTTGATGCGATTCGTCGCGTGAAGTTGGTTGCGCGTGATCCGATCGGAACTCCATTGCGTTTACAGGTCGCTGGCGACGCTGTGACTTTACGTATGGTGACACCAGATAACGGTGAAGCGACTGAACAAATTGATGCAGTTTCTTCTGGTAGCGACATCGAGATTCGTTTTAATAACGAACTATTGGCATCTGGCCTCGAAGCATGCGGAACTGATGAAATCACCATTCAAACCAGCGAACCGGGCAAGTTAGCTCTTATTCGTGGTGTCGATCAGAATGAGTTCACATACTTGTTGATGCCACTGAAGTCGTGATCGCGCGATGATCGTCGAGCAATTAGAGCTCGTCGATTTTCGCAATTACACCAATGCTTCTTTTGCGCTGACTTCTGGTGTTACTGCAATTGTTGGCCGTAACGCGCAAGGAAAAACCAATGTCGCTGAAGCGATGGCCTTCTTGGCAACACTTGACAGTTTTCGTCAAGTACCACCCGTTGCACTCGTTCGAGAAGGCGCCGAATTCGCAACGATTCGCGCAGTAGTACGTCATAACGATGGTCGCGAATTGCAGGTTGAGGTACAGATCCAACGGCAAGGACGCACGATCGTGCAAGTCAACAAGCAGCGACTTCCGCGCACTCGTGACTTGCTTGGAGTATTGCGCGTTACGGTTTTTTCACCGGACGATTTAGAACTTGTGAAAGGTTCACCTTCTGAGCGCCGCCGATTCGTCGATGAAACTCTCGTGAGTTTGGCTTTGCGCAACGACGCCCTACGACTTGAGCTTGATCGAGTATTGAAACAACGCAACACACTGTTGCGCCAATCCAACGGACGCCTGACCGAAGAGATTGGTTTCACTCTTGATGTCTGGGATGAAAAACTCGCCGCAGTCGGAAATGAGATTGGCCATGAGCGCGCCACAGTGCTCGCACAACTTCAACCTTTGGTGCAACAGGCATATCAGCACTTGGCTGGGTATCCAATGGCGGTCACGCTGCAATACGAACCAGCCTGGCGGCGTACTGGTTTAGGAATGGCTTTAGCCAACGCGCGTCAAGATGACATCCGGCGAGGGGTCTCAACCGTCGGACCCCATCGAGACGACATTGATTTGTACCTCGGCTCGTTACCAGCGAGAACCCACGCGAGTCAGGGCGAAATGCGCTCTCTCGCGCTGTCGTTACGACTCGCCGCCCATCAATTGGTCGCCGAAAAGACCGATATGACACCACTGTTGGTTCTTGATGACGTGTTATCCGAACTTGACCCCGACCGATGTACCGCTTTGTTGACTCATTTACCCAAAGGTCAGGTCGTCATCACGACCGCGAGTGTGCTTCCTGACGCCGCCAGACCAGATCGGGTGTTGCGAATTGAAGGAGGCGCCATTGTCGCCGATCAATCCTGAGCCAACCCCGATCTCGAGCAGTATTGAACGGCTCTTGAAGTCGTTGCGAGGAGGAGATCGCCAGACCACCGTGACGGTCTTTTCACGATGGGCCGAAATCGTGGGTGAACCGGTCTGTAGTCATGTCAAACCCCTCAAACTCGATGCCGGAACTTTGATTGTTGAGGTCGACGAACCAGCCTGGGCAACCCAGTTGAAGTTTCTTGAGGCCGACCTTTTGACACGTCTTAATGTTGGGGGAGCGATGCCTGTTGAACGACTCGAAATTCGGGTCAAACGGCGTCGTTAATTGAGTCATTTTTCGGGCCTGAAAACACCAGTAAAATCACGCCAAAAAATGGTGTATTTGCCCTGCATATATGGCCCGTATTGCCACGATTGAGAGGTCGTCAGCGACTAAGATTTTTTCGTTGTGTTGAGCCATCGTGTCGCCCAAGATTTTTGTCGTGAGCACACAATCGTTACGGCCTTCTAAACCCACCCACAGAGGAATACGTGTCCAACAAAAGCACTACCACCACCGGCGATTACGGCGCCAAAGATATTCAGGTTCTCGAAGGCCTAGACCCAGTTAGCAAGCGTCCCGGTATGTACATCGGCTCAACCGGTTTGGCGGGTCTTCACCACCTAATTTGGGAAGTCGTCGACAACGCGGTTGACGAAGCAATGGCTGGTCATTGCACCACCATTGGCGTGACCCTGCTCGAGAACGGCGGATGTCGCGTTGACGACAACGGTCGCGGTATTCCCGTCGACCCCTACCCTTCAGGTCCCCACAAAGGTAAAAGCGCAGCCGAAGTTGTATTGACGGTGTTGCACGCCGGCGGAAAATTCGGCGGAGAGGGTTACAAAGTTTCTGGTGGTTTGCACGGCGTGGGTGTGTCGGTCGTGAACGCACTGTCAACCAAACTCAAACTCGAAATTGATCGTGGCGGAAAGCGTTACGAACTCGAATTTGAAGACGGCGGAAAGCCCAAGGGAAAAATCGCGATTACTGGCGACACGCCCGCTCGTGGACGCAAGAACGGTACGTCGGTGACCTTTTGGCCCGATCAAACCATCTTTGCTTCCGAAGGAACCGAGTTTGTGGCGCGCACAGTTCTTGAGCGTTTACAAACAATGGCTTTCTTGAACCGTGGTCTTGAAATTGTGTTCAAAGACGAGCGCACCGGCAAGGCCCAAGACGTGACCTTCCAATACAAGGGCGGCATTGTCGACTTCGTGAAGCACTTGAACACTTCAAAAGAAGCTTTGTTCAGCAAGGTTGCTTACTACGAAGATGAAGACGAAGGCCAGATGCTTGATATCGCGATGCAGTGGAACACTGGATACCACGAAGGTATTCACGGTTACGCCAACGGCATCAGCACCATTGAAGGCGGCATGCACGTCGAAGGTTTCAAGACCGCACTCACCAGTGTTGTCAACAAGTACGCCAAGAACCGCGGGCTACTGAAAGAAAAAGACGACAATTTGTTGGGTGAAGATATCCGTGAAGGAATCACCGCGATCATTTCAGTGAAATTGGGTGAACCTCAATTCGAGGGTCAGACCAAAGCCAAACTCGGAAACGTATCCATGCGTTCGTTTGTTCAGAAAGTAACGAACGAACGGTTGGCCGAATGGCTTGATGAAAACCCTACTGAAGCCAACAAGATTGTCAAGAAGGCGCAAGCCGCAGCACAAGCTCGAGTAGCTGCCAAGAACGCTCGCAATGCAGTGCGTCGTAAAACTGCACTTGCTGGTGCCGGTATGCCCGACAAGCTGAAGGACTGCAGTAGTGGCAACCCATCAGAAAGCGAAATCTTTATCGTCGAAGGTGACTCTGCTGGTGGTACCGCGCTCGATGCGCGCGATCCACGTACACAAGCAATCTTGCCGATCCGCGGAAAGATTCTTAACGTTGAACGTGCACGACTCGACAAGATGCTCAAGAACAATGAAGTCACCGCACTCGTAACCGCAATCGGTGGTGGCGTTGGTGATGAATTTGATGCTGCGAAAGCTCGCTATCACAAAATCATCATCCTGGCCGACGCCGATGTTGACGGTAGCCACATTCGAACTTTGTTGCTGACTTTCTTTTTCCGTCAAATGCGACCACTTGTTGAAGCCGGCTATGTCTACATCGCACAACCGCCTTTGTTCTCAACCGAAGTCGGCAAGGTGAAGATCTATCTCAAGGACGATATTGCGAAAACGCGATTCCTTGAAGAACATCCCAATCACAAAAAAGAATTCCAGAGACTGAAGGGTCTTGGTGAAATGGACTGGGAAGAGTTGCGCTCAACAACCATGTTGGATGGAACGCGAACCTTGTTGCAAGTAACAGTTGATGAAGCAGCATTGGCCGATGAAGTCATGGGTGTGCTCATGGGTGACGACGTTGAAAGTCGTAAGCACTTCATTCAGACCAACGCTAAAGACGTAAGGTTCCTCGATATCTGATGGCAAGCAAAAAGACTCCTCCCTCTACGCCCGACGAAGGCGCAACGCCCGACGAACCAAACATTCCTGTTCAACCAGTTTCGTTGCAAGACGAAATGGAACGTTCGTTCCTTGACTACGCAATGTCAGTCATCATGTCGCGTGCTCTTCCCGATGTGCGCGACGGATTGAAGCCAGTTCACCGCCGCATCATTTGGGACATGGAAGAACAGGGATTCCGTCCCGATCGTCCATTCGTGAAGTCAGCTCGCGTGAGCGGTGACACGATGGCCAAGTATCACCCCCACGGTGACAGCGCGATTTACGACGCCTTAGTGCGTATGGCTCAGCCATTCTCACTTCGTCACCCGTTGATTGCCTTCCACGGAAACTACGGTTCACCCGACTTCGGCCCGGCCGCCAGTCGTTATACCGAATGTCGCTTGCATCCATTAGCAATGCACTTGTTGGCCGATATCGATGAGAACACCGTCGACATGATTCCAACGTATGACGGTTCACGTGAAGAGCCAGTCGTGCTGCCGGCACGTTTCCCCAACTTGTTGGTGAACGGCGTGCAAGGAATTGCCGTTGGTATGGCGACCAACATTCCGCCCCACAACTTGGGCGAAGTGATTGACGCTTGTATCCACTTGCTCATGAACCCGGCGGCAACCACTGAAGACCTGATGGCTTTTGTGAAAGGCCCTGACTTCCCGACGGGTGGCGCAATTCTTGGTCGTTCCGGAATCATGGATGCATACCGCACCGGTCGCGGCAGCATCAAGATGCGCGCAACTGCATCAATTGAAGAAACGAAGCGTGGCGGCATGCAAATTGTCGTGACTGAGTTGCCGTATCAAACAAGTTGTTCGGCAATCGCCGGCCGAATTCAAGAACTCGTCGACAACGGCGAACTTGATGGTATTGCCGACGTCAACGACGGATCATCGGGTGGTAAGACGTATCTCACCATTCAGTTGAAGCGTGATGCCAACGCCAACGTTGTGCTCAACAACTTGTTCAAGCAGACACAACTGCAGACAAGCTTCGGCGTGAACATGGTTGCTTTGGTTGATGGTGTTCCTCGTCAACTCACCTTGGCCGATGCACTCAACGGATACATCCGACACCAGATCGAAGTATTGACTCGTCGTACCGAATTCCGTCTCGATAAGGCCGAACGACGTCTGCACTTACTTGAAGGTCGATTGAAGGCATTGAATGTCATTGATCAGATCATCAAGTTGATTCGTGAAAGTGAAGACGCTCCCGCAGCAAAAGCTGCATTGATGGTTGCGCCATACGAATTCACCGAAGTCCAGGCCATTGACATTCTTGACATGCAACTGCGTCAACTCACGCGTTTGTCACGAATCGATCTTGAATCAGAGATGGGACAACTCAACGAACGCATTGCCGAACTGAAGTCAATTTTGGCTGACGACGCAAAGTTGCGTGGCGTGATTTCTGAAGAGATGTTGGCTATCAAAGAAGAGCACGCCACCCCACGAGTGTGCCCCATCACTTTTGACTCTGGTGAAATGAGCATCGAAGACCTCGTTGATGACACAGAACTTGTGGTCGTGATGACCGAGGCGCAGTACATCAAGACCGTGTTGGCTTCAAACTTCAAGAGCCAAGGCCGTGGTGGCAAGGGCGTCACCGGCGCCAAGCTCAAGACCGATGACATCGTGAAACACGTCATCTTCACGGGAGCACACGCGTATCTGCTGTTCTTCTCGAACAGGGGACGGGTCTATCGATTGCGCGCCCACGAACTACCCGAGCGCGAACGCGCCACAAAGGGCGTCCCGATTGTCAACTTGTTGCCGTTGCAGATGGGCGAAACTATCGAGGCAATTATTGACACGCGCAACTTCGACGCCGAACGTTTCTTGTTCTTCGCAACTCGTGATGGTGTCGTGAAGAAGACCGCGTTCAACGAATACGACAACGGTCGTCGCGACGGTTTGATTGCATTGAACTTGCGTGATAATGACGAACTCGTTCGCGTCATCGAAACGAGTGGCTCAGACGACATCTTCATGGTGAGCAAGTCGGGTATGACCATTCGTTTCTCTGAAGACGAAGTTCGCCCGATGGGTCGAGCTGCCGCTGGTGTGCGCGGAATGAAGTTGCGTCCCGGCGACAAAGTTGTCAGCGTCGACGTTGCTCGTGACGACGCGGCCATCTTGATGGTGACCGAAGCTGGTTATGGTAAGCGCACTCAACTCGACAAGTTCCGCAGTCAGACGCGCGGCGGCATCGGAGTGCGCGGAATTCAAATTGGTGAAAAGAAGGGTGCAGTCGTGGCAGCATTTATGGCTGGTCTCGATGACGAAATTGTGGCAGTGACCTCGGGTGGCTCCACCATTCGCACAGATGTGCGCAACATCTCGTCACAAGGTCGAACCGCGACCGGTGTACGAGTGATGACAGTTGAGGCCGGACAGGCCGTCACGTCAGTTGCGCTCATTCTTTCTTCCGATGACGACGAGTGAGGCAACCGACCGATCAAGGTAATGCCAGCATCCTCATGATGGGGGTGCTGGCATTGTCTTTTTCTTGGATGCTTGGACTTGTGACGGTTCAACAAAAGTTGACGACATCGATGTCGGCACAAACGGTCGCCGACGCCGTGGCTTTGGCCGCAGTCGAGAGCGGAGAGCCACAGGCGCAAGAAGTCGCTGAGTTGAATCACGCCTCGATCATCTCGCTGACATTGATAGAGAATGTTGACCAAAGCGTGATCACGGCAATAGTTGTTGTTGAACTAGACGGCGTACAAGCACAAGCCACGGCGAGCAATGGGCCCTGAGATTTCGCAAGCGACACAATCTCGGTGGGCGAGTGCTCTACGCTGACACTGTGGCCGAATCTGACGACCCATTTTTCATTGTTCCTGCCGTCGTCCCAGACGACGAACCAGTGACGCGTTCAAACACCGGATCACTTCCACGCACCGAAGTACTCCCAACCCAACCCATCACAACGTCGTCGCCTTCTCAAACGCTGGAAGATGAACCGTTACTCGAAGAGCCAGTCCATCGCAGCGTGTCCTTCGAACGACCAGCAGTTCGACGAACCACTCGTGTCCTTCGACATATTGATCCGTGGAGCGTCTTTCGGGTGGCGTTGGTTTTTCACTTTGTGTTGTATCTGACCTTGTTATTGACGGGCGTGCTTTTGTGGAACGTGGCTAATGCGACGGGAACTGTCGACAACGTCGAACGCTTCATGGAAAGTTTTGGCTGGGATACCTTTCAGTTCAAGGGCGGTGAACTCTTCCACCAGGCTTGGGTTCTCGGGTTGTTTGCCGTGGTTGGCATGACCGGGCTCGCAATTTTGGCGGTCACGACCTTCAATTTGATCACTGATTTGGTGGGCGGCATCCGGGTGACGATCTTGGAAGGACGGCCAGAGGCTCAAAAGAGCTCAAAACCAGCCATCCGGGGCCGACAATCAGCAACATCTCGGTTTGATCGTCGTTGACAGTTGAGAGCAGGCCTATCTCGCCGATAGGGTTCTCACCCTGCAGTAACCCTGCGGGGGCTATAGCTCAGTCGGTTAGAGCG
>SXGQ01290503.1_pt1 | contig 11109 bp, 9 predicted proteins | sample 3178371 | NCBI WGS metagenome assembly SXGQ01 (sample SAMN11356859, study PRJNA531348) | freshwater metagenome | isolation source: freshwater sample F1-20 | place: China: Fuxian Lake, Yuxi | collected 2017-12-25 | reverse complement strand
CGGGGCACGATCTAGGACTAGGAGTCCAACACACACTCCGGGGGCAAGCAGTGCTCACCGGCCAGCGGCTCAGTGATCAGCGTCCCGCTACTCAGGCAGAACCTGCGGACACGCCACGCCGATCGAATCCCATTAGGGGCGCGGCGCGCATCTCGAGGTCGAGCAGGAAGCGTTTGCGGTCGACGCCACCGCCGTAGCCGGTCATGTCGCCGGCGGCTCCGATCACCCGGTGGCAGGGAACGATGATCCCGATCGGATTGCGCCCGTTGGCCAATCCCACCGCCCGCGACGCCCCCGGCGATCCGATCTGCCGGGCGATCTCTCCATACGTGCGGGTCTGGCCGTAGGGGATGGTGCGCAGCGCCGCCCAGACGCGGCGCTGGAAATCGGTGCCGGCGAGATGCAGATCGAGGTCGAACTCCCGGCGGCGTCCATCGAAATAGGCCTCGAGTTGGTCGACCGCATCGGCGAATGCTCCGGCGCCCGCCGGCTGCCACTCGGAGCGGTCTGGTTCGTGCGACTGGTCGGTCATCCTCAGATGCGAGACCGTCGAGCCGTGGCCGGCCAGGGTCAGCGGTCCCAGCGGACTGTCTACCGTCCGGTACTGCAACGCGGTCATGATCCGACGTTGTCACAGTGCAGGCCCGGGCGGCAACCGTAACCCAGGGTATCCGATACCGCCGGTATTGACATCTTTCGCCGGCGGCCTTACGTTGCTGCACACGTCGACGAAAGGGGTTTCGCCCGAGATGACGACATCCGTATCCCCCAGCGCCGTGTCGCCCGAGTCCGCCTCACGAGAACACAGTCGCGACGCGTTCGCCGAACGACTGCTCAATGGATCGGTGAAGAAGTCCTACGAGCCGGTCGTCGATATCGACTGGGACGCGCCACTGGATCCGGACCGCTTCTTCTTGCCCCCGCAGATGGTGACGCTCTACGGCACGCCGCAATGGGAGGCGATGACCAGGGAGCAACAACGCGAGCTGTCCCGCCAGCAGCTGGTCAACATGCTGTCCGCCGGCATCTGGTTCGAGAACATCCTCAACCAGGCACTGCTGCGCAGCATCATGCACACCAATCCGACATCGCGGGCCACCCATTACATGCTCACGGAAATGGGCGACGAGACGCGCCACATGGTGATGTTCGGTAAGGCCATCGACCGGGTCGGCGGCATTCCGGTGCGCCCCAGACTGCTGCAGCGGATCATCATCAACACCCTGCCGTTCACCTTCCGCGGCCCGGTCCTCTGGGTCGCCGCACTGGTCGGTGAGGAGATATTCGACGCGCTGCAACGCCAGATCCTCGACGACCCCGAATTGCAACCGATCGTCCGGCGCCTGATGCGGATTCACGTCACCGAGGAGGCCCGGCACATCCAGTTTGCACGCGACGGGCTGCGCAAAGCGGTAACCGCGATGCCCTGGTACCGGCGGGCGTTCATCGCGAACCTGCACGGTGTCGGCGGTCCTTTTTACCGGATGCTGTTCACGCTGCCGATCTACTATCGCCGGGCCGGGCTGGATGGTCGGCAGATGCGCCGACTAGCCCGGACGAGCCCCCATTTCCAGCAGAAGTGCCGGGAGTCGTTCGCTCCCCTGGCCGGCTTCCTCGAGGAGGCCGGGCTGATGGGCCGGCTCAGCAGGCGGCTGTGGCGGCGGGCCGGTTTCCTGTGAGGCTCGTGGTCATCGGCGCGGTCCCGGCCGGATTCGAGGCCCCTGAACACGGTGTCTCCGCTGAGTACCGTGTCCTCGCCGACAGATCGGTAGCCCGCTTCGACACGGCCACCGATACCTGGACGGTGGGCTCCTCCGACGGCACGACGGCGACGGCACCGGTGGTGGTGGATGCGCGGCCGTCGCGGCAGCCCACCGTCGCCCGGCATGGCGTGCCCAACTACTTTCGTATCCCCGGTCCGGACGTCCCTCGCCAGGCGCACTACGTCACTCGCTGCCTTCGGTTGATCGAACAGACCGGCGCGGCTCGCATCGAGGCGAAGTCGTCCGTCGTTGTGCACCGTTGGCGTCGGCAACCGCTGGCCTCGCGGTTCTTCCTGACCGGCGCCCACCCGGGCCCGGATGATCTCTACGACGGTCCGGCGAGGGTCGACGCCGACGGATGGTCCGTGCCGAGCCGGGTGCGGCTGATCGGGCACCTCGATCCGATCGACGGCCGGTACCACTGGCAGGGCACGGTGTTCACCGAGCTGCCGGCCCGATCGTCCGGGTTGACACTGACGATCGGTACTCGCACCGCCCGCGCGCGGGCCGTGGAAGCGACCCCCTGGGGTGCCCACATGATCGCCGGTGTCGGCGACCCGCCTTTCGGGTGAGATCCGGCCGTCGGGGCGGGTCCCGTGTCGGCCGTGAGCCGATTTGCTGGTGTCACGAGAAGTGGGGACGTGAGTAGGCGAAGTCGCCCCTCCGGATCTCTTTTGGAGTCCGACGAACATCCGGCCACGGTTGCCACGATCTCCGTCGGGGAACCAGCCCCGCCGCCGTGGAGGAATCGTTGCCCGTAATCCTGCGAAAACACCGGCCCGACTCGTAGGCTCTCCGGAGGTATGCGACAAGCGACAGCGCTCTAGGAGGATTTTTCGATGGCGAAGGAACGCGACACGGTGGTCACTGGTGTGGCCGGAAAGCTGGAGTGGTTGCGCGACTCGGTGAAGGCGCACCCCGAAGGCGCGGCCGACTCGACATGGGCCTGGATCGAGGACCTGTCCAAGAAGGCCGGCACCGACGCGACCGCCGCCGACGCGGATCTCAACGAACTGTTCCGGCTGGGCACCGCCCCCACCGACTTGCACGGCGCCACCGAAGGCATGCTCGTGATGACCACCACCAACGAGAAGTTCGATGCCGTGGTTCGGGTCATCACCTCGATGTGGATGCCCTGGCAGGGTAAGCGGTTCGACAGGGAAGCCGCCAAGGGTGACAACCGCCTCACCAAGAGCACCGGCCTGGTCGGCAAGCTGCTGTGGCCGCTCTACAAGATGACCGACCACACCGACGGCAAGTTGGCCTTCGACTTCGAGACCTACGTCGAGGCCGGCAAAGAGGATCCCGACGTCGACGTCATGGTGATCGACTACGCCGATATCGAGAAGAACCCCAAGCTGGTCATCCGCAAGATTCGCGACGAACTCGTGGAACTCGTGCCTGGGGTCTACCTGGGCAAGATTCTGTACAACACCGGCTCGGGTTACTACAAGCTGGGCTACTTCGCCCTGCGGATCCCGCGCTGACCCCCGTCAATCCCCTTTCCTAACGTCCAGCATCGCCGAGAAAGAGTCGAAAACGTCATGAGCGACAGGCAGTGGTACGAGTACCCTTCGTTGGTTCTGCAGATCAAGGAGCTCTCCGGGCTCCGCCACGACCTGCGGGAACACAATCTGTTCGAGGGTCCGGGCATGCGGCCCAAGGACGATCTCGGCGAGCCGACCGAGGAGGCCATCCGGGCCCGCACGCCGGACGGCACTTTCGACGATCTCGACGATCCCTGGATGGGCGCAGCCGGAACCGGCTTCGGCCGTAATGCTCCGCTGGAAAAGACGATCACCCACACCAAGAAGCTGCTCGACCCGGACCCCCGGCTGATCAGCCGCAAGCTGATGGCCCGTGACTCGTTCAAGCCGGCCGGGATCATCAACACCATCGCCGCGGCGTGGATTCAGTTCGAGAACCACAACTGGTTCTTCCACGGCCACGGCGACCCGGACAAGGTCATCGAGATTCCGCTGCGGCCGGGCGACGACTTCCCGGTCAATCCGATGAAGATCCGCCGCACCATCCCCATGAACGGCGGGGAGATCCAGGACGGCGAGCCCGCGCCGGTGTTCGCCAACACCGAAGCCCACTGGTGGGATGGCTCGCAGATCTACGGAACCGGCAAGGAGAAGCAGTCCGAGGTCCGCACCTTCACCGACGGCAAGGTCAAGGTCCAGGACGACGGCCGGCTGTACGAGAGCGCCAAATACAAGGGCATCGACCTGACCGGCTTCGAGGAGAACTACTGGGCCGGCGTCGGCATCCTGCACACGCTGTTCGCCCGGGAGCACAACGCCGTCTGTGACGCGCTGAAGAAGGCGTACCCGAGCCTGGACGACCAGCGGCTCTACGAGCTGGGCGTTCTGGTGGTCTCGGCGCTGATCGCCAAGATCCACACCGTGGAGTGGACGCCCTGCGTACTGCGCCATCCGGCGCTGCAGATCGCCATGGACGCCAACTGGTACGGCGCGCTGGGCGAGACCTTCAAGCAGAAGATCGGCCGGGTCGGCGACAGCGAGGTCCTCTCCGGCATCGTGGGCTCGCCCGTCGACCAGCACGGCACACCCTTCTCGCTGACCGAGGAGTTCGTGACCGTCTACCGGCTGCATTCGCTGATCCCGGACGACTGGAACTTCTTCTCGCTGGAGTCCGGTGAGCATCTCTACAACAAGACGTTCACCGAGATCCAGGGCAAGTACACCCGCGACTTCATGCACAGCATGCAGATGGGCGACCTCTGGTACTCGATGGGCCTGGGGAGCGCCGGCGCGATCTGTCTGCACAACTATCCCAACGCGCTGCGCAAGCTGGAGCGCCTCGATGGCCAGGTCACCGACTTGGCGACGTTGGATATCGTCCGCGACCGCGAGCGCGGTGTGCCCCGGTACAACGACTTCCGCGAGATGCTGCGCATGCCGCGTCGGAAGAGCATCGACGAGATCACCCCGAACAAGGAGTGGGCCCGCGAGATCAACGAGATCTACAACGGCGATGTCGACCTGGTCGACGTGCAGGTCGGCATGCAGGCCGAGCAGCCGCCGAAGGGCTTCGGTTTCTCCGACACCGCGTTCCGCATCTTCATTCTGATGGCGTCACGCCGGCTCAAGAGCGACCGGTTCTTCACCACCGATTTCCGGCCCGAGGTCTACACCCAGGTTGGTTTCGACTGGGTCAATCAGACCTCGATGAAGGACGTCATCCTGCGGCACTACCCGGAATTGGGTGAGGTGATCGGCGACGTCGATCGGGTGTTCGCGCCGTGGCCGAAGCTTGGTGCGCCGGCACCGGATAAGCCGAACCGGATCGTCCAACTCGCCGACACGGTCCGCTCCTACCTGCCCTGGGGCTAAGGGACCTGTGGCACAGGACTTTCCCCACGCGTCAGTCGCCGAGGGCATCCGCTTCACCGCCCAGATCGGTGTGCCGAACATCCTCCAGGGGCTGTTCAATAAGCGGGAGCTTCCGGTCAAGATCGCATCGCGGATCGGCGCCGAGCACCTCGGTTACGAGTTGGTCGAGGGACTCGTCAAGCGCTATGGGCCCGGGCCGTTCTATGTGCGGGTCGCCAAGGACGAGTCCCTGCTGCTCACCCATCCCGATGATCTGAAGTTCGTGCTGGGTGCCTCCCCGGATCCCTTCGCCTCCGATCCGGAGCCGAAGGTGAAGGGGATGGCCGCGTTCCAGCCGGATGCGTTGACGATCTCGCGGGGTGACCTCTGGGCACAGCGGCGGCAGTTCGCCGACGCGGTCCTGGAGCCCGACAAGCCGGTGTACCGGCTGGCGACGTCGTTCGCGGCCGTCGCCGCCGATACCGCGGGCGAATTGGCCGGAAAGCCCATCCGCTGGGAGGACATCGACCGGGCGTTCCTGCGGATGATCCGCAGGGTGGTACTCGGCGACAGTGCTGCCGATGACACCGGGATCACCGATCTGCTCGGTGAATTGATGTCGCAGGGCAATAAGATGCCCGGCACTCCGGGGCCGCAGTACCCGGAATTCATCGCCGGGATCCAGCGCTATATCGACAAGGCCGAGCCGGGCAGCCTTGCCTCGCAGGTCGCCAGCGCGCCCACCCCGCCGGGAGGTGCCGCCGGGCAGATGGTGCACTGGATGTTCGCTCTCAAGGCCAACCTGGCAGCCAACGTGCTGCGAGCACTGGCGGTGCTGGCGACCCACCCCGAGCAGCAGCGCGAGGCCCGCCACGAGATCGCCGATGCCGACCTGGGTACGGCGACCGGGGTGGCCTCGCTGGAGTACCTGGGCGGCTGCCTGCTTGAAGCGATGCGGTTGTGGCCGACAGTGGGCCTGCTGGTCAAGGTCGCGCACCGCGATGTCGAGTTCCCCAGCGGGGCGGTCCTTCCCGAAGGTCGGCAGTTGTTGATCTACAACGTCTTCAACCACCGGAATCGGGCCCGCATCCCGTACGCGGACAAGTTCTCGCCGGGGGAGTGGGTCAGCGGGACCGCCGCCGAAGACTGGTCGTTCAACTTCTTCAGTCACGGGCCGCAGAACTGCCCGGGGGCCGGAATCTCGATATTCCTCGGCCAGGCGGTCATGGCGAACCTGCTCAAGGCGGGCCCGCTGTCGGTCAGCGGTGTCCGGCTCGATCCGGGCAAGCCGCTGCCGCACGGCGTGGACCTGTACGGCCTGACCGTGCATGCGGGCTCGTCTGTGTGATTTGCGGCCAACCGAAGGGGGTTGACGACCCATGACGACGACCACCAGTGAGCATCTGCAGCGGGTTCTCGACGGCCGCTGGCGCGACACCAAGAACATGATCCGAGAGAAGCTGTCGCTGGAGATCTTCCGGCCGCACTTCACCCCGACCAAATCGGTGGCCCGTGCCCGGGTCAACGAACAGTTGGCGATCATCGCCGCGGCCGGAGCGGCCGAGGACGGCTTCCAGAAGGACCACGGCGGCACCGGTGACGCCGGGGCCGCGGTCACCAAGATCGAGATGCTGGCCATGTCGGATCTGTCCCTGATGGTGAAGGCCGGTGTGCTGTGGGGCCTGTTCGGCGGCGCCGTCGAGAACCTGGGCACCGAACGCCATCACGAGGCCTACGTACGGCCGTTGATCACCCTGGACCTGCTGGGCTGCTTCGCAATGACCGAGACCGGACACGGTAGTGACGTTCAGCACCTGGAGACCACCGCCACCTACGACCCCGATACCGAAGAGTTCGTCATCAATTCGCCGACCCCGTCGTCGCGGAAGGACTACCTCGGTGGCGCGGCCGAAAGTGCTACGGTGGCAGCCGTTTTCGCACAGCTGATCACCAGGGGCGAGAATCACGGCGTGCACTGCATCGTGGTGCCGATCCGCGACGAGACTGGCAAGGACCTGCCGGGCGTTCGGACCTGGGACTGCGATTACAAGGGCGGCCTGCCCGGCGTCGACAACGGCCGCATCATGTTCGACCAGGTGCGGGTGCCCCGCGAGAACCTGCTGAACCGGTTTGCCGACGTGGCCCCCGACGGCACCTACAGTTCGGATATCGAGAACGCCAACCGGCGATTCTTCACCATGCTGGGCACTCTGGTCCGTGGCCGGGTCACCGTCGGGGGAAGTGCCGCTCAGGCGGCCCGGGTGGCGCTGGACATCGCGGTGCGCTACGCCCTGCAGCGTAAGCAGTTCCTGGCCCCCGGGGAGGACCGCGAGGTCCCGATCATGGACTACCTGGTGCATCAGCGCCGCCTGCTGCCGTTCGTCGCGCAGTCCTACGCGCTGCAGTTCGCGCAGAACGAACTGGTCTCGGCCATGCACGATCAGGAGACGGCGGCGGTCCGCGACCTGGAGGCGCAACGGGATCTGGAAGCCCGGGCGGCCGGCCTGAAGGTGCTCAACACCTGGCACGCCAGCGCGGCGATCCAGGAGGCCCGCGAGGCGTGCGGTGGCGCCGGGTATCTGGCGGAGAATCGGCTGGTCGAACTCCGCGCCGACACCGACGTGTTCACCACCTTCGAGGGCGATAACCACGTGCTCCTGCAGTTGGTGGCCAAGCACCTGCTCACCGAATACAACGACGACATCAAGTCGATGAGTCCGTTCGAATGGGTCCGGTTCGCCGCCAACTACGCCGGCGACCGGGTTTCGAGACGGACCGCCGCCGAGCAGATCATGCAGCGGATCATCGACAACCGCCAGGACAACTCCGAAGTCGGCAGCCTTTTCAACCGCGGCACTCAGGCCAAGATGTTCGAGGATCGCGAAGAGTACCTGCTCTCCTCCCTCGCCCGGCGCCTGCAGCGGCGCGCGAAGACGATGTCGGCCTTCGACGCGTTCAACTCCGTGCAGGACCACGTGATGCATACCGCGCGCGCCCATATCGACCGCACCGTGCTCGAGGCTTTCATCGCCGGTATCGACCGGTGCGAGGACGCCGAGGCCCGGCGGATCCTGAATCTGGTCTGCGACCTCTACGCTCTCAGCGTGATCGAAGCCGATAAGGCGTTCTTCCTCGAACACCGACTGCTGTCCACCGAACGGGCCCGCGCCGTGACCAACGGGATCAACGAGCGCTGCCGCAATCTGCGGCCGCATGCCGAAACCCTGGTCGACGCATTCGGGATTCCCGCGCAACTGCGCGACGCCGAGATGCTGCATCCCGAACGCCTGCCGCGGCCGGGATCGTGACCCGCCGATGAACATCGCCGAAGAGATCATCGACTGGCTCTACACCGAGCATCTGGGGATCGACGAGACGTGGTCCTACCGGCTGCCCACCGGATTCACCTGGTGGGCAGACGATTACGCCCAGACCGTGGAGATCCTCGGTGAGGAGACCGGACCCAGCGGCGAGACCGGCTACCTGGTGTGCGTACGTACCGAGTTGCTGCGCGACGTGGAACTGACCGGGACGGCACTGGCTGAGATCAACGGGCTGCCGATGCGATGTGCCGCGCTGGCCGGTCCGGTCTATGACGTCGAGGCGCGGATGGCGGACCTGTGGTCGATGGTCCGGGTGACCGATGACAACGGTTCATGGATGCGCTATCTGCTGGGCGCGGCGGCGGTGACGCAGCTGGCCGAGGCGCGGTTGCTGGCGCCGGTGATCGCTGAGGCGGTCGGCGCCCGGCCCGCCACCAGCGATCACCCGGAGAGTGGTCCGCGCCCCCGCCGCGACGAGATGTCCTCCGGCGCAGCGGTTCTGGCCGAGTCCGGTGATCGGCCCAGCGCATGGTCGGCCGAGGAGTTCAGCGAGTTAGCCGGGGCGGGTGTCGGCAGCGCCGACGGGCAGGTGTTCACCGCCGAATTCCCCTTCGGGCGGCAAGTCTCGACCTGCCGGATCGCCGGCGATCAGCCGCATCCGCTCTACGGCAATGGACTCCTTGTGCTGCAACGTTTCCCGATCGAGGTCGAGTCTGACGACGACGGTATACGCCTGGCGCTCTCACTGAACGCCGCGGGCCTCACCCGCGAGCAGATCGGCTACGGTCTGGGCAGCTACGCCTTTTCCGACGGCGCGGTGTACTTCAGCGGGTTCGTCCCCAACGCCCTGCACAAGCCGAGACTGCTGCGCAGTCTTTACGCATCCTGCGCCGCGCGCGCGCAACGGATGGCGGCGCTGTTCGTCGATGGCCGGTGGGACCCCGAGATCTATTCGCTGGACGCCGAGATTCTCGCCCGCCGCCGAAAGCGCAAACAGGCAACCATGCCGGTCGTCGAACGCCCCATGCGGGGCTGCCCGATGATGCAGGCCAAAGCAGGAGGTCACTGACACCGTGCCAACCCCCATCGCGTTGTCCGGGGCGGCTGTCGCCATCACGGGTGCGGCACGCGGCATCGGCTACGCCACCGCCAAAGCCTTTGCCGCCCAGGGTGCGAAGGTGTTCATCGGAGACCTCGACGCCGAGCTGGCCAGGAGTGCCGCCGAGGGGATCGGTTGCGTCGGAATCGGGGTGGACGTGCGCTCTCGCGAGTCCTTCTCCGACTTCCTTGCCGCCATCGACGCGCCGCTGCAGGTTCTGGTGAACAACGCCGGCATCATGCCCGCCGGCCGGTTCGTCGACGAGCAGGACGCCGTCACCGACGCGATCGTCGACATCAACCTCAACGGGGTGCTGCGCGGGACGAAACTGGTTCTGCCCGGCATGCTCGAGCGGGGATCGGGACATATCGTCAACGTCGCCTCGTACCTGGGCGAACTGCCCGCGGCCGGCCTGGCCACCTACTGTGCCAGCAAGCATGCGGTGATCGGCTTCAGCGAGGCGCTGCGTGACGAACTGGCGGGGACCGGCGTGACCGTGACCACGGTGCTGCCCTCGGCGGTTCGCACCGATCTGGTGTCCGGGGTCAAGCTGGGCGGGATGCTTCCGACCGTCGATCCCGAGGACATCGCCGCCTCGATCGTGGCGACCTGCCGCGACCGCCCGGCGATCGTGGCGGTGCCGGCGTGGATGCGCAGCTACGAGGCCGCCGCCGCCCTGCTGCCCGACCGGATGCTCGGTGCCATCCGCGGCCGGCTCACCCGGCAGCGGGTGCTGCGCACTCTGGACACCGGTGCCCGTTCGGCGTACGACGAGCGCGTCAAGCGCGACGCGGGAGCCAACAGGTAGTTCGCCGATGGCCGAACTGGTTCAGCGCTACCTCGACCAGTTAGTGGCCGAATTCGCACCCGTCAACGACGGCGCACTCGCCGACTACATCCCGGAGCTGACGCAGGTCGACCCGACCGGCTTCGGGCTCGCGTTGTCATCGGCCGACGGATTCGTCTACGAATCCGGTGATGCCAGAAGCGAGTTCACCATCCAGTCCATCTCCAAGCCGTTCACCTACGCCCTGGCACTCGACCAGGTCGGCCAGGATGCGGTCGACGCCCGGATCGGTGTCGAGCCCTCGGGGGATGCGTTCAACGAGATCAGTGTCGACGAGCGCACCAAGACCCCGAAGAACCCGATGATCAATGCCGGCGCGATCGCGGCGGTCTCGCTGGTGCCCGGCGCCACCCCCGACGAGCGCTTTGCGCGGATCCGTGAGTTCTACTCCGCGTGCGCCGGGCGACCGTTGGAAATCGATGAAGACGTCTATCGTTCCGAGAAGGCCACCGGCAACCGCAACCGGGCGATCGCCTACATGCTGACCAGTTTCGGGGTGCTCGACCAGCCCGACGACGTTCTCGACGTCTACTTTCGGCAATGCTCGCTGCGGGTGACCAGCGTGGACCTCGCCCGGATGGCGGCCACGCTGGCCCGGGGCGGAGTCAACCCGCAGACCGGCCGACGCATCACCGCGGCCACCGTGGTGCAGCGGACCCTGAGCGTGATGGTCACCTGTGGGATGTACGACGGCGCCGGAGACTGGGTGAGCGCGGTCGGGATGCCGGCCAAGAGCGGG
>SXGQ01148119.1_pt1 | contig 11109 bp, 8 predicted proteins | sample 3178371 | NCBI WGS metagenome assembly SXGQ01 (sample SAMN11356859, study PRJNA531348) | freshwater metagenome | isolation source: freshwater sample F1-20 | place: China: Fuxian Lake, Yuxi | collected 2017-12-25 | reverse complement strand
GACCAGGGCTACCTCGTGGCTCTCGTCGACGTCGCAGCGGACGGCGGCGTGGTGGACGTCGAGATCCTCAGCCTCGAGCACTTCGACCTCGATGCCTGCGCCGCGCGCTACGGGTTCGCGGACCGCGCGGGGGCGATCGGCGTCGCGCTCGCCGCGGCCTGACGCCCCGCCGTCCCCCGGAACACGTCGATCGCCCGCCAGTCGGTCGCCGTCGTGGTCTCGAGGTTGTAGAGGCTGAAGCCCGTCGCCCCGGCCGACCGCGCGCCGCGGGCGGCCGCCACCAGCTGGCGCGTCGACAGGAAGTCGGTGACGCCCCCGATCACGTGCACCGGCACGGCCGGGTCATCCGTCTCGCGGCGGATCGTCTTGACGCAGTCGGCGGCCATCGCCCGCGTCTGGCGGGCCGTCAGGTAGCGCGACGTGTAGCACATGGGCATCATCACGTCGGTGCTGGCGCGAACCTCCGCGTAGGGGAAGATCCGCCACCAGGCGAGGGCGTCGCGCGGCACGATCCCGGCCATCGGCAGGTCGGGGTAGGTGGCCCGGAGCCACTGCACCATCTCGATGGCGCGCCGGGCCCGGAGCGCGCGGTCGGGGACGATGTCGGCCTCGATGTCGACGCCGAGGCCGTCGACGGGGAGCTCGGCCCCGCCGACCGCGACCGCGGCCTGGAAGCGGCGCCGGTCGAGTGGGATGTCCTTGTAGCCCGGCAGGTACCAGGGCACGACGCGGATGCCCTCGGCACGCGCCAGCCGGATCACCTCGCGCACCGCATCGGGGTACATGACGTCGCGGGGGCTGCGGTAGTTCGACGTCTCGATGTAGATGACGTCGATGTCGTGCGCGACCGCCTCCGCGACGATGAACGCGGGGTCGTCGATGATCGCGTCGTAGATGTCGACCCACAGGCCCGTGCCGGCGAAGACGGCGGCGCGCTCTGCGGTGCCCGCCGAGGCCCCAGCCGGTGCGAGCAGGCAGGCGAGGGCGAGGAGCGCGATCAGGCCCGGGCGGCGCATGCGCCCATGCTACGCCCGGGCCTGGGAATCGCGGTCAGCGTCGGTACAGCGCCTTGGTCTTCTTCGTGGTGCCGACCAGGGTGGTGCCCTTGGAGGCGGTGCTGGTCTGGCTGGCGGTGGTGGTGGCGGTGACCTTGATGGTGGCCTTGAGTCGGCCGCCCTTCTTGAGGATGGCGCGGGCCTGCTTGTTGGTGATCTTGACCGTGACCTTGATGGTGGCGCTGCCTGCGGCCTGCAGGGCGCTGGTCCGGCACCTGCCCTGAGGTAGACCGCCCGCCCGCATCCCGGATACACCCGTTGCAGACGGGTTCCGGGACACCTTCGGGTGCTCCGGTGGCGGGGAACCAAGGCCCCGTGCGCGTCCGCCTGATCCTCGCCCTCGCGCTCGTCCTGTGCCTGCCCGCGGCGCCGGCGGCAGCGGCCGAGCAGGACTTCGGCCTGCGCTTCAGCGCCAACATGCCCGGGCGCATCACCTTCGCGGCCAACGGCAGCCTGACCTGCCCCCTGGCGGACAGCCGCTGCGCCGAGGCCCAGGCCGGCGGCGTCCTCAACAACAACGCGTTCCTCGCGCAGTACGTCGACATCGACGACTCGGACGCGACCTTCTCCTCGTCGAGCGCGAACCTGCGGATCCCGCTCGGCTCGGTCGTGCGCTTCGCCGGCCTGTACTGGGGTGGGGACGGCGGCGAGGCGAGCACGGGCGAGCCGGTGCTCCTGCGCGTGCCGGGTGCCGAGGGCTACACCGAGATCCGTTCCGGCGCGTCGTGGGGGGTGCCGCCGCGGCACTACGCCGCCTTCGCCGACATCACCGCGCTCGTCGCCCAAGCCGGCACCGGCTTCTACACCGTCGGCAACGTCCGCGGCAACGCGGGGCAGTTCGACGCCTACGCCGGCTGGGCGCTCGTCGTCGCCTACTCGGACGCGACGCAGCCGACGCGCAACCAGACCGTCTTCGACGGCTACGTGCCGGTCCGCTTCGGCGGTGGCGGCCGACAGGCCACGATCAACGTGTCCGGCTTTCTGACGCCTCTCGAGGGAACCGTCAAGACGCGCGTCGGCGTGGTGGCCTTCGAGGGCGACCGCGGTGCATACGGCGACACGCTGACCTTCAACGGCCGTGCGGTCACGGACGCCCAGAACGCGACCAACAACGTGTTCAACTCCAGCATCTCGACGAACAACGTCGCCCAGACGCCACGCGACCCGGCCCATCCGAACCTGCTCGGCTTCGACGCCGACCTGTTCCAGCTCGACGGCTTCCTGCCGAACGGCGCGCGCTCGACGAGCCTCGTGGCCTCGACCACGAACGACAACTACTACCTCACCACCGTTACCCTCGCGACTGACCTGTACGCGCCTGCGCTCGTGCTCACGAAGGCGGTCACGGATATCAACGGCGGCCAGGTCGAGCCGGGCGACCTGCTCGAGTACGCCGTCACGGTCCGCAACGCGGGCACCGACGCGGCCACCGCGACACAGGTCGTCGACGAGGTGCCGGTCAACACGGACCTCGTCGCCGGCTCAGCGGCTGCGGTCAACGGCCGCGTGGCGGCAGGCGGCCGCACGGTGACCGCGAACCTCGGGACGGGCGCCACGGCTGCGGCTGGGGGACGCCTCGCCGTCGGGGAGAGCGCAAGCTTCTCGTTCCGGGTGCGGGTGCAGCGCTCCGCCCCGGAGACGACCGAGATCCGCAATGTCGCCGTCGCGACCGCCACGGGCGCCACCCTCGGCGAGCCGATCAGCTTCTACTCCAACACGATCGTGTCCGTCGTGGGCGCAGGATCGTTCTCCGTCGGCGGCGCCACCGACCCGGCTGAGGAGGCGCTCGCCGCCACCGGCGCCCCCGGTGGCGTGGCCGCGCCGCGCCTCGAGCTCTCCCTCGGCCGCCACGCGGCCCGGGTGCGGCCCGGCCGCCTCGTCCGCATCCCCGTCCGCGTCGACAACACCGGGGCAGGCGCGGCCACCTCCGTCAAGGCCTGCGTCCGGATCCCGACCGGCCTCGCCGTCGCGGACCGCGGCGGCGGCACCGTGATCAAGGGCCGCATCTGCTGGACGCGGGCGGTCCTCACCGCCGGAGAAGGGCTGGCCACGAGCTTCACCGTGCAGGCGGAGCGGCGCACGACGGCGATGACGGTCGGGCTCGGTGCGTCGGTGACTGCGGCGAACGCCACCGCCCGCCGCGCGTCGACCGATCTGCGCGTCCTGGCTGCGCCGGCCGTGGCCTCCGCCGTCGTGGGATAGCGCCGGAGACGGAACCGCCCCCCGGCGCGAGCCGATCGCTCATTGCCGGAACATGGCAATGCGCGGGCGCCCGGAGGGGCGCAGGTGGGCAAGGTCCGCTGGCCTACAATGCCCGCTCCGAGCGAGGAGGCGCGCCGTGGGCACCGCGATCGTCGTCGTCGACGTCCAGAACGACTTCACGGAGGGCGGCAGCCTGGGCGTCGCGGGCGGCACCGCCGTCGCCGCCGGCATCACGGCCCTCCTGCGCGCGCACCGCGACCGCGTCGACCTCGTGGTCGCCTCGCGCGACTGGCACCTGCCCGGGTCCCTGAACGGCGGGCACTTCCCGCCGGAGGGCGAGGAGCCGGACTACCGCTCCACCTGGCCCCTGCACTGCCTGCAGGGCACGCCCGGGGCGGACTACAACCCCGAGCTCGATCCCGCCCTGATCGACGTCGGCGTCCTCAAGGGCGTCGATGCGCCGGCCTACTCGGCCTTCGAGGGAGCGACCGCCGACGGCATCGGGCTCGATGGCGTCCTCGCGGAGCACGCGATCGACGCGCTCGTGGTCTGCGGCATCGCCACCGACTACTGCGTCCTCGCCACCGTCCTCGACGCACGTGAGCGGTCACTTCCGGTCGTCGTCCTCGAGGACCTGATGGCGGGCGTGGCGCCTGACACCTCCGCCGCGGCCATCGAGCGGATGCGGGAGGCCGGGGCGGTCGTCGTGGCGAGCCCGGACTGGCTCGCCGCGGGATGACCCTGCCCTCCGTGCTGCGCGTGCGTATCGCCACGGGAGCCACCGCCCGCTGGACTCCCGGGGCGGCCGCCGCCGGGGCTAGCCCCAGCGCGTGTGGTCGCGGGCTTGCGCTGGCCGGAGCGCGACCGTAGAGTCCATCTCTCATCTACCTACCTGGAGGGACGATCATGAACGAGGAGCAGTCTGCACGGGCCGCGGCGGATCTGTACGCGCGCGCCATGACCGATGCCGAGTTCAAGGCGCGTCTGATGGCCGACGCCGCGTCGGTGCTGCGCGCGGAGGGCCTCGACGTGCCCGAGGGCATGGAGATCAAGGTGGTCGAGAACTCGTCTTCGACGGTCTACGTGGTCCTTCCCGATCCTGAGTCCGTCACGGACGAGCTCCTCGCTTCGGTGAGCGGCGGATCGACCGCGGGCTCCGCGGGCTCCCTGGGGACAGCCGGTACGTTCCTCGGCACGCTCGGCAGCTTCGGCACGGCGGGCACGGCGGGCTCCGCGGGCTGATCCGTCCGCGGAGGGCCTCGACGGGCCCGAGGGCGTGGAGGTCAAGGCGGTCGAGAACGCGTCCTCGACGGTCGAGGTCGTCCTCGTCGGTTCCGAGTCCGTCATGGAGGGGCTCCTCGCTTCGGCGAGCGGCAGGTCGTCTGCAAGCGCCGTGGGCACGCGCACTGCCACCATCCGGAGCGCGTCGGCCCCGCGCGGGTGATGCCGGGGCCAGCCCCGCCGGGTCTGATCGCGGACTTGTGCCGACCGGAGCGCGACCGTAGAGTCGACTCCCCATCTACCTACCTGGAGGGACGATCATGAACGATGAGCAGTCTGCACGGGCCGCAGCGGATCTGTACGCGCGTGCCATGACCGATGCCGAGTTCAAGGCGCAGCTCGTGGCCGATCCCGCGTCGGTCATGCGCGCGGAGGGCCTCGACGTGCCCGAGGGCATGGAGATCAAGGTGGTCGAGAACTCGTCCTCGACGGTGTACGTCGTCCTTCCCGATCCCGAGACCTTCTCGGACGAGATCCTCGCTGCCGCGAGCGGTGGAGGGGAGGCAAGCACCTTCGGCACCGCCAGCCTCAGCCTCAGCTCGTGGTACTGCTACTGACCCCTCCGTCGACCGGCGGGGGCGAGCCCAGGACGGTGCGAACGCGACGGTCTGGTCGCATCCGCGCCGTCCTTGCGCCTGTTGGCCACGGGCTTCTCGGAGACATCGACGAAGCGAACGTCTGATCGTCGTCCCGGCTGCCGAGCGTGACGCGCGCGCGTCGGAGGTTCATCGTGCGTCGTGCGGAAAGGCTGTGCGTTCGTGATCGACAATCCCGAGTTCAACCCCGGTTTCGCGTTCGTCCTCGTCGAGGGCGAGGCGGCGTATCTCGTGTCCGAGCGCGATCACATCGTGATCAAGGGTCGGGGTCCCATGGCGGTTGCGCGTGCGATCCACGAGGGCGCGCCGTCGGTGCGCGATCTCGTGGACGCGGACCTGATGCCGACGCAGGACCTCTACCTGCTGCTCGCGCGCTGGGAGCACCTCTCCTACCTGCGTGAGCGCGGCACGTCGACGCACCGGTCGCGCACCGTCGGGCTGATCGCGCTCGCCGGCATCGACGGGGCGGCCATGCGCGTGGCCTTGGCGGCTGCGGGGCACGTGGTGGTCGACGCGGATGCCGAGCAGGACGTCACGGTCGTGCTCGTGGACGACTACCTCAACGCGGCGCTCCCCGATCTCAACGCGCGCCAGCTCGAGCTCGGCCGCCCATGGCTGCTCGCCCGGCCCGGTGGGCAGATCGTCTGGATGGGGCCGTACCTCGTGCCGGGCGAGACGGCGTGTTGGGAGTGCCTGGCGGATCGGCTGCGACAGGCGCGTCAGGTGGAGGCGTACCTCGGCAGTCGCGTCGGTCACCTCGTGCATCCGCCCTTCACGGCCGACCCGGCCGCGATGGCGCTGGCCTCGGGCGTTGTCGTCGACTGGCTCGGCAGCCCGTCGTCGCCAGGCTTCGGAACCGACCTCCGCACCTACGTGCGCGCGGACGGCTCCCTGACGCGCCACCACCTCGTGCACCGCCCGCAATGCCCCGCCTGCGGCGACGGCTCCCACACGCCGGAGCGTCCCCCGCAGCCCGTCGTCCTGCAGCCGTCGCCGAAGGCCTATCGCGCCGATGGCGGTCATCGGGCATCGAATCCGGCGGAGACCTTCGCGAGGTACCAGCACCACATCAGCCCGATCACCGGTGCGGTGTCGGCCGTCGAGGCGCTGCCCATGGGCGACTCGCCCCTCATCAACGTCGTGTTCGCGGGTCACAACCTCGCGATGCGGCGCGGGAACCTCGCCGGCCTGAAGTCGGGCCTGCGCCAGAACAGCGCCGGCAAGGGCATCACCCCCGAGCAGGCGCGCGCGGGTGGCCTGTGCGAGGCCCTGGAGCGCTTCTCGGGCAACTACACCGGCACCGAGCCCCGACGCCGCGGCACCCTCGACGAGATCGGGGACCACGCGATCGACCCCCGCTCGGTCGTCCACTGGAGTGAGCGACAGTACGCCCAGCGCCGGCCGGGCGTCGACCGGATGGACGGCTTCAACGTCGTGCCCATGCCCTACGACCCGGGCATGGAGCTCGACTGGTCGCCGCTGTGGTCGCTCACCGACCGTGTGCACAAGTGGCTGCCGACGCAGATGCTCTATTACGGCTACCCCTTTCCCGAGGAGCAGTTCTTCGCGTGGGGGGATTCCAACGGCAACGCCGCCGGCAACACGATCGAGGAGGCGATCGCGCAGGGGTTCTTCGAGCTGGTCGAGCGCGACGCCGTCGCGCTCTGGTGGTACAACCGCCTGCGCCGACCGTCCCTTGATCTCGCCTCGTGTGACGATCCCTACGTCGACCGCCTGCTCGGCCACTATGCGTCCCTCAACCGCGAGGTGTGGGCCCTCGACCTGACGAGCGATCTCGGCATCCCCGTCGTCGCTGCGATCAGCAGGCGCATCGACCGGGCACCGGAGGAGATCCTCTTCGCCTTCGGCGCGCACTTCGACCCGCAGATCGCCGTGGTCCGCGCGTTGACCGAGATGAACCAGTTCCTGCCGGCCGTCGTCAACGTCGATCGCGACGGCCGCTACGCCTTCGAGGATCCGGACTCGGTGCACTGGTGGAAGACGGCCACCCTGGAGCGCGAGCCCTACCTCGTGCCGGCCGACGGCGCGCCCACCCGGATGGGCGACTGGGTGGACCGCTCCACGGACGACAGCGCCGAGGACGTGCGCATCGCCCAGCGCATCGTCGAGGAGCGGGGGCTGGAGTTCCTCGTCCTCGATCAGACCCGACCCGACATCGGTCTGCCGGTCGCGAAGGTCGTCGTTCCGGGGCTGCGCCACTTCTGGGCGCGGCTCGGGCCCGGGCGCCTCTACGACGTGCCCGTCGAGATGGGCTGGCTGCCGGGTCCGCTCGCCGAGGAAGCGCTGAACCCCATCGGGATCTTCGTCTAGGGAGAGGTGAGGCGCCCGTGAGCACAGGTTCCGCATCGGGTGCGCAGGGGCCCGGCAGTCGGCCCGACCGCGTCGCCTACCGGCTGGCGCCGGCGGTTCGCGTCACCGAGCACGAGGGCGGGCAGTGGCTGATCGGCGATGGCATGGCCTGGAGGATCACGACGGCGTTCCTCCCCGCCGCCGGGCGGCTTGCGGCGTGGCGCACGGAGCGGGATCTCTGCGCCGATGTGGACTTCGATCGCCAGGTCGGCATCCTGGCTGCGGTGCGGCGCTTGGCCGGACTGGGATACCTCGAGCAGGAGCTGCGCGATGCGGAGGGGCGGCCGCTGATCCGGGTGCAGCAGGTCGGTGGAACCCTGCTCAAGGACCTGCGTGCGGTGCACGAGCCGGTGGGGATCTCGCGCTTCACCGTCATGCGCGTCGACGACGGCGCCCTCATCGTCGAGCGCCCGGGCGAGCACGTCGTCCTGTCCTGCCCGGACGAGCGGGTGCGGACGCTGCTGATGCGCCTGGTGGAGGGACCGGAGGCCGCGGGCGGCGATGGCGCGGGGCTCGACCCGGAGGACGTCGGCCTGATCGTGTCCGCCCTCGTCGAGGCCGGCGTCGCGCTGACCCGGGGGGAGGCCGCTGGCCCGCCCGAGGCGGCGGATCCGCGCCTGCGCCCGTGGAAGTGGCACGACGTCGCCGTCCACTTCCGCTCCCGTCGCGGGCGGCACCGGTTTCCGGCGCACGCCACCTACCACCTCCTGCGGCAGCAGCCCCCCGAGCCGGCGGTCAAGCCGCCCATGAGCACGCGCGTCATCGATCTCCCCGTCCACGACATCGAGCGCCTGCGCGCGACGGACATGACCCTGACCGAGGCCGTCGAGCAGCGCTTCGCGGGCCGCGATCACGACGAGCGCCCCCTCGACCTGGACCAGCTGAGCGAGCTGCTCTTCCGGAGCGCTCGGGTGCGATGGCTCGCCGCCCGCACCGACGAGTCGCTCTACGACCTGTCGAGCAGGCCCTATCCGAGCGGGGGCGCGACCTACGATCTCGAGCTCTACCTCACGGTCGATCGCTGCGAGGGACTCGAGCCGGGGCTCTACCACTACGACCCCGACCGGCATGCCCTCGAGCACCTCGAACCGCCCACCGAGGCGACGGACCGGATGCTGGCCGACGCGACGGGGGCGACGGGCGGGCAGGTGCGCCCCCAGGTGCTGGTCACCGTCGCCAGTCGCTTCGCCCGGATCAGCTGGAAGTACGAGGGCATGGCGTACGCGACCACGCTCCGCAACGTCGGTGCCCTCTACCAGACGCTCTGGCTCGTGGCGACGGCGATGGGCATCGCCTGCTGCCCGCTCGGCGGGGGCGACACGAGCGCCTTCGCCGAGGCCACCGGCCTGGACCCCTACCTGGAGTCGAACGTCGGCGAGGTCGCCCTCGGGCGGCTCGCGTCCGATGCCCAGCGCGGCAACCGATCTGCCGATGCGCGCCAGGGAGCCTGGATCGAGCGTGCCTGAGCCCGCGCTCGCCGATCCCGCGGTCCGGCGCGCCCTGGGCGCCGCCGCTCCCGTCGGCCGCTGCGCCGCGTTCTCCGCGGATGAGGGCCCTGAGGCGGTCGCCGTCGCGAGGACGCGCGCCCGCGCGATCTCCCGCGTGCTGGGTCCCGCCGCGCTCGCGCGCCTGGGGGTGCCCGACGAGGAGCTCGGCGCGCTCGTCGGCCCCGTCGTCCTGCGGGATGACGCGGCGCTCCCCGGCTGGGCCGGCATCCTCGTGCGTGCCATCGACTGGTGGTCCACGGCCGAGCAGCCCAGCTGGGGCGGGCTGGCGCACGCGCTCGTCGACGCTGCGCTCGAGGGCCTGGCGGTGGAGTTCGGTCCGGAGGCGCGCTCGGCGGTCGCGCGGCAGGCCCTGGCCCACGCCCCCCCGACCCAGGATCCGCGCACGCTGCTTCTGCGGACCCCGGCGCGCGCCTACGCGGTCGCCCACCAGATCGATCGGACCCTGGCCAACACGATCGAGTTCGCCGGCCGGCTGGAGCGCGATCGGGAGGACGTCGCGCACCTGATCGGCGCCCCCGCGGATTCCGTCGCGGACCTCACGCTCGCCTGCGGCGACCCGCACGATGGGCTGCGGTCGGTCAGCATCGTCGCCTTCGCGTCCGGAGCCCGCGTCGTCTACAAGACGAAGGACCTGCGCGTGCAGCGGCTCTGGAACGACGTGGTGGCGCTCCTCGATGGGGATTTCGCGTCGACCCTCGGATTCGCGGGTCCGCGGGAGCTCCCGCTCGTGGTGCGCGAGGGCCACGCCTGGGTCCGGCTCGTCGAGCAGGATCCGGCGTGCGATGACCCGGCGGCGACCGCCCGGTTCATGGCGCGGATGGGGGGGCTGGCCGCGGTGGCGGCCCTGCTGCGCGCCACCGACCTGTGGGGCGACAACCTCGTCACGGTCGGCGACCAGCCGTACGTCATCGACGTGGAGGCCATGCTGGTCCCGCCCATCCCGGGCCTGGACGACATCCCGGCGATCACGTCCGGTCTCGTGGCCATGGCGGTGCCCGTGCATCCCGACCTGCCGGCCGCGGCTCTGGGGGCGCTGACCTTCGACCCGGCCATCGCGTCGGGCATCGAGACCCGGAACGCGGAGGGGTGGCGCGGCTCGGGCTACGACACCGTGACCCACGCGGATGGCGATGGTCGCGAATGGGTGTCGATGGTGATGGACGAGCGCCGACCGACGATCGACGGCCTTCCGCCGGACCTCTTCGCGTGGTGGCCGGAGTTCGCGAGCGGCTATCGCTGCGCCTCCCGCTCGCTCGTCCGACGGGTGGCGAGCGTGCGCGCGCTCCTCGACGGGCATGCGGGCGATCGGTCGCGCATGATCGTCCAGGGGACCTTCGACTACTACCGGGCGATGCACGCCAGCTGGAACGGCAGGCACGACGACGACACGCGGCGTCGCACCCTCGCGCTGATCCGCACCATGAAGGCCTGGCACCGGGGGCGCCTGCTCGAGGTCCCCGCGCTGGCGTGGGTCGAGGGCGTGATGCTCGCCGACGGCGACATCCCGTACGTGACCACGAGGGCCGATTCCCCCGAGCTGTTCGCCGGCGGCCTCTCGCTCGGGGCGTTCGGCACCGCATCGGGGCTCGAGGCCGTCAGGGCCCGCATCGACGAGCCCCCCGATCCGGACGATGACCTCGGTGCGCTGCGGGCGCACGCCTCGACGGACCTGGCCGACCAGGCGCTGCCCGTCAGGGCGGCCGGAGCGGTGCCGCGCATGCGGCTGCCGTCCGACTCCGCGCCGGCGTCCTTCGCCGAGCAGGCACAGGACATCGCCACGGTCATCGAGGACTGGCTTCGGCAGGACCGATCGCTCGGCGTGGTCGAGTGGCCGGAGAGCGCGCTGCGGTCGTACGGCGTCGTCCCCTTCGACCTCTGGAACGGCGGTGCGGCCGCCGCGCTCCTCCTCGTCGAGTGCGGGCGCGATCCGGGAGGCCAGATGCTCGCCCGGCGGATCGACGAGGATGCCGAGCGGGCGCGGGCGCGGGGGGTGCCGATCCGCGGTCCGTGGGTGCATCCCGTCGGCGGCGTGCTGGCCGGCCTGCTGGCGCGGACGCCCGCCGCCCGCGCCGCTGCGGAGCGCGCTGCGCGGGTCCT
>SXGQ01742416.1_pt1 | contig 11110 bp, 10 predicted proteins | sample 3178371 | NCBI WGS metagenome assembly SXGQ01 (sample SAMN11356859, study PRJNA531348) | freshwater metagenome | isolation source: freshwater sample F1-20 | place: China: Fuxian Lake, Yuxi | collected 2017-12-25 | reverse complement strand
CCCGGTGTGCAGCCAGCCGTCCGCGTCGATGGTCTCGGCGGTCTTGTCGGGCAGGTTGCGGTAGCCGGTCATCACGGCGTCGGCGCGCACGAGCACCTCGCCGTCCTCGGCGAGCTTGATCTCGAAGCCGGGCGCCGGCTCGCCGACGGTGCCGATCTTGATCCGTCCCGGCCGGTTGGCGGCACCCGCGCCGCACGTCTCGCTCATCCCCCAGATCTCCGCGACCGGCACCCCGATCGCGTGGAAGAACTCGATGACCTCGACGGGCGTCGGCGCCGCCCCGACGTTCACGGCCTTGATGCTGGAGAACCCGAGCATCTGGCGGATGCCCGCGAACGCCTGCTCGTCGGCCTTCGCCACGGCGGCCGCCAGCTCGTCGGGCACCGGCTCGCCGGCCTGCTCGAGGCGCACCTTCTGCGTCGAGGCCTTGATCGCCGCCTTCATCGCCTGCTGCTTCTCCTCGGGCTGCGCCGCGAGCATCGCCTCCAGGCCCGCCTTGAGCTTCTCCCAGACACGCGGGACGGCGAAGAACCACGTCGGCTGGACCGCCGGGAGGTAGGAGACGACCTGCTTGGGGTCAGGGCACGACGTGACCTGGATGCCGTAGCGGATCGGCAGGTAGTGGTGGGCGGCCCGCTCGGCGATGTGCGCGCTCGGCAGCCAGCTGATGACCCGCGAGTCGTCGTCGAACTGCACCATCGCCTCGATGGCGTCGACGGCTGCGAGCAGGTTGCGGTGCGAGAGCTGCACGCCCTTGGGCGGCCCCGTCGTCCCCGACGTGTAGATGAGCGTGAGGATGTCCTCGGGCTCGATCGCGTCGAGCGCGGTCTCCAGGTCGAACCCGGCGCCGGCGCCGCGCTCCTCGAGGTCGGCGAGCGACAGGCAGCCGTCGGGCAGCTCGCCCTCGGGGTCGACGACCACGACGTGTTCGAGGTTCGGCAGCTCCTTCCGCGCGTTCTGGATGAGCGGCAGGTACGTGGGCTCGGTGATGAGGATCCGCGCGTCGGCGTCGCTGACGAGGTACTGGACCTGCTCGGGCGACGAGGTCTGGTAGATCGAGAACGGCGTGCCGCCCGCGATGAGCACGCCGATGTCGACGAGATGGAATTCGGGGCGGTTGCCCAGCAGGATGCCGACGCACTGCCCGTGTTCGAGGCCGAGCTGCTGCAGCCCGGCGGCGATCGCGGCCGAGCGGTCGCGCCACTGGCCCCAGGTGATCGTGACCTCGTCGTCCTTGGTGCGCAGCGCGACATCCTCCGCGCGCCGGTCGACGGTGGTCATGAACGCCTCGGCGAACGTCGTGGCGGTCTGCACGGCCATGGTCGTGGTCCTCTCGTCGTCCGCGTCTCCCCCGCGCGGGTTGGTCACATCATGCCGAACCGCGACCGGAATGTGGCAGGTACTGTTGTCAGTCCGTCGGGACCGGCGCCGCCAGCTCCGCGAACGACCGCTCGATGCCTTCGGCGAGGACCGCGACGTCCGGCGCGGCGACCCGGTCCGCGTTGATCCCGAAGACCATCTGCCCGGCGTAGCTCACCGCCGCGATCCCCACGTTGTGCCCGGTGAAGAGCGGGACGAGCGGCAGCAGCTCGACGAGCGGCGCGCCGAAGGCGTAGCGCTTGTCCGGCGGCCCGGGGACGTTCGTGATCGTCAGGTTGAACATGCGGGTGCTGCCGAACATGGCGCGAGCCAGCAGCTCACCGGCCAGCGGCGGCGCGAGGTCGGCGATCTTCGCGATCGTGCTCCCCCCGGCGCCCTGGGAGCCGGCCTTGAGATGCTCCGCGTGGTCGGTCACACGGCGATAGCGCGTGAGCGCGTCCGGCTCGCCGATGGGCAGCTCGAGGAACAGCGACGTGATCTCATTGCCCAGGTCACGCCCGTCCGCGCTGCGGACGTTCACGGGCACCTGCGCGCGCAGGATGCCCTCGACGTGCTCGCCGCGGGACTCGAGGAGGTGCCGCAGCCCGCCGGTGCAGAGCGCCAGCACCATGTCGTTGACCGTGCCGCCCAGCCGCTCGCGGGTCGCGTTGACGTCGTCGAGGCTCAGGCGCACCGTCGCGTAGTGGCGCGTGCCGCTCGTCGGGCGGTTCAGGCTCGACGCGGGCGCCGCGATGATCTCCTCCTTGATGATCACCTCGGCCGCCGCGACGATCTTCTCGATCGAGTCACGCGGGTGCGTGAGCGCGGACAGCCCCGCGCGCGCCCCGCGGATCGCGATGCCCGGGGAGAACCATGAGCGTCCGCCGCCGTTCTCGCCGTGCACGGGCTCGATGGCCTGCTCTGGGACCGGCGGGGCGTCGGGCGTCTCGTCGAGCAGCACCTTGCCGAGGTCGAGCGCCCCGACGCCGTCGACGAGGCAGTGGTGGGTCTTCGTCGCCATCGCCCAGCGGCCGTGTTCGAGGCCGTCGAGCAGCACGATCTCCCACAGCGGCCGGTGGCGGTCCAGCCGGTGCGACCAGAAGTCCCCGAGCCACTCCTGCAGTTCGGCCTCACCGCCCGGCGCGGGCAGCGTCGCGTGCCGCAGGTGCGCGGAGATGTCGAAGTCCGGGGCGGGCTCCCACGTCAGCCAGGTCAGCGGCCCTGCGCTGGGTGACGACAGCTGTTGCGCGAAGCGCGGCAGCAGGCCGATGCGCGCGCCCATGTACGCGCGCAGGTCGTCGATGTCCGGCACGCCGCCTCCCGGCAGCGGATCGAAGATCAGCGTGGCGCCGATGTGCATGTGCGCTGTCTCGTCGACCTCCTCGAGTTCGAGGAACATCGTGTCGAGAATGGTCAGCTGCTCGCCCATGTCGTTCGTCCTCTCAGAGTGACCCAGGGCGACCGTACGCCCGCATGAACTCGCGCGCATCGGGTGCAGCGCGCATCCGGAGTCCGTACTTGCCCCGGACGACGGCTAGCGTCCGGGCGGTGACCGGCGAGATCGTCTTCGTCAAGGGAGCCACGCGGCGGTACCGCTCGGTGCTGCACCGTGCCGACGGCGTCGAGGTCGAACTCGACGGCGGCGCCTACAACCGCGTCGGCGGGCCGGCGCGCGAGGTCCCGCACGACATCGCCCACCTCATCGTCGAGGACGAACTCGGACTGGACCGCGGGGTGTGGGGCGTCCTCGCGGCCGGCGGGCTGTTCCGCGGCGCCTCGATCCTCGCCGGGCGACGGCGACCGCACGCCGCCAGGCACGCCCGCGAGATTCTCGCGGCCTCGGTCGAGCAGCTCAACCAGGCCGAGGTCCTGGTCCGGGTGGCGTGCGACCTCTCGCTGGTCGACCGCCCCGATCCGCACGCCGCCCGGGCCGCCGGCGGCGATCGCTGGTGGACCGACGCGGTGACGGCGGATGCCCTGCGCGCCTGCTTCACGCGCCTGCGCGACGCCGGTGCAGCGTGGGCGGCGCTGTCGCCGGGAGACCACCTGACGGGACGGTGGCCCCGGTAGGCCGCCTCAGTGCGCGTGCTTGCCGCCGCGCAGGTGCATGACCGTCACGACGATCGCGCCGACGATGACTCCGAGGATCGCCGACGCGATGGTGTTCGTCAGCCAGGCGGCGACACCGCCGACCGCGCCGAGCGCGTCGTGGACGTCCTCCTCGAGATGGTGGACCGCGTCGTAGAGGAAGGTGACCCCGAGCTCCTCGAGCCCCACGAGCAGGATGTGGCCGCCGACCCAGAGCATCGCGGCGATCCCCACGGTGGACAGCACCGACATGACGATGGGCATCGCCCGCACCAGGCCGCGCCCGAAGGACGCCCCGGCGCCGCTGCCGCCCATGGCCATCCGCAGGCCGATGTCGTCCATCTTCACGATCAGGCCGACGGCGCCGTAGACGCCGATCGTGATCGCGAACGCCACGACGACCAGGATCAGCGCGCGCGAGATGAACGGCTCGTCGGTGACCTCGTTGAGCGCGATCACCATGATCTCCGCCGACAGGATGAAGTCGGTGCGGATCGCCTTGCCGACGAGTGCCTCCTCGTCCTCGGGCTCGTGGACGCCCGCCTCCGCGCCATGGTCGTGCGGACCGACCCACTCCCACAGCTTCTCGGCGCCCTCGTAACAGAGGTACGTGGCGCCGATCATGAGGATCGGGGTGACGAGCCACGGCAGGATCTCGCTGAGCAGCAGCGCGGCGGGCAGGATGAAGAACAGCTTGTTGCGCAGGGACCCGATCGCGATCCGCCTGATCATCGGCAGCTCGCGATTCGCCTCGAAGCCCTGGACGTAGCGCGGGGTGACGGCGGCGTCGTCGACGATGACGCCGGCGGCCTTCATGCTCGCGCGGCCGGCGCCTGCGGCGACGTCGTCGACCGATGCGGCGGCGATGCGCGCCAGCGCGGCGACGTCATCGAGGAGAGCGGCCAGACCGGCGCTCATGTGCTGGGTGTCCTTGCGGGCGTCACGGCGCAGAAGAGTACGGCGCGCGGCCGCGGGACCACTAGATCGTCTGCCGCAGCAGCGTGGGCGTGAGCCGGCGGACGTGCGCCAGCAGGCGCTCGTGGGTCGCGCGCTCGGGATCGGTCAGCCGCAGGCGCAGGAGCTCGTCGCCGGCCGCGTTGAGGATGCGCGCCGTGTACTCCGCGTCGGGGAGGTCCGGGTTGATGGCGAGCAACACGTCCATGAAGTAGCGCCGCACCAGCGACTGCGCCTGCGCGAGGCGTTCGTGCAGCTCCGGCGGCGCGCCCTGCGGCGGGAAGAGGAACAGGCGCCACGTGGCGGGATGCGCGTCGGCGGCCCGGAGGACCCCGGCGAAGGCATGCACGAACGCGCCGTCGTCCTCGGCCGGCTCGGGGCTCTGCGCGACGGCCTCGGCGAACTGCGCGCCGGCCCGTGCGGCCTCCCGGTCGACGAGTGCGACGAACACCCCGGCGAGGTCGCCGAACTGCTGGTAGACGACCGTGCGCGTGACGCCCGCCTCGGCGGCGATCCGGTTGAGCGTCGCCGCGTGAAACCCCTCGGCGTCGACGATGGCGTGGGTGATGTCGAGGATCTGCTCCTGGCGATCCTCGCCGCTCATGCGCCGTCGTGGCTGGGTGGGGGTTCCCATCTTGACGACCTAACTTATACGACGTAAGTTGTGGGCCACATGCTTGAGCAGAGTCTGCACTACCCCGACCTCGCCGCGCGCGTCCTCGGCCAGCAGCAGCTGCAGCCACGGCTGTACGGCGACGTCGACTTCACGGCGCAGCCCTACCGCCTGGCCACCGGCCCCGATGACGAGTCCTCCCTCCCCGCGTGGGTCGCCAGCCGCCGCAAGGTGCTGGCCGACGAGCGGGTCGTCGAGCTCATGAGCACCGCGACGATGCTCGGCGACGTCGTCGCCGACCCGTACGCCTCGCTCATGGCCGAGCGCAGTTTCAAGGGCCTCATCGACATGCTCAAGCAGGCGTGCCGGGAGGGCGTCGAGTCCGTCCCCGATGCACCGCCCGAGCTCGAAGCCTTCATCGCGTCGATGGAGGACGCGCCCGACTGGCTGGACATGGACCTCGTGCGCGAGGGCGCGCGGGTCGAGCGGATCCCGATGGCGTTCCTCTCGCCCTTCGTCACCCGCGGGGCGTTCGTCGCGACGTTCCTGAACACGTACGCGGCGCTGCCGATGGCGCTCACGGGGACGCTCGGCGGCAAGAAGGCCGCGCGCCGCGTCAACGAGACCTCGAGCTTCTTCACCGTCACGACGCTGCCCGGCGCGCTGGACCGCCATGGCCCGGGCTTCGAGGCCGCGGCGATGGTCCGGCTCATGCACTCGATGGTCCGCTACAACGCGCTCAAGCGCTCGGACCGCTGGGACCTCGACGTCTTCGGCATCCCCGTCCCGCAGGTCGACCAGATGCCGGCCGGGCTCATCAACATCTACCTGCTCGCCGCCCAGGCCAAGCGCAAGGGGCGCACCGAGTTCAACGCCCAGGAGCGGGCGGTCGTCGAGTTCTGCCGCTACCGCTGCTTCCTGCTCGGCCTGCCCGAGGAGTTGCTGCCACGGACGCCGAACGAGACCCTGCACCTGATGCACGCGCGCGCGGCGATGTTGCGCGACGGCTTCGACGACGCCACGTGCGGCGAGCTCGTGCGCGCGACGATGGCGGCCTACCTGCGCGCCGGCGACACGCCGTTCGACCGCGTGGCCGAGAGCGTCGAGAAGAGCTACAGCAAGGCGTTCTTCATCCGGAGCTTCACGAACAACGACACGGAGAAGGCCGCGGAGATGGGCGTCTCCCTGGACAAGACCGACGTGGCGCGGATCGCCGTGACGGCCCCGTTCGTGATCGGCCGGTTCGTGGCGGTGACGGCGGCGAGCCGCGTGCCGGTCCTGCGCGACGTGGTCGACTCCTATGCCATCCGCCTGCTGAAGAAGCGGCTGAAGACCTACGGGACGGCGGAGTTCACGACGGACGCGTCGACGTACACGCCGGTGGCGCGGCCGCTGGTCAGCAGCGCCTGACGCCCTCTCCCCACCTCCAAGTTATAGCGAGAAATCGCCCCTCATGAGGCCGTGATTCGTGCCTCATACTCGCTCGCCGCAACGCGACTGGAGGAGCGAGATGCACGAATCCGAACACGCCGTGATCATCGCCGGCGGCGGCCCGGCGGGCATGATGCTGGCGGCCGAACTGGCGCTGGCGCAGGTCGACGTGGTGGTCGTGGAACGGCGCCCCGATCACGTGCTCGTCGGCTCGCGGGCCGGCGGCTTTCACGCCCGCACGCTCGAGGTGCTCGACATGCGCGGCGTCGTCGACCGCTTCCTCGCCGAGGGGCAGACCGCCCAGGCGTCGATGCTCGGCACGACCGTGCTGGACATGAGTGACTTCCCGACGCGTCACCCCTACTCGCTCGGGATCTGGCAGAACACGATCGAGCTCCTCATGTCCGAGTGGCTCGGCGAGCTGCCGGCGCAGATCCTCTACGGCCACGAGGTGACGGGCTTCGCGCAGGACGCGGACGGCGTCTCGGTGGAGCTCTCCGACGGCGGGTCCCTGCGGGCGCGCTACCTGGTCGGGTGCGACGGCGGACGGAGCCGCATCCGCAAGCAGGCGGGCATCGACTTCCCCGGGTGGGACGCGACGCGGAGCAACATCATCGCGGAGGTCGAGCTCACCGAGGAGCCGCCGGCGGAGGTCCGGCACGACGAGGTCGGCGTGCATGGCCTGAACCGGATGGAGGACGGTCGGACGTTCCGCGTGATCACCACCGAACGGGAGCTCGGCGCGGGCGCCGAGCCGTCGCTGCGCGAGCTCAGCCACGCGCTCATCGACGTGTACGGCACGGACTTCGGGGTGCATTCCCCGACCTGGATCTCCCGGTTCACCGACGCCACCCGCCAGGCGGCCGCGTACCGGGCCGGGCGCGTCCTGCTCGCAGGCGACGCCGCGCACATCCACTACCCCGCCGGCGGCCAGGGCCTGAGCCTCGGCGTGCAGGACGCGGTGAACCTCGGGTGGAAGCTCGCGCAGGTCGTGCACGGGATCTCGCCCGACAGCCTGCTGGACACCTACCACGCTGAGCGCCACCCGGTGGGCGCCCGCGCGCTCGACCACACCATCGTCCAGGCCGCACTCCAGCGCCGAGACGAGCGGATGGCGCCGCTGGTCGACCTCGTCTCGGCGTTCGGCGAGATGGACGAACCGCGCCGGAAGGTCGTCGGCACGATCTCCGCGCTGGACATCCACTACGACCTCGGGGAGGGCCACCCGCTCCTCGGCCGCCGCATGCCCGACCTCGACCTCGAGGACGGGCGGCGGGTGTTCGAGCTGCTCCGCACCGCGCGGCCGATGCTGCTCGACCTCGAGGGTCTCGGTGATGCCGACGTCAGTGGGTGGGCCGACCGTGTCCCGGTGGTCGTCGCGCGCTATGACGGCGCGTGGGAGCTGCCGGTCCTCGGGGTCGTGAGCGCGCCGAGCGCGGTGCTGGTCCGCCCTGACGGGTACGTCGCGTGGGTCGGCGAGGGCAGCGCCGACGGGCTGAGCGATGCGCTGGCGACGTGGTTCGGCGCCGCCGCCTGAGGCGCGAGGCGCTTCCGCGGAAGCGTTGCACCGTCAACGCTCCCGCGGTGCGCCAGAATCGACCGCTCCCACCCGCTCGCCCAAGGACCCACCCATGCCCGCTGCCCTGATCGAGGTTCGCCGCCCGTACACCGAGACCGACGAGGTCGCCATGCTCGACGCTGTCCAGGGTGCGCTGGTGGCCGCGTTCCGCATCCCGCCCGAGGACAGGAACATCCGGCTCATCGCGCACGAGCCGCACCGGTTCGCCTGCTCACCGCGACTGGCCGACCCCGAGCGCTTCACCCTCGTCTCGATCGCCTGCTTCGCGGGTCGATCGGTGGACGCGAAGCGTCGCCTCTACGCCGAGATCGTCGAGCGGCTGTCGCCCTTCGGCATCCCACGCGACCACATCATGATCACCGTGCGAGACATCCCGGCCGAGAGCTGGGGCATCCGCGGCGGCCAGGCGGCATGCGATGTCGACCTCGGCTTCGAGGTGCGCACCTGAGTCCGGCGGTGGCCCTTGACTTCAACTGCGCTTGAAGTTCTACGGTCGTCGACATGCTCGACCAGACCATCCCCACCACCGACGTCGCGCCGCTCCGGGACGCGCTGCGCGGGCCCCTGATCACCCCGGGCCACGACGGCTACGACACCGCCCGCCAGGTGTTCGCCGCATCGGTCGACCGCCGGCCGCTCGCGGTCGTCCGCGCTGCGGGGGTCGACGACGTCACGACGACCGTGCGCTTCGCGCGCGAGCGCGGGCTGCCCCTCGCAGTCCGCGCCGGCGCCCATGCGTTCGCGGGTGACGGCGTCGTCGAGGCCGGCATCGTGCTCGACCTCGCGGCGCTCGACGCCATCGAGTTCGACGTGGACGGCCGGTCGGCCTGGGCGCAGGGCGGCGTCAAAGCGGGCGTGTACACCGACGCGGCCGCGGAGCACGGCCTGGCGACCGGCTTCGGCGACACGGGGTCGGTCGGCGTCGCGGGCCTGACCCTCGGCGGCGGGATCGGATGGCTCGTTCGTCGCCACGGCCTGACGATCGACTCGCTGCTCGCCGCGGAGGTCGTGACCGCAGACGGCGAGCTGCTCACCGCCGACGACGACCAGCACCCCGACCTGTTCTGGGCGCTGCGCGGCGGTGGCGGCAACTTCGGTGTGGTCACGCGCCTGCGCTACCGCCTCCACGAGGTCGGCACGGTCTTCGGCGGGATGGTCGTGCTGCCGGCAGAACGCGACGTGCTCACCGGCTTGGTGACGCTTGCGGGCGGTGCGCCAGACGACCTCTCGATGATCATCCACGCGGCGAAGGCACCGCCCGCGCCGTTCCTGCCGGCCGAGGTCCACGGCCGGCCGATCATCATGGCGACGTTCCTGCATGCGGGAAGCGTCGCGGAGGGCGAAGGCACCCTGGCCGCGATCCGCGCCCTCGCGACGCCGCTCGCCGAGGACGCGCGCCCGATGGCCTACCCGGAGATCTTCGCGCTCGGCGGCCCTGGCCCCGACCGCGCGGCGATTGCGGTCCGCAACGGCTTCGCGGACGCCTTCGACGCCGCCGACGCCGACCTCGTGCTCGAGCGCCTGGCGACCGCCACCACGCCGATGGCCATGACCCAGATCCGGGTGCTCGGCGGCGCGGTCGCGCGGGTCGCCCCGGACGCGACGGCGTACGCCCATCGCGACCGGGAGATGCTCGTCATCACCGCCGCGGTCACGAATGACGCCGCGGGGCACGCCGAAGCCGAGGCGTGGGCAGACGACACGGCAGTCGCGCTGGGCCTGCCGGCGAGCGGTGCGTACGTCAACTACCTCAGCGACGACGGTGAGGCGACCGTGCGACGCGCCTACCCGGAAGCCACGCTCGAGCGGTTGCGACGGGTCAAGAGGCGGTCCGACCCGGAGAACCTGCTCCGGGTGAACCGCAACGTCGTGCCGGAGCCGGCGCGTCCGTAGTCGCGGCCATCAGCGCTTCCGCGGAAGCGCCTCACTGCGGCTGCGTGAGTTCGGCGGCCGTGGGCTGCGGCGCGAGCCCGCCGCGCAACGCCTCGGCGACCTGATCGACCGTCGCGTACGCGCCGGCACGTCCCTTGGTGCGCCAGCGAAGCTCCTGCCCGCCGCTGCCTATTGCCTCGATGACCCAGTGACGGCGGAAGAGCAGACGGGCCACGGTGCCACCGATGGCGATCAGCGAGAGCAGGACCACCTCGATGGCGATGGCGAGGAGCGGCCAGACGACGAGCCACATGACCAGGATGAAGACCGCGACGAGGACCGCGGCAACGATGGCGGCGACGACGCCATCGCTGAAGTCCATGAAGAACGCGTCGCCCATGTCCGGCCCGTCCCGGCCGTCGCGTCGCCAGGCGTGCGGGATCTTCACGGGGTTGCGCGTCCAGTCGATGGACACCTCCCACGTCACCCCATCGGGGGCGGTCACCGTCTGCTTACGCGGGAGCATTCGCGAAATCGCGCTACCGGCGCCCGCCAGAGCGCAGGGCGTCGAACTCCGCCTTGTCCTCCGCGGCCTTCGCCTTGCGCCGCTTCGCGCCCAGCTCGTACCGCGCGCTGAGCGAGATCTTCGGGTCGTCGACGTCGAACGCCGCCTTGGTCCGGCGGCGGTTGATGACCACCGACACCGTGTTGCCGGGCTCGGGAAGGTCGAAGCCCATGCCCTTGACCCGGATCGTCAGCCGGACAGGCTGCCCGTCACGCCCGGGCACCTCGACCAGGTAGTCCCAGACCTGGACCATCCGCGGCTGTGTCCCGTTCTGGAAGTACTCCTTGACCATGTAGTGGCTGATGAGCTTGCCCTGCTCCTTCGTCAGCCCGATCCGGAACACCGGCCGATCGTTGATGGTCAGCACGGCGCGGATGCTGTCAGGTTCGGGTCGAGCCGGTCAACCGACCGCTCCGACGCCTCCGTGGTCTCCCCAACACGAGCGGAGCTGGACCGGCGTAACCACTGCAGAAACGCGAAAACCCCGCGTCTCGCGGGGCTTCCGTGTAGTCGGGGAGACAGGATTTGAACCTGCGACCGCCCGGCCCCCAGCCGGGTGCGCTACCAGACTGCGCCACTCCCCGTGGCACTGTTTCCTACAAGCGGGCGACGGGAATCGAACCCGCCCTAAGAGCTTGGAAGGCTCCTG
>SXGQ01418571.1_pt1 | contig 11110 bp, 8 predicted proteins | sample 3178371 | NCBI WGS metagenome assembly SXGQ01 (sample SAMN11356859, study PRJNA531348) | freshwater metagenome | isolation source: freshwater sample F1-20 | place: China: Fuxian Lake, Yuxi | collected 2017-12-25 | reverse complement strand
GCGTCACCGGTCCCGACCCAGCCCATACCATCCGCCAAGCCGCGCGGATGAGATGGGGACGCAACGGAGTGCATCCCTACCCACGACGGCTGCTACCGCACCCCGTGATGCAGGGCACTGCATCACCCACCTCCGGATGCCAGAGGCATCCCTGCCGGAAGCCAGGGGTTGAGCGCAGCGACACCACCGGTCCCCGGATCCCTCAAGCCGAAGAACACTCCTCAGTGCCCCACACCCTCGTGCTCCCGGATGTAGTCCTGCTTGAGCCCCAGCTTTTCGGGCGCGTGCAGGACCAGCATCTTCAGACGGACATCCGAGGGCACAGAGGAACGGGTCAGCTTGCTGACGAGGATCATCAGCGTGATGGACATCGGGACGGTCCAGATCGCCGGCTGCTCGCACAGGATCCGGAGCAACGGATGGTGGGCCCAGAAGTCGTTGAGCGGGGCGAACGGGGCGAAGAGCCGTCCCATGGGGCCCTTGTCGAGCGACAGGGTGCTCACATTGGTGAGAGCCACCGCCATCAGCGCGAAAATGCCGCCCGACAGCATGCCCGTGGCCGCTCCCTGAAGGGTCATGCCCCGCCACCAGACACTCATGAACAGCAGCGGGAAGTAGCTGGCCGCCGCGATGGCGAACGCCTGGCCGACCATGAAATTGATCTCGAGCGGCTCGACAAAGCAGCCCAGCAGCGTCGCCACACCCCCGGTCAGCGCCGCACACCACTTGAACATCTGCATCCGCTCCGCCGCCGTGGACTGGGGTCGCAACATGCGACCGTAGACGTCGTGGGCGAGGGCGCCCGTCATGGACACCAGCAGGCCCGAGAAGGTCGACATGAACGCGGCGAACGCACCGGCGCAGGTGATTCCACTCAGGATGCTGCCCCAGCGGATCCCACCCGGACCTCCCGCGGCGTCCAGGACCTTGGGCAACTCCAACACGATCTTGTCGGTACCATTGACTCCGGTGCCGTCGTAGAGCGCCGGCAGCAGGTTGCGTCCCATGACCCCGAACACCGGCGGGAACACGTAGAAGACGCCGATGAGGATCATGACCCACATGGTCGTCTTCTTCGCCGCGACGCCGTCGGGGTTGGTGTAGAAGCGGACCAGGATGTGGGGGAGTCCGGCGGTGCCACAGACGATCGCGATGATCAGGGAGTAGGTGTACAGCAGTGCGTAGGGACGGGTGGCCGGGCCCTCGATCTTGGCGGCCTTGGCCGCCTTGCTGGTGAGGGGGCCGAAGGGATTGAGCCAGGTGGCATCGGATGGGGCCTTGGCCGGGAGCGGTTTCCGGAGGGCGTCGGAGGCGAGATTCCCAGAGGCCACAGAAACGCCAGACGCAGCCGAGACCGCCGGCGCCGGACCAGCCGAACCCTGCATCGCCAGCTGGTTCCCATAGCTGCCATAGACGCTCATGAGGACGAACACCGGGACCGAGATCGCGAACATCTTCAGCCAGTACTGGAACGCCTGGACCAGCGTGATGCCCTTCATGCCACCGACAGCCACGTTGAAGGTGATCACCCCGCCCACGAGCACCACGCCCACCGGATAGGGCAACCCCTTCTCACCGAACCAGGTGATGTCCTTGAAGATGTAGGAGAGCGTCGTCCCGGCGCCCTTCATCTGCGGCATCGTGTAGAAGAAGCCGATGAAGAGGACGAAGATCACCGCGATCTTCCGGAACACGGGGGAGTCGTACCGGCCCTCGGCGAAATCCGGGATCGTGTAGGCCCCGAAGCGCCGCAGGGGCCCGGCGATGAACAGCAGCAGGAACAGGTAGCCGCAGGCGTAACAGACTGGGTACCAGAGCGCGTCATAGCCGGAGCTCATCACCATGCCGGCCACGCCCATGAAGGAGGCGGAGGAGAGGTACTCCCCGGAGATCGCCGATGCATTCCAACCCACCGAGACCCCCCGGCCGGCCACGAAGAAGTCGGACGCTGTCTTCGACTTCTGCGCGGCCCAGTAGCCCATGCCGATGGTGATCAGCACCGTCAGGGCGCTGAACGAGAGGATCCAGGGGTCGAACGCAGCGAGAATCATGTCGTCGGGGAGCGTAGGTAGGGTGTGGGTAACAGGATTCTTCGAGGCTCAGCGTCGGGGTCCGGCATGCTGCCGCTTCCGGGCATTCACCTCGTCGACCTCCAGCTCCTCGAGGGCTATGCTGCGCCGGATGAACACCCAGGCGATGCCCCACACGAGTGGGAAGAAGAGAATGCCGAGGATCAGCCACGACAGCGTGAAGCCGGCGACCCGACCCGACATCGCCTCGGGCATGAAATAGTTGAGGAGAGGCAGGCCGAGGAGCGCGATCAGGAAGGAGAGAGCACAGGTGATCGACAGCTTCAGCTGACGTCGCATGAGGGACCGAAGAAACGATTCGCTGTGGGTATGTTCCTGCGGGTCGGACTCCGGAGTGGCCATGCCATGGAGCATGGAGATTCAACCCGAGACTGGGCAAAGCCCAAAGTGAGTCGGAACCCCGGGGCCTAGGGGACGCCTCGGGAACACACCTGCGGGCCTTGCCAGAGTCTTGCGCCCCCTCCTAGCGTGCCTCCACCGATGACGCCGACCCACATCGCCGAGCCGACCCGCAGCCTGAAATGCCTCGGCGTCGGGGAAGGCAAGCCCTGCGGGCGGCGACACAGCTCCGCGTTCCTATATCGGTTTGGATCGACCCGTCTGCTCGTCGACTGCGGCGATGGCACGAGCCACGGCCTCATCCAGGCCGGCGTGGGGCCCGACGACATCGACGCCCTCCTGCTGTCCCACATGCACAGCGACCACGTCGGAGGCTTCTCGATGCTGATCCAGTCCCTGTGGCTGCACGGACGTCGACGCCGACTCCCCATCCACGCACCAGCCCGGGCGATTCCTGCCCTGAAAGCCTGGATGCAGGCCACCCTCCTTCATGAGGACCTGATCGGATTCGAACTGGAATGGGTTCCCCTGACGGGCGGGAAACCCTTCGGAGTGGGAACCGTAGAGGTCATTGCGAAACCGAGTTCGCATCTGGAATCCCTGCAGCGCCGCCTTGGGGAGGTTCTCCCGGACACCGCCTTCGAGGCCTTCAGCTTCCAGCTTCACGATGGGCAACGCCGGGTGGCCCACACGGCGGACATGGGTCGAGCCGACGAGGCAGGACGACTCCTCGAACCCCACGCGGACCTGCTGGTGACCGAGCTGTCCCACGTCGAACTTCCCGAGCTGGGTGCCTCGATCCAGCGGAACCCACCCGGGAAGACCCTGTTCATCCACGTGGCTTCCGAATGGCTGACAGCAGAGCCCCCCTTGGTCTCTCAGATCCGGAGCCACCTTGGCAGCGTGCCGTTCCAGATCGCCCAGGACGGGGACGAGATCCGGTTCTGACTCCGCCCATCGACCGCTCTACGGCGCCCGCACGGAGGCGTGGGACGACAGGTAGACCATGTCGCGATTGCCCGAGGAGGGCACGACCAGCGTCATGGGCTTGAGGGTCACTGGTTTGATCGTCCGGGAGTCGACCCACTTGTGCACCTCGGCGTGGCCGTCCCCGAAGCTCAGACCACCCGCCCGGTTGTGGCTGCTGGCGGGGTAGTCGATGATGTGGATCGAGGCGGACGGGGCCCCGTCGTTCATCGCCACGGCGAAGTCGCCGAAGTTCAGGCTGTCCGGATGCTCATCGATGAACACGTAGGCCTCCGAGGCCCCCATCAACGTCAGATCCGAAAGCTTCCTAAACACCACGTATTTCTTCTTCGTGAGGAAGCTCAGCCAATCGTCCCGGGAATTCATGGCCTGGCTGAGCGACAGGCTGCGCACCCGGGGATATCGACGCCCCTTCGCCACGACATAGGACGTGTCGGCCGGACACTTGTAGATGCCGACCGCCTGGGTGTAGGGGGCCAACTTCGCGTAGTTTGGATCGCTCAGGTTGGCGAGGTTGGTGTTGTGGGGATTGCCCGGGTTGTAGTCCAGGATCCCGCGCACCCAACCAGATCCGTCCGCGGTCAGATCGTTCCACACCAGCTGGTCCGCGTGATCCCCGGCGTAGAGCGTCCAGGCGAGCGTGAGCTGCCGCTGGTTGCTGAGGCATTGGATGCCCTGGGCCTTCGATTTCGCCTTGCCCAGCGCGGGGAGGAGCATGCCAGCGAGGATCGCAATGATCGCGATCACGACGAGCAGCTCGATGAGCGTGAAGCCGGAGGAGCAGCGCCTCCGACCGGGGCAGAGAGATGTTGAAGGCGCCAGGATCACGAAGAATTCCTCAGCGGGCCGGGGTCAGGGTGATCTTCCGGAATTCCACCGTGCCGTGGTCACCCTGGATGTACAGCGGCCCCGGTGCGGCCTCATTGCTGTCCAGCGCACCGCCCGTAATGCCGGGGATGACCTGACGATCAATGACACGTTCCCCGTTCAGCACAACGGTCACCACGCGGCCCGTCAGGATGATGTCATACGACTGCCATTCGCCGGCCGGCTTGGCGGCGTTCACCGCGGGGGTGAGGAATCCGTAGATGCCGCCGATCAGGTGGGACTCGGCATCCAGCCCGTGATTGTCCTCGATCTGGGCCTCATAGCGGCCGCGCAGGTAGATGCCGCTGTTGCTCTTGGGCGGATAGCGGAACTCCACATGCAGCTTGAAGTCACCAAACGTCCCGGTCGTGACGAGGTTCACTCCGGGCTTGGCGTTGACGAGCAGTCCGTCCTTCACGACCCAGCCGTGGGGGCCGTTGGACCAGAGGGCCTTCCATCCGGTCAGATCCTTGCCATTGAACAGCTCGACCGGCTTGCCCCACTTCGGTTCGCTGGTGGGCATCAGCTTCGGGGCCCGATGCCCGGTCCACGTCAGGCGGCGACCCTGGTCATCGGTCACGGTGCCCTGGACGGTGTCGCCCTGGACCGTGCCTTCCACGACGACGTCCATCGTGCGCTCCTCCCATTGGGGTGGCACCACGAACCGGAACCGATTGCCATCCACCTTGACCTCGCTGACGGGACGCGCGCTGCCGAACTGGCCGACGTACGCGCCGACGAGGGTCTTATGACCGGATTTCTGGACCTCAAACCACGACGGGTACTCGCGGTCGGGCCCCTTCACGGTGAGGTCCCAACGTCCGATCAGTGGGGAGGCCGGGATCGACTCGGCCGCGTTCAGACCGAGGAAACAGGACAGGAATCCGAGGACGAGTCCGACGGAGCGAAGGAATGCGGAAGCGCGATCGATGGACCGGGGATGCATGGGGGGAGGTGTACCCTCCCCCCATGGCACCGGCAATGCCGGAGACCGAGGACTTCAGTGTTCCCGGAGGTAGGCGGCGATGTCCGCCAGGTCCTGCGCAGAAAGCCCCAGCTGGTCCGCGCTCAGCATCAGGGATCGGTTGAGACCCTGACGGGACTTCACCTTGGATCGCGGGATCATCTGGGTCAGGCCGCCAGCGGACTGGACGATCATCGGATCGCCCTCGGACAGCAGCAGACCCTGGATGACGGTGCCGTCGTGGGTGGTGAGCTCCGAGCCATTGAACCCGCTGGCGATCTCCGCGCTGGGCTGGAGGACGGCCTTGACGAGCACCTCGGGAGTCTGACGGCGAGCCCATCCGGTGAGGTTCGGCGCGTACTCGGTTCCAACCTCCTCGACCCGGTGGCAGCTGATGCAGACGGACTTGAAGCGTTCCCCACCCCGCTTGGCGTCGCCGCGGAGGGAGAGCACGTCGCTGGCGGTGAACTTCGGTGCCTCCGCCACGGGTACGGTCGCCTCGACCCACGACACAGAATCGGGATCGTAGACACCGCGCGATTTCAGGGCGGCGGCGAGGCCGGTGTCTTTCCACTGGGAGTCCTTGCGGTTCAGCAGCCACCACATGGCCTCGGCCTTGACCGCGCCCGAAGACTTGGCCGCGACCTCGAGGACCGCATCGGCTGCTGCTGGCGAACGGTTGAAGCCGAGGGCCGTCAGGGCGCGCCTGCGTTCCATGTCCGGGAGCGACTCGGCCAGGCCTCGGGCCTTGAAATCACCGATGCTGGATTCCGGATGCAGTCGCCAGGCGAGCGCCGCAAGCGACGGCGTCCACCGGACCGATCCACCGGCGTTCGCCCTGGCGACCAGGGCGTCGTAGATCTCGGACTCCTTACCCGTGGCGCCTGTGCCCCAGGCCTCGAGATAGGTCCGGTCCACGCCATCAAACCCATCAGCCAGGGTCAGGAGGATCGGACCGGCGATGTTGTACGACTCATCGCGCAGGGAAACGGCGACCTCCCGGCGAACGGCGGGCGAAGGGTCGGAGGCCAGACGCTGCGCGGTCTCGAGGAAGAACACGCGCGATCCGGGTGCCGGCTTGCGGAAAGAGTGGCTGTCATCGGGCACGATCCCCTTCTCGGCAGCCCGCCGGAGAGCGCGGAACGCGACCACCCGCATCTGCGGATCGGAGTCCTTGAGCAGTCCAGCCACCTTGGGCAGGCCGCGCTTGGAATCGAGGGACAGAACCCAGGCTGCGCGGGCCCGGACGTAGGGGTTCGGATCCTTCAGCAGGCGCTCGACCGGTTTGATCGCCGCGGAGCCCTGGGCCTGGAGGGCGTTGTAGGCGGCCGCGCGGACGTGGAGCGCCGGGTTCCTGAGGGCCTCGACGGCACCTGCGGGAGTGGAGAGGTCCACTTTGGCCGGCCGGCCCCGATGACCCTTCGGAGCGATCCGGTAGATGGCCCCAGACGTGGTGTCGTCCCAGTCAGAATGCCCACCCACCCGCGGGTCGAACCAGTCCGCCACGTAGATGGCTCCATCCGCACCCACGCCGACGTCGCTCGGACGGAAGAGTGTCTTGAGCTGGCGCTGGGGATTGCTGCCGCCTTGGAAGTCGGTCCCGGAGAACTCGCCCTCGCGGTTGCTCGTCAGGAAATCGAACCGCTTGAGCGCGAACCCGGCCCCCTCAGGCTTGGGCAGGTAGCCGAAGACGACGTTCCGTCCCGGCTCGCAGCTCAGGAGCAGTCCCCGGTACTTGGGACCCAGGGCGCTGTCCTCGACGAACGCGATGCCCGTCGGGGATCCGCCGCCATAGACATCGCCGGGCGGCATCGTGCCGGGATCCTCCTGGCGCCACTCCGCGACCGGGACGCTCTGACCCGGGCGTCGATCCGCCCCCCAGGAGCGTTGGCCGTCCGCCGAGCAGAACCCCGCGTTGCCCGACTCGAGCAGGAATGTGGTCCGGCACGCCGGCGGATCATCGTTGTCGTTCTGGAAGACATCCCCGAAGGCCGTGACGGTCTGCTCGTAGCTGTTCCGGAAGTTGTGTCCGATGACGCGGACCTGCGAACCGTCCGGGTTCATCCGCGCCGCGAAGCCTCCGATCCAGACGTGGCCGTCGTCGCTCTTCATCCCCGCGATCTTCATTGGCTCCCAGCCCAGATCGCGTCCGCCGTCGTACGCGCTCCCGATGCGGAAGGTCCGGCCGGACTTGTCGGTGAACATCGAACCACAGTTGCCCGCGTTCCAATACCACTGACCGTCGGGCCCCTGGGTCACGCTGTGGACACTGTGGTCGTGGCGGCGTCCGTTGAACCCGGTCAGGAGCACCTCACGGCGATCGACCGCCGGGTCGAACTTCCGGTCCCGGTTCACATCGGTGTAGACGATGATGTCGGGCGCCATCGAGACGATCACCCGGTTGTCGATGACCGCGAGTCCCATCGGCGCGAGGAGGCCCTGTTCCTGGACGAACACGGACTGGCTGTCGGCCCGTCCGTCCCCATCGGTGTCCTCGAGGACGATGATGCGGTCGCCCTGGGGTTGGCGCTGATGATGCCCCCGATAGTTGACGCCTTCGGCGACCCAGACTCGGCCGTCGGCGTCGAAGTCGAGGTTGGTGGGATTCTTGAGCTGTGGGGACTGCGCCCAGAGGGTGACCTCGAGGTCGGGATCCGAGACGGCCAAGGCCCCCGTGGGAACCACGGTGGGCGGGGTCGCAGGCTGCTGGGCCTGCAGGTTCGGGATCAGGAGGCCAGGCGCCAACGCCAACAGGATGACAGAGGGAATTCTCATGGGCTTGGGGAAGATTCTGCGCAAGGCGTGTCCGGGTGACAAGGCGGCCCTGCCCCGCATTACAACACCCGCGGGCCGTCGACACCGGCCATCCCAAGGACCTCATGTCCGGGACCTGGCCCCAGTCCGGCGGCGTGACCGGGATCTACCACCAGAGGAAATCGGGACGGGGGCGCAGCGGATTCGTCGTGTCGTTGTCGGGCACGTAGAGGCTCATCAGCCTCGGATCGCCCATCTCCGGAGGGAACCGGTAGAACGCCGCGTGGGTGTCGCCATAGAGCATGACATGCCCGCGCACGCCCCGGGAGTTGTGCCAGGCGCTGCGGGGATCCTCGGGCTTGCGATTGCCATGCCAGGGCACGTCACCCTGGAGGATCTTGTTGACCGGACTGAGCGCGACCATGTCGACCTTGATCGGTCGGGCCTCGGGTGAGGTGGGTGACGCCAGGGAATCACCGGTCACGTGGCGGGTCCGGAAGGTGTTGACCCCGAACTGGGACCGGTAGCTGTTGCCGAACGCTTCGAACGCCGTCCGGTTCGGATAGAAGAAGTCCCCACGATCGGCGGGACACCGCCAGGAATTGGTGGCTGCGATGTAGAGGTTGAGCGGACGATTCGTCGCGGGCGTGGCCCCTCCGTGGTGGTCGTTGACCCGGCCCAGGGCACCCCCATAGGAATTCCACCCGGTGCAGACCGGGTAGCTGTCCCGGTTTTCGTCGGTGTACAGGTGGAACGCGATGCCGATCTGGCGCTGGTTGTTGAGGCACTGGGTCGTCAGTGCCTTGGATTTCGCCCGGGAGAGCGCCGGCAGGAGCATGCCGGCCAGGATGGCGATGATCGCCACGACCACCAGAAGCTCGATCAGCGTGAAGCCGCATCGGGCAGACGCCGAGGTCGGGTTGTGCCATCGGACGTTCACACCGCGGAGTCGATACACGGTGGGTGGTCCCAAGGCCAGAGGATTCCCAGACGCAGGCTGCGACGGAGGGCCGGCACGGCGCCTCTCAGAGTCACGCGGCCCAGCCGGCTGTCTGCACAGGCCACCGCTGGGACTTGCCCTCAACCAGGAGCGCGCGGATCCGCTCCAGTTCCGCAGAGGCATCGAGCCCTTGGTTCCGACGCCACTCCCCGGAGTAGTAAGTCTGGGCGTAGCGCTCCCCGCCATCACATAGGAGAACCACCACCGATCCCCGCTCGCCCCGTTCCGTCATCCGCTGGATCAACGGCGGGGCGCCACGGAGGAGTCCCAAACGGATACCCGCCAGAGCCTGATTCCGAGAAATTACGGATCGACACTCCGTTTTTTCAATGATTATTTTCTTATATGATCGAAAGAACGGCGCGTCTGATCGAAATCCGAGCGGCTCTGGAGCGGGCTCCTGTGGTGGCACTGCTGGGGGCGCGCCAATGTGGCAAGACGACCCTCGCCCGGGAGGTGGCCAGCCGGGAGGGGCATTGGTTCGACCTGGAAAGCAGCACGGACCGACAGGCGCTGGCGGCTGCACCGGAGCGGACGCTGTCGTCACTCCGGGGGTTGGTGGTGCTCGACGAGGCGCAGACGATGCCGGAGCTTCTTCCGGTGCTTCGGGTGTTGGCGGATCGTCCCGAGACCCCGGCGCGGTTCCTTCTCCTGGGCAGCGCCTCACCGGATCTGATCCGAGGCACCTCGGAATCCCTGGCCGGCCGGGTGGCCTTCGTGCACCTCGGCGGGTTCGACATCGAGGAGGCGGGCGCCGATGTGCTGCAACGATTGTGGCAGCGCGGGGGATTTCCGCGGTCGTTCCTGGCACCGGACGACGCCACGAGCTACGCGTGGCGGCAGGATTTCATCGAAACATTCCTGAGCCGGGATGCCGCACGCTTCGGGATCACCCTACCACCTGCCGGACTGCGGCGATTCTGGACGATGCTGGCCCATCTCCATGGCGGAGTCCTGAACGTCGCGGAACTGGGACGGGCCGTGTCCGTGGATCAGAAAACCGCAGGCCGGTACGTGGATATCCTGACCGGCACGTTCCTGGTGAGGCGACTGCCGCCCTGGTTCGAAAACACGGGCAAGCGGCTCGTCAAAGCACCCAAGGTCTACATCCGAGACGGAGGCCTGCTTCACGCCCTCCTCGGATTGCGGAACGGTTCCGAAGTGCTGTCGCATCCGCGCTTTGGCGCCTCCTGGGAAGGGTTTGCCCTCGAACAGGTCCTCCGCTTTGCCGATGCGGAGCGGGACGCCTACTTCTGGGGCACTCACGGCGGCGCCGAGCTGGACCTGCTGATACACCGCGGTGGGCGACGCCATGGCTTCGAGTTCAAGTACTCCGATGCACCCAAAACGACCCGCTCGATGAGGGTGGCCCTGACCGATCTCCGGCTCGATCGGCTCTTTGTGGTCTATCCAGGACTTCGTCGGTTTGATTTGGACGATCGGATCACAGCCCTGCCGCTCTCCGAAGTCCCCCGGATCCAGCTCTAGGCCCTGGCCCCATCATGCCGCCCAGCCAGCGGTCTGTATCGGCCACTGCTGGGACTTGCCCTCGATCAGGAAGGATCGGATCCGACCGAGCGCGTCGGAGACCTCCAGCCCCTCGCTCCGACGCCATTCGCTGGAGTAGTAGGTCCGGGTGTAGCGCTCCCCGCCGTCGCACAGGAGAACCACCACCGATCCCCGCTCACCGCGTTCCGCCATCCGCTGGATCAACGGCAGGGCGCCCTGGAAGAGGGTGCCGGTGGATCCGCCCACACGACGTCCCAACGCCGACTCGAGGAAATCCAGCGCCGCGAGACTGCAGACGTCGGGAACCCGCACCATCCCGTCGACCACGGACCGGAGGAAGGATCGCTCCACCCTCGGCCGTCCGATGCCCTCGATCCGGGTGCTCTCCCCGGACCGGAGCGAGGGGTCACCCGTGACAAAGTAGTCGAATGTCACAGACCGCTCGGGATCTGCGACCACGATCTGGGTTTTCTGCCCGCGATACCGGACATATCGACCCAGGGTTGCCGAAGTTCCACCCGTCCCCGCACCACAGACAATGACCGCCGGCTCGGGATGCGGTTCCCGACGCCTCGGCTGGAAGATCGTCTCGGCGATGTT
>SXGQ01411008.1_pt1 | contig 11110 bp, 10 predicted proteins | sample 3178371 | NCBI WGS metagenome assembly SXGQ01 (sample SAMN11356859, study PRJNA531348) | freshwater metagenome | isolation source: freshwater sample F1-20 | place: China: Fuxian Lake, Yuxi | collected 2017-12-25 | reverse complement strand
TGGGGGTTGAAACGATGAGCTACATGCGTCACTGGTTTTATCTGAGAAGTCGACCTGAACCGCTGCGGCAGGCATCTCTGTTGCTGATGCTGGCAGGTGCCGTTGGGAATGCTGAGGCGATTCTGGAGACTTTGCGGGCACACGAATCAGAGAGTCGAGGTGAGTGGCGGGACGGTATTCGTCAATTGAGGTCGTTACTGGAGCATGGTCACTCTATTTCATCAGCATTGAGTCTGATTGACGGTTTTCTGCCACCAGCGACGATAGCTGCAATCGCTGTGGCCGAGGGTGGAGGCGGGCTTGCCGAGGTTCTGGTGGATGAGTCGCAACGGCTGACGGTTCGGCTGCAGGATTTCGGAGGTAAGGAAGAGCCGGCAGCTTCACTGGTTGTCTGGAGTGGGGTTTTATTGACGGTGTTTTGCGGGGTGTGCATCTTCACCGGCGTCGGTTTAGCTCCGAAGGCACAGGCGATTTTTCAGGGATTTGGCCTCGAGATTCCTCCGCTGTCCCGTGCTGCTTTCGCACTTTTGGACAGCTTTTCGGTTCTGCTGCCGTTGCTGGTACTGCCGGTGACTGGCGTGATTGCCTGGGCGTCGATTCTGATTTGGAAAAATTGTGCACGACAAAATCGACTGGGTTATTTTCCGCTATTCGGTTATTGGCCTCGATATTGGACTCCAACGATTCTGCGACTGCTGGGTATCGGTATGGCAACAGGCAGCACGCTGCCGCGAGTATTGAATTCAGCAATCCTGATGCTGCCCGCGGGGCGAACGGTAACGAGAGTTCTGGAGGTGCGTGACGACGTGCAGTCCGGGGGCAATTTGCATGAAGCTCTGGAGTCCAGTGGTCTGATTCGGCGGAGTGAGCGTCAATTTCTGGATGCTGCAAGTCAACGCGGGCATGTGGACTGGGGGTTTCGGCAGTTGGCCATGTCTCTTGAGCAGGCGAGGCATCGGCGGGGTCTGCGGATACTTGGGCTGATTCGTCCAGCATTGACAGCGGTTTTTGGTCTGCTGGTGCTTTGTTATTGTCTGGTGGTGTTTCAGATGCTGATAGCACTGCTGGAGGGACTGGCATGAACGCGAGGGCAGCGGGAGCTGTGTGTCAGCAAATTTCCTGCTGGCGGACGAGTCGAAATGGTTCGCTGATGGCGGAGTTGATTATTGCGGCAGTCATTACTGGTGTAGTGACGTTGACGGTCGGCCCCGCGGTATCTGCCATCCTGAGGCAACAGGAGCGTCGGCGGTTTGAAACACTGGCGAAGGTGGAGTTGGGCAATCTGCAGAATCCGCAGGCAAACCGTTCTGTATTAAGTGACTGGTTTCTGCGTCGCTATCCAGATGCAACAATTTCCTGCGATGCTGCGCCGGCACTGGATGAGGTGCTGCTGATGGCGGGAGCGGTACGCCTGACGATCCAGAGGCCTGAAGTCAACGGCATGCCCGCTCAGTCTGTCAGTCTTGTGTTCTGGCCAGCCACTGACGAGGAGGCTCCATGAAGACTCGAAAAACCACTTCGGTCTGGATTCGGAGGCATACTGACCTGCGGCGGCTGGGGGGAGTCAGATCCGGCTATTCGCTGATCACGGTGTTGATCAACATGACAATTCTTTCATCACTGCTGGGGACCTGTGGTGTTTGTCTGCATACACTTTTCAGGCTGGATCATAAGGAGCGGGTGACTTCTCAGATGCTTGTCAGCCTGAGGCGAATGGAGCGGCAGCTGCGAGAGGATTGTGGCAGAGGAACCATTAGCAGTGACGGTGGACAGTGGCGTATCCATGGTGCTGTAGATGACGAGGTCATTGTCTGGAGTGAGTCGCGGGGACTCGTTCAGCGTGAGTTCTTTGCAGGGGGTGAGCCGAGGCAGCGTGAACGATTTGTGTTTCCTGCGGGCACGCGGGTTGAGTTCAGCGACCCTGGCGAGGGGAGTGCGGTGGTCCGAGTTCGTGAGGGATCCGTGTTTGTGCGGTACCCGGAAGCGGGCGATGGAGGGGCTGTGCGTAACAAGCCGGAGTCTGTTGCTCTGCCGTCAGCTCCGGCGGGGATGGCAAAGGCTGGAGAAATTGAAATTCAGCTGCAGCATGCGTTTGCGGCAAACGGAGATTCTGAATGAATCGGTCCTGCAGTCCACAGAGGATTGTTTCGGGTGAATGTGTAGGCGCGTGTTTGTCATGTCGTCGCGGGGCGGTGGCTGTAGTTGCGATGGTGGTGCTGCTGGTGACATCATCATTGCTGGCACTGCAGGTTCGGCGCGTGCGGATGCAATGGCAGCAGGATCGTCAACTGGTTGTGCAGGAACAGCTGAGAATTCTGGCGGATGCGGCATTGCGCGAGGGGGAGCGAAGAGTTCGTAAAGATTCAGGCTGGTCAGGTGGCAATTGGGTAGTGCCTTCCGGAGCATTTCATCGCTGCGAGTCAGTGAGTTTGGAAGTGCGATCAAACGGATCTGAGATCACGGTTCAGGTGAGGAGTCCGGCGGAGCCGGAACTTGCGGCAGTCTGTCGACTGACGAGAAAGGTGAGTGTGAGCAATGAGCAGTGAGCGGCCGGCTTTTAGTTATTGGTGTGTGACCGGGGCTGTGCAGTCGGGGAGGGGTTTTGCGGTGGATCGAAAAATTCGCGGATTTACGCTGATTGAACTCCTCGTGGTGATAGCGATTATCGCCATTCTCATGGGGCTGCTGCTGCCTGCCGTGCAAGCTGCTCGCGAAGCAGCCAGAAGAACGCAGTGCAAGAACAATCTGATGCAGATTGGAATAGCACTGCACAACTACGAAATGGCGTTTGAGATGTTGCCTCCGGGGGTTGTGAATGCTGCAGGGCCGATTCGCAATCTCGAGGAGGGCTACCAGATGAGCTGGATGGTACAACTGCTGCCGGTGATGGAGCAGACGATGTTGTTTTCGATGGTCGATTTTTCGCAGGGGGCGTACGCAGCAGTCAACAGTCCGATTCGAACGACCAGAATGTCGGTATTTCGGTGTCCCAGTGATCCGGCACCGCCGCTTGCTGCTGCTGGCGGTGTGATTGTGGGAGAGGCCAGCTACGCCGGTTGTTTCAGTGGTTCGGATAAACCCATCGATGCTGATGGCGATGGCTGCCTGTTTCTGAACAGCGGTGTGCGGTATCGAGAGATTCGTGATGGTGCTTCGAATACTCTGTTGGCCGGAGAAAAGCAGATTGTGGCGGAGGCCGGTGAATTCGGATGGATTGCGGGCAATCGCTCTGCGCTGCGAAACACGGGGGTAGCGATCAGCGGTGGCTGGGATATTGTGAAGCCGGTTGCTGGTGGCAAGCCTGCTGCCGTTGTCATTCCTTCGGTTACGGCAACGAGTGGTTTCAGTTCACATCACACAGGAGGCTCTCAGTTCATTTTGGCGGATGGTTCCGTGCGATTTGTCAGTCAGAACATCAACGTTCAGACTCTGTCGATTCTGGGCAGTCGAGCAGACCTGCAGGTTGTTGGGGAGTGGTAATGCGCAGAGCACTCTATCGCTGCAGCGGAAGTGGATTCACAGTTCTGGAACTGCTGGGTGTAATTGCTGTGATTGCCGTAATGGTGGCATTGCTGCTGCCAGCGGTGCAGCAGGCGCGTGAGCAGGCCAGGAAGCTGCAGTGTCAGAACAATCTGAGGCAACTGGGGATAGGCCTGGGACATTATCAGTTTTTGCACAAAACTCTGCCTCCCGGTGCAGTCGCGGTCACGGTTCCGATCAATGTGGAGCGGGCACCTGAAGGTATTGGCTGGATAGGCCAGATTCTGCCCCAGATGGGTGAGCAGGCAATTTATCTGCAGGTCAACAGCGAGGAACCGCTGCGTTCGTTTCCTTCCGACATTGCCTTGACCAATGAGATGGCGAGAGCGATTGACGACAAGGACTCACTTTCGGCGGGTTCAGGCGAGTCTGATGCTGGAAAATTTTCGGTTCCTTGGCATCCGATGATGTCATTTCTGCAATGTCCTTCCAGTGCTGGATTGTTGGGCAAGGGGTTTTCCTCATATGTCGGGTGTCACAGCAGCGGGGAGAAATCGATTGATGCGGATGCGGATGGTTTGCTGTATGTCAACAGTTCGGAATCGCTGGAGGCCATTCCGGACGGCAGTTCAAACACATTGCTGCTGGGGGAGGGTTCAGAGCGGTTGCCGGGTCAGGGCTGGTTGTTTGGTGACAGGGGCACTTTGCGTAATGGCCTGCCGCTGGATCTGGAACAAAAGGCGAATGGGTTGAAGCAGCAGACGGTGGCATTGGCGTCAGGGGTGACTGATGCAGAGCGAGCGGCGGTGAGAATGCGCGAGGGCCTGAAGGTGGGCGGGTTTGCCAGCAGGCACAGTTTTCAGGTGAATTTTTTGGTGGCGGATGGCAGTGTGCGTGGATTGAGCCGACAGATTGATGCGGCGATCCTGCGGCAACTGATTAGTCGCTCCGATGGTGGTGGCGTCGTTGAGTTTTAAGGATCTGGGCCACGCAACGTACAGTGGGGGCGGGTTTGGGGTGATGAACGTTTGTTTGGTGTTGCGTGGCTGGGACATTGAACTGTCATTGCAGCTGACGTGCCGATAGCGATACAGCGTCATCGAGTTGTGCGGATTTCTCGCAGCGATGTCAGTGCCCGGGTTGCCGATTGATCCGGAGGTTGTCCGTGAGTGTGGTCCGGCGGTAGTACTCTGGTCTCCAGCGTGCTGCCAGCCAATGGGACCAGCCAGTGGGGCCAGCCAATGGGACCAGCCAGTGGGGCCAGCCAATGGGCTATCTTTGGGCTTCGAGTTCCGTGGGCAGCAGCGAACTGTTGGATGCCGGCGGTTTTTGATTTGGATTTTGGGATTCCGGGAAGCGGGTGGCTGCTGAATGCAAATAGCGCTGGAAGGCAGCGGGTAAGCGGGTGTGCACAGCGAAAAAAAGACCCCGTTGTCTGAACAACGGGGTCGTATTCGAGTTTTTTTGATGCCAGGGCATCAGGTCGCGACGAATCATTCGGCCTTTGGAGCATCAGCGGCCGGGGCAGCGCCTTCAGCGGCTGGTGCGGCCGGGGCAGCACCTTCAGCGGCCGGGGCAGCACCTTCAGCGGCTGGAGCAGCACCTTCAGCTGCCTTTTCGCCTTCTGCCGGGGCAGCAGCAGCGTCAGCGCCGTGGCCTGCTACGCCAGACTCGCGATCACCAGTCGTTGCGCCAGTCGGCGGAGCAGCAGGTGCTTCGCTGGGTGCTGTAGAGGCGGCTGGTTCACCGCAACCAGCAATGACAAGGCACAGTGCCGCGACAGAAAAGAAACCCATCAGCTTTTTCATCAGAATGTTCCCGTTGATATTTGGCCGAATTTGTTGGCAGGATTGACGACTCACAGCCGCCTCGCCGATGCCTCAACTTTAACATTTTCTGACCGAATTACACCTCAGGATGGCATTCCTCGGCGAATTCTCGAGGGTTTGCAGCGCACCGTGACTCAAATTCCTGCGGATTTTACCAACCGAGATTTCCAGCGAGCCCTATTTTATCGGCAAAGCCTGCGCCAGCGGTGTCATTGGTCTTCGCTGAATACTCAGACAATTCCGGCCACCTTGCCGACTCCCGCAGGCTCCCCCGGGAATTCCACGGTTTACTGCCCTCGGTCGCCCCCCTGATCAAACGGCCGGAGTGGAAATAACTTCGAGGGCCTGCGAATCTCGGTCACAAGGTTGCTCAGGGTTGTCAGTTTTTCAGGATGTTCTGCCGCTAGATTTGTGCGTTCGCCGGGATCGGTTTCCAGATTGTAAAGCTCTGCCGTTTCACTGCCCTTGCTGAGATTCTGCCTGACCAGTTTCCACGGTCCCTGTCGCAGGCTCAACTGCCCCCCATACCCTGGGAATTCGCGATAGAGCCAGGGGCGTTCAGTCTGCTGAAGCGTGGTCAGCACAGGCACGAGGCTGACTCCGTCGCCGCCGATGCTGTCATTCCTGCGGATATCGCGTGCCCCTGTGAATTCAGCGAGGGTGGGCATCCAGTCTTCAAAGCCGCTGACGAAGTCACTTTCGGTCCCGGCGGGAATTCTGCCGGGCCACGAGACAATCGTGGGAACTCGCACACCACCCTCGTACAGTGATCCCTTGAGTCCTCGCAGTTCCCCCACACTGTTAAAAAACTCCGCATCCACTTCCTCAGACAGGTGCGTCGTACCATTGTCAGCACTGAACACCACCAGAGTGTTTTCCGTCAACTGGAGTCTGTCGAGTTCGTCCAGCAGGACTCCCACATCACTGTCGAGCCGGCTGATCATCGCCGCGTAGGCGGCCCTTGGTGTGAAATGCGGCGTGTATCCTCCGCGGGCGGCGGTGAACGGCGGGTCGTGCCAGCCCTGCTTCAGCCACGGTTCCAGATCGGCCTGTGGAACATGCAGGGCCACATGTGGCAGTGTGGATGGAAAGTACAGAAAGAACGGCCGCTCCTTGTTGGCACGCAGAAAATCCACAGCGGCACTGCGAATGCGATCGGGCGCGTAATCGGTGCCCTGAAATGCTGCGTAGGCGGCTGGGTTTCGGGGATCACTTCCGGGAGGAAGCTTTGCGTGACCTGGGACGGCTGGCTGATTTTGCAGAGGAATTTTCCGGCGATCCTGCCAGAGGTAATCCGGGTAGTAGCTGTGAGCATGTCGCTGGCAGTTATAGCCGAAGAAATGATCGAAGCCCTGATTCAGCGGATCACCCTCACTGCCGGGGCCTCCAAGTCCCCATTTCCCGAATGCTCCTGTCACATACCCCTGTTGTTTGAGCATTTCAGCGATCGTGAGTTCTTCGTCAGGAATCGGGAGTTGTCCTTCCGGCTGAGCTTCACTGTTGTTTCGAATCCAGGCTCGTCCGGGATGCCGTCCGGTCAGGAGCACGCATCGTGATGGAGCGCACACGGCATTTCCCGAGTAGTGACCTGTCAGACGCATACCGCGAGCGGCGAGGCGATCGAGGTTGGGGGTGCGGATTTTCTGTTGCCCGAAGCAGCCCAGTTCCCGATACCCGAGATCATCGGCGAGGATAAACACAATACGGGGGCGCGCCGGAATTTCTGCACCACCGAGGAATTCAGTTCTTATCAGCTGGCATGCGAACCAGCAGCCGATGACCAGCATTTTTCGACACGACATTTGTGCACCCTCGAAATCTCGGCCGCGTGGGGCTGACAGACCTGCAGGACATGGGTCGAACTTCAGCAGTTCGACTGTGAATTGTCTACTCAACTGCCCGGCTGTCCGTCTTTTCCGGCCACATGAAGTCGCTGGCCAACCCCGCCCCAGCGGAATTTCCCAAAGAACCCGCTGCCGGCTGGATTTTGCTGGTGACAATCGTATTGGTCGACGAATAACCTATTATTCCTGCAGCCCCCGTGCACGCACGAGGGGCCTGATCCTGCCATCAACTCCTTCCTGTTGCGGACACCGGTTCAATGCTCAGACTTTTCGGAAACTCGCACCGCTACTGCGACGGGGTCTCGCGCCGTTCCTTTCTGCAACTGGGCGGGCTTGCTGCGGGTGGCCTGACATTGGGGGATGTATTCGCTGCGGGCCCTGCAGGGGCCGGTCGTCAGCACAAGTCAGTAATCATGGTGTACCTGTCCGGCGGTCTGCCGCATCAGGACACGTTCGATATGAAACCGGAGGCACCTGCGGAGGTGCGCGGAGAGTTTCAGCCGATTCACACGACGGTTCCGGGAACGCAGTTCTGCGAGTTGCTGCCGAAGCTGGCGATGGTGGCGGACAAATGTTCGATTGTGCGTTCCTGCGTCGGTCAGCGTGACGAGCATTCCAGTTTTCAAAACCTGACCGGGTTCACAATGGGCGAAGTCCAGCGGGACGGCATCCCGAACTTTGGCTCGGTGGTGGCCAAAACATTCGGTCAGGTCAACGAGGTGACTCCGGCATTTGTCGACTTGTTCCCGACCATGCAGCACCGTCCGTACAACAGTACTGGTGCCGGGTATCTGGGCAGTGCCTTTAATCAGGTGCGAGCTGACGGCGAAGATCTGGCCAGCATGCAGCTGAGATATATCGAGGGGCAGCAGTTTCAGGAGCGACAGTCGCTGCTGGATCAGCTTGACACATTCCGCCGTCAGGCAGATTCCAGAAATCTGGACAATATGCAGGAGAGTTACCGCAGAGCTTTCGATGTGCTGACGTCATCCCGGCTGGTGGACGCCATGAACGTCGAGCGTGAAGATCCGTCGGTTTTGGCCATGTATGGTCGGGGGTCATCAAAGCATCTGGGCGATGGTGCTCCGCTGTGGAACGACCAGCTGCTGATTGCTCGCAGGCTTGTGGAAGCTGGCGTGCGAGTTGTCACTGTGGCTTATGGATTCTGGGACACTCACGGAAACAACTTCGGTCACTGCCGAGCGCACCTGCCGACTCTGGATACCGGCCTGTCTGCTTTGATTCGAGATTTGCACGATCGAGGCCTTGACCGGGACGTTACGATTGTCGTCTGGGGCGAATTCGGCAGGACTCCGAAGATCAACGACAAGGCCGGTCGCGACCATTGGGCTCCGGTGCAGTCCGTGCTGTTTTCCGGCGGTGGAATGCCCATGGGCCAGGTAATTGGCTCAACGGACAGGATCGCGGCTTACGCCGCTGACCGTCCGATCCACTATCGTGATATTCTGTCAACAATTTACCACAACGTGGGAATTGACAGCAGCACGTACATTCGTGACATGGCTGAGCGGCCAGTGCGAATCCTTCCCGAGGAAGCTCGCCCGATTCGCGAACTGCTCGCAAATTCCTAGCCCGAGGGCCACCACGGTCTCTGTTATGGCAGCAACGGCAACAGTTCGTCGATGCTGCTGAAGACCACAAAGTCTGCATCATCGGGCAGGAAGTCCTTCCACGACGATGCCGATGTGACGACGGCTGAGGCTGCGGTTGACAAAACGGCTTCCGTGTCTGATGTGATACTTTGAACACGATAGATCTGGCTGTTAATCCAGATGTCTGTGCCGACAGCCAGTTCTGACGTGAAGGCAGTTCCGCTGCCCGACAGCAGGGGGCTGCCGGCCTGCAGCGAGACCGTTCCCGTCAGTTGAGTTCCTGTGGGCGGTGCCTTGGTCAGCGGAACTTCTCCGAGTGCTCCATTGCTGTAAACACTTTTCAGGTCATAGGTCGTCAGATTATTGATCTGATCAACAACCGACATGCCATTGCCGAGGACGCGGCCAAACACCGTGTACTTACCCTCGTCGAGGAACGTGTTATCGGCAACATTGATGAACCACTGACTGCTGCCGCTGTTGATATTGCCTGACACCATCGCCATGGCGAGGGTGCCGCGCAGATTTGAGTTTGCTGCCAGGAACTCGTTCTGAATTGGTGGATTGGTCTGCACACTGCTGATCCGACTGTCACTCAGAGTGAAGCCACCACCCTGAATGACAAAGTTCGGGACACTGCGATGTACGATCAGGCCCGAGTAAGCCGGGGATGCCTGATAGCTGAGGAAGTTTGCAACAGTCACAGGGGCATCGGCGTCCAGCAGCTCAACGTCAAATGTTCCTGACGTGGTGTTGAATCGTACCAGTGTCCCCGTGGCATAGTGAACGTAGATTGACTGATCAGCAACTCCGGCGGCCGCTGTCGCCCTGATCATGAGGCGATGGTCCCCCTGGTCCTGCCCGTCGGCAGTCAGCGGAACACTGAGACTATAGATACCGGAAGAATTGGCAGTTGCCACTGCATCGTCGTACTGTCCATCGCCATCGCTGTCGACGGCGAGTGTGGCATTCGGAGCGGTAACGCCATTCACCGTGAAGCTGCTGTCGCGTGTGAGCAGGATGCCGCTGGACTGCTCAACCAGGTTGGAAGAAACGTCGGTGGTGAGACTGAAGCTGTCACCATCCTGGACGAGAACCGCAGCGGAATCAGTGGCTGCCGTGCCGGCAATTGACGCGGTGACAGTGCCATTACGAGTGCCTTCGGGGACAGAACCAGCGACGACAATCAATTGGATGACAGCAGACGTCTGCCCGGCGGGAATGGTGACCGCAGCCGGTCCGGAGAGCAGGTCTGGCTGGGCATATGCGAGGCTGACCACGACGTCAGCGTCCGCGGCTTTTCCGAGGCTGACAGTGGTGCTGACGGAGCCGATCAATTCATTGACGGACGGAATCGCGGGGTCAATCGACAGTGAGAAGATATCGTCCTCTGTAATACTCAGTGACGCCTGTCCCGCATCAAAACTGCCTGCCGTTACGAAAACAGTCGCGGTATCTGCGAGGCTGACGATCTGGTCATTGACATCGGCTACGGAAAACTCGACATGCCTTTGTCCTGCCGGTATGACAATTGTCGAGGGGAATGAGATTCGCGGGGAACTGGATGCGAGTGAAACGGTGAGGGGACTGGAAATGTCAGCCGTATTGCGTGACACGGTCAGGCGAGCATCGGTGGTGGAGCCTTCAGTCAGACCGGACTGAGCGGGTGTCAGTGACAGCGATGGAACTTCATCATCCTGAACTGTCAGGGAAATGGTCACCTGACCAAATCCAACAGCGTTTGCGGTGGCGATCAGTGTAATGTCACCCTGAGCAATATCGTCATTCAGCGGGACAAGCACCACATCCACAGAGGTCTGCCCGGCGGGAATAGTGGCCGAGGCGGGAACAGTCAGTGCACCGGAATCGGCATCCAGGGTCACCTGTAAGGGCTGCGAAACATCAAGTGCATTTCGAGAGACAGTCAGAACGATACCGTCACTGGAATCTTCGACGACGGAAGTGCTGCTGGCGGACAATCCCAGCGCAGCGGTCTCGTTGTCAGTTACAGTCAGCGAGACGACACCTGGATCGAAACCAGCGGCCGACACTGAGACCTGCATTGTGGCTGTGCCATCAAGCACCACATTATCGACAGCATTGAGAGCGAATGTGACAGATGACTGTCCCGCAGGAATCTCAACCGTCGCTGGTCCTGTGGCGCGGTCGGATCCGATCGCAATAAAGACGTTGACTGTCTGGTTGCGGTTTTCTGTATTTCTGGAGACAGTCGCTGTGACTGCAGCAGCACCCTCCGACACAGTGGTGGAGGACAATTCGAGGGTCAAAGTTGCCGACTCGTCGTCGGTCACGGTAACTGAACCGGCTCCCGAGGTGAAGCCCG
>SXGQ01355353.1_pt1 | contig 11110 bp, 2 predicted proteins | sample 3178371 | NCBI WGS metagenome assembly SXGQ01 (sample SAMN11356859, study PRJNA531348) | freshwater metagenome | isolation source: freshwater sample F1-20 | place: China: Fuxian Lake, Yuxi | collected 2017-12-25 | reverse complement strand
GAAAAAGAACAAGATGCAAAAAAACTTACTGGTTTGCAAAATTATTTTGATTCAGGTTCGTTTAATTCAAATTTTGACAACTTACTAAAAATGATTACGGCTCAAGACGCTGCCGCCAGGGGTGATGTTACTAACGCATATAACCGTGCTATGACTGGTATTAACGAAGGATATGATGTTGCGCAAGGTTTGGGTGACAAAGGATTTGCAAACTTGAGCGCCTATTTGCTAGCCAATCAAAACAACCCCTATGCTAATATGAGAGCGCAAACAGGCACAGCGCCCGACGCGTTAACCAATTACTTGAACGCATACGGTGTGTCTGACCAACCAGTACAAGGACAAATTGCTGCTGACCAGATGCAGTCTGGTCAAAGCGCAGCCAATTATCAAAATTTAATAAACACGCTAAGTGCCATTGCTCAACAGTCAGCAGGCTCTCGTGGAACTGAATCAGAGATGTCTCAATTGTTGTTCAATACTGGGCTGGGTCAAGACCGAGCAGGTTATAGGACGCAAGCAGAAAATGCGCAAGCTCAAGCGCTTGCGCAACTTGCGGCGCAAATGGCTGAACGACAATTTGGTGTTGAGTCCAACCGCGGCACGGTTGCTCAACAGTTGGCTCAAACAATTGCCGAACTTGGTGGAAATTCTAACAACAGCAATGGTAATAACAATAACGACGGCAATAACAACCCGCCAACAAGCCCAGCGGTTGAAGAACTGCTTAGGGAAATTGCTGCTCGCCAAGAGGCGGGTACTCAATCAGGTGGTGGGCGCGGCAACCTTATGGATATGTTTTAGGTAACAAAAGGACCTATAGGCGTGGACCAAGAAGAATTTGAAGCCATCGTAGCGCAGCTACGGGGACTTAATTCTTCGGGCACCCTAAATACCACAGACTTGTCAGTTCTGCAAAACGCCATTCTTGGCGTTTTGACAAACACTTATAGGCCGCCTCAGGTTGGCAAAACCACAGACGAATTGATAATGGATTACGCGCCAGACTTGTTTGCTGTGGCAAACACAGGAGATGCTTTGCGTAAAGACATTGCGGCTCGGGTTATGCGCAACGAAGACGTATTAAGCATAAAAGCCAAAGTAAGACTACAACTTGAAACAATGCCCGCAACCGACGGCGCGCCGCTCAACGACGAATATCTTGAGCTTGTTGACACCTATAAAAATCAATGGCAAGAATTTCAAAAAGCGGAAAGAAGAAACGAAGCAGATAAACGAGAATCTGACCCATTTCTTAAATATGGTTTGCCAGCATTTGAAGAAAGATATCAACCAACCGACGTCTATAGGGATGTGTTTGAAAAATTAGCCTCAGACTACGCTGCACGTCCTTATGAATCAAAAGAAAAAAAATATCCACCAGGTCAAAAACCTTCATCAAGTAAAGATTTGGTCGCTATGCAGGCGTTGAAAAACGCTTCATATAGACCATATTTTCCTGGTGAATCTAAAGCTGAGTTAGACGCAATCAGAAAAGAACTTAAGGCAAAACGAGTTTATGACCCCAATGCAGAATATAGACCATACTTTCCTGGTGAATCCGATGCAGATGTGCGTCGGATTGCACGAGAAAGACAGGCAGCAAAAAACACCGACCAACCAACATCTGACACAGGCGCAAAAACAGGCCAATCATATGCGCCTGGAGAAAAACTTAGAACTGGAATGTTCGATGCAGAAAAAGCCAAACTAGCTGGTAATAGCCCAGAAAGAATGGACAGAGTTGCGCAAGCTTTGGTTGCTTTATTGCAAACAAGAATTGATGAATCTGGCAATACGCCGTTAAAAGATGAATTAACTAGACGCGGTATTTTTGCAGCCGCAGCTGCAAAACCAAAAGCTTCTACCGCCGCGGCAAAAAACTATACAGTTAAAGGTTCGGAAGTAATTGGTCCGGGTAGATAATGGCGACTGGCGACGAACTGTATCAACAGTTAATTAAGATAAAAAACACAAGACCCAAATCGGTAACATCGCCAAGGGTAAACAATTTTGGTCCATCGCAAGAAGCAAATCTCAGTTATCGGGATTCTGTGGTAAACGCAATTCGCAACGCCCCAACACTAAGCAATCAGATTTCGGCTGGTCAAACCCAAAGCCCTCCCAGCGCCTTAGGCAACATTGGAAGATTTGTGGTTGGCAATCCGTTGGTAAAAGGTGTGCTTAGTGGGTTGGACACAATAGATAAACCAAAAAGATTTATTATTTCTGGCATCAAAGAATTTAAAGATGCCATAGACAATAACCCAACCACCAAAGCAAGTTTGTCTGATTTTGGAAAACAAATAAACGACCCACTTTTTGGGTTTGGTCGCGTGTACGCGCGCGATGGTTGGGGTGGGCGCATCGTTGGTTTGATTGGCGACCTAGCTCTTGACCCAATTAACTGGCTAACGTTGGGTGGCGCAATTGCGCCAAGAGCCGCAGTAAGCGCTACAAGACTTGTGGGGAGGGAACTCGCAGAAGGTGCGGCAACAGCCGTCGTTAAAGCAACACCAACAAACACTCGTGCATTCTTGGGAACCAAAACAGTTTCAGGGCGTTCTGGTGCGGCAGCCCTGGCTGAGGGTCTTAGGAAACTTGGAGCCGACGAAGCAACCGTTGCTGCGGTTTTTAAGAACGGTCGCTTAGCGGTTCCTGGTGCCGAAGCCGTTAGTAGCGGTGGTGTTGATTACGTAAAATTAATGGGCTTAAACAATTACGGATTAACCATGTTCGGTAGTCGGGTGAAGTTGCCGTTTACGGGCACATTGGCAAAAGGACTGGCATCAGGCATAACAAAAAGTAGACACGGAATTGTCAACACAAAATATGGTGAAAAAATATTTAAAGCATTTACGGCTGGAGGTACATCGCAGGGGTTTAATCTTCAAGATATTAGATTTGCTTTAAGGTCTGGAAAACCACTTCCGGCAGGTTTGACTCCCAGAATGGCTTCAGCCATTATGGCGAGCGAAACAAGTTCGCGTGCTGCAAAAAAAATTGCAGCAAATCAAGGTGCTCAAATTATTAGAAAAGCACTTGAAGATGAAAATGTGATTGCTGAAGCAGATTCAATATATAAAGTTTTAGACAAAGCAGCAATACCAACTGATGCAACACCAAGACAACTAAAGGCAGCAGCCGCATTAAAAGTGGCCAGCGATGAGTTGTATGAAATTATTAACAGTTATGGATTGAAGGTTGGCGGAGGAAACCCTGGAGATTTTGAAATTGCTAAATGGCGTTCAAATTGGTTTCCACACAAAATGACACAAGCCGCTAGGGACTTTACAGACAATGCAACATCTCAACGAGCCATAGATGTTCGTCAGTACATGATGATTGACCACTCAAACATCGGTGGTTCTTTTGAGTCTCGCAACTTAGAAAGAGCAGTTAGGTCTGGGGGCAAGCCAGTTGATTGGTTTGGCCACACATTGACGGAAGCCGACATTGACAAGGGTGTTGACAGATTAAACGAGTTGGCTAGGTTGGGTGGGTTTAAGGGTGATTTTTTTGAAACAAACATCAACAAAGCTTTTACTTCTTATTTGGAAAATTTTTCAGAAGCAATAGGAACTATTGCGTTCTATCAAGGATTGAAGGAATCGGGAACAGACATTGCGTCAATGGCTGTAACTCGGGGGATGATAACCAAAGAAGCAATGGAGTCATTGTTGGGTGACGTAACAAGAGCTGAGCGTGCTGTTCAAACAAAAATGAGCGAGGCTTTGTCTGAGGTAAAAAAGGGAGTTGATTTATTTGAACGAGAAGCAAAGAGACAAATTGTTACGGCATCCACAAAAGCAGGACTTAGTGCTGAACAAATAAAATTAGTCAGGGAAGGCGCACCAGCTGTTGACTTTACAGAAAATCTTGCCGTAGCGCGAGTTGCTGACGACCTAGAAAAACAAGCAGCATTAAAAAATTTAAATGCTGCAAAAAACAATATTGCATCAAAACGAGCAGAGTTGGCTAAGGCTCAATCTGAGTTTGCGGGAAAATTGGAATCAGATTCATTGGTTCTTAGTGACATAAACGCTCAAGAAAGAGCAATGATTACAATTCTTGACACGATTGAAACAAGAATTAGTAATTACATTGACGACATTACTGGCGTTGATGAAATCACGCAGGCAGTTGCAGAAAAAGCATCTGCGGACTTAAAGATATTAAACAACCAATTAGCGGTTTTAAGAAACAACGCTGAGGCAAAAGTCGCAAGCATGGGTCTTCATTCGGTTGAATTTATTAACGACGCCATGAAAACAATTCAATCCTACACGCTAGGAGAAAAATATTCTGGTCCAGTAAAAGACTTGCAAGAATTGGCAACCCACGGAAAAGTAATGTCGGGAAACCTGAGTCAGGTTTCCCGAGGAATTGAAAAACCTTTAGGAAAAACCAATAATCAATTTAGAATTAATAAACTATTGTCGTTAAAGCCAGTCACAAAACAGGCTGGGGTTGACCTTAGCCCGTCCGCACAATTAGACAATGCTTGGGTTGAACTACGAGACACACTAGGCATTCTGCAAGAAAAACAAATAGTTAAGGGATTGTACAAAAGATTAAATAGTCTGACAATTAACGACGTTAGGGCAACGCTTGCCAGAGCAATGGCGTCAGCCGACCCAAGCGAATTGGGGGCTGTGCGTGAATCAATCACATGGTTGATTGTTCGCACACAATTAGATGACCCCACATTTGCGCAAAGAATGCTTGTTCAGCCAACAAAAGAATTTGAGTCAATTCGTTTAATTTTGAACAATCAAAGAATTAGAGATAAATTTGGATTTGAGGCGTTTGCTAAAACATTCACCGATGGATACACCGCTAACGTCGTAGACATTGACAAGCTTCCTGCAAAACTGCAACAAACCGCCAAAGCAATTAATTTATATAGTACCCGAAATGCCCTTGACGCAGAACTGGACACAATAGCGGAACACCTATCAAGGGTTCCAGACGTTGACAGGAATCCCATTTATGACACCGTTTATCAGATGTTGTCAACAAACGAAGCCAACTCAATTATTCCTCAAAAATATTATTCGGTTTTGGCAGATGAAATTTTGCGAGTTAATCCAATTGCGGATGACAGTGTTGCTGATAGTTTTATCAGAACGTTGCGAGAATCAGCAACTGGGACAGAACCGCGAATTACGGTAAATCAATTATTGGATTTGGCTGAAAGTTTGTTTCCAGCTCCAATTAGAAAAAATTTAGCTAATGATTTTCGCTTAACGGCAGAAGAACGAAGTCTCTATCTGACCCCAGAAATGATTAAGAGAAACGTTAGTTTAAGGTCTGCGATTATTCAGAAGCAAAACAAATTTGCCCTTGACAGAGCGCAAGCAAACGAAGACATGATTAGAACTTTGTCCAGGTTGGACAAAGAAGCAAAAGAAGAATTGTCTATTGTTTTAAATACTGAAGAAATTGCTAAATTAACTGGAACAAACTTGTCAGAAGACTCTAAGAGCCTTGCTCGTGCTGCGGCGGATTTTTACTTAGCTGAAGAAACAAGATACGTATTGCGCATGGCGGACGAAACATTGGCTGTGCATGGAGTTGCATTGACCCAAGAGGGTCATGGACAACTTATGAACAATGTGTATAGCTCATTTATTGATGCTCAGGAAAAACACCTTGTCAACCTACACAGCGCTGAAAACATAATGCGAGATTTGGCTGAAAAAACTTTAAATGCCGTGCCAGCACAGGGCGGAAGGTCGCAGTTAGATAGCGCCAAAAGAGCAGGCGTAGCCAATATGGGTTCAGTAGAAACATCAAAACTTACATTTATTGAAACCATGCGAGAATATCTAAAAGACCCAAAATCTAAAGAAATTTTAACTACTGTTTTTCCAGATGTAGTTTTGGCTTTGGGTCGGCGTCAAAGTACCCTAAAGACGGAAGCAAAAATTTTAGCTAGCAGCGCATCATATGCTAAAGCAATTGAGCAAATTGCCGACCTAGAAATAACCTTCTTGGGTGTTGGACGAACAGCTCAACCAGGCGGCGCTGGTGTAGTTGATTTTAAATCAAATCTTGGAAATTTTAAACCAGGTTCCAAAGAAGATATTGCCCAACGAGCACAAGTATCTAGAGTTGAATCCCAACGTAGATTACAAGAATCTACGTTGGGTTCTCCCGAGCTTCAAAAACAACAATTGTTATCCGTTCTTCAAATGCCAACAAAACATTCTGTTAAATTGGCTGCTGTAGAAAAAATTAGAGAACGATTTATTAAAGAAGTTCTTGACCCACTACGTAAAGATTTGCAAGAAAACTTTAACCGACGTCAAAGGTCCGGTGTTGAACAACCCGCAGAACCGTATGCACAATTAGACACTTTGGGTAAAGAGTTTAAAGCGCAAGTAGACATTGTTCTCAAAAGCTTAAAGGACTCATACGAGGACGCAATGCAAGCCGACAAGGAACTAAAAGCATTAGCTATTGCTGCTGGTGGCCCTAAGAGCGGTCAAAGAAGGGCGCTACAGCGAGAAGCAGTTCGTCAGGGTGGCGTAACACCAAGAACAATTGATGAAAGAATTTTTGAACTTGCGCCAAACACAGCGGGAGTAAAACTTAGCCAAATGCTTAGACCTGGCAACAATTCAAGAACCCCCATAAAGGAATTTTTTGGAACAATTTTGGGTGGAGATGAGTTTGCAACACCAACGGTTCGTGGTTCCGAAGCACAAAGACTTGCTGGCGAAAAACCCAGCATGCGCGTTATACGTAGAGAAGATTCTTTTTTTGGAAGAACAATTCCAACCATGTCTTCACTTAGAGATGAAATATCAAAACGCCTGTACTCAAGTGACCCAAACACCTCAGAGTTTTTTTATGAAAAAGTTCGTTATGCAGAATACCTAAGGGAACGCTTAACCAATCTTGAAAGATTGGTTAAAGAAAAACCTGGGGCCATGAAGCTGTTGGCGCAAGCAACAAAAGAACTTGAAAAAGCAGAAAAGGCAACCGGTGGTTTGTCTGTTGAACAACGTCTTAAGTACATTGATAGCTTGTCCATTGCGACTGGTGAGCGTGCAAACTTCACTAGAACTTGGGACATGAATGCAAACGATTGGGTTATCAGTAGACCGAGAGGGTCAACGCTTTATGGATTTCCAAAAGATAAACCAGGTCGCCCTCCATTGTCGGGTCCTGTGCTTGACAGAGTTGATGCAGCAAAAGGAATCCCCATACCCGAAAGCGCTTTTACTGGTATTGAACAACAATACATTAAAAGTTATTTAGCCGCTTTTAGTAGACACAGCCAATTTGTTAGGTCAGAAGAATACGCTCTTGCCCAAAGAGCGTATTCAGAAAAACTTTTTAAAGACGCATTGGCTGAGTATGATTTGCCTGCAATTAACTGGACCATAGGTGGAGACACAGCAACCTCTCGTGCGTACTCTCAAAGCGACTATAGGTTAATTAACGACGCAGTTACAAAACAAGGGAATTACCCAGTCACAAATGATGATTTCTTTGTTGAGCCCGTACAAAAAATTACCAACCTGTCAAACCTGTTTACAAAAAACAAAAAACATTTAATCCAAAGAATGGATGATATAAGTAAGCCCCCACTAATTTTTATTGATTCACAAGGGCTACAAAAGCGATTACGGCTTGCTAGAGATGTAGACGGAACACCCAATGGTTTGTTTGAGATTCAAGAAGATGTGTCTCTTGTTGGAATGGGATTTGACGAATCACCTGGCTCCGAAACAATAGCAGCTAGAAATGCAAAAGGAGATGGGTTTGTTACTTTTGACCCATCTAAATCGTCGTTAACAATTATTGATTCCGACACGGTTGATGATATTGACCCCGCCCTTAAGGCATACAAGCGTTTACGTCTTAATGACAACGGTGGTCAAGGCACGATATATGACCCAAATAATGTTTGGGTTCGACATAATCCAGTTAGGGATTCTAATAAAGATGTGCTGGAACAAGAATTTGCTAACCCGCCATACTTTAAACGCTTGTCGGAATATCTTCCAACCGCAGCACAGATACCAAGGTTGAAAAATTTTGACGGGGAAGATTTGGTTTTTACAGCAATTGAACAAGAATCTTTGTATACGGATTTTAACACACCCACCTATCGTGGCATTCGTGGCGTCACGGGCAAAGCTTTTCCCGCAGAGGTTGCTCGTAGGGAAAAAGCTGTAGCGGACTACGCAAAAGCTTTGTTGGAATCTCAACAGAATCAAAGTCGTAATCCAAAAATTCGCGCAGCGCAACAGATGGCTGTAAAAAACATAAGAGAAGTATTGGATATTGCTCAAAAAGATTTGGCTGATTACTTTAAGGCCGCCGAGTTGTGGGATGCACACTTTTCTGCAAACAGAAAAGTGGCTCATCTATACAATTTGTTTGACGAAAACGAAGCAACCAACATGAGGACATTGCTTGGTGTGACTGCTACTCCACAAAACGGATTACGCAACTACCTAAAAACTCAAACAAATGGTTTAAAGGGTTCTGATATTAGTAGCGTTGACGAAGTAATAAAGACTAGAAAATCATTTGCTACTGATGAGTGGGCAAAACTGCCCGACAGCAAAGTTATTGCAGCTGAACAGCAGCTTAATAAACTTGTGCAAGAACAGATGAATGGGTTCGGAACAACAGACCTAAACGTGGTAAAAAATCTTTTAAAGTCTCGTCAACAAATTGGTGCTATTGGCGCATCTGATGGCCTAAGAGCTGACATGGAACTCAAAATTCTTGAAAAAGAATTAAGCCAACCAAAGCTTGACATGTTTGGCGTAAACGTTGCAGACACAAGCATGGCCCAGATGAGGCAGGGTGTTGAATCAATTGAGCGGCAGGTGCAAAAAAATCTAATAGGCAGACCCATGGTTAGAGAATTGTCTCCAGGGGCAAATCTTAAAGCATTAGAAGACGCAAAACTAGAGTTGGATATTATTAATCAAGACCCAAGAAATGCGCAAATAGCCGCACTACAAGCAGAGTTAGATTGGGCAAAAACAATTCGTGGCGAAATGATATCCGCAGCGGAAAAAGAAATGGCCAAAAAAGAAGTAATTAAATCAGTTGGCATTGTTTCTGGAAAGAAGAAAATCAAGTTTGAGAATATTGAAAAAGCAAGGCAAGATGCTATTAATGTAATACAAAAAACAATGGCACAAGACCCGTTTTTGATGACGGCAGACGAGTTTGCAATTGACTATGTTCCAAAAGAAGTACGAGAATTATCAAAAGCACAAAATGCTTTTGATGCCGCAAGTGTTCTTGACACACCTTCGGCAGTATCTACAGCGCTGCAAAGAATAGACGATGCTGGACGGCTTATTGAAAAAGGCGCAGGGATTAAAAAATCGGCAAAGGGTGTAAAGTCTCCCGAAGAATATAAAAATTTTGTAACTGAGTATCAGTTGTTTCAAGATGAGATAACGCCGTTTCTTCGGGTGGCTGCTTCTCCAACAACCGACAAAGCCATTGCTGACCAAATGGTTAAATTCGCAAATGCAAATCTTGAATATATGAAACAGGTTGCAAGTCTCACCGAAGCGCAAAGATTAAACTTGGTTGTGCAGGGCATGGGTAGGAGTTCTTATTACGGCGGAAAAGCAGGTAGTCAAGAACTTCGTGAGGGCAGGCTTCTAAACGAAGAACTGGCAATGGAATTTGCTGATAAAAAAACCGCGGGTGGCAAGCCAATGATGGAGTGGTTGCAACATTTTGACGACGGTATGGTCAAACTCGGCAAACAATTCCCAAACATTGCTGTTGCGCCACAGATAGCTGAGTTTGTTCAGAACGTACACACCTTGCGAGAGCCAGCAATCGCAATGGAGTTAAATCGCTTCTTGGGCAAATACACAAGATTTTTTAAGGCTTACGCAACTCTTAGCCCTGGTTTTCATGTTCGCAACTCTTTGTCTAATGGTTTTATGTTGTTTGCCGCAGGTGGCAAACCGCGCTACTTGTTAGAGGGAATGCAATTGTCTAGCAGTCTAAACGAAGCCTCCAAGGCTGGCAAAAGTGTTGAGCAATGGATTGCAAGTTTGCCGATTGAAAAACAAACCAATGCAAGAATTGCCGTGAGAGCTAGCGCTGCTTCGGGCGGTGGAGATGCGGCGGACAGGTTGAGAAACTTATATCTGTCGGGAAGGTTGGTTAACAACGTACTGACAAGAAATAGCAAGGCGTTGGGAATTTGGATTGAAGGACACTCTCGTTTTATGCTTGCCTACGACGGAGCAATGCAGGGGATGGACTTTGATATGGCCGCGGCGAGGGTTCAACGTTTCTTGATTGATTACGAAGATGTTTCTACAGTTGATAAATCACTACGTCAAATCATTCCGTTTTGGATGTGGACGTCACGCAACCTGCCAATGCAGGTTCAAAACATTTGGTTGAATCCAAAAGCGTATCAAGCGTACGGAAACTTTAAAAGAAACTTTATGGAAGACAGAGAAGAAAAAGAAGTCGTGCCCGTGTGGATGCGTGACATGGGTGCGTGGAAGCTTCCGTTTGGTCAAAACCTGTATGCAACACCAGATTTTGGTTTTAGCAGAATCAAGTCTGACGTCAATCAGTTGCAAGACCCAGCCAGGCTTTTGTCCAACGTAAACCCATTGTTGAGATTGCCAGTTGAATTAATAGGAGACAGACAACTATTTAGCAACAGACGTTTTTCAACAACCCCAGTAGAAATGGAAAGTTTTCCAGGTACAGCGTTGCAACCTTTGATGCAATTGTTGGGGTATGGAGAAACCAACACAAGGGGTCAAAAGTTTGTAGACGACAAAGCGTATTACGCTTTGCGTAATTTGTTGCCTTTGTTGGGTAGAGCAGAATCATTAACGCCGTCTATTCCAACAGACCCTGCGGCGGCCACGTCAAATTCTTTGCTAGGGTTCTTGGGAGCGCCAGTTAAAGAAGTAAGTCAAAAAATGCAGGACAGCGAACTAAAGAGGCGTCAGTTTGAGTTGCAGAATCTTGTAAAGAATTATAAAGCGGTAAACAACCCACAAGGATAGTTATGAGAGCAAAAAGAATCTATACTGGAAACAGCGACGGGGTTGGACCAGGCGAGCGCCCAGGTCTAACAGAG
>SXGQ01874108.1_pt1 | contig 11111 bp, 10 predicted proteins | sample 3178371 | NCBI WGS metagenome assembly SXGQ01 (sample SAMN11356859, study PRJNA531348) | freshwater metagenome | isolation source: freshwater sample F1-20 | place: China: Fuxian Lake, Yuxi | collected 2017-12-25 | reverse complement strand
CGTTATCGACGTCTCTGTTAGCACTAACGGCCTTTTTTGTTAGCACTCGGAGCCAGGTGCTGAAAACAAAACCCCGGTTAACACTCTGGTTAACCGGGGTTTGGCGTAAAATGGAGCGGGCGAAGAGACTCGAACTCTCGACGTCCACCTTGGCAAGGTGGTGCTCTACCAACTGAGCTACGCCCGCGAGAGAGCGGCAAGAAGTAGGGCCGCAGCAGGTTCCGTCAACAGCTATTTTCCCGGAACCGTTTTTCCCGGCGTCCTCGGTCAAAGCAGCACGAGATCGTTGCGATGAACGACCTCGAGGCGGCGGCGACCGGGGTGCAAGGCGGAGACTTCGTCACTCTGCAAGCCGGACAGCGCCGGGATTTCATCGCAGGAGAAGGCGGCTTTGCCGCGGGCAAAAACCGCACCGTCGGGTCCCGCGATATTGACGATATCCCCCGCGACAAAGGATCCGGTGGCGCCGGTGACGCCGACGGCGAGAAGACTGCGTCCCTGCTCGCGCAGCGCAGGCACCGCGCGGGCGTTCACGCGGATGGTTCCGGCCGGGCGTTGGAAATAGGCGAGCCAGCGCTTGCGGGCCTCGAGGGGCAGGCCGCTTGGGACGAAAAACGTTCCCGGGCCCTCTCCTGAAAGCAACCGACCGATGATGCTCGGCTCGGCCCCGCTGGCGATGAAGACGCCGCAGCCTGATTTCGTGGCGAGCCGCGCAGCTGAAATCTTCGAGACCATGCCACCGACGGCGGTCTCGCTCGTCGTGCCGCCGGCCATGGCCTCGATCTCGGGCGTGATGCGTTCGACGACGGGCACGATCCGACCGGTGCCCTTCATATCGATCAGTCCCGGGGCGGTGGAAAGGATGATGAGGTGATCGGCCTGCGTGAGACTGGCGACCAGGGCGGAAAGCGTGTCGTTGTCGCCGAACTTGATCTCCGCGGCGCTCACCGTGTCATTCTCGTTGATGACCGGAATCGCGCCGTAGGCGGTGATCTGCCGCAGGGTCTCGCGCACGCCCAGGAAGCGGGCGCGCGAGCGCAAGTCCTCGTGGGTCAGCAGCACTTGGGCGACGGTGATGCCGTGCGGGGTGAAGGCCTCGCGCCAGGTCTCCATCAGCCGGGACTGGCCGATGGCGGCGCACGCCTGTTTGCGCGATAGTTCCCGCGGGCGGCGCTCAAGCCCAAGCGCCCCCATGCCCAGGCCGACGGCGCCGGAGGAGACGACAATCACCTCGGTGCCACGAGCGCGGAGGGCGGCGATCTCGGTCGCCACGCCAGCGATGCGGGCGGAATCGAGCCGGCCGACGCCTGAGGTCAGCACCCCGGTGCCAAGCTTTACGACGACGCGGCGCGGTAGTGCGGCACCCGCGAAAGGCGAAGCGGCGGGAGGCATGGCGGCGGGTAACCGGGGCGCGCGCCCGCTCAGACGGTGAGCAATTCCTTCTCCTTCGAGGCGAGGTGCGTGTTGATGTCGGCGATCGCCTTGTCGGTGGCCGCCTGCACGTCCTTCTCGAGGCGCTTCTCGTCGTCCTCGGCGAGCTTGCCGTCCTTCTTGAGCTTTTTGGCGGACTCCATCGCGTCGCGGCGGACGTTGCGCACGTGGACGCGGCCCTCCTCGGCGAGCCGATTGGCGTTCTTCACGAATTCCTGCCGGCGATCGCGGCTCATCTCGGGCAGCGGAACGCGCACGATCTTGCCGTCGGGGATAGGATTTAAACCCAGATTGGCGTCGATGATCGCCTTGGCGATGGCCTTCACCATCCCGGCGTCCCACGGCTGGATCTGAATCAGGCGGGCGTCGGGCGTGGAGATGGCCGCGCACTGTTTGAGCGGCATGAGCGAACCGTAGGCCTCGACCATTACGGTCTCAACCATGGCGGGTGTGGCCTTGCCGGTATGGATTGAGCTGAACTCGTGCAGCGTGTGGTCCACGGCCTTCTTCATACGGGCCTGGGCGTCGGAGAGGATGGGATGTGACATGGCTAAAAAGGTAAGGGAGGCCTGACGGTCAGTTCTTGACGAGCGTGCCGATCTTTTCGCCGACGATCGCCTTGCGGATCGAGTGCTCGTCGTTCAGGTCGAAGACCAGGATCGGGACGTTGTTATCCATGCACAGCGAGAAGGCCGTCGAGTCCATGACGTTGAGCCGCTGCTTGAGCGCGTCAATGAAGGTGAGGTGCTCGTACTTCACCGCATCGGCGTGCTTCTTCGGGTCCTTGTCGTAGATGCCGTCTACCTTGGTCGCCTTCATGATGATGTCGGCGTGCAGTTCGGAGGCGCGAAGGGCGGCCGTGGTGTCGGTCGAGAAATAGGGGTTGCCGGTGCCGGCCACGAAGATGACGACGCGGCCCTTCTCCATGTGGCGCATCGCGCGGCGCAGGATGAACGGCTCGGCGATCTGGTTCATGGGGATCGCCGACTGCACCCGCGTGCTGACCCCTAGTTTCTCGAGGCAATCCATGATCGCGAGGCCGTTGATCACGGTCGCGAGCATGCCCATGTAGTCGCCTGTGGTGCGGTCGACGCCGCGCTTTTCGCCGTTGAGCCCGCGGAAGATATTGCCGCCCCCGATCACCACGCCGACCTGCACGCCGAGTTCGTGGATCTCCTTCACCTGGGAGCAGACGTGGAACAGCGTATCAGCGTCGATCGGGTCGCCGGTCTTCCCCCCCCGCAGCACCTCACCGGAGAGCTTGAGGATGACGCGTTTGTACCGGGTGCGAGTATCAGCGGACTTGGCGGAAGGCATGAGTCCGGAGGCAACCGCCCGCGAAAAACTTCGTCAAGGCGGGAGGTGCCGTCAGGGGCGGTTTCGGGGCATCAGCGCGTGTCCTCGCGGGTGATCGCGGTCACGCGGCCGGCGTGGAACTCGATCCGGAAGCGGTCGCGCACTGTCCGGGCCGGGTAATCGAGATAGTAGGGATAGGCCGCGCCCCAGCCCCACCGGTTGCGTCCGCTATGATAGTGCCCGGTGAACAGTATCCGGCCCTCCGCCTCGTAGGACTGAAAGTGCCAAACGACGGTCTCTCCGCGAGCGTCGGTGCGCACGGTGGCGCGATCGGGATCGCCAAGGGCGAGCCGCACCGCCTCGGGCTCGAACCCGAGCGCAATCTGGCCGGACTGCACGAGAACCTTTTGTGCGGCGTTGAGCCGGGCAAACGCCTCCGGGCTGGCTTTGATGCGGGATGCAGGAGTGGAGCAGCCGCCGGCAAACACAAGGGCGGCCACTCCGAGAACGAGCGGAAGAAGGGTCGTTTTCATGCAGCGGGATTCGTTTCCATAACCTCGTCGATCCCGCCCAATTCTCGCGGCGTGGATTGCGGGAGTCCGCGCGGCGATTGCGGCCGCGGGAGGCGACTCGCGACTCGACTTCAGCGCTCGGGGTCCCCGGATTGCCGGGATGGAAGCCGAGCACCCTGTGCTTCGCCGGATGCGTGGCGGGCTCATCGTTTCGTGTCAGCCCGAGGCGGAGTCGCGCACGAGCGACCCGATGAATTCCCCCATGATCATGGCCGCTCTAGCGCGCGCGGCGGTGCTGGGCGGCGCGGTGGGGATCCGGGCTGACTCCCCCGCGGACATCACGGCGGTGCGGGCCGCGGTCGCGGTGCCCGTGATCGGGATCTTCAAGCGGGATGTCCCCGGGTTTGCCGTGCGGATAACCCCGACCCTGGACGATGCCATGCGGGTGGCGGAGGCGGGGGCGGACGGGATTGCGGTGGATGCTACCTCCCGGCCGCGGCCGGATGGCCGCTCCGCCAGCGACCTTATCCGCGCGGTGAAAGCCGCGACGGGAAAGCCCGTTTTTGCGGATGTGGCGACGATCGGGGAAGGCGTGCTCGCTGAGGAGGCCGGGGCTGACGCCGTGCTGCCGACGCTCGTAGGATACGCGGGCGGGAACGTGGTCGTCGACGGACCGGACTTCGCGTTACTAACGCGGCTGGTGGAAACCCTGCGGGTACCCGTGATCGCCGAAGGCAGGATAAGCACCCCGGCTCAAGCAGCTCGGTCCCTGCAACTGGGGGCTTGGGCGGTGTGCGTTGGAAGCGCGATCACGCGCCCGCGCTGGATCACCGCCTCATTTGCGTCCGCTCTCGGCCGCGGGACCGGCGGCTGAGCCCTTGGGGCAAGGGAAAGGCGGCGGCACGGATGGCGTTTTCGCGAAGTGCCGCTCCGCGTTCCCCTTTTTCCTTTCGGGACTCCCTTGGGCGCGGCGACGGCCTCGCACCTGCCTAGGATCCCCGGGAACGCCGTCGTGTCGCTCTTTGGTACGCGGGCTTGAGGGTAATCTAAACGTCTCCGCGGCCGCAGCCGCGGCTACACCGGACGCATTCCCTTACGATTTCTCGAACGATGGTTCCGCCGGCAGCACGTCCGATATAGCCGAGGGTGTTTACCCGCCTCAGGCGGGCTCCCTTGGATTTTCGGGGACGCCTTCCGATCGCGCGTCGCGGATTTCGGTTGGGACTAATTTCGGAACCGATCCTCGGTGTATGGCCGCAGATGCCCGCATGCGTTCCGTTCGGGAAGGTCGTGCGCGTCTTGCGGATGATTCCCACCAGCGATCGTCGTCGTCATAGCCTGGTCCCGGAAAACCATTGCGGCGGCCGGAGGCGGGCGCTTCGTTGCTCCGCTTTATGAAGCTCTGGTCCCAGTTTTTCGTCCCGACCCTGAAGGAAAGTCCGGCCGACGCCGAGATCGCCTCCCACAAGCTGCTGGTGCGCGCCGGCCTCGTCCGGAAGTTGGGCGGCGGCCTTTACACCTACATGCCGCTCGGGCTGCGGGCTCTCCAGAAGATCACGCAGATCTGCCGCGAGGAGCTCGACACGTCGGGCGCCATCGAACTGTGGATGCCGCACGTGCATCCGGCCGAGCTCTGGGAGCAGGGCCCGCGTTGGGCGGCCGCGCGCGAGATCATGTTCCGCGCCGACAGCGCCGGTGACGGCAAGCGTCCGTCAAAGGATCCCGAGTTCGTGCTCGGGCCGACGCACGAGGAGGTCATCACCCCGTTGGTGAAGGCGGAGATCACGAGCTACCGAGACCTGCCGAAGAATTTTTACCAGATCGCGACCAAGTTCCGGAACGAGATCCGGCCGCGCTACGGCCTGATGCGGGCCCGTGAGTTCATCATGATGGACTCCTACTCGTTCGACACGACGGACGAGGGCGCGGTGCGCAGCTATCTCGCGATGAAGGCGGCCTATGAGAAGTTCTTCCGGCGCGTCGGCACGCAGGCGATCGCGGTCGAGGCCGACACCGGTGTGATGGGCGGCAGCTTCTCGCACGAGTTCATGGTACCTGCAGAGGTGGGAGACGATGACGTGATCTACAACGAGGCCAGCGGCTACGCGGCGAATCGCGAGAAGGCCACGAGCGCCCTCGTTCCCGCCGATCTCGCCGACGCCGCTCCGGCCGGGGCGGTTGAAGAGTTCGCCACTCCCGGGGTGGTCACGATCGCCGCGCTTGAGGCGGCTCCGTTTAACGTGCCCGCCGACCGGCAGTTCAAGACCCTCGTCTACGTTGGCGACGGTAAGCCTTTCCTCGTCATCCTCCGCGGCTGCGACGAACTCGAGGAGGCCAAGCTGGGCAGCCTCGGCTTCACCTTGTTCCGTCCGGCCACGGCGGAGGAGATCGTTCCCGTGCTTGGCGCGAAGCCCGGCAGCCTCGGTGCGACCCGCGGCACGATCAAGGACGTTGGCGCGCTGGCTGGCATCTTCGCTGACCATGCGATCCGGCTGATTGGCAATGGAGTAACGGGTGCCAACAAGGACGGTTTCCACCTGCGCAACGTGAACGTGACGCGCGACCTCGCGATCACGCGCTTCGGCGATTTCCGTCGCGTGCGGGTGGGGGAGCCCGACCCGAAGTCGGGCCAGCCGTTGCAGGTGCGCCGCGGCATCGAGGTGGGCCACATCTTCAAGCTCGGCACCAAGTACTCGGAGAAGTTCAATGCGGTCTACACCGACGACCAGAAGCAATCCCACCCCATGGTGATGGGCTGCTATGGCATCGGCATCAGCCGCACGATGCAGGCCGTGATCGAGCAGAGCCACGACGCCGACGGCATCGTGTGGCCGTGGAATTGCGCACCCTTCCAGGTGCTCATCTGCGTGCTCGATCCCCAGCTACCGGAGGCGATGGACCTCGCGCGCCGGCTCGGCGCCGCGGCGGAGTCGGCCGGTGCCGACGTGCTCATCGACGATCGGGCGGAACGGCCGGGCGTGAAGTTCAAGGACGCCGACCTGATCGGCCTGCCGCTGCGTCTCACGATCGGGGGCAAGGGCCTGAAGGAAGGCGTGATCGAGCTGAAGTGGCGCACCGCAAAGGAAGTGGCGAAGGTGCCCCTCGCGGAAGCCGAGGTCCGGATCGCCGCCGAAGTTCGCGGGGCGGCCGAACGCGCCGGCTGAAAGGTTTCCGTTACCTGACCATGAACCGCTTCATTGCGCTCTTTGCCATGCTCCTCGGAACCGTCATCTCGGCCGCCGCTGCGGACGCTCCTTACCGCCACGTGGTGCTGTTCAAGTTCAAGGATGGCGCCCCTGCCGCCGACATTGCCAAGGTCGAACAGGCCTTTGTCGCATTGAAGAAGTCGATCCCCGAGATCCAGGCGCTGGAGTGGGGGACCAACGTCAGCCCCGAGGGTCTGGCGAACGGCTTCACCCACTGCTTCTTCGTGACGTTTAAGGACAAGGTGGCGCTGGAGCGCTACCTGCCGCATCCCGAGCACAAAAAGTTCGGCGCCCAGTTGAAGGGGCTGCTCGATAAGGTGCTGGTGGTCGACTACGTCGCCCGCTGAGCGTCACCGGCTCAGCCGGTGAACCGCCCGCGGTAGGCCCAGAGTCCGAGCGCGGGATTCGAGATGTAGAAGATCCGCTCACCGCCGGGTAGCGTGTTGAAGCCGTGCTTCAGCTTCGCCGGATCGTAGCGTCGCGTCATGTCGGCGAGGTCGGCGTACTTGAAACCGACGCCTTCGATCTCCGCGCGGGTGAGATGGCCGGGGCAATAGGTGATTGAAAACCGGCCCTCGCTGGAGCCGTGGATCAGGTGCGCGGCTGCGCTGAGGTTGTTCTGCAACTCGGGGTTGGCCTTGGTCGCCGCCAGCGTGCTCGGCGTGCCATGGTAACCGTACTTGCGGATGAGCCGGTCGATCTCGTGGTCTTCGCCGAACTCGCGCAGTCCGGGCGCCAGGATGATGAGCTCGCCGCGGTCGGCCATCGCCATGCGAGTGCGATACACCGCCTTGTTGCCGAGCCAGGTGCTCTTGAACTCCGAGGGGTCGAGGTAGACGACGACTTTATCCAGCGGCGCGTCGAGCATCTCGAAGTTCACCTCCAGCGACAGCTTGGCGGCGCGGTTGAAAACCTCCGCGTCGTCGCCGATGAACAACCCGCGGACCTGTAGGACACCGGCGCTGTCGCGGCTCACCACCGTGTGAATGTACACGATGGGAAGATGCGCGGTGAACTTCTCACCGGCGTAGTTGAGAATACGGCGCACCGGGGTGTCGGCCCGCCCCATCATCCGCTCCATGCCGTAGGCCGCACCGACGAAATGGCTCTTGTTGATGCCCTCCACGCCACCGGTGCCGACAAAGATGTTCTTGTTGTAGTTGGCCATGCCGATGACCTCGTGCGGCACGACCTGGCCGATCGAAAGGATGAGATCATGGCCGCCCGTTGCGATGAGGTTGGCGACCTGCGCGGGCCACGGGACATCGACGGCTCCGCCGGAAACGTCGCGCACGAAATCGGCGGGCACGGTACCGACCGTGGTGATTCCGGTGCGCCAGTTGTGGACGCGGAACAGGTCCGCGGGCACGGTGGGGAACATCTCGTGGATCTGCTCCGCGGTCATCGGCGAGTGCGTGCCGAGCGCGGGCAGCACGTCCTTTAAAGCGGCGCCGAAATGCTCGTGGACGAGGCACGTGATCCGTCCCGCCTGGGAGTGGAAGCGCGTGAAGTCCGGCGGTACGGCCAGCACGCGTTTACGCGCGCCCAGTCGGGCGAACGCGGCGGCCAGACCGGTGCGCAGATCGTCGGTGGTGAGGACGTCGGTGGCCGAGCCACGGGAGAATAGGAGCATAAAAAAGGGCGGTTCGTTAAGAACCGCCCCAGAAGATTTGGTCGGGCCGAGTGGCTGGTCAACGTCAGCGTTGGATGCGGGCCGTGCCGCCGTTCGCGAACGCCTTCACCTGCTCGACCGTCGACATGGTGGTGTCACCCGGGAACGTGGTGAGCAGGGCGCCGTGAGCCCAGCCGAGGTTGACGGCCTCCTGCTCGGAGGCGCCGCTCAGCAGACCGTAGATGAAGCCCGCGGCGTAGCCGTCTCCGCCGCCGACGCGATCGACGACGTCGAGCTCGCAGGTGGGCGACTGGTAGGTCTTGCCGTTGACCCACGCGACCGCGCCCCAGGAGTGGCGGTTGGTGGAGTGCACCTCGCGGAGGGTCGTGGCGACTACCTTCACATTGGGGAACTTCTTCACGGCCTTCTCGATCATCGCGAAGAACGCGGACGGATCGAGTTTGGAGGCCGCCTCGACGTCCTGGCCCTCGATGCCGAGTCCCTTCTGGAGGTCCTCCTCGTTGCCGACGATGACGTCGACGTTCTGCACGATGCGGCCGATCACATCGAGCGCCTTGGCGTGTCCGCCCCAGATGTCCCAGAGCTTGGCGCGGTAATTGAGATCGAACGACGTGACGGCACCGGCCGCCTTCGCGGCGCGCATGGCCTCGACGATGAGTTCACCGGTCGTCTCGGAGAGGGCGGCGAAGATGCCGCCGCTGTGGAACCAACGGACGCCCGGCGCGAAGATTTCCTTCCAGTTGAAGTCGCCCGGCTTGAGCTGGCCGGCAGCCTCGTTGCTGCGGTTGTAGAAAACAACGGGAGCGCGCACGCCCTGGCCGCGGTCGCTGTACACGGTGGCCATGTTCGGGCCGCGCACGCCGTCGTGCTTGAACTTCTTGTAGTACGGCTTGACCCCCATGGCGCGGACGCGCTCGGCGATGAGGTCGCCGATCGGGTAGTCGACCATCGCGCTGACGATGCCGGTGTTGAGCCGGAAGCAATCGGCGAGGTTGGCGGCGACGTTGAACTCGCCACCGCTGACATGGATGTCGCAGTGGTTCGCCTTGCGGAACGGGATGATGCCCGGGTCGAGGCGATGGACGAGAGCGCCCAACGACAGCACGTCGATGGCGCCTTCGGAGCGGAGGTTGAGGCCGTATTTCATGGTGGAAGGGGAGTGGAGAGACGGACAGGCCACCCCGCCAGAGCGACGAGCGCGGACCGTCCAAACGGCGATGGTTTCGGCCGGCCCGAGCGGGGGTCAATAGCATATCCGGGTGCGGCGGCCGGCGGTTAGGCATTGCGGGCCGCGGGCTCGCCGCGATTCCTCGTGCCGACCCCATCCCAACATGCGCCTGCACCCGTTCCCCTTCCTGCTTGTTGTCGCCACAGGTTTCGTGGCCAGCCTTCCCGGATTACGCGCCGACGTGCGCTTGCCTGCAATTTTCTCCGATCATCTCGTGCTCCAACAGGAAGTCGCGGTCCCCGTGTGGGGCTGGGCCGACCCCGGCGAGAGGGTAACCGTCGCCTTCAGCGGCAAAACGGTCGAGTCCGTCGCTGGCCCGGATGGCAAGTGGATGGCGCGGATCGGGCCGCTGACGGCGAGCGCCACTCCGGCCACGCTCACCGTGAAAGGGAGGAACGAGATCGTGATTCAGGACGTGCTGGTGGGCGAGGTCTGGCTGGGCTCCGGTCAGTCCAACATGGCGATGACGGTGTCCAACTCGAAGGACCGCGAAACCGAGCAAGCGGCGGCGAAGTTTCCCGCGATCCGGATGTTCAAGGAGGAATCGCCCCGGGCCGGATCACCACAGCGGCAAGGTAAAGGCAAGTGGGTGGTTTGCGCACCTGAGACCGTCGGAGGTTTTTCGGCGTCGCTCTATTTCTTCGGGCGGGAGATCCACCAAAAACTCGGGGTTCCGGTGGGCCTGATTAACTCGTCGGTGGGCGGCACGCCGATCGAGAGTTGGATCGCGGAGGAGGCGCAGCGCGCGGCGCCGGAATTGAAGGGGTTCTTCACCGGGCTTGAAAAGCCTCGTCCGGTTTCGGCCGAGGAGCGGCAGGCTTACGAGGCGAATCTCGCCAAGTGGGAGGAGGCGGTGAAGGCGGGCAAGAAGACGAAGGGCAAGGCGCCCCGCCGGCCCCAGGATCCCGCGGAAGTCGCGAGCCGGAAGTCCGACGTCGGCGGATTGTTCAACGGCAAGATCGCGCCGCTGATTCCCTACGCGCTGCGTGGCATGCTGTGGTATCAGGGCGAGGCGAGCACGTTCCCGGGCAAAGCGGAGTTCTACGAGGCCCAGCTGCGGCTGTTGGTGACGGATTGGCGGGCCCGTTGGGGCGGAGAAATTCCGTTCGCCTGGGCGCAGCTGCCGAATTTTTCCGGAGCGGGCCGCGACTGGCCTGGAGTGCGCGAGGCGATGCGAAATACCCTGGTCCTTCCAAGCAGCGGAATGGCCATCACCATCGATGTCGGCGAAGCGAATGACATTCATCCCAACAACAAGCAGGAGGTCGGGCGCCGTTTCGCGCTTTGGGCGCTCGGGATGGTTTATCGCCGCGAGGTGCCGGCCGTTTCAGGGCCGCTGCCCGCGCGCCACGAGGTGAGCAACGGGGTGATCACCGTGCACTTTAGCCACACGAACGCCGGCCTCGTCGCGAAGGGCGGTGCGTTGGGCGGATTCGAGATCGCGGGGTCAGACGGAGAGTGGGTTTCCGCCGAGGCGCGCCTGGCGGGTGACGCTGTGATCGTGTCGTCGCCGGTGGTTCCCGCGCCGTCCGCCGTGCGGTACGCGTGGGCTAATCTGCCGGAGGTGAGCCTGTTCAACGGCGCCGGTCTGCCGGCGTCGCCGTTTACGCTCGGGACTACCTCTGGGAAGCGAAACCCCTAGCGGACACCGTCACGGCTCTCTCCAGAGAAACGGATGCCGGTGCAGCTGACGGTGCCCCTCGGATATCGGGAGGTTCGATCCGAAGAGTCGGTCGGTTTTCGGGTATCAGGAGTGTTGCGATGTCTCATGAGCGGCGGATGCGTGGAAGTATCGGGGTTCGGCG
>SXGQ01047375.1_pt1 | contig 11111 bp, 12 predicted proteins | sample 3178371 | NCBI WGS metagenome assembly SXGQ01 (sample SAMN11356859, study PRJNA531348) | freshwater metagenome | isolation source: freshwater sample F1-20 | place: China: Fuxian Lake, Yuxi | collected 2017-12-25 | reverse complement strand
TAGCCGATGAGCTGGGAGTCGATGAACTCATCGACCGGAAGGCGCTTGTTGAGCCAGGCGCGGAAGCCGGTCTTGCCGGCGTGATCAGACGAGGCGGCCATCAGGCAGCTCCTTGTGCGGCATCGACGCCGATGACGAGCATGGAATCGGATTCGAACTTATGCGGCGGGACGCGCAGGTTTGTAGACGCTGGCGAGCCGTTGAACACACGCCCGGCGAGGTCGAAGCGCGAACCGTGACAGGGGCAGAAAAAACCACCCGGCCAGTCGGCACCCATTGCAGGATCGGCGACCGTGAAATACTGCTTCGGCAGACAGCCGAGGTGAGTGCAGGCCGCGTAAAGCACGAGAACTTCGGGCTTGAGCGAACGCATTTCGTTCTTGGCGTACTCGGGCTGCTCGGAGGCCTCGGAGTTCGGATCTTTGAGGCTTGCGGCGACGCCGGCGAGCTTCGCGACCGACTCAGGCGTACGACGAACGACGTAGATCGGCTGCTTACGCCAGCTCTGCGTGATCATCTGACCCGGCTCGAGCTTCGAGACGTCGATCTCGAGCGGAGCACCCAAGGCGCGAGCACGCTCAGAGGGTTTCCAGGAGGAGATGAACGGGACCAAGGTAAACGCGACGCCGACCGCGCCCGTGGCCGCTGTCGCCGCTGTCAGGAACTTGCGCCGATTGACGTCGATGTCGTCGGCAGTCACCTTCTCGTCACTCATGCCAAGACTCTCCCAACCCAGCCTCTACGGCGGGCCGCTATCCGTGATGCAAGGAACCGCGGCATTATACACGCGAGGCGCCGGTCAGGGCGTCACCGCCCCGAGGTGAGCAGTCGCATGAGCGGTTGGCAAAAGGCAGCGATTTTCGTCAGCGGATCGGTCATCGGCGGCCTCGCCCTGGCCTTTCTCGGTCTGCTAGGCGCCTACCTCTGGCGGCCGGAACTCGTCGCCGCCTTCACTGGAGGAATTTCGGCGCCCTCGCCCGAGCTTCCGGCGAGCTCGGATCCCGACCCGACGATCAGCACCGATGTCGCCCTCGAGCCTGCCCCCGTCGCGCCCCCAACGACCCGCGAGGCTGCCGCCAGCTACGCCGCCGCGGTGCGTATCGCCGCCCCTGCAGTCGTCAACTTGTATGTCACTCGAGTCGCCACCGAACCCGTCCTTCGCAGCTTCCTCGATGATCCCTTCGGGGAGTTCGCGCCGCGTTATCGACGTCGGATAGAGCAGTCGCTGGGCTCTGGGGTGATCCTCGACCCCTCGGGTCAGATCGTCACCAATCATCACGTGATCGATCAGGCCGCTGCGATTCGCGTACAACTCGCAGATGGTCGCTCGGCTCAGGCGGAGATCATCGGACGCGATCCGGATACGGACCTTGCGGTCCTCAAGATAGACCTACCTGACCTCCCGAGCATCCGTCTCGGTCGATCCGATGCTCTCAACGTGGGTGACGTCGTACTCGCGATCGGTAATCCGATAGGGCTTGCACAGACCGTGACGCAAGGCATCGTCAGCGCAACCGGTCGCGACCAACTTGGCATTGCCACGTTCGAAAATTTCATACAGACCGATGCGCCCATCAATCCCGGCAACTCGGGTGGCGCCCTGGTGAACACTCGGGGCGAGTTGATCGGCGTCAACACGGCGATCATCGCCAAGAGCCTCGGCGTCGAAGGCATCGGTTTCGCCATTCCAGTTAATCTCGTGCGCGGCGTCGTCAATGAAATCATCACTCGCGGCAAAGTGCTGCGCGGCTGGATCGGCGTTGGCACCGAGACCATCGACGAAGCGCGAGCGCGGAGTGCGGGTTTCGACGGTCCCGTGGTTCGAATCACCCGAATCGCGGGAGGCAGTCCCGCTCAGCGCGCAGGTTTGCTGCCCGGGGATCTCATCATCGGACTCGACGGCAAAGCGCCGCGCGATTCGCGGGAGATACAACTGCGCATCGCCGACACTTCGCCCGGACAAACTATTTCGATCGAAGTGCAACGCGGCAGCCAGCGCGGCGAGACGAAGATTCGCGTCGAAGAGGCGCCGCAGAAAGTACGACCCCGCTGACGAGGACCGCTCTGGAGCGCGGCTTACGAGCCCTGCTTACGAGCGCTTGTCGCGACCGCGCACCCCGGCCTAGCCCGGAACGCGCTTGATCGCCGCGCCCAAGCCTGCGAGTTTTTCTTCGATGGCCTCGTAACCGCGATCGATGTGGTAGATGCGATCGATCTCCGTCCGCCCCTCGGCGACGAGGCCCGCCAATACAAGCGATGCCGACGCACGCAAGTCAGTCGCCATCACGGGCGCTGCCTGCAAACGCGGCACGCCCTTGATGATGGCCGTGTTGCCTTCGAGTCGGATCTCCGCGCCCATACGGCGCATCTCGAGCATGTGCATGAATCGATTTTCGAAAATCGTTTCGATGATGGTGCCCACGCCCTCGGCTACCGGATTGAGCGCCGCGAACTGCGCCTGCATAGCGGTCGGGAACGCCGGATAAGGTGCCGTCCGCAAATCGACGGCGCGCGGTCTTCGGCCACGCATGTCGAGGGTGATCCAGTCGCTGCCCACCTCGAGTGAGGCGCCCGCTTCCTGCAACTTGGCCAACACGGCATCGAGATGCTCAGGACGCGTGTGCTTCAAGTGAACGTGGCCACGGGTGATCGCACCGGCCACGAGATAAGTACCGGTTTCGATGCGATCGGCCACGACGCGAAACTCGCCGCCGTGCAAGCGCTCGACACCGTCGATGATGATCTTGTCCGTACCGGCGCCGCGGATACGTGCGCCGAGCGTATTGAGAAAATCGGCGAGATCGACCACCTCGGGCTCGCGCGCCGCGTTCTCGAGCACCGTCTGACCCTCGGCGAGGACCGCGGCCATCATAAGATTTTCGGTGCCCGTCACCGTGACGGTGTCGAGCACGAGACGCGCGCCGCGCAGACGCTTGGCGCGTGCGCGGATGTAGCCGTTTTCGATCGAGACCTCGGCGCCCATCGCCTGCAAGCCCGCGACGTGAATGTTGACCGGTCGAGCGCCGATCGCGCAGCCACCCGGCAACGACACGTCGGCCTGACCGAAACGTGCGAGCAGCGGCCCGAGCACCAAAATCGAGGCGCGCATAGTCTTCACGAGTTCATAGGGCGCGAAGGGTTTTTCGAGAGAGCTCGCATCGACCTCGACATTCATACGCTCGTCGACGGTGACCGTGACCCCCATCCGACCGAGCAACTCGATCATGGTGGTGACGTCTTGCAGGTGCGGCACGTTGCCGACCGCGACCGGCTCGGAGGCGAGCAAGGTGCCAGCCAGAATGGGCAAGGCCGCATTCTTGGCACCAGAAATCCTGACCTCACCCTCGAGCAGGGTGCCGCCCTCTATTTGGAGTTTGTCCATGTGTTCGTTTGCGTCCGGTTAGGAGGCTCAGCCGCGGGGGCCAGCGCCCGCCTCCGCTGGCGTCAGCGCCTCGATCGACAGCGCGTGGATCTCCCGGCCTACGAGCTCGCCGAGGGTGCGATAGATCATTTGGTGGCGGGCGATGCTTCGGCGACCCTCGAAGGCGGACGAAACCACTCTCGCTTCGAAATGGGTCTGGTCGTCGGAGCGGACCAGGACCTCGGCGCCGGGTAGGCCGGCGCGGATGAGTTCAGCTACTTTTTCCGGGTGCATGGATCGGTATGATGCCACCTCATGAATAAACCTGCGCAACGGACCGCGGCGCCCGGAGCTGCCGAGCGCCTCATCGCCGCCGGCCGTCGAGCCCTCGCCACCGAGGCCCGAGGCGTTGCCGCCCTCGAGTCTCGCCTCGGACCCGCCTTCGCCGCGGCCTGCCAAATCTGTCTCGACTGCGCAGGTCGCGTGGTCGTCACGGGGATGGGCAAGTCCGGCCACATCGCGAGCAAGATTGCCGCCACGCTCGCGAGCACCGGCAGTCCGGCCTTCTTCTTGCACCCGGCCGAAGCCAGTCATGGTGACATGGGCATGATTACGCGCCACGACGTGCTGATCGCCCTGTCGAACTCGGGCGAAACCCCCGAAGTGATCACCCTCATCCCCTCAATCGCGCGACTCGGCGTACCGTTGATCGCACTCACCGGCAGCGCCCAATCCACGCTCGCCCGTAGCGCCACGGTGCATCTTGATGTCAGCGTCCCGGCTGAGGCTTGCCCGCTCAATCTCGCGCCGACCGCGAGCACAACCGCGACACTCGCCATGGGCGATGCGCTCGCCGTCGCCTTGCTCGAAGCACGCGGCGTCCCGGCCGAGGATTTCGCGCGCTCGCACCCGGGTGGCTCACTCGGTCGCCGTTTGCTCACTCGCGTCGAAGATGTGATGCGCACGGGTGATGGCATTCCGAAAGTCGCCGCCGACCTTGCGCTCGCGCAAGGACTGCTCGAGATGTCGCGCATCGGCATGGGTATGGCCGTCGTCGTCGACGACGCACAGCGCGCCATCGGCGTTTACACCGACGGCGATCTGCGCCGAACACTTGATCGACGGCTCGATCTGCACAGCTCGACGATGCGCGAAGTCATGACCCATCCGTGCAAGACCATCGGCCCGCGCGAACTCGCTGCCGAAGCCTTACTCGTGATGGAGAAACATCGAATCACCGGCTTGCCGGTGGTGGACGCCCACGGCAGCCTCGTCGGTGCACTCAACATTCACGATCTGTGGCGCAGCGGGGTCGTGTGAAACGCGCGGTGAGATCGGCGGTGTATTCTTTGACGCTGGGCTGGCTCGCCCTGGCAACGCTCACCGGCTGCACGCGTCGCGACGCAAACGAGAGCGCGCAATTCGAATCCAAGGATATCGGCTACTCTGCCTCGGGCATCGAGTTGATTCAAACGGATGCCGAGGGTCGCACTCGCTATCAACTCACCGCGGGTGAACTCGCGCAAGATCCGCGCTCCCGGGCGATGCGCCTCGCATCCGTCGATCTGCGGATGCAGATAGACGATCACGCTTGGCAGGCGACGGCCCGCACCGCCACTCTCTCGGCCAATGCGCGCAAACTCGCCTTGCGCGACCGAGTCGTACTCGAATCCTCGGGTCCGCCGGCACTACGGTTACGCACCGACGCGCTGGATTACGATCTCATGACCCGCCGCGCCCGCAGCCCGGGCTCCGCCCGCATCAGTTTCGCGGCCGGCGAACTCACGGCCAATCGGATCGACATCGATCTTGAGCGACAGCGTCTTTCCTTGGGAAACAGCGTACATGGCCGCTTTGCGCCCTAGTGCCCTGCTGATCAGCGGTTATCTGCTGTGCGTCGCGCCGCTCGCTTGGACACAAAGCCCAGCGGCCCCAGCCGCCGAGATCGTGCTCGATGCCGCCTCCTCGGAGATGGACTATCGAACCAACACGCTGCTCTTCCAAGACCTGCTTATCACGCAGGGTTCGACTCGCGTCAAAGCCGGTCGAGCACGCTCGACCGGTCTCGACTTCGCAGCCTCAAGTTGGACCTTGAGTGACGGCGTGCGGCTCGAACTGGATGGCGGCGTCTTGAGCTCGACCGAAGCCACGGTGATCTTTCGTGATAACCGAGTGCTCTCGGCGACGATCCGCGGCGAAAACACCGCCTTCGAGCAGAAGCTGCGCAACGGCAATCGCGCCTCGGGCAAGGCGCGAGAAATTCTCTTCGACGCAGCAACCGCGACCGTCATCTTGCAGGGCGACGCATGGCTCAGCGATGGTCGTAACGACATCCGTGGCGACAAGCTCGTGTACGACCTGGCCGCTGAGCGTGTCAGCGCGGGCAATACGGCCTCGGGTGATCGGGTGCGCATCACCATCCGGCCGCCCGCGGATCCGAACACCTCGGTGAGACCACCTCGATGAGTCGGCTGTATGCGGAACATCTGGCAAAAGCCTACGGTGCGAGACCCATCGTGCGAGATCTCTCGCTCGATGTCGGCGCCGGCGATATCGTCGGACTGCTCGGACCGAACGGCGCCGGTAAAACGACTGCGTTTTACATGATCGTGGGTCTCGTCGCGGCTGATGCGGGTCGGATCCGAATTAACGATCGTGATCTGACGCACGAACCGATGCACCGGCGCGCCGAGGCCGGTATTGGGTACCTGCCACAAGAAGCTTCGGTCTTTCGTAAGCTCAGCGTCATCGACAATGTCCGTGCGATTCTGGAGACACGCCACGATCTCGATCGGCCGAGTCGCGCTGCACGCCTCGAGCAGATACTCGAAGACCTTCGCATCACCCACGTGCGCGACGTCCTTGGAATGGCGCTCTCCGGTGGTGAGCGTCGTCGCGGCGAGATCGCCCGGGCGCTCGCCGCCGCGCCGCGATGTTTGCGTTTGGCTGAACCCGTCGCCGGTGTCGATCCGATCTCGGTGCTCGACATCCAGCGCATCATTCGCGAGCTTGCCGCACGCGGTATCGGCATTCTGATCACCGACCACAACGTGCGCGAAACACTCGGTGTCTGCGACCGTTCCTGCATCATCGCCGACGGCACCGTCATCGCTGCCGGACCGGCGGCAGAAATCCTTGCCAATCCCCGAGTGCGTGAGGTGTACTTGGGCGACACCTTCCGCCTCTAGTTCTCGGTAAGGGGCGTAACGGCGATGCTCAAACAGTCCCTGCAACTCAAGCTGGGTCAGTCTCTGACCATGACGCCGCAATTGCAGCAGGCGATACGCCTACTGCAGATGCCGACGCTCGAGTTACAGGCACACATCAATGAAATGCTCGAGACCAATGTCATGCTCGAGCAAGAAGAGCCCGAGGACGAGGTCGAGCTCACCACCAACTTCACCGTCTCCGAACCGACCGAATCCATCGAGACGACCGAGCCGGTCGAAGTCGAGGTTGTCGATCAACCTTGGGCTGATCAAGCGGGCACTGGTAGCGATGGAGCCCGCGCCGAGGACGATGAGGATCGAACCCGAGAGTTCGCCGACGAGCGCGAGCAAAGCTTACGCGATCACCTGCTTGGACAACTCGAGCTCGCAGGGCTCTCCGATACCGATCTAACTGTCGCGACGACCATCGTCGATACCCTCAACGACGACGGTTATCTCACCGAAACACTGGCCGAAATCGCCGCGACGCTGCGCCCGGATCTCGAGTGGGATGAGGAGGAGATCGAGCGCGTGCTGATGCTCGTGCAGACGCTCGATCCGATCGGTGTGGCAGCGCGCAATCTTGCCGAGTGCCTCTCGTTACAGTTGGCCCAGCTGGCTCCGGACACACCGGGCCTCGCGCTCGCACGCCGTATCGCCGAGCACCATCTCGATCAGCTGGCCCTGCGCGATCACGGACCCTTACGCCGGGCCCTCGAGAGCATGCAGGGCGCGGACGAGGAGATGCTTGAGGTGGCGATCGCGCTCGTGCGTAGTTGTCATCCGCGACCCGGCGCCATCGTCAGCTCGACGCGCGCAGAGTACGTCGTGCCCGACGTCTTCGTACGCCGTACGAGTCGCGGTTGGACGGTAGAGCTCGCGCCCGGCACCCTGCCGCGCATCCGAGTCAACCAGAGCTACGCTGGCATGTTGGGGCGCGGTGGCGCCCACACCATGCTACGCACGCAATTGCAGGAGGCTCGCTGGTTACTCAAAAGCCTCGAGATCCGTAACGACACGCTGCTCAAGGTCGCTCGCGCCATCGTCGAGCGGCAAACGGAATTTTTGGCGCAGGGCGAAGAACACATGCGACCGATGATCCTCAAGGACATCGCCTCGGCAATCGAAATGCACGAATCGACGATCTCGCGCGTCACTTCCGGTAAATACATGCACACCTCTCGCGGCGTGTTCGAGTTGCGGTATTTCTTTTCGAGCCAAGTCGAGGGCGACGATGGCCAGGGGACTTCGTCCACCGCCATCCGGGCGAAAATCCGCAAACTGATCCGCGACGAGGACCCGGCACAACCGCTCTCCGACAATCGTCTGGCCGAATTGCTCTCGAATGAGGGAATACCGGTAGCGCGACGGACCGTGGCGAAGTACCGTGAGAGCCTCGGTATCGCCTCGTCTGCCGACCGCAAACGGGGCGGAGCACGCTAATCTCGGACCCAAACGAGGAGACGATCATGCAAATTTCCGTCACTGGTCATCACGTGGAAGTCACCGACGCCCTGCGCGAGTACATCCACAAGAAAATGGATCGCATCGTCCGGCACTTCGATCAACTGATGGATGTGCACTACGTGATCTCGGTCGAGAAGTTGCGGCACAAGGCCGAGGCTACGCTGAAGGTTCGCGGCGGTGACATCCACGCCGACGCTGAGGACGCCGATATGTACGCGGCCATCGACGCGCTCGCTGACAAACTCGATCGGCTGGTCAAGAAGCGCAAGGAAAAAATCACCGACCATCATGCCGAGGAAGGCCGCCGCGCGCGGCAGTGATTCATGCCACAGGCGACCCGCATCATCCTCGTGAGCGGCCTCTCGGGGGCTGGCAAGAGCGTCGTGCTGCACGCCCTCGAAGACCTCGGTTACTACTGCGTCGACAACCTGCCCACCTCGATGCTCGAGTCCTTCGTTGGACACGCGCTGCGTGCCGGCGACAACGAGGCCTATCAGCATCTGGCCATCGGTATCGATGCGCGCGACTCGGATATTGGTCTCAGCAACATCGGTGACACCATCGCGCAGCTGCGTCGCAGTGGTTTGCGTTGCGAGTTGCTCGCTGTGCTCGCAACGGATGCGGAGTTGCTGCGTCGCTACGGCGAAACTAAGCGTCGTCATCCACTCGCCAGAGTGGGACGCAGTCTGCAGGAGGCGATCGCAGCGGAGCGTGAACTACTCGACCCGTTGATTCAATCGGCCGATCTCGTTATCGATACAACTCACATGGGTGTGCACGACCTGCGTGAAGTCGTCGGTCAAAGAATTGATCGACGTCGAGCTTCGCAGCTATCGGTCACGCTCGTATCGTTTGGCTTCAAGCACGGTGTGCCGGGCGACTGCGACTTCGTCTTCGACGCCCGCACTCTGCCGAACCCCTACTGGAACATCGCCTTGCGGCCGTTCACCGGACTCGATCCCGAGATCATCCGCTTTCTCGATGCGCAGCCGGCAGTGACGGCCTTCCTCGATGATCTCGAGCGCTACGTCAGCGCGCGCATCGATGAGCATCAGGCGGCACACCGTCGGTACCTGACTATCGGCATCGGTTGCACCGGCGGACAGCACCGCTCGGTCTATCTGCTCGAACGGCTACGCGAACGACTCGTGACGCGGCTGCCCGGGCTCGCCGTCCGTCACGCCTCGCTGTCGCAGGCCAAGCGAGCATGACCGATCTGTCGCGCAAGGAATTGCAGCTCGAAGCCCTGCGATCCGCACTCGACGGTGGGGCGCTGCGCCCGGCGCAGCGGATGCTTACGGGTCTGCATCCGGCAGAGATCGCGCTGCTGCTCGAATCGGTTCCACCCCGCCAACGCGAGCTGGTGTGGAATATGGTCGATCCGCAGCTCGAGGGCGATGTGCTGCTGGAGCTCAGCGAGGGTGTCCGGCAAGAGCTCATCGAAGAGATGGATACCGAAGAGCTGGTCGCGGCAGCCGAAGGCATGGAGGTCGACGATTTGGCCGATCTCGTGCGCGAGCTGCCCGAGACCGTGACCATGCAGGTATTGCGGTCGATGGATCAACGCGATCGAGAGCGTCTTCGGAACGTGCTTTCTTGGCCCGAGGACAGCGCCGGCGGTCTGATGAACACCGACACGGTGAGTGTGCGTCCGGACGTCTCCCTCGAAGTGGTGCTTCGCTACTTACGCATGCGCGGCGAGTTACCCTCGCGCACCGATAGTCTGTTCGTCGTCGATCGCGACGATCGCTATCTCGGCACGATCTCGCTCACTCGTATCATCACCGGCGATCCGGAGGATACGGTCGGCGACAGCCTCGACACCGAGGCCCCGCGCATCGAACCCGACATGCCCGCACACGATGTGGCACAACTCTTCCAGGAGCGCGATCTCGTCTCTGCTGCCGTCGTCGACTCAAGCGGAAGCTTGGTCTGTCGTATCACCATCGACGACGTCGTCGACGTCAGCCGCGAAGAGGCGGCACACGAAGTTATGTCGATGGCGGGTCTCAAAGACGAGGAAGACCTCTTCGCCGGCATCGTCCCCTCGACCCGGCGTCGCCTGCTCTGGCTCGGGATCAATCTGCTCACCGCCTTCCTGGCAGCGGCAGTAGTCAAGAATTTCGAAGCCACCATCGAGAAAGTGGCAGCGCTCGCCGCCTTGTTGCCGATCGTCGCTTCGATGGGCGGTATCGCGGGTACGCAGACCGTAACGCTACTGATCCGCGGCTTGGCACTCGGTCAGGTGCAGTGGTCGAACGCCCGCTGGTTGTTGTTCAAGGAGATCGCGGTCGGTGGACTGAACGGTCTGATCTGGGCCGCCGTCGTCGGCGCCGTTACCGTGGTGTGGTTCGGCACCTGGCAGATCGCCGGCATCATCGCGGCCGCTATGCTCATCAACCTCTTGGCCGCAGCCGCAGTCGGTGTACTCGTGCCACTCGCGCTGCGTCGACTGGACATCGACCCTGCTCTATCCGCGGGCGTCATCCTGACCACATTCACCGACTGCATCGGCTTCGCGACGTTGCTTGGACTCGGCGCGATCTTCCTGACTTGAGTGGCGACCGACGCGGGTCAGAGTTCAGCGCGGTGCAACCAACCGACCCGTTTGGTAATCGCGCACCGCCTGCTCGATTTCCTCTCGGGTATTCATCACGAAAGGTCCGTGCTGCACGATGGGCTCACCGAGTGGTTTGGCCGAGAGCAATAGAAAACGACCTCCGTCTCGACCTGCCGTCACCCGCAATCGCTCACCCTCGCCCAGAATGCCGCCTTGCCGCGCGCGTAACGCCGTTGCACCCGCACCGACCTCGAGGGCACCTTCGAAGACATAGAGAAACGTGTGATGACCCGGCGGTAGTACCTCATCGAATACGGCACCGGCCGGCAGGGTGACGTCCCAAAACTCCGGCGCCGTGCTCATGCCGATGATGGGGCCATCGAGAATCACACCCTCACGCTGCCACCGACCCGCGATCACTTTGATCCGAAAGCCGTCTGACGCTTCGTAACTCGGAATCTCGCTCGCCTCGAGATCGCGATACTCCGCCGGACGCATCTTTTCTTTGGCCGGC
>SXGQ01335863.1_pt1 | contig 11112 bp, 5 predicted proteins | sample 3178371 | NCBI WGS metagenome assembly SXGQ01 (sample SAMN11356859, study PRJNA531348) | freshwater metagenome | isolation source: freshwater sample F1-20 | place: China: Fuxian Lake, Yuxi | collected 2017-12-25 | reverse complement strand
TCCGGCTACACCAACCGGCCGGCGGAGGCCGATCGCGTGGTCGCGCCACTCAGCGCCCGCGCCATTGCCCTGGGCGGCGACGACGGCGAGGGCCCGGTGGTGCTGCTGGTGGCCGAGGTGCTGGCCGTGTCGGAGGAATTCACGGCGGGCGTGCTGGCTGACCTGCAGCAGCACCGGGCACTGCCGCGGGCGCGCTTCGCGCTGGCCGTCACCCACGAGCACACCGGGCCGGTGATGGCGGGTACCGCCCCGTTTATGTTCTCGCGCGACCTGCCGGCCGAGGAGCTGGCGCGCATTGACGCCTACGCGGCCTTCCTGCGGGGCCGGCTGGTTGAGGTGGCGCGCGCAGCTCTCGCCGCCCGGCAGCCGGCGGAACTCGGTTGGGCGCGCGGCCGAGCCGGCTTTGCCGTCAACCGGCGAAAGGTCGTCGAGGGCCGCCACGTGGGTTACACCGACCAACCCGGCGGGGTGGTGGACCACGACCTGCCCGTGCTGCGCGCCGCTGGGCCGGGGGGTGGCGTGCGGGCCCTGTTGCTCAACTATGCGTGCCACTGCACGACCCTGAAGGGTGGGGACAACTATGTGCACCCGGATTGGGCGGGCGACGCGGCGGGGCGGCTCGAGGCGGCGCATCCGGGGGCGGTAGCCTTGGTGGCGATCGGTTGCGGGGCGGACGCCGATCCGCAGCCGCGCGGCCTGCCCGAGGTGGCGCGGCACGGTCGGACCATCGCCGAGGAGGTGGGCCGGCTGCTGGCGGGCCCGCTGCGGCCGCTGGGTCCGGTGACGGCGGCGCGGTTCCAACGGCTCGAATTGCCCCTCGCGCGCGCCGTGACCCGGGCTGAATTGGAGGCCCGGCTCACGCAGCCGCCGATGACGGCGTACCCGGCGCGCAAGTTCCTCGCGGAGCTGGATGCGGGGCGGGCGTTGCCGGTGGCGGTGGGGTATCCGGTGCAGGCGTGGCGGTTTGGCGGGGAGCTCGCGATGGTGTTTCTGGGGGGCGAAGTGGTGGCGGATTATGCGGTGCGCCTGAAGCGGGAGTTGGGGCCGGACCGCGTGTGGGTGAACGCGTACGCGAACGCGGTGCCGTGCTATATTCCCTCGCGGCGGATCCTGGCGGAGGGCGGGTACGAGGCGGAGCGGGCGATGGACTTTTACGGGCTGCCGACGCGGCTCGCGGAGGACGTGGAGGAGCGGGTGATCGGGGCAGTGCACGCGCTGTTGCGGTGAGCGGGGTTGGCGCCGGTTTGACACCCCTCCGGCGTGGCGCCCACCCTGCACGCGGGGGCCGATAGCTTAACGGTTAAAGCAGAGGACTCATAATCCTTTGAGTCTGGGTTCGAATCCCAGTCGGCCCACTACTAGCAGTCAACGACTTACAAATATTTAGATTAGGCGGACTAGGAATCGCTTGCCGTCTAATTGACAAATTACCTGGCCTTCCACCCTCCTCGCATCTGTCTTGGGATCTCCGGGGAAGAGACATCTGGAGGGACATCATCTGAGGTCGAGGGCCTCCAAAGGAGAGGCCGGCCGCAGGTGAGTGCGTGGGCGGTTACCTTCCTGCGGCGCAGAAGCCGCACCCCGGGGGGGAGGGTCTCTCCGGAACTCCGGGTCGATTCCAATCGGGTCGGAGGGGTCAAAAAAAATTCCGCAAACGGGCCGCCTGTCTTGGTCTGTTTGGAGTCCCAAGACCCCTGCCCAGCTTACTTGGATCCTCATAAGTCATCGAAACCCTCCCAGGCTCCGAACCACGAACCGCCTTTTGCTGAACTTGGCCGACTCAACTGGTTTTTGAGGCCCACCGTCACTTCCGGCGTCCTTGGTGCGGGCTACTAAGCCGAGCCGCCCGACGGCCGGGAGGTTCGCCGCCGGCGGCGAGGCGCCTCACTCAACCCCGGATCGTCTGCCGGCAACGGATCCAAGGCGGGGACCAGGTCCAGGGGTAGCGACATCCGGCCGTTCCGGCGGAAGCCGCGCAGCATCCCGAGCACGGCGGCGTGGGCGAGCGTCGAGGCCGGAATGCCGACCGCCGCGGCGAGAGCGTCCAGTTCCCGTACCTGCGCATCATCCAGCCGGACCACTATGGCGTTCGTCCGACTCACCATTTCAGCAGGACACCCAGTCGCCGGAAGCCAGTAATTTCGTTGCTTACGATAGTTAATCGCTTTGCCTACGACAGTGGCCAATGATGACCCTTTCCCACTCCTGTCCCTCCTGTTTTTTGAGCTTTCGGCTCCGGTCCCTGCGGCGACTTTGGCTGTACCTTGGCGTGGCGCTGGGCACGACGGCCGCGGGGCACGCTCAAATTCAGATGAGCGGGAATTTCGCGTATGAAAGCGTCGGAAACCTCGTCACCTACGGAGTTACCCGAATCGACAACTTTCGACCTCTCGGAACTGTCAGTGGCACCCTGGCGATCCAACTCTGGGCGACCAATCTGCCGTACACTGGATCCACGCTGGTAGGCTACAAGATCGCCGAGGTACAACTCGGCACGCTTCTGGGAGGGTACTACCTGTCACCGGTCATTCGGACGACCACGCTGCTGCCCCTGCCTCCACCGGGCTTCTACAATTTGGTATTCGTCCTCGCAGAATGGAACGGCTTCCGATGGCTGACGGTGGACTATGGCAACTTCCCGACGTATCAGGCCATCGGCATCGTCGCCGCTCCGCCGGCGATCACCCGTCACCCGCAAGCGCTGACGCTCGCCCAGGGGGGCAGTGGCTCGCTTTCCGTCGAGGCAACCGGAACGCCCACCCTTACCTACCAGTGGTTCAAGGATGGGGCTGCCCTCACGGGCCAGACGAACGCCACCCTGAATCTGACGAACGCTCAGGCCACCGACGCCGGCATCTATGGAGTGCGTGTCACTAATCCCGCCGGCAACGCCTTCAGCAATGCGGCGACCGTCACGGTCTCCGTCCCCGTGCGGGCTCCGCTGATCACGACGCAACCGCTCAGCCAGACCGCGATCGCTGGAACCACCGCCCGTTTCTCAGTCGCGGCCACCTCGACCGCCCCGGTGACATATGTCTGGTCCCGGAACGGAGCCCCCATCGCCGGGGCCACCGGCTCTAGCCTGAGCCTCCCCGGCGTCAGCAAGACCGATCAAGGCAACTATGCGGTGACGGTCAGCAACAGCGCCGGCAGCATCACCAGTAATCCGGCAGGCCTGCGGGTGCTACCGTCCAGCAACCTCTCCAACCTTTCCGTCCGCACGACCCTGAGCCCCAATCAGACCCTGACGCTGGGCGCCGTGGTGACCGGCGGGGAAAAGGACATCCTGATCCGCGCCGCTGGGCCGGTTCTGAGTAGCTTCGGTCTGACCGGCCTGCCCGACCCTCGGCTGGAACTGTTCACGGGAGGGCCTTCCCCGGTAGCGGTGAACGACGACTGGGCTCCCGCCCTCGCCCAGACCTTTGCCTCCGTGGGCGCGTTTGCGTTTCCCGCGGGCTCAAAGGACGCAGCGCTCCTGAATCCGGCCAACGGCGCCTTCACCGTGCAGGCCAAGGGCACCGGAGAGGGGTCTCTACTGGTGGAGGCCTACGATGTCCGGGGCGGAACTGAGCGCCGGCTGGTCAATCTCTCCGCCCGCAACTTCGTGGGCACCGGTTCGGATATCCTGATCGCCGGATTCGCCCTCTCGGGCTCCGGCACCAAGCAGGTCCTGATCCGCGCCGTGGGACCGGCCCTAACCGGCTTCGGAGTGCCGGGTGCGCTGGATGATCCGCGGCTGGAGATCTACGATGGTTCCGGTCGTTCCCTCGCGGCCAACGACAACTGGGGCACCCCGGTCGGCTCGGCGGCAGCGGCCACCGCGGCGACCTTCACTCAGGTCGGCGCCTTCCCGCTCGCGGCCGGTTCCCGGGACGCGGCGCTGCTCATCACCCTCAATGCTGGAGCCTCCTACACTGTCCAGGTCGCCGGCGTGAACAACACCACAGGTGAGGCCCTGATCGAGGTTTACGAGGTGTTTTGAGGCGACGGCCCCCTCGTTACAGGATGTGTAAGCCGTCTCCTCCGCCGTAGTCTCGGCGAAGGTGAAGCCTCGGAAGGCTCATAGGGCTCGATCCGCTTGTGGCGTTTCTAGCTGCCGCGCGCTAGCTGGGAGAAGCCATTCGGGCAGGTCTCAAACCGCGGTGTTGCGGTCCGATGCAATGCGGGTCGCTCCGCCACAACTCTAAGTCGCTTGACTCCGCGCTAGCCTATCCAGCGAGGTTGACGACCGGCGGCAACGAAGGGAAAACTTCCGAAGCGCACATCGAGAACGATTCCCTCCCCGAAATCACCCGCCGGCCCTCCCGCCTCGCCCGAGACTTCGCCCCGAGCAATCCCTTCCCATTTATGAAGCGAATCTATCAGGGCCAGATCACCGGTATGCAGTTCCACGGAGCCGCCGGGGAACAGGCTGTGCCGGCCAACCAGAATTGGGAACAAGCCCTGTGGGATCACCACGGCCTCTTTCATGACGCGGTGAACTACTATCTGGTTTGCCTGCTGGCGCTGGCTCGACCGGGGAATCCGGTTTACGCCATCCGCGAGAAGCTGGACGCCCACAACGGCGCCGAACCCGACGAGTTAATGGTGTGGCGAACGTTTCGCCGCCGGGGGTGCAACCGTCCGGGCCTCAGGGACTCCGTTGCCAAGTACCTGACCCCAGGCAACGATGAGCCGACTACCGAAGAGTGCTTTGCGGCCGTACTCGCCGGCAACCCCCTCGGGGCCACCGAAGAGGGCCGCGCGATCCTGAACGAAGGCCTCGCTCAGCTCTTGGGCAAGTGCACCGGGGAAAGCGGCTGCAGAAACAGCGCGAAGGAGTACCTGCCTAGATTCACGAAGCCGGATTTTAAAGGTAACTTCGAGGAGGACACGGCTAGACTAAACAGGGCTGAAGCCAGCAAGCGGCTGCCGTTTTACTTGCACGACCCTGCCACAACCCCAAACAGCCCGGCCTTAGATGAATTCGGTGTTCTATCAATCGCGCTCCCGAACCCGAAGAGGGCTGAGCTCACGGGAGCAGAAGCGAGGGACAAGCTGCTTGAGTTCAGCCGGGAATGGAGCGCGAGACTCCCTGACGGCTCCGCAGACTGGAGGCGCTTGGAGGCCAAGATCACAGCTTTAGGAGATTCCCTGGCGATTCCCGGATACACGTCCGGGAGCGCCAAAGGGGAAAACAGGTTCCAGCTCTACGCAATGTTTCTATTCTGTTTCGTGGAGAAGTCAGACTTCACATTAGGTTTACTTCGGCAAACCACTAGAAGACCCGTCGAAGGTGAGGAGCCTCCTCCTCGTAGCAACCACTCCGCCACGGCTGGGGATCCCATCCGCATCGCCCGCGGCGGGCGCGGTTATGTTTTCCGGGCATTTACCAGTCTCAAGCAATGGGGCGGCGATACCGGCGGCGACCTCAAGTGGCCTAAATTCGATATGGCGGCATTCTGTGAAGCCCTGAAGGCCCTGCATCAGGTCGAGGCCAAGGCGAAACAGCGCGCCGAGGAGCGCAGCAAGAAACAGGCTCTCCTCGACTACCAGCGCGGCCGCATCCGCCGCTTCAAGCCAACCGCAAACTCGGAGGACGCGACCCCTCCTCCCGTTCTGGCTGGCGATCCGCGGATCTCCCGTCTCGAGCAACTGCTGAACACCGACCTTCAGGACGAGTATGAGATGAGCGAGGGCGTCGCGGTGGCCTATGGATTGCATCCGAGGACGATCCGTGGATTCCGGGAGATTCGGAAACGGTGGATCTCGGCCGTCGGAAACGCTCCGTTCTCCGAAGCGGCTCGGGCCACCCTGATCGCGTGCGTCCGTTCCTTCCAGTCCGAGAACCCAGGCACGGTCGGCAGCGCGAGGCTGTTTGAAGCACTGGCGGAGGAATCCAACTGGATCATCTGGCGTGAACCTTCCGCGGCGGAGCAGCAGTCCTGGCGCGAGAACGCAGACCTTCCTGAGTCCGCCGAATTCGCCCTCGACCCCCTGCAGGCCCTGACAGACGAGCGCGAGCTGAAGGATGAAATCGAGCGGCTTTCCGGCCCGATTCGCTTCACTCCCGCCGACGCGGAACACTCCCGGCGCCAGTTCTACTTCTCGGACGTCTCTCAGATCGATAAGCGGAACCGTTTCCGGCCCCGGCTCAACGAGGTGGAGGTCGAGCTTGCGGTTCGCCCCAACGGGCACTGGACCAACGTCTGGGTCACGCTCCAGTACTCTGCGCCCCGGTTGCTCCGGGATCAGCTGCCAACCGCGGACGAGGCGGGGGGCGGCTGGCAGCAGGCAATGATGGCCGCCTTGAATCTCCGCGCCCCGCTGAAGAAGGGAGGGGAGGCAGTTTCCTTCGCGGACTGCGCGGCCCTGTCCCTGATGCCCGATATCTCGCCTGACGGCGAGAAACGCCTGCTGCTGAACTTCCCGGTTGAATTGGATGGCGAAGCCATCGCCAACCAACTCGGACGCTCCAAACGCTGGGAGACCCTCCAGTTTGGCGGAGCTGACGATGAGTCCTACTGGTTGCGCTGGCCCAAGACGTGGATCGACGAGACCAAGGTCCGCCGCAAAGCCGCGCCACCGAAGTGGTGGCTCTCCAAGGAGCCCTTCTCAGTTTTGGGCGTCGATCTCGGGCAACGGGACGCCGCCGCTTGCGCGCTCGTTCAGGTATCGCCCGGGAACTGCCCTACCGGCGTCTGCCGCCACGTGGGCTCCGCGGACGGGGTGGATTGGTGGGCGACCGTGCGGTCGATGAATATGCTCCGCCTGCCCGGCGAGAACGCGAAGGTAATGCGCGACGGGCGCTTCCAAGAGGAGCTCTCGGGCAGCCGTGGACGCTCAGCCTCCATCGATGAGCTCAAGGAGGCAGGCGACATCTGTGCCCGGCTCGGATTTGTTGCGGATACGATCCTCGGCGCCAATGGCCGCGCACTCTCGTTCCCGGAGTTGAACGACCGTTTGCTCTTCTCCCTGCGGAGCGCCCAGTCACGGCTCGCTCGATTGCAGAGCTGGAGTTGTGTTGCGCACGCCGATGTCCCCCCTGCCCGGCGGGAGGGCATCCTGCGGGACATAAGCGAAGCCAAGGACGATCCCTTAGGGCTGAAGCCCTTGGCTACGGCGGGGAACCTTGAGGCGATCGCATCCACGCTTCGAGAGGTGATTCTTCAGGAGCGGACTTCAATCAGCGCCCAACTGGTCCGCGTGGCCGATCGCATCCTGCCTCTGCGAGGTCGCCGCTGGGAGTGGGTCGCCAGACCCGAGTCGCCCAGCAATCATATGCTTCGGGCGACCGCACCGGATACGGATCCACGCCGCAAACTAGTCGCGGGCCAGCGTGGGCTCTCCCTCGCGCGGGTCGAGCAGCTGGAAAGCCTTCGCCAGCGCTGCCAGTCGCTGAACCGAGCACTGATGCAGGTCCCGGGTACGCCGTCCAAATTGGGCCGGCGCTCACGGGGAGTTGAACTTCCCGATCCTTGCCCCGACTTACTCGACCGGCTGGATGCGCTGAAGGAGCAACGCGTGAATCAGACCGCGCACCTGATCCTTGCTCAGGCACTCGGAGTCCGCTTGCGGATCCACCAGGTTTCAGGGCCCCAGCGGACTCGCAGCGACTCGCACGGGGAATACGAACGCATCCCCGGCCGCGAGCCGGTGGACTTCCTCGTGCTCGAGAATCTCGATCGCTACCTCGCCTCGCAGGGCCGTTCCCGTTCCGAGAACTCTCGGCTGATGAAGTGGTGCCACAGGGCGATCCTGCTGAAGCTTAAACAGCTCTGTGAACCATATGGGCTCCGCGTCCTCGAGACCCCGGCTGCCTACTCGTCGAAGTTCAGTTCGCGTGACGGCACCGCTGGTTTCCGCGCGGTTGAGGTGACGCCGGATGACCTGGGCTCCCACAGGTGGAGGAAACACTCCGAACGCCTCGCCGATCCCGGAGCTTCCCTCTCCCGCGACGAACGGGAGGAAAGCACAAGGCTGATGGCATTCGCCGAGAGGTTGAAGGCTCTGAATCAGGATCTGATCGCTCGGCAAGAGGCGGCGCGGTCCTCGAACCAACCTTTCCGGCCCAAATGGCGCACCCTGCTTGCACCCCAACAACTCGGTCCGATCTTCGTTCCTGCTGTCGGCAAGCCGCTCCAGGCTGACATTAACGCGGCGATCAATATCGCGCTGCGGGCAATCGCTTCGCCTGACGTGGACGACATCCACCTGCGCATCCGAGCCGCCCGTTCCGGGGACAAGTTCGTGGTACGCGCCGAAAACACCCGCGAACGGGCCCGCTGGGGCTCCGCCGAGGCCGAAATCGGCCTCCCTACCGGAGCCGGAGCCAAGGAGATCGAGGAGCGGCGATCGCTCCTGACAGAGGCAAGAGTGAACTTCTTCTTCGACCCCGCCTCGGTAGCAGCCTTCGATCACGGCAAGGTACGCGACGCCAAACTTGCGGTCACCAGTGGACGCGGGCTGTGGGGGACGCTTCGCCGCGAGGAGTGGGCCATCGTGGGCAAAATCAATAATGACCGCCTTGCCGCGCACGGTTTGGGGCGGCCGTTCGCCGAGCGCGTAGATCTCTGAAGGTCGTTCCCGTGCACGACACTGTGGAGACCGCCGGCGGCCAGCCGCCGATGCCCGTCCGGCGTCTCCAGAACTTCGTCTACTGTCCTAGACTGTTCTATCTCCAGTGGGTGGAGCAGGTTTTTGAGGAAAATGCCGACACCGCAGCCGGCACCGCGTTGCATCGCCAGACCAACCAGCCTTCCCGCTTTGAGGACGAGCGCGCGGTCGCGCTTCGCGAGGGCCTGCCCGAGGGGACAAAGCTTCGTTCCCTTCGGCTGGAGAGCCCCGCCCTCGGCCTAACCGGGGCCATTGATCTGGTCGAAGGCGGGCCTCAGGGGCTGCTGATCGTCGATTACAAAAAGGGCTCCCCATTGCGCGATGACGCCGGGAACCGGGTGGCGAGTCGGGCCGATTCAGTGCAACTCGCCGCCTATGCGCTGCTGCTGCGGGAAAATGGAATGACGCCGGCTGGCGCGGAGATCTTCTACGCCGCCGAGCGCCGCCGCGTGGAGGTCCCGCTCACGGAGGAACTCTACACCTCAACCCTCGCCGCGCTCACGGAAGCAAGATCCGTCGCGGCTGCCGGGCGAATTCCGCCGCCGCTCATCAACGATCGACGGTGCGATTTCTGTTCCGCCTACCCGGTTTGCTTGCCGAGGGAGAGCCTCTGGTGGGCACAAGCCCGCGAACGCCAGAGGGAACAGGACTCGCAGCTCCACCTCGATTTACCCCAGGGTGGGCTCCCTGCCGAGTACTCGGGCGAGCCGCCATCCGATCACGACCCGATTCCTCCGCCGCGCCCCGCTCGTGACGATGGCGAACTGCTCGTCGTTCAAAGGGCCGGCGCCCAAGTTGGTCAGCGCGGCGGTGAATTTGTCGTGACCGTGCAGGGGGAGGTGCAGCGGAAGCTGCCGATTCACCAGACGCGGGCGATCTACCTTTACGGGGCTGTCCAGCTCACGGCGCAGGCGGTCGAATCGTGCCTCGAACTCGGCGTCGATGTAGCCTACTTCGCGGCTTCCGGCCGGTTTCTCGGCCTCCTCCGCGGTTTGCCTGCCAGCGGCGCCGACGCCCGTCTGGGGCAGGCTCGGCTTTTTGGAGAACCGTTCTTTGCCCTCAAATTGGCCCGCGAGTGCATTCGCGCCAAGATCTCCAACCAGCGCACGATGCTGATGCGGAATGGGGAAGTCCCGGATCGCGTCCTTCGCCGGCTAGCCGAAGCCCGGGATGCCGCTGATGAAGCGCGGGATATTCCCGCCCTGCTGGGATGCGAGGGTTTCGCGGCCAGCCTCTACTTTGAACAGTTCGCCTCGATGCTGAAGGGCTCCGATTGGAAGTTCGATTTTCAAGGGAGGAATCGCCGCCCTCCCCGGGATCCCGTCAACGCCTTGCTTTCCTTGGGATACTCAATCCTGGCCAAGGAACTGGCCGGCGTTTGCCACTCGGTTGGCCTCGACCCCTTCATCGGGTTCCTGCACCAGCCCCGGTATGGACGTCCCGCGCTGGCATTGGATTTGATGGAGGAGTTCCGGCCGTTGATTGCCGACTCCGTGGCCATCTCCCTTATCAATCGGGTCGAGGTGGAAGCGGGGGACTTTGTGCGCACGACCACCGGCACTTTCCTCAACGAGACTGGAAGGAGAAGATTCTGGGAGGCTTGGTTTCGCCGGATGGACGGCGAGGTCAGTCACCCGCACTTCGGGTACAAGATGAGTTACCGGCGAATGCTCGAGGTGCAGGCGCGGCAGCTTTGGCGGGTAGCCCGCGGCGACACCAGCCGTTACCACGCATTCACAACCCGCTAGGTATGGCCGCCGTCCGCACGAGATACCTGATCAGCTACGACATCAGCGATGCGCGGCGGTTGCGGCGGGTGGCAAAGGTGCTCGAGGGGTACGGCACTAGGCTGCAGTATTCCGTCTTTGAGTGCCCGCTCGATGAGGTGCGGCTCGCCCAAGCCAAGTCCGCCTTGGCGGAAATCATCAATACCGACCACGATCAGGTCTTGGTGGTCTCGCTCGGGGCGGCCGCGGCCGATGCTACGCTGGTCATCGAGGCCCTCGGACTTCCTTACACGGTGCGTTCCAGGGTGACGATCATCTGAAGGGTTGACGGACCGGGGCGATCGGTAAGCCTTTCCTCGGCAACCGTCAGGCTCTGCCACCGACCACCTTCCCTCCGCCATTCGGAAGGCACGTTCCTTGAAACCGCGAGCGCGACGGCGCGAGACCAGAGCCTAGGGGGCGCTCGCGCCACCGGAGGCCTCGGCGTCCTTGCTTGGGCCCTTCCTATCAAGGTCCGAACCGGCTTACCAACGGGCACGCTCGTTATTCACAATTTGAGACGACGAAGAAGGGGGGGTTATTCACAGCCGCAGTCGCTCAGTCCGCGGTTTCAGGCGACGTGAGGCGGTTGCAAGCTGCATCGCTCGTGCTGGCAATCGCGAAGGTCGCTCAGTCCGCGGTTTCAGGCGACGTGAGGCGGAACCTCAGCCTCGCGCAGGGGAAGAACGTTTACGTGTCGCTCAGTCCGCGGTTTCAGGCGACGTGAGGCGGCAAAGCACCGTTGCAATCC
>SXGQ01260920.1_pt1 | contig 11113 bp, 11 predicted proteins | sample 3178371 | NCBI WGS metagenome assembly SXGQ01 (sample SAMN11356859, study PRJNA531348) | freshwater metagenome | isolation source: freshwater sample F1-20 | place: China: Fuxian Lake, Yuxi | collected 2017-12-25 | reverse complement strand
GGTTCAATATCTATATTTTGTTTTGGAAATACTATCGGTACACGATAACCAACAAGAACGCCTCCTCGGCCGTGGTATGATTTGGGTAAATCTAAATAATCCAACAGTGGTATATCAATGACCGTTCCTTTTGGGGTATGTTTATTCACTGCAGAACTATATTTCAATGACAATATGTGGCTTTCGTTTACTACATATGGGTCGCCCTTTGTTGGTATTACTTTGTACATCATTTCTCTGCCCCGGGCCAGAGTTAACACATTCCTGGGTGTAGAATCGTCTCCCATGATTACATCGCCGACTTTTACGTCTTGAACCATTTTGATAGTACCATCATACATCAGTATTGGTGTGTTAAACCCCAAGCACTTGCCCATCCCACAGGGAACCTCGAGTATACCCCCGCCACCGGGACTCGCATTTTCGCTCGATAATGGTTTGGAAACGTGTTTGCAATAAATGTCCACGATTTTTTCTTGATAGTCGCGCAACGTTTGAACAAACGGCACCTGAATGGAGTCCCCCGTTTGAATCTCGCATTTATCGGGTACTCCGTAGCGTTGAATGCCATAAAAACGCGGTAAATACATCTTGTTCGAATTTTCGCGATACACGGGAAACGCGCTCGATTCGTCGCCGGGATTTCCAAATTGCATGCCTGGAACAATCGGTTTTACAAACAAATCGCGCTTTAAAAACTCTTCTTCTTTTTTAGATATTTCGGTTTTAGGAATGGTGTATCCTTTTTTCCCAATATAGGAGGTTTGCCGAATCCGTTCTTTTTCTTCGGTACTAAGAACATGTGCATCTATTTTTGGTTGTGAATGAACTGGGAATTTTTTCATAATAATTTCGAATTAGCGATGCATATAGTAATTTAGGACTTTTTAATTCAATTTTCCAAAGCACAAAATATAAATGTATTGTATATAATATAATGAACACGCCCAGCTTCTTGAAAAATATGACCCAAATGGAAATGGCCGTGGCCGCTTTGATGATTGTTTATGTTGTGTTACCGATCGAAGTGCCCAGCATGGTATGCGGATTGGTGGACGGACCGGTGGGTATGGTTGCCGTATTTGCAGTGGCGGTTTATTTGTTTTTCAATGCAAACCCGTTGCTCGCGGTTCTTTTCTTACTTGCCGGTTATGAATTGCTTCGCCGATGCAGCTCGGTGGCTGGAACACAGGTTATCATGAAGTACACCCCCACCCAAGAAAAGAAGGACCAAAAGATGAAGAAAATGAATCCTCCCAAGAAGAACACATTGGAAGAAGAAGTCGTTGAGCAAATGGCGCCCGTTGGTAGAAGCGAGCCCGCCCAGTTTATGGCGAGCGGATTTAGCCCTGTTGCGGACAACGTGGGTAGTGCATCCATGTATGTGTAAATGACCAAACATCTACAATGGTTTATGGAAATATTATGTAATATTTGTACTACATAATAATAATGCGCCAATAGTGGGATGAGCCTCCCACCTCCCCCCATTATTATGGTCTGGCTGCAGCAGGAGCAGTAACCTGTTTATTGATCCAATATCGCAACATGGGTATTGCGACAAAACATATTATAGATATGATGCGAAAAATACCCGTAGTAATTTCACCTAACCCGCGTCCAGCCCAATTTGCGGTTATAATACCGAAAGACAACAACATGAAAACTACATAGAAACCCATACTTACTTCATTCATATTATTAAAGTAGAAATTGGGAAGAAATTTAAGCCATTCAAACACACCTCCACCCGCACCGGCACCAGGAACCGCACCAGCACATGCTTTACCGCCAAAGGACACAATTGCAACAGATAAAAGACCGGATGCGACGAGCCAAATACCATATTCAAATATCCATGTATGTCGTACGGGGTCCATAATACCTAAATGCAACGCCTCTGCAACTGATACCATAAACAATATCGCGAGCCAAATGATTAAGTATTTCACATACTTAGCACATGCACCTGCGTGTTCATCTTCCATCCGTCCAACGACATGAAAGTTATACACTGGAATAACGAATATTAAAAGTAATACAACATTAATAACCCAAAATGTGACATTGTTGATAAATGTGAATTTCCCGACTTGTACGGCAATTGTCTCGTCACTTTCTCCGGTAGGCTGGCAATCGATGTATATTTCACCGTCAACACCTTCTCTCACGGTAAAACCTTCTTTTGATGCGACGTCTTTATCCAGTGCAATAACTTCATAATCGAACGGAGGATAAACTTTCAACAATTTGGTTTCGGTTGCAAGCTTATTACGAAAGAAGTCCGCGGCAGCTTTATTCACCTGTAATGGTGTAGTAAACAAAAACACATGGTTATCGCCATCCACATAATGAACACATCGGTTTTGTTTGGGTATAATGGTATTCAGTTCCACGGTTATATCTGGTTCATTACTTTCTCCCGTGATCATGTTTACTAACGTATCAACCGAGTTATCTGTCGTTTTATCGCTTTGTTCTTCTACTAAAAAACACGTATACACTTTTTGAGTTTGTTTATTTGCGTTTGCGTGTTCAATGACAATCTCCCCGATAATGCCCGTGTCGGTTTTCGACGTAATGCCCGAAATATTGCGGTGTAATAGTCCATATAAATAGATGGTATTTGCAACATACGATGATGGGTTCATACCGGCATATATAAAGTTCGGTTCTCGGTTTGCGAAATTAATTTTATAAAAAGTGTTCTTCACGGGAATTCGCTTTCCTTCCATTTTTTGCAAATCCGTCTTTTTAATAGAATTAAACTTTTCATCGTTGCTATGTTGTGTAATATCTCGCTTGTTTACAGATGTGCCTGTGTATATATATTTTATTTTTTCAGCAATGGTGTTTTGATTATTGTCTAATTCAAAAAATGACATATATTGTATAAATAAACTATATAATAAACATATAGTTTATTTTGCAAAAATGTTCTCTAAATAGCTATGCAGATAACATAGCAACATCGATGGTTTATACGGGAATATATTGAAACATGTTATTCTCATACATGGTTACGCGAAATGTATCGTTGTAACCTTCCACATAAACAATATCGCCGTTGAAAATATCGTCGCATCCATATTCGCCGGTGCAGCTCTTGCCATTTACACTAATCGGCAATTTCGTGTTTAAATTACCCGACCCAGAGATTGTGTAGTACTGCCATTTGTCGCGACCTGACATGTGTTTACGTCCCATAAGTGGCAAAATCATCTCCCCGGCAACGTGGTTCGAACGAGTTAAAATACCGACTTGTTGGTAATCGTTGGATATGCCGCGCGTTTGCATATTTACAGGTATTCCACGAATATCACCCGAATTTCGTGGGTATATGACTGCATTACGACCTGGAGGAACATAGGGGTCGTTAAATATGTCTTGTCGGCTGGAAATTGGAACCAATTGTGGAATATTGGAACTCGTATTTACTAAAACAATCTTTTCGGCGGGTCCGGAACGGGCCGTGGATTCTTTGCGACTGTGGTTATGCCAAATATACACAATCAACATGATTATAATGGCCAACATAAACAATGTCATGTTCTCAATACATATGAGTCCTGGAACGCATTTTTTTCCCATTTACAATATACTGGGAAAAAAACAATTACGATATTTCATGAGGTTCTCTCACGATTAGTTCGAATACTTCATCGAATTGACGTTTTCCAATGCGGAATAAGTTACGGCTCTTACCGAAATTCTTTGGTATTTTTTCCTTGAATGTAACGCTGACATCATTCGCCTTCTTCTTGACCGCGTCAACTTTTAATCGCTTGCACAAATAGCATTTATCTCTTATTGGTTTTGGCCAATGAATTATTTGGAACCCAATGATTGGATATAACAAATCATTCAACAATTTTAGCCCATTGTATACACGTTCTTCCACGTAAGAAAAATCGATGGAAATTTTTTTGAATGCCCATATAATTATCATGATGGGTAAATACAAAACATATAATATCATATCGACCAAGTAATAAAAGATGCAGTCAAAAAAGTTTTGAAAATATTTAAATCCGCATCCAACGTAAGTGTTTATAAACTCTGCTGCATAAGCAGCCAATGTATTAATACTTGCAAATCCCATATTAAAACTTTTACCAATCGCATCAAATTCCGCATTAATTCCGTTAAATACGTTTTTAAACCCGGCATTAATATTGCGAATGCGTCTTGGGACAGACTCGAAGAAACATACGATTCGTTTGAACGTTTCAATCATGTACTTGATTCCATTGATGATATCTTGAATGAAGCCCATGACCCCTTGTTTATACTAATATAGTTCTATACATTTTTTCAGTGATCACGACTATTGTACTTCATGGGGTTGGCGAGGGACAAGTACCGACATTTCAGCAAATTGATTATTTGCGCGTCTAAATTCTCTATCGCCACCTTCTTCTGTCATAATTTTAGGAATTTTCTTGGAGAATGTATCCGTCCATTCATCCGCCTGTTTAGCTACAGCAGAACTTTTCAATCGTACACATGTAAAACAGTCTTTCCGTACACTTTCGGGAAAATAAATTAAATGAAACCCGAATATAGAATAAAAAAACTGGTCCATGGTTATAATACCATTGCCAATTTGTTCAAAACGCGCTTCCATATTTATACCAAACATGCTTCCAATATATTCAATGGGCTTTAATATAATGACTTTTAATATACTGCCAATGGATTTTAACACATAAAAAAATATGCATTTATAGAAATTTTGAATAAACTTTACAATACATCGTAAGCGAGAAGCCGCATATTCGCCGCCATATGCAAATAATGTCCCAGTTGATTCAATACCTACACTAAATGATTTCCCGATAGCGTCTACTTTTTTTTCAACCCCTAAGAAAATATTGCTAACACCAGAGGTTACATTTCGGGCACGCGTCGGTAATGATTCTAAAAAACATACGATGCGTCTAAAAGTTTCAATGAGCGCGTAAATACCTGCCAATGGTTTACGGAACAGCCTTTCAATACCTCTCACGACTGCATCTGCAATCATCTGCGGGATGCGGGCAATCATTTTGAATAGGTTTGCTATTTTCTTAAAAATAGACATGATGTATTAGTGATTTTTGTATATAACATGTGCATACAAAAATACGGTGTAAATACGAGCGAATGTACAATGTTATTACTAATAGTGTATCATAATTAGTGTATGGTTCATTCGTCAGCAGGCGACTCGGCTACTTCATTCTTTGCGATTTTACCATATTGCTCGAATTTTTCAATGAAACTCTCGGCTTTTGCGAGTAGTGGATCAATCTCTTTCATTGTTTTCAATATGGAATCTTGGATTTTTTGAAATTCCTTGAAGTCACCCTGTAAATTATCGTATAACACCTTTTTTTTCTCGGCTTTAGATGGTGCTGTTGCTTTTTCTGCAGAACTAGCCTGTTCATTCGCAATGTCATTTGCAGTGACACCTTCCTTAATATTTTCGGCATTTTCTTTCACTTTTTCGGTATCTTCATCTTCTTTCATATTTTCGGCACCTTCGCTAATCATTTGTCCAGGGACATAATTTAATATGTAAGTCGCGCATATGGCAACGCCCAATACAATAATCATATTTTTGCTAAAGAATGACACTAAAAAACCAATCATTAACAGTGTAACTATGGAATTAAAGTCTTTCACGTTTCCATACATGACAATTTGCACTAATGCGATCACGCATAGCGCGTACAATACACCGCGATTGTGTAATAATTCCTTTCCGGGAATCGCAGATAATAATTGCTTGCCGAATTTGCTCATATTTATTCTGTTATAATCTATATAACGAAATAAATTCATTCTAAACGGGGCATGTTTTCCCATCTTCATCGGTAGACGAAGTGTCATAGGTAACATGATATGTATGTGGGATTTCGCCGCCATATATTTCGAGAACTTCTTTCACCACTTCTTCACGTTGAATATCTTTATTATCAAATTCAACACTGGTGATACTTGACGATCGTTTGCCCTTAAATTTATCTAAAAAGTCTTCTAGACCATTGGCGCCTTCATGTCTGTCTGGCTGATCTAAATCACCTGTAATTATTAAACGCGTATTTTCGCCCAAACGGGTCAATAACATTTTCATTTGAGATACAGTCGAATTCTGCATTTCGTCTGCGACAATCCAGCAATTTTTGAATGTGCGTCCTCTCATGAATCCCAGTGGCGAAATTTCGATGATTTTGTCTTCGATGAGTGCAGTCACTTCTTTGGGTGTAATAAAAGAATACAAAATGTCATAAATAGGACGAACCCACGGCGCCATTTTTTCTTCCAGTGTTCCGGGCAAATATCCCAAATCTTCGTCGACGGTGACAGAAGGTCGGGTAAAGATTAACTTTTCTACATTGCCCAACAGAAAATTCTTCACGCCGATTTCGGTGGCAAACAGCGTTTTACCTGTTCCTGCTGGCCCGGTTGCTACCACGATTTTCTTTGTACGTTGACTTAATAAATTGTGGTAATCGCGCTGTGCTCCATTCTTGGGTTTTGTAAACTTTTCTTCTAATCTATGTTTTTCGGCACCCGATAAGTGCTGTATACTATCATATAATCGTTTTTGCGAATGTAATGAGGTTTCATTGTCGTCGTCATTTTCATAATTAAAATCGCGCATGAGTTCTTTTTCGTGTTGTTTTCTAGCTTTTCCTCTGCGTTTTTTGGGTTCACCTAGTGGTTGAAACTCATTTGTACTCATCGTTGAATATCTACAATATCCAATGATAATAATATTCCTAAAAAATACGCTCGTCACAATTACACATTTGTAAATAACAGCTTATCTATTGTAGTTCGCACACAAAAAAATCTATGCAAAACGATTCCCAGTATAAATAAAACACCTAAAACCTTCCAGAACGAAATCGCAAATACCGCCGAAATAATGAATGCCGCAATTATCGTCATTATGATATCGACAATTGCTAGATTTGCAAACCGGTATGCATGCACGCCTTCATTTGGCTTACCAAGCATATTTTTATATGGACAGTCGATTCGCGTCATATTTTTACAAGGGCAACCACTGTGTTGCATATTTTTACAAGGGCAATCTTTGCATGGAGGATTTTTACAAGGGCAACTGCTATACATCATTATGTATTATGGTAATATTTTTATTTCCAATTATTCGTATTTTTTAACGTACAATTTTATTCACAATATGCAGTCAAAAACGTACAGTACTATAATAAAAATGCACACTGTAATTCAGTAATATGTTTTTGTAAAGAAGATAAAAATCTACAGAGTATATTATTTAGAAGAAATATGGCCGAACCCATCCAAACGGATGCTATTTTAACCCCTGACGAGAATCGCTTTGTGATGTTTCCCATTCAACACGACGACATTTGGAAAATGTATAAACGCCAGGTGGATTGTTTTTGGCGTGCGGAAGAAGTGGATTTGTCGAAAGACATGAACGACTGGAACAAACTTAATGGTGATGAAAAACAGTTCATAAAAATGGTGTTGGCTTTTTTTGCCGCGTCTGACGGATTGGTTCTGGAAAATTTGGCGGTACGGTTTATGGGTGATGTACAACTATCCGAAGCTCGTGCGTTTTATGGGTTTCAAATCGCGATGGAAAATATCCACTCCGAAATGTACAGTTTGCTCATTGACACATATATTCAGGACGGCGCAGAGAAAAAACGACTGTTTGAAGCCACCCAAAATTATCCATGCATTACCAAAAAGGCGAATTGGGCCAAAAAGTGGTTGGGAGACAATCGAAGCAGTTTTGCATCCCGCCTGGTCGCATTTGCAGCGATTGAAGGTATTTTCTTTTCGGCGTCATTTGCGTCTATATATTGGATAAAAAAGCGAGGTCTTATGCCTGGACTTACGTTGTCGAATGAATTCATTTCGCGTGACGAAGCCCTACATACCGAATTTGCCATTTTATTGTATTCAAAACTACAGAAAAAACTGAATAAAAAACGTATTTATGATATTATTCAAGAAGCGGTTGAAATTGAAAAAGAATTTATTACAGAGGCCATACCGTGCCGTATGATTGGGATGAATTCCAAACTGATGATTCAATACATTGAATTTGTAGCGGACCGATTGGCTTTGCAACTCGGCTATGATAAGATATACAATTCACATAATCCGTTCGATTTTATGGAGTTGATTAGTATGGAATCCAAGGTCAACTTTTTCGAACGAACAAACTCGGAATATGCGCTGGCCAACAAAACAGTCGACACCGATGTATTTGAATTTACTGCGGATTTTTAGACGATAATGAATTGCGCATGTCGGTGTAAAAATTGACATATTATTCATGTGTAATAATATATCAAACAACCATACAACATCAACAAAATATCCGGAGGTATCTACCGATGGCAACGTGTTTGGACCTTAATGCCTGCCAAACCGATAAAATGTACAACGTAATATGTAATTTCTCCATTGGATACAATGAATATGTATGCAATCCCCAAACTACGTGTATGCGAGCAGATGGAAAATATGACTGTTGTGGGAAAAATATAGTGGATTGTGTCATAGATGCGTCGTCATTGCACGTGCCAACCATTCAGCCGACTATATCGAGCAGTGATATACCATGCAATCAACAATGCCAACCAGAATATAGAATAGACAAATGTCATTGGTACGAAAGTAAGCAGATAAATACAAGTTGTAACGATGAAAACGATAATTATTGTTGTTCTCAGCAAAGAGCGGACTGTTGTCGCACAAACATAACCGACGTATACATTGTAATTGGATGTATTACAGGTATAATGATATTATACGCGTTTTACAAGTACGTAATTGCTTATTCTGCCAAAGTTATGCCATCGGCACCGACTACTACACTGCCTCCTGAAAAGTACCAAATTGTGGTACCCATATAATGCAGCCTTATTCGACAAGTTCTTCTTCATTTTTTGATTCGGGTTGAGTCGAAGGAACAACATTATTATACAACGCCAAAGTTCGGGCGCTCGCGTCAGTCGCGTTCACATACTTTGGCATCCAAAAATACGGAACTAACTTACCATGACCGGGGTCGTGCTTCTCGAATATACTACGATACAAGAACTGTTCTGGATTTCCTGGTAATAAATAATCGCGAGTTGTCGTTATCGACGAAAGATCATTTGTACTGGACAATGTTGTTTGAGCATGTTCTTGTATAATGGTATACAATGACCTAGACTGTTGCGATACCCCGTCGCTAAATGCTTCTTTTCTACGCCACAACACACTTGCTGGTAATAGTGGTTTACCATCTAGATTTGTAAATCGTTTGCCATCAAACGCGTCCCGTATTAAATACTTCTCGGGGCGCTTTGCGCCTGTGTGAAATCGCATACCAAATGGAATCGTAAAGTAATATTGTACCCATTCCCTGTCCAAAAACGGTGTTCGTGGTTCCAGACCATGCGACGATATCGATTTGTCGGAGCGGAGTACGTCAAACATGTATATGTCATTAATTAGACGTCTGCATTCTCGGTCAAATTCTAGTGCATCGGGCGCACGTGCCATATACAAATACCCACCAGCCAATTCATCGGAACCGTCTCCGTTAAAGATGACCTTTGCCTGGCTGTTTGCGGCTATATATTTACCAATCAACCAATTACCAATACTTGCACGTACTGAAGTGGTGTCATAGCTTTCAATGTCTATAATCACTTCGGGGATGGCATTTAAGAAATCCGCCTCTGTCACAATAATTTCGGTGTGTTTTGTGCCCAAATAATCGGCTACAATGCGCGCGTACTTCAGGTCTTCGGCATTTTCCAGTCCAATACTATACGTTTCCAGTGTAGGCAGACCATGTTTTTTGTGATATTCGTTCACAAGTGCTGCAACCAAACTACTATCCAGCCCGCCGGATAACAAACATGCGATTGGGCGGTCCGTGGTGCAACAACGTTTATTCACCGCACTCATTAAATATTTTTGAATATTGGTCATGTATGTTTCATACGGTTCTTCGATAGAACACGAAACAAATCCGGGCCGTGTGTATATTTTGTTCAATTTCGATGGTCTCCAAAAAGATGTTCGTTTAAACGGCAATTCATAGTGAGAGTACGTGCCTGGCAAAAATTGTTTGATAACATATTCATGTGTGGTTATCGAGTCAATGTTTTTAAGTTGTTCATCGTTTAATTTGTTAGATATGTCGGATAATTGTTTCAGTTCACTTGCGAAACCAAACACACTACCTTTTTGCAGCTTTGTCGGCGATAATGTGTATATCGGTCGCACTCCATATGGGTCACGGGCAATGTACATAGATGCGGTTCCACCAAAATTACTATTATCCAACAAACAAAATGCAAACTCGCCATCCAACAATTGCAACGTTTGTTCGATACCATACTTTTTGTATAAATGAATAATCACTTCTCAATCTGAGCTGGTTGTGGGCGTTACATCCATCATTTTGTATAGTTCTTTGTAATTATATATTTCGCCATTGCAAATTAACGTAAAATCTTGAATACGAATTGGCTGATTCGATTCACTATTTAGCCCATTTATCGCAAGACGATGAAAGCCAAATGTTGCATTTACAGTAGCTTCTTGGATAACTGAATGTTCAGGTCCGCGATGTTGCCCCTTTAGAAATTGTTTATGAACATATTCTCGGGTGAAAATATTACAATTATTTAGCAACGTAAAAATTCCACACATTTGTCTGATATTATTGTATCATATATATTGTCTTTATGCAGTTTGGTAGTTCAAATAACATAAATATATATTTGTAATGTATACATTCATTACAAATGAACAAAGTTTTTGACATTTTACCCTCATTAACGACCGCCCAAAAAGAAAAAAAAGCCAACGGCGCAAAGGTGATCGACAATTTCACTGTTAAGAAATGTCCGCTGATGGACAACTTCGAAAACATGGACCCCACTACCATGTGGAAGCCATTAATTGGCGCTCCGGTTCAACCTGACGTCAAACATAATAGCGTCAATGCAAAGATTGTTGCCCAAGCAGGTGGCATGGAGTCGATGATAGTGTTATCTGATCATAAGCCAGTCGTCGATTCTTCTAATAATGTCGTGAAGCCCTCACCGAAAAGCAT
>SXGQ01863306.1_pt1 | contig 11115 bp, 12 predicted proteins | sample 3178371 | NCBI WGS metagenome assembly SXGQ01 (sample SAMN11356859, study PRJNA531348) | freshwater metagenome | isolation source: freshwater sample F1-20 | place: China: Fuxian Lake, Yuxi | collected 2017-12-25 | reverse complement strand
TGATGATGGCGACGACGAGCTTCATGGTGGTGTGTTTAGGTTGGGTTAGGCGTTCGGTTGAGCAAGACCACTTATGCATCACCCGTGCCAAGTGCCCAGAAAGGGGGGCAGGTCTTACGATTGATTATTTTTAAGCAAGACTTCCGATACGCCAGCCAGTTTTTCGGCAGATTTCAGGCCAGGTGCGACTTCTATCCCGCTATTCAGGTCAAAAAAGCCTGCTCCGGACTGAGCGGCCGCGGCGATATTATCCGGGCCAAGGCCACCGGCGAGAATCCACAGGCTTTGGGGGTACTTTTGCACGAGTTTCTGGAAGCGGGTCCAGTCCGAGAGCTTGCCGGTACCTCCGAAGGCATCTTTGGCATGCGCATCGTGCACGAAGCCTTCAGCGAGAGGAATGAGGTCGGCGGGCCATTCGGCGCCGTCCGCGAGCTTGGGCGCCAGCCAGAGATGCTTTACGCCGAGCTGGGCGGAGAGGGCCTTGGGGTCGCACTCGTTCTTCGCCGGATCGAAGTGGGCCTGGACGATGGCGAAGCCTTCCGCGATGAGCGCGGCGGCTACAGCGACGGTCGGGTTTACGGTCACGGCGACACGCTTATCCGCCGGGATTTCGCGCAGCAGCGCCGCGCGGGCGTCGGCGGGGACGAACCGAGGTGAGCCGCTCCAGCAGTTGATGCCCAGAAAATCAGCTCCCAAAGCTAGGGCCATGGTGGCGTCGGCGGTGCGGGTGATCCCGCAGACCTTGATGCGCGCCTTGCCAATCATGTGAGGGCTTCAATCACCGCGTTGCGAATGGCGATGGCGGTCGGGGCGGAAGCAGTCCCGGCCAGCGGGATACCAGCTTTGCGCAACGCATCCGCGGTCGTGGCTCCGATGGCCACGGCCTTGGGCTGGCGCGCACCGGCGTCCGGACGCAGCGAAGCGGCCTGGTGTAGGAAGGATTCCACTGCCGAAGGGCTGGCGAAGACGATGATGTCCGCACCGCGCCGGCGGAACTCAGCCGCCTCGGGCGATTCGGCGACGGACTTCTCCTCGGTGGCGTAGACTTTGATGACGTCGACGATCCCCATCGCCCCGTCGGCGAGCAGGCGCGGAAGTTCGGGGGTGTTGAGGTTGCCGGTGACGACGAGGATCTTCTGGTTCTCGACGTCGTATTTATTCATCAGCTCGCGACCGAGCGACAAGGCGTCGTTCTGCGTGGCGGTGAGGTCGCTCTCCAGGTGGTACTGGCGCAGGGCCTTCTCGGTCGCGGGTCCGAGGCACGCGAAGCGCACGCCGCCCACGGAACGGATGTCGGTGAAGCGCTCGAAGAAGCGGTCGAAGAATCCGCGCACGCCGTTGGCGCTGGTGAAGATCACCCAGTCGTATTCGCCCATGGCGTCGAGGACTTCGCTCAGGACGGTGTCATCGGGCTCGAACTTGATCTCGAGCAGCGGCAGCTCGGACACCGCCGCGCCGGCGTCGACGAGGGCGGTCTTCCAGTCGGCGCCACGTCCTTCCGGACGGGTGAGGACGACGAGGCGATCGCGGAGAGGGAGTTTGCTCATGTTCAGCGGGGCAGGATCTGGCGGAGGATGTCGTCGGCCAAGGCGGAGGCCGCGGCAAGGTCGGTGACGGGGAAAGCGAACTCGCGGCGACCGAAGTCGGCGCGGAAAAGGTGCGCACGACCCGCGGCGTGGTGGCAGGCGAAGGCGGTGTGGCAGCCTTCGCCGAGCTTAGCTAGGAACAGGCGCTCGACGGTCACGGAATACGTCGTGAGGGCGCAGCCGGCGGCGACGTACTGCGCGATATCGGCGGAACGGGATTGGAGCGCGACGGCTCCCTGGCCGGCGGCGGGGACCATATCGGTGAGGGCGACGGGCTCGAACGAAAGACCGGGCCACTCCTTGATGCCGAGGCGGTCGAGTCCGGAGGCGGCGAGGTAGGAGGCGTCGGCATCGCCGTTGGCGAGCTTCTTCAGGCGCGTATCGACGTTGCCGCGTAGTTCGGTCCACTGAGCTTGCGGGAAGGCGAGGGCGCCCTGAGTGCGACGGCGCGGGCTACCGGTGGCGATGAGCTTCGGGCTGGCGATCTCACTGCGCCGTACGAGCACGTCGCGCGCGTCCTGGCGCTGCAGGCAGACGGCGATGGCGAGGCCGGCCGGCATTTCGGTCGGAAGGTCTTTCGAACTGTGGATGGCGAGGTCGGCTTCGCCCCGGAGCAAGGCCTGCTCGAGTTCGGCGGTGAAGAGGCCTTTGCCGCCTTGCTTCTCGAGTGACCAGCTCGCCTGGCGGTCGCCGGTCGTGGTCAGGATGCGGATCTCCGTCGGCCGGCCGAGCGCCGCCTGCAGGCGAGCGGCCGCGTCGTGCGTCTGCTGGAGGGCCAGCGGGCTACCGCGGGTGACGATGACGATGGGGCCGGACATGCGAAAGATTAGCTCTGGCGGATGAGCCAGAGTACTCCCCAGGCGGCGGGGATGGCGAGGTTGCCGACGAGGAGGATGGTGGCGGCGACCCTCAGGAGGTCCCAGGGGCGATTCAGCGTGGCTTGGACGGCGATGACCGCGCCGCAGAGCGCGACGGGGATACCCATGCCGACGCCGAGCCAGACCACACGGTCGTAAGGGTCTGCGACGAGGCCGAGGAAAACCTCCGCGCCGCGGTAGGTCAGCAGGGTCGCGGCGTACAGGGCGCCGCCGGAGAGGAGCAAGGAGAACGCCTGGACGACGCCATAGGCGCGGGAGTCGTCTTCGGTGAGTTCGTTCGGCACGCCGTCAGCAAAGACAGCCCCTGCCGGACTTCCAAGTTTCAAGTTTCCCGGAGGCGGAATAATCCGCCCCAGGAATCCGAATCAGTGACCGCCGAGGCCTTCGTGCTCCTTGATGTATTCCTGCTTCAGGCCCAAGGCTTCCGGGGCGTGCAGGACAAGCATCTTCATGCGGACGTCGGCGGGGACCGTCGAAGCCGTGGCCTTCGAGACCACGATCATCAGGATGATTGATAGCGGCACGGCCCAGATGGCGGGCTGTTCGCAGAGGATGCGCATGAGCGGGTTCGCGACCCAGAAGTCCGCCAGCGACTGCACGGCGTAGACATCAGACAGCGTGGTAAGGGTGATCGCGCCGAGGGCCATGAGGCCACCGACGAGCATGCCGGTCGCCGCGCCTTTCATGGTCATGCCACGCCACCAGACGCTCATGAAGAGCAGGGGGAAGTAGCTGGCCGCCGCGATGGCGAAGGCCTGGCCGACGAGGTAGTTGATGTTGAGCTTCTCGACCTGCGTACCGAGGCCGACGGAGACCACACCGATGATGACGGCGGCCCACTTGAACGCCTTGAGGCGCTGTTCGGGGGATGATTCGGGCTTCAGCATGCGGCCGTAGATGTCATGCGCCAGGGCGCTGGACATGGAGACGAGCAGTCCGGAGAAGGTGGACATGAACGCGGCGAAGGCGCCCGCGCATGTGATGCCCGAGAGGACGGAGCCGAGGAGCGGGTAATCGCGGCCGGCGAGCAGGGTGGGCAGCTCGAGCACGACCTTGTCGGTGCCCTTGGAGCCGATCGCGTCATAGAGTTCCGGCATGAGCGACCGACCGATGACGCCGTAGATGGGCGGGAAGACGTAGAAGACCCCGATCAGGATCATCACCCACATCGTGGTACGCTTCGCGGCGACGCCGTCCGGGTTGGTGTAGAAGCGGACGAGGATGTGCGGCAGGCCGGCGGTGCCGCAGACGAGCGCGATGATGAGCGAGTAGGTGTAGAGGAGGGAGTACGGCTTCTTGTTCGCTTCGAGCGCGGCCTTCTCTTCGGGGGTCTTGGCGGCCTTGATCGCGTTGTCGACGGCCTTGGTGGTCAGGCTGCCGAACGGCGCGATCCACTGTTCGTCCTTCGGCGCCTTGGCCGTGAGGGCCTTGCGCTCGATGCCCGCAGGGGCGGCGGCGACGGTTTCCTGGGCGGTCTTATTGGCTTCGAGGTGCTGCTGGTAATGGCCGACGACGGAGGCCAGCACGAAGATTGGGATAGTGATGGCGAAGACCTTGAGCCAATACTGGAAGGCCTGGACGAGCGTGATGCCCTTCATGCCGCCGAGCGACACGTTGAGGGTGATGACCGCGCCGACGACGATGACGCCGACGGAATAGTGCAGTCCCGGGAAGATGTAGGCGAGCGTGGTGCCGGCGCCTTTCATCTGGGGCATGGTGTAGAAGAAGCCGATGAACAGGACGAAGCAGACGGCGATCTTGCGGAACAACGGCGAGTCATAGCGGCCTTCGGCGAAGTCCGGGATGGTGTAGGCGCCGAAGCGACGCAGCGGACCGGCGATGAAGAGCAGGAGGAAGAGGTAGCCGCACGCGTAACAGACGGGATACCAGAGCGCGTCGTAGCCGTTGAGCATCACCATGCCCGCGACGCCCATGAAGGACGCGGCGGAGAGGTACTCGCCCGAGATGGCGGAGGCGTTCCAACCGACGGAGACCGAGCGGCCCGCGACGAAGAAGTCGCCGGCGCTCTTGGATTTTCCGGCGGTCCAGAAGCCCATGCCGACGGTGATGACGACGGTGACGAGGGAGCAGATGGCGATCCAGGGATCGATGCCGGCGGCGGCGAGGAGGGCGTTCATGTTACTTGTTCAGGCCGTCCAAGGCGGCTTTGGCTTCGGCGTCCTCGAGCGCGATGGAGCGCTTGATGAAGACATAGGAGATGATCCACACGAAGGGGAAGAAGAGCACGCCGAGGATCAACCACGTGAGCGTGAAGCCGAACACGCGCTGGGCCATGAACTCCGGCTGTAAGTAGTTCAGCAAGGGCAGGGCGACGAGCGCGACGACGAAGCACAGCGCGCAGGCGATGGAGAGCTTGAGCTGGTCGCGCATGAGGCGCGCCAGGAACGCATCCGAATGGATGGAATCAGGGGTGGAGGGGGACTCACGCATGGGGGGTGGCAGTAGTCCGTGCAATTATCCGCGGACTGCAAACCCGATGATTTCCCCTTGCCGTTTCTTCTTGCAACTATATTGCAATAAGGTGTCCCCGCCGATGAGCCCCTTCCACGCCGCCTTTCTCCTCGCCGCCGCCGCGCTCACCGTCTCCGCGCAAGAGCCTGCCCCGCACAAGCTCAAGCCTGTCGTGATCAAGGGCTCGGCTATCGGCGGCGAAATCACCGCGGTCACGCCTTCCCTGCGACTCAGCGGCGCCGGGCTGGAGGCCCTTTCGGCAACCACTCTTGGCGATGTGCTCGCCGACATCCCCGGCGTGGCCTCGAGTTACTTCGGTCCTAACTCGGGCCGCCCAGTGATCCGCGGTCTCGAAGGCGATCGCCAGAAGATCGCCCAGAACGGTACGAGCAGCCTCGATGCTTCGAGCGCCAGTCCCGATCACGCGGTGAGCGTCGATCCGCTGACGATCCGCGAGGTGCAGGTGCTTCGCGGCCCGGCGGCCTTGCTCTATAGCTCGAGCATCCTCGGGGGCGTGGTGAACGTGATCGATAACCGCATCCCGGTCGAACGACTGCCCCGTGCGTTCACGCTCTTTGGTCGCGCGGGTTCGGCCGACGGGCTCCGTTCGCTCTCGGCCCTGGCCGAAGGCAGCGCAGGCGACTTCGCCTTCCATCTCGACGGCTTCACGAAGTCGACGACTGACCTCTCCACGCCTATCGGCCGCATCGCCGATACGGCCAGCGACAGCCAGGGCGCTGGCTTCGGCGTCTCGCGCGTCGGCCCGTCTGGTTATGTCGGGCTTTCCTATTCCGGACTGGACTCGACCTATGGCGTCACCGAGCCGGGCATCGAGATCGGCCTGCGTCAACGCCGCTGGGACCTGGCGGGCTCAGTCAACGCGCCGGCCGCGGCGTTGAAGTCCGTCAGCTACAAGCTCGGCGTCTCCGACTACGAACACTCCGAGTTCGATGGCGGCGTCGCGGGCAGCACTTTCACCAATCAGGGCTGGGATACACGCGTCGACTTCGAACTGACGAAGATCGGCGCCCTTGAAGGCGTCGTGGGCGTGCAGTCCGGCCGTTTCGATTTCGCGGTGACCGGTGACGAAGCCTTCCTGCCGAACACGCGCAACGCCAACGACGCGCTCTTCGGCTCCTTCGTCCAGTCGCTCACGACTGACTCCCGTCTCCGTTACGGCTTCCGCGTCGAGTCCGCCAAGGTGTCTGCCGACGCGTGGACGCACGAAGGCCTCGTAAGCAATCCCGCCGCCGCTTCCGCTTCGTTCACGCCGGCGAGCCTGGCGCTGGCTTGGGTCAAGGACCTGAACGCCCAGTGGTCGACCACGCTCAGCCTGACCCGCACCGAACGCGCCCCTAACTTCCAGGAGCTCTACGCCGATGGCCCGCACATGGGCACCGACGCCTATGAGGTCGGCGATCGCACACTGGGCAAGGAGAAGGGCGTCGGACTCGAGCTCGAACTCGCCAAGACGCGCGGCACGATCTCGGGTAGCTTCTCGGTCTACTATAATCGTTTCAGTTCCTTCATCGCCCAGCAGGCGAACGGCTTCGGGCCTGATCTGACCGGGCGAGCCACACCGGGCCCCGACTATTCCTCCGGCGTCGACCAGCTCGCACGCTATGACTTCGTCTCCGTACCAGCGGACTTCTATGGCGCTGAAGCGAAGGTGAACTTCCAGCTGCAGGACGAGGCGACCACGAAGTGCGGCCTCGAGTTCTTCGGCGACTCCGTGCGCGCCTCGAACCGCGATACCTCCGAAGCGCTCCCGCGCATCTCGCCCGGCCGCGTCGGCGCGGCCTTGTACGGTTTGCAGTCGGGCTGGTCTTGGCGCCTCGACGTCACGTATCACCTCGCGCAGGACCGCTTCGCGACGGATGAGACCCCGACGGCAGGTTACACGATGGTCGGCGCCAGTTTCGGCCGCGACTTCCAGGTCGCCGGCGCCGCCGCCCGCTTCACGCTCCGCCTCACGAACCTCTTCGATGTCGAAGCCCGTAACGCCTCCTCCTTCATCAAGGATGCCTTGCCGTTACCGGGTCGCGGACTAGAAGCAGGTCTGAAGCTGAGCTTCTGACCTTTTGGCCGCCGCCCTCTCCATCGCCTCGCAAGACCGCCTCTATGCCTGGGCCGCCGCCCTCGGCGCGGCGACGATTTTGGTCTGCGTGCTGGGCGCACTGGACGGCCCGGTGCGTCTGCCCGCCGAACACGATCATGACCACGGGGCCGGGGCACCGGTCCAGTATTTCACCCCGCCGGCCAAGCCCGCAAGCCCCTTGCCGGTAATCGCCGAAGCATCGCCGCAGGTTCCGACGGCCTCACCGGAAATCGTCGCCGCCGTCGCACCAATAGCTACCGTGCCGGTGACCGCCATGCCTGCCTTGGTCCCGGTCTCCAACCTGCGTCCCATCGCCTCCGTTGTGCTTTCCCGTCCCGTGGTCTCCGCGGCTCCGTCCGCCGAACGTTTCGTACCTGACATGCCCGGGGATTTCCCGGATCCGCCTTATCCTCGTTGGGCCCGTCAGCAGGGCGTCCAAGGTCGTCTGCTCGTCCTCGTCGACGTCGCCGCCTCTGGCGCGCCCTCGTCCGTCGCGGTCCGCGAATCCAGCGGTCATCCGTCGCTCGACCAGCATGCCATCGACTGGCTGCGTCATCAGTGGACGTGGGCGCCCGGAGTCCCCCGCCGATTCCTGGTCCCCCTCATTTTCGAACTCCAATAACACCCTCCATGTCCCTCCCCCTCGCCAACACTGCGGTCGACCTCTTCCTGCAAGGTGGACCGATCATGTATCCGCTGCTCATCGCTGCCTTGATCGCCATCGCGGTCGTAGGTGAGCGCCTCGTGTGGTGGTTCCGCACCTCGGGTCGCCGCGATGCCGCCGCCGTCGCCGCCGCCCTCAAGGCCGCCGAAGCGGGCGACTGGACCGCCGCCGAGCAGGCCGTCGCGAAGTCCGAAGATCCCGTCGCCCGCGTGCTCCGTGCCGGGCTTGCCCACCGCGCGGGCTCGTTCGAGGGCGCCGTCCAGGTGGCGTCCGCCGCCGAGCTTCGCGAAGCGGCCCGTTTCATCACCGTGCTCGACACGCTCGTGACGCTGGCCCCGCTGCTCGGCCTGCTGGGGACGGTCACTGGTATCATGGGTTCGTTCACTTCGATCGGCTCGGATGAGCTCGCCGTCACGAAGGTCACCGGCGGCATCGGCGAGGCGCTCATCGCGACCGCCGCGGGCCTCGGCATCGCCATCGTGACGCTCGTCCCGCTGAACCTGCTCTCTAGTCGCCTGAGCGGCCTGCAGGCCGATCTTGAGGCCGCCGCGACGACCCTGCAGGTCGCCATCCAGAAGGGGAGGGCCTCGTGAAGATACCGTCCCCGTTGCCGCACCGGCGCCCCCGGCTGGAGATCATCCCGCTGATCGACATCATGTTCTTCTTGCTGGCGGCGTTCATGCTCGTGAGCGTGACGCTCCATAAGAATCACTGCATGCCGGTGAATCTCGAAGGAGCCGCCACCGGTCATTCCGAGCTCAAGACTGATGCGGTCACGATCTCGGTCGACCGCGCCGGGCAGGTGTTCGTCGACCGGCAGGCCGCCACCTTGCCTGACCTCCGCCAGACGTTGCTCACCCGCGTCAAGGCCAACGCCGGAGTGGCGGTCTACATCGCCGGCGACGCCGACACCCCGCACGGCCGCATGATTGATGTCCTCGATTTCGTCCGCAGTGCCGGCGTCCAGAAAGTCGCCTTCACCGTCAAGTCCTCCGCCCGATGAGTTTCCGTTGGCCGCTCGTCCTCGCCGCTCTCTGCGTGGCGCTCTCGGTCTTCTGCGCTTCGCAGTGGGTCCGCGAATCCGAGCTTAGGGCCGAGCTCCGGTCCGCCCGCGTGGCCGAACGGGAACTGCGCGAGCAATCCGCCGAAGCCCGTCGCCTCGGCGAGACCTATGCCGCCGAGATCCGTCGGCTCGACGGGCGGGTCGGCGAGCTGAAGCGTGCCGAGGAAGCCGTGCGCAAGGAGTTGACCACCTCCGCCGCCGCGTTGATCACGGCCCGGCAGGCCGTCGCTGAACTCGCGCCGCTCCGCGCCGCTGTCGCGAACCAGAACGAATCGATCCGCCGTCAGAACGCCGTGGTCACGCAGCAGAACGACGCCATCCGCACCCAGAACGAGAGCCTACGTAAACTCGTCGAGGAACGTGACACGGTCGTGCGCCTCCTCAATGAACGCACCGAGCTGTTGAACAAGCTCGGGGCCGTCCCGGAAGGAAAATAAGTTGAGGGCGGCAGGGCCGCCGACTATCCATGTGCCATGCGCGCCCACCTCTGGCTCTCCGGTCTCCTTGCTTCCGTCGTCTCGTTGGTAGCCGCCGACAAGCCCAACGTGCTCTTCCTCCTGTCGGATGACCATAGCTACCCGTATCTGAGTTGTTACGGCGACGCCAACGTCCGCACGCCGGCCCTCGACAAGCTGGCCGGCGAAGGGATCAAGTTCCGGCGCTTCTTCACGTCGGCCCCGCAGTGCGTGCCGTCCCGTGCGGCTTACCTGAGCGGTCGTTCTCCGGTGGCCGCCCGCATCACGCGCTTCTCTTCGCCGCTGCCCCGCGACGTGGTCACGTTCCCGGAAGTCCTCAAGAAGGAGGCCGGTTATTACGTCGGCGTGGTCGGCCGTTCCTATCACCTCGACGGTTCGATGGGGAAGGGTGACGACGGGCTGGGTAAGTTCCTCTTCGACGGCGGCTACAAGACCTTCGCGGACCGCTTCGACGTCGTGCAGGGCGGCTCTGATGCGCAGGCCGTCGAGCAGGCCGCGGCTTTCCTCGAGGGTCGTCCGAAGGACAAGCCTTTCTGCCTCTGGGTGAACTTCAGCGACCCGCACCATCCGTGGTCGGCTCCGTCCAGCTATCGTCCCGATCCCGCGTCGCTCAAGCTGCCGGCACATGTGCCCGACCTGCCGGGCGTGCGCGAGCAGTATGCCGATTATTGCGCCGAGGTGAACCGCGTCGACGAGACCGCCGGCAAGGTCCTTGCGCTGCTTGATCGTCTCGGCTTGGCGAAGGACACCCTCGTCGTCTTCGCCGGCGACAACGGCCAGGCGCTGCCGCGCGGCAAGGGCTCGCTCTATGATCCGGGCTGCAACGTCCCCTTCGTCGTGCGCTGGCCCGGCGTGGTGGCTCCCGGCGGTGATTCTTCGGCCCTGCTCAGCGGCGAGGACCTCGGTCCGACCGTGCTGGCCGCCGCCGGCCTCAAGCCCGCCGCCGGCATGACCGGCGTGAGCTTCCTCCCGCTGCTGAAGGGTGAGGCGGCCAAGACCCGCGATCATGTCTTCATGGAACGCGGCCCGCATGGTAGCGCCCCGGTGCAGGTCGGGATGAGCAACAGCGGCTATGACCTGTCCCGTTCGGTCCGTAACGAGCGCTACAAGGCCATCTATAACTGCACGCCGTGGCTGCCTTACGGTCCGGTGGACAGCGCCGGCGGTTCGGCCTGGCAGTCGATGGTGGCGCAGCACGCCGAGGGCAAGATGGCGGCCGGACTGACCGCGACGTATTTCACCACGCCGCGTCCGGTGTATGAATTCTACGACCTGGAGAAGGATCCGGCCGAGCTGAACAATCTCAGCGGCAAGCCGGAGGTCGCCGAGGCCGAGCGCACGCTCCGCCTGGAGATGGCGAAGAAGATGATCGCCGACTTCGACTACCTGCCGCTGCCCGCGATCCCTGGCAGCCAGCCGGCGAAGAAAGGGAAGGGCAAGGCGAAGGCCGATGCCGCCGCCGATCGTGCCCCGCTGTTCCAGAAGCTGGATGTGGATCGTGACGGCAAACTAAGCCGCGCGGAGTTCGCGGTCGGCCGTTCCGCCGCCGATGCCGCCGAATGGTTCGCCCGCCGCGACGCCGATGGCGACGGCTTCATCAGCCGCGCTGAGTTCCTGCCGGGCAGCCCGCTCGGCAAGGCGCCGGCCGCGAAGTAAGCGGGCACGAAAAAGGGCCGACTTGCGTCGGCCCTTCTGTTTTCCGGTTTCCCGGCGACCCTTACTTGGTCGTGTACTCGGCCTGAGCGCCGCGGATGTTGCGCTTCTGGACCCAGGGCATGAGGGAGCGGAGACGCTGGCCGGTCTTTTCGATCGGGTGGTTCTCGCCCTTCTTGAGGAGCTTGTTGTAGTTCTTGAGGCCGCCCTTGTATTCCTTGACCC
>SXGQ01725675.1_pt1 | contig 11115 bp, 6 predicted proteins | sample 3178371 | NCBI WGS metagenome assembly SXGQ01 (sample SAMN11356859, study PRJNA531348) | freshwater metagenome | isolation source: freshwater sample F1-20 | place: China: Fuxian Lake, Yuxi | collected 2017-12-25 | reverse complement strand
AGCCACCGTGCCTCGGCCCACACCACACAAGGACCATCCATTGATCTCCTTGTCGGTCGTCAGCTTCTTGCCGCCGTGCCGCACCGAGACGTAGCGCATCGAACCAGAACTATCGTCGTCATTGCTGCCACCATAGCGGTGCAAGTAATCGACCTGACCGCTAACAGCATTGGTCACCGCGAGGTCGGGCAGTCCCTCATAGATGTCGTACGACACGTTGTTGGTGGTCCAACCAGGGTTGTTCAACCGGGCATTGCCGAAGAGGACGATGCCACCCCACAAACCACGCGTCGGGAAAGGCAGATCACCGGAATCGCTCACATCGTCGGCCACCGCCGTGAAGATGATGGGCCGATTCGGCGTGCCGTTGGCGTTGAGTTTGCCACCGGAGCAAACAAACAAGCAGCCGAAGTCATTCGCCGCACTGGTCGAGGTTCCCGTGCCGGAGGCTCCCTTAACCACCGTGCCCGCCTCGATGTTCAAGACGGCGTTGCTCATCACGTACGTGAAGCCCGTCAAAATGTACGTGTTCGTCGCCACCCAGTTATGGGTGCCGTACAAGTAACCTGCAGCCACGTTAATCACGTTGCCTGCCGTGTTGCCGATGGTGATACGAACCGTGACCACTGCGGACTCCAGGGCTCCGTCGGTCACCTTGAAAGTGAACGTGTCATTCCCCTGCGCATTGAGCTTCGGAGTGTAGGTCAGGCTGGGGATAGTACCGGAGAGCACACCAAGGGTCGGTTGTGAGATCACCGTGTAGGTGATGGCGTCCCCGTCTGCATCGACGGCCTGCAAGTTGATGACAGTGGCAGTGCTCTCGCGCACCGACACATCCTGACTCGAGGCGACGGGAGCGTCGGCGACTGGGGCTACGGTCACTGCAACCGTCGCGAGCTCAGAATCAAAGGAACCGTCATTGACCTTGAAGGTGAATGAATCAGAGCCGTTGGCGTTGGCGCGGGGGGTATACACCAAATTGGGGGCCGTGCCGCTGAGCGATCCTAAAGCAGGCGCCGTGACAATGGTGTAAGTCAGCGCATCCGACTGGGGATCATTACCCACGAGTGTCACCGCAACGGCGGTATCTTCGGATGTAGAAATAGTCTGAGATTTGGCAACCGGAGCCAGATCCAAGAGCGAAGGCCCGACCGGCTTGATGCTGGTGGCCTTGAAGAAGCCAGCGGCGTCCATGGCCGTCCAGTCTTGGGCCCAATTCTCGGAGCCGAAGGCGCCGGTGTAATTGACCGTCGTCAGACCCGGGGTGTCCGTCTGCGGCACGCCATATGCGGGACTACCGGCTCGCAGCGTCGGATCCAACTGTCCGTCGGGCTTGCGGCTGATGCCCCCCAGCAACGGATTAACCACTTGGTTGCTGTTGGTCGGCGCGTACTCCTTGCCGTAGTCTTCGTTGGATCCGCTCTTGAATCCCCAGAACACGTTGTTCTTCACGTCCGGAGTCGACACCCCGTCGTCGTCGATCCGCACCCGGACTCCACCGAACTCGGTGATCACCGAGTTGTACCAACGCGCCTTGTTCTCCTGACGGAACCGCAATGCATCGTTGCCGCTCGAGTTGGTGCCCGCTCCGATCATCGTCGCGTTGCGCACCAGATAATTGGCCAAGGGCAATGCTCCCGGAACACGCACGTCCGGCGACTGAGGCTGGCCGTTTTGCTCCGAACCACTGTCCTTAGCTCCTGGCTCCTGGATTCCGAACCAGAATTGGTTCAGACCGTTGTAGCCCTGATCGGTGTCGAACCCGTCGTCGTCGCAGAAGGCGGCCACCAAGTGCTTGGTGTTCACCGAACCACCGAAGAACTCGAACCCGTCGTCAGCGATGCAGTAGGCTTCCAAATAGTCAGCCAGCGTGCCTCGGCCCACGCCGCACAACGACCAACCGTTGATCTCCTTGTCGGTCGTCAACTTCTTGCCGCCGTGGCGCACCGAGACATATCGGAAAATACCTGAACTGTCGTCGTCATTGGTCCCGCCAAAGCGGTGCAAATAATCGATCTGGCCGGTCAACGCGTTCGTGACCGCCAAGTCAGGCAAACCTTCGTAAATGTCGTAGGAGACATTGTTGGTCGTCCATCCCGAGTTGTTCAACCGGGCGTTGCCGAAGAGGACGATGCCACCCCAAAGACCGCGCGTCGGGAAGGGCAGGTCGCCCGCGTCGCTCACATCGTCGTTCTCGGCAGTGAAGATGATGGGGTTGTTCGGCGTGCCGTTGGCGTTGACTTTGCCGCCGCGGCAAACAAAGAGGCAGCCGAAGTCGTTGGCAGCACTGGTGGAAGAGCCGCTTCCCGAAACACCCTTAATGACCGTGCCCGGCTCGATGTTCAGAACCGCATTGCTCATGACGTAGGTGAAACCCGTCAGGATGTAGACATTGGTCGCAGACCAATTGTAGGTGCCGTACAAGTGCGGGGTGCTGACGTAAAACACGTTGTCGCGCGCCGGGAAGAAACCGTCGGCGCTGAGCCCCGTCCAGCCGTGAGCCCAGTTGTCATCCACATCAAAGGCGCCCTTGTAGTCGGCGGCGCTCCAGAAGCCGTCGGTCGGCGTGCTCATAGCGCCTTCAAACACCGGGCTACCCGGGGTCGGCCTCGGATCCAGCTTACCGTCGGCCGCACGGCTGATCGAACGAAGCTTCGGATCGGCCACCGGGTTGCTCTCGGCCGGCACGTACTCCTTGCCGTAGTCTTCGTTGGATCCGCTCTTGAATCCCCAGAACAGGTTGTTCTTCACGTCCGGAGTCGAAACACCGTCGTCGTCGATCCGCACCCGGACTCCACCGAAATCGGTGATCACTGAGTTGTACCAACGCGCCTTGTTTTCCTGACGGAACCGCAACGCATCGTTGCCTGTCGTAGTTGTGCCAGCGCCGATCATCGTCGCATTGCGGATCGTGTAGTTCGACAGCGGCAACGCTCCGGCCACCCGCACGTCCGGAGACTGCGGCTGCCCGTTTTGTTCCGAGCCACTGTCCTTGGCGGTCGGCTCTTGGATCCCGAACCAGAACTGGTTCTGGCCATTGTAGCCCATGTCGGTGTCAAACCCGTCGTCGTCGCAGAAAGCGGCCACCAAGTGCTTGGTGTTCACCGAACCACCGAAGAACTCGAACCCGTCGTCGGCAATGCAGTAGGCTTCCAGATAGTCCGCCACCGTGCCTCGGCCTACGCCGCACAACGACCAACCGTTGATCTCCTTGTCGGTCGTCAGCTTCTTGCCGCCGTGCCGCACCGAGACGTAGCGCATCGAACCAGAATTATCGTCGTCATTGCTGCCACCATAGCGGTGCAAGTAGTCGATCTGGCCGCTCACAGCGTTGGTCACCGCGAGGTCGGGCAGTCCTTCATAGATGTCGTACGACACGTTGTTGGTGGTCCAACCAGGGTTGTTCAACCGGGCGTTACCAAAGAGAACAATGCCACCCCACAAACCACGCGTCGGGAAAGGCAGATCACCGGAATCGCTCACATCGTCGGCCACCGCCGTAAAGATGATGGGCCGATTCGGCGTGCCGTTGGCGTTGAGCTTGCCACCGGAGCAAACAAACAAGCAGCCGAAGTCATTCGCCGCACTGGTCGAGGTTCCCGTCCCGGAGGCTCCCTTGACCACCGTGCCCGCCTCGATGTTCAAGACGGCGTTGCTCATCACGTACGTGAAGCCCGTCAAAATGTACGTGTTCGTCGCCACCCAGTTGTGGCTGCCGTACAGGTAACCTGTGATGCGGTTGGTTTCGCCTCGGACCTGAGTGCCGATCAGCGCGGAAGTAAGGGTGATCCAAAGGATCAGCCATGCTGGGATTCGACGAGTTTTCATAATTTATAACCTGCCGCGCTCGGTTGTAACCAAAACCGGTTCTGAGCACTTCAAGTCCCACCATTTTCCGGAGCTCATGTGACAACTGCATGACGCTTGGATGTTTTTCCCGTAAAGACGACCAACGTCCTGTTCTCTTTACTGCCAACTTCCCATTCTTATAGACGTGACCACCGAGAAAGCTCTTCCGTCACACCCTCCACCGATGGCATCGAACAGGATTCACAACGGAAAATTTCAGGTGACGACCCGTTTCCAGCTTGGACTTGGCAGGCGGGACCTTTAGCAAGATCACAGACATGCCTTCGTCCCATCGAAGCCGCCCGACCTCATGAAGTACAACGCCATCTGGATTTCGGACCTTCACCTCGGGAGCAAGCATAGCCAGGCGGATCTTTTACTGTCGTTCCTGCACAACCACGAATGCCGCCACCTGTATCTGGTGGGTGACATCATCGATGGCTGGGAGCTCCGACGGCGATGGCTTTGGAGCAGCGATGCCAATACGGTCATCCAGAAAATCCTGCGGATGAACCGCAAACAGACCCAAGTCACCTATGTTTTCGGGAACCATGATGAATTCATGGAGCAATTTCTGGGTTTAAACTTGGGTGGAGTGCGCCTGGTGGAACGGGCCATTCACGAAGGTTTGGACGGGCGTCGTTATCTCGTGCTTCACGGCCACCAACTCGATGGATTAGTCCTCTTTAACCGACTGCTCGAGCGCGTGGGAGCCCGTCTTTACGACTGGATTCTCGAATTTAACCTGCACTTCAACCGACTCCGACGTCGGATGGGATTCGGATATTGGTCGGTGGCCGCTTACTTGAAATTCCAAGCCAAGGGCGCCGTCCGCTACGTCACACAGTATGAAGAGGCCATGGTACGATTAGCGCGTCAGGCGGGTGTCGAGGGCGTCATTTGCGGCCACATCCACCGAGCTGAAATCCGGACGGTCCAGGGCTTCGAATACCTCAACTGCGGCGACTGGGTGGAGAGTTGCACCGCTCTGGCCGAAGATTTCGAAGGCAACATCCATTTACTGAGGCTCGACGACTCAAAAAACATCCCCCTGAACAACCCTACGGTGGGCGGTGACTCCACCGCTGACCGGACACGGATGCGGAGGTCCGAACTCTCAGCCCGCCGACCAACCCCCATAGACCCGGTACAAGAGACCGGCTCACTCTCGGAGGATTTGCCCCTGTTCCGGAGCACTGAACCTGGTACTCGTGAACGGAGAACCCAGGCCGCGGAACTGCAAAGCCTTCGACGCCAGACCTGATTCGAACACGAGTGCTTGGGAGTCAGGCCAGGCGGCGCATTGCCGGAATCCATGATCCAGGAAGGCTGAGCGCCCCCGGGGATTAATGTAGACCACATGGACCGGGCTACGGGTCGCATGGTCTGCGAGGCGTTGAACCACGCGCTCCAAAGTCAAACCCACGAAAGGGTTGTACAGAAACACCACCAACGGACCTTCTGGAGGCTGAAAGCGGACGGCATCCATGGTGTGAAGCTCGATGCGAACCCCCGGATGCCTCATTCGAAGTGTTTGAAGGTTTCGTTCGGCCAGAGTCGCCAGATCGCGGGAAACTTCGACCCCGATGAGTTGGCGAAATCCGGCAAGAATACCCACGGCCAGTCCCCTGCCTTTCCCACAACCGTAGTCCACAAACGTCGCGCTTGAACGTAATTCCATCGGCAGCCCGTTCAAGGTCTCCAGCGCCAGTCGCGGATCGACCCCCTGATACTGCATGGCATCGGATATCCGAAACTCAGGCTCGCTGGATTCATAGCGGACTTCCCGAGGAAGGAATGCCGACAGGCCGTGTCGACGATCAAAAGACCATTGGACGACTAATTGACTCAAGCCATGGCACATCCCCTCTCGCCGCAGAGCAGCAAGGGCGAACGCAGCGTATTTTCTGATCACCCAGAGAGAAATTCTGGAGGAAACAATCCCCATAAACCCAAGACTGTTCTCCCTATGCGTCCAAAAGGCTTCATTGGCGTGACATTTCCGAGTCATTGAATCGAAGGCGTTGCCGGGCCGTTGACCGATCCGATAGACTTTAAGCTGAGCAATCGCATGAGAACCCTGGCCAATTGGACAACAGAAACCCTCTTCAACTATGTCCACGGGAACTATCTGGTCTACAACACCTGTTGGGAGGATCCTCGGCTCGATCGAGAAGTCCTAAGTCTGGGTGCCGAAGATGAGTTGGTTCTAATCACTTCGGCGGGCTGCAATGCTTTGGACTACGCGCTCGACGGACCTCGGCGGATCCATGCCGTAGACATGAACTTCCGCCAGAATGCCTTGCTGGAGCTCAAGTTGGCCGGCATCCGAAATCTCGAACACGACGAGTTTTTTGCGATCTTCGGTGACGGCGGAACCCCCGCATTTCGGGCCTGGTACCAACAACGATTACGGCGGGACCTTCCTTTGTCCGCCCGCGAGTACTGGGATGATCGAACCCATTTTTTTGCGCGACGCAAACCTTCGGACTCATTCTATCACCGAGGCACCACCGGGGTTTTTGCCAAGTCCATGATGCGCTACTTCCGGATGGCCGGAGTCTTGGATGACTTGCGAAGCCTATTTTCGGCCGGATCTCTGGAGGAACAACGCGCCATTTATTTCGGGCGGGTCCGTGAGAAGTTCTGGCGGCCGTCCATACGCCGCGCCCTGCGCTCCGATTTCGCATTGAGCCTCTTGGGAGTTCCTGCGGCTCAGAGGGATCACTTGGAGCGGACCTGCGGGCAAGACATCGCGGCCTTCATGGAGGACTGTGTGGAGACGGTTTGCACACGACTACCAGTGGCCGACAACTACTTCTGGCGCCTCTACCTTTTTGGACGCTACACCCGGGACTGCTGCCCGGAGTACTTGCGCGAACCGAACTTCCAACGACTGAAGGACGGTTTGGCCGACCGGATCGAGACCCACACCAACAGCCTCACCGGCTTTTTGCGCCAACATACCCGCCCCCTGTCTCGATTCGTGCTCCTCGATCACATGGACTGGTTGAGCCACCGGCATCCCGAGGCATTGGCCGACGAGTGGCAGGCTATTGTGGATCGGGCCAGTGCAGGTGCTCAGATTTTGTGGCGATCCGGGGGTGTCTCCGTTGATTTCGTGGATCCGGTGCGTGTGAGCTACCAAGGAAGCCCGACCCGCGTGGGTGAATTGATTAGGTACGATCGGGCTCTGGCCGCCGATTGCCACCGCCGGGATCGCGTCCACACCTATGGCAGCTTTCACATTGCACACCTTACCGCCTGAGCCCTCGGCGCAGGTTCTCTGGTCCACCAAAGCCGTCCGAGCCATCGGAGGCGGTGACTTCGGGGCACCCGCCTACTGGCGGCGAGTTGTGGGTGAAACATTCCGCCCGGCGATGAACCTAAATGGTCGCGCGGGTTGGGTGTCCCATGGCGCATTCGGTTGCCCCATCACGGTGCACGATCGCCGACGCACCGACTCTTATCCGGTGTCGCTGATGACCCAATATCTCGACTATCCGCGGGCCGAATTAAACCACTTTTCCAGCGGTCCCCTGCGACTGGCTGCACGACTCGGTCTGGTGGCCTTTGAGGCAATCCTGCGCGGTGCCATGGCCGATCGTACCGTTCAATGGAACAGTTGGATGTTCTCGACCAACCCTGTGCCTGAGGGGCTTTTAGGATCGGTAGGGGCCATCACCCGCTCGTTGGTGCGGGAGTTCCCTGAGCATGCGGTGGTGCTGAGGAATGTCGACGAGGTCGGCGCCCCGGGACTGGCCGATCAGCTCGTCCAACAGGGTTACCGCCTGCTGACCAGTCGGATCGTCTATTGTTTTGACGCCCGTCAAAGGCCCTTGAGAGGCACATCGACGCTGCGCCGAGACGGCAAGGAGTTCGCCGGTGACACCCGCTACCGATGGGTCCATCCCTCGGAGATCTTAGACTCCGATGCAGCCCGTATTGCTGAGCTCTACCGAATGCTCTACCTGGACAAGCATTCCCGACTGAATCCGCACTATGACGAGGCCTTTGTCCGGGCAGCGATCCGCGACCGCTGGCTGGAGTTTCACGGCCTTCGTGATCGCTTGGGCCGATTGGTCGGTATTTGGGGATACTTCACCATCGACCACACCATCACGACGGTTCCTTTCATCGGCTACGACACCGCATTGCCAGCGGAATCGGGCCTCTATCGACAGCTCTTTCTCGGCCTCCACCGCGAGGTGAATGATCGGAAGCAACTGCTCAACTACAGCTCCGGGGCGGGCGAATTTAAACGCCGCCGAGGTGCTGTGCCCGCAGTCGAATACAACGCCGTCTTCGATCGCCATCTGCCCGAACGGCGGCGCATGGGCTTCCGCATCGCCGGCCTGCTCTTGAATCGTTTGGCCCGGCCTTGGCTTGAGGCCAGCGGCCTGTAGGCACAGGGCAAGCCCTCTTAAATGGCATTCGGGAAACACCGCCACCCGACGGGCACTGAAAGGTCACCCACCGTTGTCCGAACGGACACTTCTCGGTAACAGGTTCACTGCACGGTGAATCTATGGATTACCCCGGCTCGCTTTTTGGGCGGCAAGCTGCCGTTTGCACCCTTCTGGCCCTTTTAATGGGTTTCGGCGAAGGCGTCGTAGCGGAGTCTGCTACCCCCATCCGACGTCCGCGAGGCAGCAACGCCACCAACGGCCCGGTTTCCGCCAAGGTGCTTGCCCGCAGCCATCCCACCGAGGCTCTAAAATCGTGGATAGATCAGCTACCAAAGGCCCCGGCCGGTGTTTCCGACCTGCGTTTTGACGAGCTTTTCCGAAACCCGATCGGGCCTAAGGGCTTGGAGTTCTCACCGCGCCTGCTGGAGCTTGCCGGCCAACGGGTCCGAATTCTCGGATACCAAGTCAAACAAAGCCGTCCCACTCCCTGGACCTTAATGCTGGCCCCGATGCCTCTGGTTAGCAACGAAGTGGAGTTCGGCTTGGCCGAAGACCTGCCGCCCACCGTCGTTCGAGTGCTCCTTCCCCGCGGTCACCAGCCTCTGACCCCGCATTCGAATGGTTTGTTCCTGTTGACCGGTCGACTGGAGGTGGGCGACCGCGAAGAACCGGATGGACGGCACTCATTGGTCCGCCTCCATCTGGACCGCGACAACTCCACCTCGACGGCCTCAACGCCCGAAATTCGCGGCGAAACCGCACCGACCAACCCCCTTTCTGCTTCGGAGGGCCTCCGACGCTGAAACCACGGCCGCCACTGGGCGAACCCGTGTACTCATCCGTACAAACTCAAACTCATGAAAAAATCCCTAACCCGACTAGTGGGTTCGCTGGGCCTCTGCGCAGCAACCCTGGGCACCCTCGGAACCGCCTCCGCTGATCCGACGGTCTCCCGACTCACTCCGCCAAGCGCCTTGTTCAGCTTCGGCGACACCACACCTCCGATCATCGCCCGGTTCTTCGCCGGACAACGTTTTGATTTGGCGGCAACCGTTCGGCCGGATGCCGGAACCACGATCACTGGCTCCGTGTTTTCTGTGGACGGCGCTCCCGTGAGCGACGCGTCGCTGACCATCACAAAAGCAGACAGGGTCACCGTGACCAACAGTGTTCAAGTTGCCTTCCGGGCCTACTCCAACACCAAGCCGGGCATCCACACCTTCAGCGTGTCGGCCACCCAGTCGGATGGAAAGACCGTGCAAGCTTTTGGTAATTTCGAGGTCATTGCTGCCGTTCCTCAGGGTCGGCGCGCCAAGAATGTTATCTACCTGATCGGCGATGGCTTCGGGATCGCTCACCGAACGGCCGCGCGGATCATGGGCCAGGGGGTGCAACTCGGAAAATCCAACTCCAAGATGGCCATCGATTCGATGCCTTACACGGCGATCGCCCAGACTCACTCGTTGAACTCGATCATCACGGATTCCGCCCCGGGTGCCCACTGCTACTCTACAGGCAACAAGGCCAACAACAATGAAGAGGGCGTCTTCCCCGACGACACGGCTGCGTTTTTTGACAACCCCCGCATCGAATACATGGGCGCCTACCTGCTGCGGACCTCGGGCAAGACCATGGGCATTGTCACCACGGCCGATGTGTTCGACGCGACTCCGGCCGCCTTCGCCATCCACACCTCCAACCGCGGCGCCGGCACCGGCATCTGCGATCAATACCTCGACGAGGGCGTGACCAACCGCGGCCTCCGTGTGCTCTTGGGCGGCGGACGTAAATGGTTTTTGGGCGCCGGCACCAATGGATCGGCTCGCGCCACCTCCAGTGACTACGTTTTGCCGACAGATATCGCCAGCCGCTGGGGAGTCCCAGCGGGTGCCTCCGATCCCTCACGCGATTTGCTGAGCGACTTCATCAAGGCGGGTTTTAACTATGCGCCAGACAAGACCTCGCTCGACCTCCTGCCCTCGAACACCACCCGCCTCCTCGGACTGTTCTCGTTCTCGAACATGAACGTGGCCAAGGACAAGATCGACAAGCGCCGCGGCGCTTCGAGCGTCGTGGATGATTTCGGCTTCCCCGACCAGCCCATGCTCGACGAGATGACCGCCAAGGCCCTGCAAGTTCTCTCGAAGAACAAAAACGGATTCACCCTAATGGTGGAAGCCGCCTCGATCGACAAGCAGGCCCATGCCATGGACACCGAGCGCTGGATCCTGGACACCTTGGAGTTTGACCGTGCCGTCGCGACCGCCCGGGCATTTTTGGCCACCGACCCCGACACGTTGATCGTCGTTTGCGCCGACCATGAGTGCGCCGGCATCAACATCATCGGTGCCTCCCGCGTCACCAACGCCAAGCTCACCGAACTGTCCCAAGGCATCGGCAACACCAACAACGCGATTCGCGAGGCTGTTGTGGGTGTTTATGAGAGCGCTGGTTTCCCGGTCTACACGATGGCGGATGACGGCTATCCGACCACCACCGATCCGGACAACAAGATGCTCATCGGCTACGCCGGCAACGCCGACCGCTACGAAAACTGGCTGACCAATCCGCTGCCGCTGCAAGACAGCCAGCAGCCCTTCGGCAAGGTCGCCCCCTTGAACACCTACCCGGCGGGCCCTATCAACCGGGACACCAACGGAATGTTCCTCGTCACCGGTCAGGTGCCTAGCGCTGGAGCCGGTAGCTCAGCGGTTCACACCGCCTCGGATATTCCGGTCTATGCCGAAGGACGTGGCGCGAGCCTGTTCCGTGGAACGATCGACAACACCGATGTGTTTTTCAGTGTCATGCAGGCCGTCTTAGGCGGCGTGCCGGTGACCAAGTGAATCGGGCGCTT
>SXGQ01856363.1_pt1 | contig 11116 bp, 12 predicted proteins | sample 3178371 | NCBI WGS metagenome assembly SXGQ01 (sample SAMN11356859, study PRJNA531348) | freshwater metagenome | isolation source: freshwater sample F1-20 | place: China: Fuxian Lake, Yuxi | collected 2017-12-25 | reverse complement strand
TGAAGGTGATGGGACCGACGCGGCTGGCGAGGGTTTTGGGTTTGTAGCCGTTGGCGTAGCCCTAGCGGGTGGCGGTGCGTTCGTAAGGTTGGGCTTGGAGGACGCGCTGGCGCTCGACGCGCATGGCTTCGTTGACGAGCAGGCGGAGGCCTTCGGCGAAGCCGTCGTGGCCTTGTTCAGTCAGCAGTTGAAGGACGTTGCTCACGAGTTCAGGATCGGTGAGGTGGGCCATGTTTGGTTTGCTGTGGGATGTGTTTGTTGACACCCCAACAGGGAACCAACGTGGCCCGCCCTCGACCAGTTTTGCGCGCGCGGAGCAGCTTGGGGTTCGGCTGCGCTCGACTCGCTACGCTCGCCTTCGCTCCGCCTCACCCCAAAGGGGTGAAGCGGGAGGGAAGGAAGACAAATTACAGAAGCAGGTTTACACCGGCTGAACTCGCCGACTCCAACGGAACAAACCTTGTCCCATTCCAGAATGAACCCAGCTAGAAAAAGTATGATCAAACCACAATGCCTCTCCCGCCATTTTCTCGCCGCCCTGCTGTTGGTGCCGCTGTCGGTGCTGCACGCTGCCGATGCTTCGAAGTCGATGACGAAGCCCAACATCGTCGTCATCCTCGCCGACGACCTCGGCTACGGCGACGTGCAGTGCTACAACCCGCAACGCGGGAAGATCCTGACGCCGCACATTGACCGCCTCGCCGCGCAGGGGATGCGGTTCACCGATGGCCATTCGTCATCGGCCGTGTGCTCTCCATCGCGCTACACTCTTCTAACGGGTCGATACCACTGGCGCACGAGATTGCAGGCAGGTATCGTCATGCCATGGGAAAAACCGTTGATCGCGCCTGACCGCCTGACGATTGCGGGGCTGGCCAAACAACACGGCTACAAGACCGCCGCCATCGGCAAATGGCACCTCGGCTGGGACTGGCCGAGGGAAAACGGCAAGCCTGTCTTCGACCGCCCCATCGCCGGCGGACCGACTACGCGGGGGTTCGACAGCTACTTCGGCACGGACGTTCCGAACTGGCCGCCATTTTGTTTCATCGAAAACGATCGCACCCTTGGTCTGCCCAGCGAGGTTCTTCCGATACGGATGTTGACCGGCAGTCAGGGCAGCAAGCAAGGCCCCGCCCTCAAGGATTGGAAATTCGAACCCATTCTGCCCGCGTTGGGCGACCGCTCGATCCGTTTCATCGAGGAGTCGGCCCGCAAGAAGGAACCATTTCTCCTCTACTTGCCACTCACTTCGCCGCATACCCCGATCGCCGTGAACGAAGAATGGAAGGGCAAAAGCGGCTTGAATGCCTATGCCGATTTTGTGATGGAAACTGATGACGTGGTTGGGCGTGTCATGGCCGTACTTGCAAAGAATGGCTTGGCCGACAACACCCTTGTTGTCCTGACCTCCGACAACGGGTGCACGAACCATGCCCAGCCGGGTCAATTGGAGAAGATGGGCCACTACCCGAGCGGCCCCTTGCGTGGCTACAAATTCAGCGTGTGGGAGGGCGGCCACCGCGTCCCGTTCATCGTCCGCTGGCCCGGTGTGGCCAAAGCCGGTGCCGTCTGCGGCCAACTCGTCCACCAGGCCGACCTGATCGCGACCGTGGCCGACATCCTCGGCGCCAAGCTGCCCGAAAACGCTGGTGAAGACAGCTTTAGTCTCGTGCCGCTGTTGAAAGGCTCCGACAAACCAATCCGCCCCCACGCCGTCAGTTGCGGCGGCGTCCCCGGCCTGCGCCGCGGCGACTGGAAACTCATCCCCAACGCCAAACCCGAACTCTACAACCTCGCCGACGACATCGGCGAGACCAACAACCTCGCCGACTCCAAATCCGAACTCGTCGCCGAGATGAAAGCTCTACTCGAAAAACTCATCACCGACGGCCGCAGCACTCCGGGCGAGCCCCAGAAGAACGACATCGAAGTCCGCCGCTTCCCGCAAAAGGAACCAACGAAAACAAAGAAGGCGAAGCAATGAAGCCCACCTCCTGGCAGTCAAACGCCACGTTGCCCTCACCGGGAACGACTCCAACCCCGGCATACCGGCCCCGCCGCTTTGCACCACCCAGCGCGCCGCCGACCTCGCTCAGCCCAGCGACACCATCACAGTCCACGTCGGCAACCTCTCAATGGCGCGCGACGGCGTGGACTCCGGCCAGGACCATTTCTTCATCTGCATCGGCAACCAGCACGAACTGGACTTCGGGGGCAAACGCAACCCCGACGGCGAGGGCTTCGCCGCCTTTGGCAAAGTGGTCAAGGGCATGGACGTGGTGGAAAAAATTCAGTCCTCGCCCGCCGAGTGGCAGTCACTCTCGCCGCCGATGAAAATTCAGCGTACCGTGCGGCTCAACTAAATTCTTATGAAACGAATCCAGATCATCGACTCCCACACCGGCGGCGAACCGACACGCGTCGTTCTCAGCGGCGGGCCGGACCTCGGCGGCGGTACTGTGGTCGCGCAGCTCGAGGTCTTCCGCCAGCACCACGATGCCTTTCGTTCTGCCGTGGTCAATGAACCGCGCGGTTCAGACGTGCTCGTCGGCGCGCTGCTCGTCGCACCGGCGGACCCGTCGTGCGCGACCGGCGTGATTTTTTTCAACAACGTCGGCTCCCTCGGCATGTGCGGCCACGGCACCATCGGCCTCGTCGTCACGCTCGCGCATCTCGGCCGCATCAAACCTGGCGTGCACCGCATCGAATCCTCAGTGGGCGTGGTCACCGCGACGCTGCACGCCGATGGCCGCGTCTCGGTCGAAAACGTCCCTAGCTGGCGCCAGGTGAAAGCCGCGACCGTCGACGTGCCGGGCCTTGGAAAAATTTCCGGCGATGTCGCCTGGAGCGGCAACTGGTTTTATCTGGTGGGCGAGCATCCATGGGCGCTCGATTTGAAAAACGTCGAGCAACTCACCGACGTGAGCTGGCGCATTCGGCAGGCGGTGAACGCGCAGGGTTTCCCCGAGGTGGACCACGTCGAACTGTTCGGTCCGGCGCAATCACCGGGCGGCCACTCGCGCAACTTCGTCCTCTGTCCCGGCAAGGCCTACGACCGCTCGCCCTGCGGCACCGGCACGAGCGCGAAGATTGCCTGCCTCGCGGCTGATGAAAAACTGCGAGAGGGCGAAACCTGGGTGCAGGAAAGCATTCTGGGCTCCCGCTTCACCGGCACCTACCGGCGCGACGGTGAAAAAATCATTGCCACCATCACCGGTACCGCCTTCGTGAACGCCGAGACGACGCTGCTGCTCGATGAGAAAGATCCATTCTGCTGGGGCATTCGTTGAACCACGCAAGACACGGAACGCGACCAAAAACCGAGATGAGGATTCGAGATGCAATTTGCCGGAGAAGAGCCGACAGGCTTGGGCGCCTGGCCAATGGTCTTGCGATCCTGGCGGGGGCCTTGAGCCTGGTGCCGGGTGGTTTCGCGGCGGTCCCTCCCGCCGAGCGCGCCACAAACGACTTCGCTTTCATCGACAACGGCGAGTTGCGCCTCGGCGTAAAAAAATCTTCCGGCGCGGGCATTGCCTTTCTCGCGCGCAGTGCGACCGGCGAGAATCTGATCAATCACTGGGATCGTGGCCGCCTGGTCCAGCAATCCTATTACGGCGCGAAGGACGCCTCATTGTGAGACAAGCAACCGTGGCGCTGGAACTCGGTGCAGGGCGGAGACTGGCGCGGAGCCGGCGCGAGGATGCTCGAAACCAGGGAAGATCGCGCCTCGTTTTATGCGAAATCGATGGCCAAGCACTGGGCCTCGGGCGTGGATTTGCCCGAGGTGATCTTCGAGGGATAGATTTCGCTCACGGGCAAGGTCGCCCATGTGAAATTTCGCATGAGCTATTCGGGCACCAACGTGCATCCGAAAATCGCCCACGAGCTGCCCGCCGTGTTCATCGAGTCGCACTACGACACACTGCTCGTTTATGAGGGAACGCAGCCGTGGACCGGCGGCGCGGTGAGCCGCTCGAAGCCCGGCTGGCCAAATGAATCGAGAAAATTTACCGAGCATTGGGCGGCCTACGTGAACACGAACGACTTCGGCGTCGGCGTGCTCGTGCCTGTCGCGAACTCCCTCACCTGCTATCGTTTCGGCGACGACAAACGCGAACGCGGCTCGTGCTCCTACTTCGCACCGCTTAAAAGTTTCGCCATCACGCCGGGGTTGAAGTTGGAATACGACCTCTGGCTAACGATTGGGTTCGCGGATGAGATTCGCCGGCGATTTGGAAGAATAGTTCCCCGGGGATTTGGGGCGGACGGGGATTAGGAATAGAAATTTTTATGAAAGAAAAATTATCGTCCGACCTCAATCCGCGGGTTTCTGTTGTCCCGTCTTCAATCGACGGGTAAATGAATTTACGTATGAACGACGAGTTCACATACAAGCTCACCGGTCTGGCGATGGAAGTGCATCGCGAGCTGGGACCGGGGCTGGACGAGAAATTCTGCCACGAACTTCTGTCGCGGAAACTTGTGGTGGCCGAGCTGACGCACCTTTCACGTCCCCGCCGGGAGCGGGTCCACTGCGGCCTCGTGGCGGACATCTTTGAACCGGATATCTTGTTCCCGGAGAAACTGGTGGTGGAATTGAAATATCTCACCGCCGGTTTCGATGGCGAACATTTCCTCCAACTCATCTGCTACCTCAAGTTCTGGAAAATCCGGACGGGTCTGCTGTTTGATTTCGGGAAGGAAAGCCTCGCCCATCGCCGAATCGAGTTCGCCGAATCGCCCTTCGTTCCGGCGGAATCCGAAGCCATGCTCGCCGGCCTGACAGCCGGAGCCGCGGGTGCAGCGGCCGCGCGCCGGGTTGCTGCCGCCTGCAGCGTGCTGGCCTCGCATGGCTTCGGCTATCGCGATAAAATCTACATTGGATTGCTCACCGCCGAAGTGCTCGCCGAAGGCGCCTGCTGCCAAAGCAACGTCCTAGCCGTCGTGCGAAGTGGTGAGATGATGCTCGGCCAGACGACCTGCCCATGCCTGCTGGTTGATGAGTTGGTCGCCGTGCGTGTGCTGGCACTACGCCAGAGCGTCACCACCGCGGACCTCGCCACGCTGAGAACCTATCTGCGCCTCCTGAATCTTCCGTGCGGTTTGATCCTCAACTTTAACCGCACGGCCCTCGACCTCCGCTGGGTCAGCCGACCAGACCAGAACTAATCATGATGAACTTTCTACAACCCCATCGCTGTCCGCCCCAAATCCCCGGGTAAATGGGTATGTCCGAAAAATCCATCCTCATCATCGGCGGCGGCGTCATCGGACTTTCCACCGCCTACTATTGTGCGCGGCGCGGGCACCGCGTCACCGTCATCGACCGCAATTCCGAGCAGCGCGACGGGTGCTCATTCGGCAACGCGGGCATGGTGGTGCCAAGTCACTTCGTGCCGCTGGCCGCGCCGGGCGTGGTGGGCACGGCCTTCAAGTGGATGTGGAATCCCGAATCGCCGCTCTACATAAAGCCGCGCCTGAACTGGGATTTGATTTCCTGGGGCTTCAAGTTCATGCGCGCCGCGAACGCCGCCCATGTGAAGCGCAGCGCCCCGCTGATCCGCGACCTCAGCTTTGCCAGCCGCGACTGCTTCGAGGAACTGGCCGCTCTCCCGGACAACGATTTTGGCCTGGTGAAACGGGGACTGATCATGCTTTGCCAGACGCAGCACGGGCTGGACGACGAGGCAAGGTACGCCGCGCACGCTAAGGAGCTCGGCATGCCGGCGCAGGTGCTGGATGCGAAGGGCCTCGCAAAACTGGACCCCAATGTAACGATGGACGTCGTTGGTGGCGTGTACTTCCCGAAGGACTGCCATCTCTCCCCGAACCGTTTCATGGCCGGCCTCAAGGGGCAGTGCGACCGCCTCGGCGTGAAGTTCGTCTGGAGCACCGACGTGACCGGCTTCAAGCACGACGGGCCACGCATCACCAGCATCAGGACGAAGACCGGGGAAATACTGGCCGACGAATTCGTTTTGTGCGGCGGTTCCTGGTCTCCCCTCGTGGCCGCCGAACTCGGCCTCAAACTCCCCATGCAGGCCGGCAAAGGTTACAGCCTCACGCTCACGAAACCCCGTGAGATGCCGCAGCTTTGCTCCATCTTCACCGAGGCGCGCGTCGCCGTGACGCCGATGGGCGACACGCTGCGCTTCGGTGGCACGATGGAAATCGCGGGGCTGAACGAGGACATCAATCCCGTGCGCGTGCGTGGCATCATCAAGGCCGCCGTGAAGTATTTTCCAAAGTTCACGCCGGAGGACTTCGCCGGCATCCAGCCCTGGCACGGGCTGCGGCCGTGTTCGCCGGATGGAATGCCCTATCTCGGGCGCACCGCGAAATTCTCCAACCTCACCATCGCCACCGGCCATGCCATGATGGGACTGAGCCTCGGCCCGATCACCGGCAAGCTGGTCGGTGAAATTCTCAGTGGCGAAAAACCGTCCCTCAACCTAACCCTGCTCGATCCGGATCGTTATGCGTAAAACTCTGACGAAATGTTCTCTCGCCGTTGCCCTGTGCTGTGCGCCATCGGCGCCGTCCCTGGCGGCCGATTCACCGCTCGAATTCTTCTTCCGCCGCTATCTCGACGAACGGTTCGCCCTTCATCCGTTCGAGGCCACGCAACTCGGCGACCATCGCTTCGATGACCGGCTGGACGACCTTGCGCCCGCCATGCTCGAGAAGTCGCTCGAGCACCTGAAGCAGTCGCTCGCGAAACTCCGCCGGGAGATCGACCGGACGAAACTTTCGCCGGACGAGCGCATCAACTTCGACATCTTCCACCATGAACTGGCGGCATCCATCTGGTTGCGCGAGAACACCGATCCCTTCGCCACCAATCCGCGCGCCTACAGCGAATACATCAGCGACAGCGTGTTCCTCATCCTCACGCAGTCCCGGCTGCCGAAGGAGACGAACGTGGCCAACGCCATCGCGCGAATGCAGCACATCCCGCAGATCGTGGCGGCGGCGAAGCTGAATCTGAAGCACCCGCCCCGCACCGTGCTGGAGACCGCCATCCGGCAGAACAAGGGGGCGATTGCATTTTACGAGAGTGAACTCTTCGAGACGGTCGGGCCCACTCCCCAACTCGCCGCGCTCAAGGCCGAAGCCGCCCGCCTGGTCCCGGTGCTGAGGGGATATCAAAGATGGCTCGAGAAGGAATTATTGCCGCGCGCGACGGAGGAATGGCGCCTCGGCAAACGGAAGTTCGCGAAGAAGCTCGACTACACGCTCGACGCCGGAGTGGGCGCCGACGAAGTGTTGCGCGAGGCCGAGGCGGAATTCGCGCGCGTCAACAACGACCTCTACGTCGTCGCCCGGCAGCTCTGGCACCGGTATTTCCCGTTGGCCCCGTTGCCCCCCGCTGATGCGGCCGGGCGCCGCAGCACGGTGGCGAAAGTCATCGCGGCCGTTTCGAAAGAGCATGGCCGTCCGGAAGAATTGATGGCCGATACGCGCGCCACCGTGGACCGCATCAAGACGTTCATCCGCGAGAAGGACATTCTGCGTCTGCCCGAGCCGGACCGCTGCCAGATCATCGAGATGCCGGAATTTCAACGCGGTAATTCCCTCGCCTACATGAACGGCGCGCCGCCGCTTGATCCTGACGCGCCCAGTTTCTACGCCGTCAGCCCGCCCGCGAAGGACTGGACCGCGAAACGCACCCAGAGCCTGCTCGAGGAATACAACCGGCACATGCTGCAAATTCTCACGATCCACGAGGCGTATCCCGGCCACTACGTGCAGCTCGAATATTCCAGCCGCACGCCATCACTCCTACGGCGCGTGCTCCAGTCCCATGTGATGATCGAGGGCTGGGCCGTTTACACCGAGCAGATGATGCTCGACCAGGGCTACGGTGGGGGCGACCTCGCACTCCGGTTGAACCAGTTGAAATTTTACTTGCGCGCCGTGTGCAACACGATTCTCGACCACAAGCTCCATTGCGCGAACATGACGGATGACGAGGCCATCCGCCTGATGGTGGAGGGCGCGTTTCAATCCGAGGAAGAAGCCCGGCTAAAGCTCGTGCGCGCGAAACAGACGTCCACCCAGCTCAGCACCTACTTCGTCGGCCGCATGGCGCACGTCCGTCTGCGCGAACAGATACAGCGCGAACTCGGGGATAAGTTCAACCTCGGCCGTTATCATGAGGCCGTGCTCGCGCATGGCTCCGTGCCGGTGAAGTATCTGCCGGAACTGGTGCGGGCGAAGTTGAAGTAAATCTCCGGCAGCTCTGGCAAGAAACACCTCAAAAACCTTTTGAGCAGTCGTCGGCCAGGGGGAGGCGGAGCGCCGAGCAATGCTTGGCATCTCCGGGAAGAACGCACCTTCACGAGCCGAGCAATGCTTGGTGCTCCACTTTTGGAGAGAGCCCTTCAAAGACTCTTCACCATCACAAAATCATCCATTACGAAGCCGTCGCCGATGTCCACGGTGACGGCTTCGCGGACGGTGAAGCCGCGCTGGTGATAAACGGCGATGGCCACCGCGTTGCGCTTGTTCACGTTCAACATGAGCGTGGTCCGGCCGCGCGCGCCGGCCGTGGACTCGGCGTATCTCAGCAGTTCGCTGCCAACGCCGCAACGCTGGCATTCCGGGTGGACGTAAAGTTTGTGGAGCTTGAACTCGGCCGGATTTTCCGTCGGGCCGACAGAGGCGAAGCCGCGCAATTCTCCATCGACGAGCGCGCGAAACCACGCGATGCCGCCTTCCAGTTCGCGGCGCATCGTCTCCACGTCATACATGCGCGCCAGCATGTGGTCGATCTGCGCGTGAGTAATGATGCCGGGGTAATGCGCGCGCCAGATGACCGCGGCGAGCGAGGAGATTCCCGGCAGATGTTCCGCCCGCGCCGGTTCGATGCGCGGTTCCATATCTCACGCCTTGGCCGCCTCGTGCCGGCCCGCCCAGCGGGCGATGCCCATGAAGATGAATGTCACCACGAACATCAGGCCGGCGTAGAAGTAGAGTTCCTTTGCGCCGCTGGCCTTGACGTAGTTCGCGTTGAGATTCGTGAACGCGGCGATCAGGAAATGCCCGCCGGCGATGGTCAGCAGCCACAGGCTCATCATCATGCTGCGCATCGTCCTGGGCGACTGCGCGAAGGCGTATTCGAGGCCCGTCGCGGACACGAGCACTTCGCCGGCGACGAGCACCACGTACGGCACAATCTGCCAGGCGAGATTGAGTTTTTCGCCCGCGTCAATGCGCTCCTGCAACCATCCCGAGATGATGTAGGTGATGCCCGCTAGCACCATGCCCACGGCCATGCGCCGCAACGGCGTGGGCCGCCATCGCGCGCGCTCGGCCAGCGGATAGAGGGCGTAGGTCATGATCGGGATCCAGATCATCACGAGGATGGAGCCAACGGCCTGCATGGTTTCGCCGTCCACGTTGAACCCGAGCACTTGGAACGGCGTCATCTTTTCACCCTGCAAGACCCACGTGCTGTTCACCTGATTGTAGAGCGCGAAGAAGACGGGCACGGTGAGAAAGACGAGAAAGATGCGGCGAATGGCGCGGGCCGATTCACGCTCCTCTTCGTTCTGCGGATTGAACAGGACGGAAAAAATTCCGGCCTGCTTGGACTCCCGTTGCGGCGGCTGACGCAGGTAACGCTTCCGTCCGAGCCAGAAGATGAGCGTGGCCACGGCCATGGCAATGCCTGGGACGCCAAAGGCCCAACTGTAGCCCTTCTCCTTACGCAGCCACGGAATGAGAGCGAAGCCGAAAGTCGCGCCGAAATTGATTGACCAGTAGAACCAGCCGTAGACCCGCGTCAGACCCTTCTCGTTCCCCGCCGGAAATTGATCACCGACGAAGGCCGACACACACGGCTTGATGCCGCCCGCACCAATGGCCAGCAGCGCCAGCCCGAAATAAACCCCCGTCAGGTTGCCCTCGAAGACCGAGAGCGCAAGATGCCCGGCGCAGTAGAACATCGAGATGCTGAGAATGGTCCAGTAGCGCCCGAGCCAGCGGTCCGCCAGCCACGCGCCGAAGAGCGGCAGGAAATAAACGGCAGTGGCGAACCAGTGGACAATCTCCTTGCCCTTGTCATTGCCCAGTTGCATCTCCTTGCTGAGATACAGCGTAAGGATGGAGAGCATCCCGTAGTAGCTGAAACGCTCCGCGGCTTCGTTGCCGATGATGAACGGGATGCCGCGAGGCAGTTTTCCCGGGGACGAGGACAGGTCTTTGGACAAGATTTCTTCAGGCATAGTAGATGGGCAGTTTTCCAAGGTCTTGGGCTGATGACCAGCGCGAATTCTCCCAGTTGGCGAGGTCGGGCGCATCTTGCCATCGTTCTTAAATCAAAGGGGCGGTGGGCGAATTCCGTAGTGGGGCAGGTGGGACGGCTGCGCCACTTAGAAGCCACTTAGAACAGTGTCGAGATGCGCCCGCGGTCTTGTCATCGTGACCACGCTTCCCCATGCCCCCGCGATGAGCCAGGCTTCAAAACATTTCGATTTCGACGTGGCCATCATCGGCGGCGGCAGCGGTGGTTACGCGGCGGCGCGCACCGCGGCGGACGCGGGTCTGCGCACCGTCGTCATCGAAGGCGGCGAGGAGGTCGGTGGGCTATGTATCCTGCGCGGCTGCATGCCAACCAAGGCGCTGCTCTACAAGGGCGAAGTTGCACCTCGTGCGGCGTGCGGATACGTGGGGCGTGGGGCAAAACCGACGCAAGCTTGCAACCCCCGCCAAAGCGAGGCTTGCCAAGAGTCCTTGAAAGTCGGAAACCCCCGCCAATGAATCGGCCGCAAAAGCAATTCTCGCTGAACCGAGGAGCGTCCAGAAAGCAAATTCCTATCAGTTCGCCGAAGGGCAGCCCCATTGGTGGGCAGTTCGCCCGAAAAGTCGTGGCGACGCCCACAATCGCCTCGACGACGAACAGTTACACCGCGAGCACCAGCCCGAGAGCTTCTGCGCCTGGATGGCCGGCGGCGGCGTCAAACCCGGCCTCACCTACGGCGACACCGACGACATGGGCTACCGCGTCATCAACGGCAAAATCCACGTCCACGACCTCCACGCCACGATGCTGCATCAACTCGGCATCGATCACCTCAAACTCACCCACCGCCACCTCGGCCGCGATTAC
>SXGQ01111194.1_pt1 | contig 11117 bp, 13 predicted proteins | sample 3178371 | NCBI WGS metagenome assembly SXGQ01 (sample SAMN11356859, study PRJNA531348) | freshwater metagenome | isolation source: freshwater sample F1-20 | place: China: Fuxian Lake, Yuxi | collected 2017-12-25 | reverse complement strand
TTCACGCCGCCGCCTCGGCTACGTCCGGTCTTCGGTGGTGGGACGGGTGCGGGGGCGACGGCCCCACGCGCGCGGCCTGCGGAACTTCTTGGGAGCAACCCGATTGATGCGGCGAAAAACGCGGCTATTCAAGCGCGTCAGTCTCCCTGATCGAGTTCCACCTTGAGTTGAACCTTGACGCCGTTGCCGCCAAGCAGGCGGATGAGGTTGTCTGCCTCTTCCTCGACCAGTTCAAGGGCCTCGTCGCCTTCAAACTGGGACGCCATGTCCAGCGCAAGGCCGATGAAGTTGATGAGGGCCTCGATCTGCATGGGGTGCATGTCCTTGATCCCCAGCGATTTGAACTCCTGCTTCAATCGACTTCTCCCCAGTTGCTCGTAAGTGCCACGTCTACCTTGGATGGTACCTTGAGGACGTGCCCAAGTCCATTCTCCATGATGTCCGTGATCCGTTCCGACTGCACGCCACTTTCCACTGAAAAACAAAGCTCATCGTGGACCGTGAGCATCGGAACTAGGCCCTCCCTGTGACAATCTGCCATAGCCTGCTTGTTCTGGTCGGCCGCTGAACCTTGGATCAGCTTGTTGAGCGCCTTGTAGGTGAACGCCCGACGTAGCGCCAAACCATACTCCTTGCGGGCTTCCTCCAGAGGCAGCGGCTTGTTGTAACCGAACTTCGGCTCCCACAGGTGGAACCGGCATTTGCGGCCGAGAAGCGTGCGAATCGACCCGTACTTCTCGGCCTGCTGTGACGCCACCTCGGCCAGGCCCTTCACGAAGGGGACGCGCTCGTGGTGCGTGGCAAGGAGCGTCTCCGCCTCCTCCGTCGAAATGCCCAGTTGGTTGGCCAGTTTTGCCTTGCCCATGCCGTACATGATGCCGAGGTTCACAACCTTGGCCTGCTTGCGGCTGATGCCTGCCAGATCGGCCACCATTTGGTGAAGGTCGACATCTTCGGTGTGATAGCGCCTGACGATGTCATCCACCATCGAGTGCTTCATCCCATCAGGCAGGCTCGCAGCCCAATGGACCAAGAGCCGAGGTTCTTGGGACGAGTAGTCGTAAGACCCCCACCGGCATCCGTCCTCCGGGAGGAACAGCCCTCGGATCAGGGCCTTGATCTCCGGGTCACGGGCCGGGATCTGCTGGAGGTTTGGCGATGAAGACGAGAACCGACCAGTCACCGTGCCACCGTCGTCGCTGCGCAGCTGGTGGAACTCGGTGTGGATGCGCCCCTTATGCTCGTGGCGCATGATCGTTTCGATGAAGGTCCCGTCCGCCTTGTCGAACTCCCGCAACTTCACCAACGCGCGGCACAGCGGGTGCGGGTGCGCGTTCAGATACTGCTTCGTGAAAGACGGAGCGCCCTTGTCGGTCTTGGGATACTCGAGGTTGAGGGCATCGAACATCTTGGCCACAGAGGCGCTGGCCCAAGGATCGATGTCCACGCCGCTCTTGTCCTTGATCATCTCGCGTAGGTACTTGGTCCTTTGACGCAACGCCGCCTGCGCCCGCTCTGCCCCGTCCAGATCGACACGGACACCGCGCGCCCGCATCTCGACCATGAGCGGGATGAGACTGGTCTCGAGGTTCCAGATGTTCCACAGGTCCTGCTGATCAAGTTCGATGCGCAGGCGTTCCCACAGCTTTAGCGTCAGGACGGCATCCTGCTCTGCGTAGCCGCCGACGTACTTTGGCGGCAGGCGCCACATCTCGCTCTTGGGATCGAACCCCCACTCTTTCGCCGCAGCGCGCAGGAGCCGCTCGTCCTTGCGCATGTCGACGTAGTCCTTGCCGAGGTTGTTGAGGCTGTAGGACCAGCGGTTCTCGTCGACGATGGCGCCTGTGATCATCGTGTCGATGATCCGGCCCTCGATGTTGACTCCCTCAGCTCGCAGCCACCCGGCGTCGTAGGTGGCGTTGTGCATGATCTTGTCGATATGCGGCGTGGCCATCTGCTTCTGCAGCCACCGCATGGTCATCTTGGGGTCAAGATTGTGTCCATTCTGGTGGCGCATGGGGAAGTAGCCGTAGTAATCGCCTGCGGCTACGGCCACCCCGACGATGTAGCCGTCGTTGCGCGCCCACCCTGGGCCAAGAGTGGTCAGGTTCGGGTCGTAGGTCTCAAGGTCCACGGCGATCTGCTTGTACCCGGTCAGATCCGGGTACTCGGACGGCATGAACCAGTCGACCTCGACGTCCTCGAAGAGATCAGGTTGCCGCATTCAACATGGCCTTTAAACGTGACTTCTTGTGAACGTACTCAAGATGTCTTTTGGAGTTTGCAGCCCTACACTCGTTACAGCGGCACCTAAACCGTTCGTACCCAATACGAGTTCCGTGAACCAACTTAGAAGCGTTTTTCTCCTTGAGATTGCCAGCCGTAAGAGCTTGATCTACCGGCATGCGCTTTAGGCGCTTGAACAACGTATCTGCTCTAAGGCCTAGTTCTCGCGCCCACTGCGACAGCGTCTGTGTCTTTCCGTTGTGCGTAAGGCGGACATTTACTCTTCTGTTGTTGAGCTGCGTGTACCAATCGGTCCAGCGACAGTTTGAGGGTTCATACCCCCTCATAGTGTCGATCCGATCCAAACTATAGCCGTCAGGGCACGGACCCATGTCTTCGAAGAAAGCATCATAGTCATGAAGCCACCTGTCGCATACAGATACCCCTCGCCCTCCGTAATTTTTCCACGCTGTGTGGTGAGGGTTAGAACACCTACTCCGCATGCTTCTCCACGCGTAGTATTCTCTCGTCCCGGAGGGATTTTTCCACTTCGCCATGACGCGCCCCTATCTCTCCCGCAATAGCACCATATCCGCATAAATCTATCGCTGAGTCAATATGTGTGTGGTTACCCATCAAGCGCCCCTGTTTAAAACCCACCATCATCTGTGCCACATCGTACGCCGACACCACAGAGCCCGGCTGTAGCTTGTTTTGAAGCCACCAAGTCCAGTGACCCGCGATGCGGTTGAAGTTGTCCTCGGCGTCCCCATGAGCTGCAGCCCGGTCCTTTGTGACGTACTGCTTCGCGGTGTCTAGGATTTCTGCCCGTTTCATATGTCGTACCTGTATTTCCGGTCTGTGTCCAAAACGTGGAGGTTCTTGCGGGTGCGCGTCACGCCAACATAGAAGACGCGGTGTTCGTCATCCTGATCGGGGCTGTTGGCGCATGCCTGCGTGGTTCCAAGATACACGACGCAGTTGTCGTCTTCACCCCCTTTCATCGAGTGCATCGTCGATAGTTTGATGCGCGGCTCGGCAAAGATGTTCTCCCCACGACGCTCCAGAGCAGCGATGTAAAGACGCTCATCGTCCGTCATCTTGATCACGGACAGCGCATCTTGGTGCTTGGGAGCCAAGAGACCGTACTCGCGCGCCAGATCATCGTAGGTGTACTGACCCATTGGGTCAGCAGCATCCAGAAGCACACCTGAGCCTCGGCGCAGCGCCGCAACAGGCCCCTGTTTTGGCAGGTTCTCATACAGATTCTTGATGGACAAAACGTCGAGCGATCCGTTTTCCTGAAGGGTACGCCAAGACTTGATCGCCTCGGCCAACTTGACGCGCAGAGACGGGTTCCCCTTGACGCTGTAGAGGTATCCCGAAGACTCAAACCAGTCCCGGAACATTGTCAGCGCGCTGTTCGTCCGGGCCATCACCGTCCAAGATCCGCGTTCAAACGGGATCGTGTCGATGGTCATGTGATGCGTGTAGGACCCCTCCTCGTTCGTAGGGTAGTACTCCTTCGGCACACGGCTCCGGATCCGGTTGACGATCCTGTTCGCGACTTCGTACACGGCCCTCGGAACTCGGTACGACTGCGACAGGACCTCAAACGTGCTGGATGCGTACATGAACCGTTTAACCTCGACCCCCGTCCACGCGTGGATCGCCTGATCGTCATCGCCAGCGTAGATCACCCGCTCTGATCTGTCCGCGATGGCTTCGGCCATTTCCCACTGCAGCGGTGTCAGGTCCTGCGCCTCGTCAACGATGAACAGCTTGAAGTTCGGGATGTCCACGTTGCGCGGGTAGAGGTCAATCAGGTCAACGAAGTCCATCTTGCCAAACGTGGACTTGTAAATCTTGAGAGACTGCTCGATCTGGCGCAGCTTCGGAAAACTCAGGCTGTAGTTACTCTCGCGGTTGTACTCGCTCTCCAAGGACACAGTCCGGTACCGAGCCTTGTCGATGATCCGCAGGTAGTAGATGCCGTTTCCGCCCACGGACGGGAGCAGCACCCCCTCGTCTGGAGAGATAGCCTCCATGCCGTTGAGAGCGACGCCCAACTTGTTGCCGACAATGGCATAGTCCGCAGCAGACATCATGTCGGTACGCCGCATGCCAAGCGCATGGAACGCCAATGCGTGCATGGTCTTGACGTAGGGGAAGTCCTTCGGCAGCAAACCGAACTTTGCGCAAGCTCGCTCGAGCGCCTCGTATACGCCCTTGCGAGTGAACGACACGAAGCAGATCTCCCATGGCCGCACGCCTTCCGCCAGCGCACGCTCCATCTCCGCGATCATGCGGTGCGTCTTGCCGCACCCTGGAGGACCAAAGATCGTCAGACGCTTAGACATCTGGTCGTCCCCGCGGGCGGTTTCGCAGCCAGTTCTCAACCTCGTCCTCGAGCCAGCGGCTTGCGCTGGTCTTCGACTCGTCCCCTCCAAGGATCAGCGGCTTGGGGAAACTGCCCTCCTGCACCCACTTGTAGATTGTGGACTTGGAGACGCAGACCCACTCGCAGACCTCGGCGATCTTCAGCAGTTTCGGCCTAGAAGGGCACATCGTTCGATACCTCCATCCTCGGTAATTCGATTTCGCTTTCGTCAAAGGCAGGCACCCACCACACCCTGATCGTGGTGAACTTGCCGTTCTCCTTCTTCACACTCTGGTGGCCAGAGCAGTGATCGCTGCCGTTGATCCTCTTGATCTGCTCTTGGATCTGGGCCCGCGTGTAGTGCGTGAAACCCTTGTTCTTGAGGAACTGACCAAGGCCAGCCATCGTGAACTTTGTCACGCCGTTGTCCGTGTAAGGCTTGCCCATGTCCAACTCTTCCGGGACCATGGCTCGTATGCGGCTCGTGCAGTAGTCCTTCAGGTGCTCCTTGAACTGGCCGCTGATCGTCAGTTCCTCGGCTACCTCAAGTTGCGTGGAGTTCTTCATCAACTCGTTGACCAGCCTTTGCCATTTCCAGGGCTTCGGTGTTGGCGGCATTCGCTGCATCTGCTCCATGCACGCCCGCTGCCACAGCGACGGGTTCTGCAGTTGCTCCGTCGATAACTGAACGCGGTTCCCGTCCACATCCATGAAGTAGAGCCGAGGCTCAGACAGAAGGATTGTCAGGCCACCAATGTGGGCCGCGTCCTCCACCTCTCCGCCAACCCCAAACGGCCGAGTGCGGCAGATGTTCTTGTCGCAATGGTCCTTCAACGGGCACTGGTTGCACTGAAACCCGTAGTCCTTCTTCGACAGGGACGTCTGGAGGTCTACAACCTCACTGGCGTCCAAAGGAGGCGAACACAACATCCGGTTGTATTCCTCCATGTGCCGCTTCCAGTCGTCACGCCACTTCTTCTGGCAGTACCGGCCAATATTGAAGAGCGTCGTGTTGCGGTTCTCGGTTATCGGACCTTTGCTCGCGATCACCTCGAGGCAGTACGGGCCGTCCGTGAAGAACTTGCGCTCACCCGCGAAGTTGAGCGCGTTCAACTCATGCGCGCTCGTCTTGCCCCTCTCCACTGCCGATAGAAATTGTTCCAGCGTCATCGCCTCGCCGTTGTGGTCGAGGCAGTACCGAGTCGTCATCTCGGCGTTGAAGTACGGCATGTTGATGAAGTTGCCGACATCACCGCGCTCGGACAGGATCTTGTCCTGCTTCGGAAAGATCTCGCAGCCCGAGTAGCCCAAGACCACGGACATCTCGGCAAGGTACTCTCGGATCAAACCCGCAGGCTCCCAGTCCTTCAGGAACAGGAACAGGTGCCCACCTCCAGACTTCGAGCGACACACGAATAGCGGCAGCTTCAGCGTGGCAACCTGTTTGGCCAACCCGGCCAAGTCTAGGTCGTAGCTGTCGATGTCCAGCGCGCCAAACTTGCACTTGTTCTCCCGGTTGATCGGGATCGACCCAATGCCTGCCTTGCCGTCAAGGTGCGACTGAACCAACTCCTCGGTCAGCGGTTCTCGGACCACGCGGCTTTGTGCCTCGGTCTTGCCGCTGCGCGTGACGCGGCCGACGATTGTTTTCCCGTGGCCGTCGCTCGATCCCTCGAACGCGGCCAACATCCTCTTCGCATCGGACATTCTTGGCTCCAAAGTGAAGAAGGCGCGGGGTTACTGCACCCCGCGCCATGCTGCTCAAAACGGGATGTCTCCCCGGTCTTCCGCATGAGCCCCACCACCGATGGACTCCTCCGGAGCAGCCTTCACATCGCCAGCCATAACGGACTCGCGAAACGCCTTCGCCTCAAGCAGCAGCGCGCGGTCGTTGACCAGACCAACCTTCTCTACTGCGTAGTTGTTCCACGAACCTTGGTCATTGGACTCCTCGGTCGTGGTCAGTTTCCACATGGTCGCGTAGACCGCAGGCGTGACCATCTGCCCGTTCTTCGGGTTCTTGATCCGCTGCAGTGCGATCTGCGTCTTCCAGCGACGCGAGATCTTCAGTTGCGTGGACTTCATGTCCACAACCGCAGGTTGGAAGCCGCCGTCAGGATCAACGATCAGGCAGAAATGCTGGTCAGACTTCACCAGTTCATCGCCGGTCGGCAGGATCTCCTTCGACCCGACACGGTTCGTCCGCTGGAGCATCGGATCCGTCGGAGAGATCTCACCCTTGAACCCACCGCCCTGCTCGCGCGGCGTGAACATCAGGTACTTGGTTGTCTGGTAGCAGGGCACCACGACGATGCCGTCCTCGCCAGACCAGTGCTGACCCGTCACCGTGTTGAACAGATCGCCCTGCGAAGCGCCCTCGATGTACTCAGACTTCTTCTTGTTGAGTTGCGGCGACAGCGCCTGCAGCACCCGCACGAACGGGATCTGCATTTCGGAGCTGTCAAACGCGGCACCGTCCCCTGCGAGGAGATAGATGTCGTCCAGCACCTCGGTCGAAACCTCGGTGTTCTCTTTCTTGGCTACTGCAGTGCTCATGCCTTCCTCCGGATCTCAGCTGCGTTGGCAACGAACGCCCCGAACATGTCGAGGTCGATGGGCTTGCCCGACACGACGCGCTCCTTGACGAATGCCCGCAGTGTCGAGGAATGGATGTGGGTCTTGGTCGAGGGGTGGAACCCCTTGGCCTCGAGCATACCGACGACGTCACCAGCGACGTTGTCCTCGCCCTTGCCAAAGGTCAAGACGACGTCATTCTTGATGATGTCATCCAGCCCGTTGCTTCGCAGCCAGTCGAAGGCTTCTTCCTTGCGCTCGACGGGGATCGACGCATGAACGATCAGCTTGCGCTGCACCGTCACGCCGTCAACGTCGACGCGCTCCAGGCCCATCTCGTCCATCAGGGCCGGGATGGTCTCAACCGACAGCTTGTGACGCTCGGTGTTGAGCGACTTCACATGCGCCTCGGCCTCTTCGATCTCTGCGTCAAGACGACGCAGCTTTCGAACCAGCTGGCTTAGTGACTTGGCCGTGTCGGTCTGCACGTCCTTGAGAGCGACGCTCTCGTCGAACATGTCTTCGAACAACTCCATAAGTTTCTCCTCTTCAGGGTTGTGGTTGACACACAACCGCGCCAACCGTAAGGTGGACTCTATAGGAGGTTCCAGATGTCTGTCAACTATATCTTCAAAACCACACCATACGAACACCAGCGAACCGCACTGGATCGCGCTGGACTGCGCGAGAGATACGGTTTCCTCATGGAGATGGGAACCGGCAAGTCGAAGTGCCTCATCGACAACATGGCGCAGCTTTACCTGAACGGTAAGATCGACTTCGCCCTCATCATCGCCCCCAAGGGCGTCTACCGTAACTGGGTCAGCAAGGAGATCCCAGAGCACCTGCCAGATCAAGTGCCCCATCGGGTTATCCGCTGGGTCGCCAACCCGAACAAGAAGCAGAAGGAGGAGATGCAGGCGGTCACAAAGCCCTTCGACGGGCTGACCGTCTTCGTTATGAACGTCGAGGCTTTCTCGACCAGCAAGGGCCAAGGAGCAGGCGTCTGGTTCGCAAAGAACAAAGGCAAGAACGCCCTCATCGCCATCGACGAAAGCACCACGATCAAGAACCACAGCGCCAAGCGCACCAAGTCACTCACACGGATCGCCGCAGGCTTCGCCTACCGCCGCATCCTGACAGGCTCACCCATCACCAAGTCGCCCATGGACGCCTACTCCCAGTTCGAGTTCCTCGGACCTGGGACCTTGGGCTTCGAGTCCTACTACGCCTACCAAGCGCGCTACGCGGTGCTGATGAAGCGCAAGATGGGGCAGGCATCGTTCAACCAGATCGTCGGCTATCGGAACTTGGACGAGCTGACCGACCGCATCGACCGCTACGCCTACCGGGTGCTCAAGAAGGACTGCCTCGATCTGCCCGAGAAGGTCTTCACCGTGCGCTACGTCACGATGACGGAAGAGCAGACGCGCATGTACGAGGACATCCGCAGGCAGGCACTGACCATGCTCGACAACGGGGAGATGGTCACGACCCAGCATGCGATCACCCAGCTCCTGCGCCTGCAGCAGGTCCTGTCCGGGCACCTTCGCACGGACGACGGCCCCATCGTGACGTTCAAGTCATCACGTCTCGACGCCTTGACGGAGATCCTCGAGGAGCATGACGGCAAGGCCCTGATCTGGTCCAGATTCCGGCACGACATCCAGACCATTACCCAAGCCCTGCGTGATCGGTACGGGGACGATAGCACCGCGGCGTACTACGGGGACACTTCGGACGAAGAACGCAACGCAATCGTCCGCAACTTCCAAAACCCAAAGCACCCGCTGCGCTTCTTCGTCGGAAACCCATCCACCGGGGGCTACGGACTGACGCTGACAGAAGCGAACCTTGTGATATACTACGCCAACTCCTTCGACCTTGAACACCGGCTGCAGTCGGAGGATCGGGCGCACCGCATCGGTCAAAGGAACAACGTCACCTATGTCGATCTCATCAGCGAAGGCACCGTCGACGAGCAGATCGTCAAGGCCCTGCGCAACAAGATCGAACTCGGCGCAAGAGTACTCGGAGAGGAGGCACGAGCATGGCTAAACCTAAGCCCAAAGACATTGATATAGAGAAGACCATCGAGGTCTTCATCGACTACCGGAAGGGCATGCGCAACAAACGCACCGCCCTCGAGGCCCTGATGAAAGAGACGGGACTTGAGCCCGAGGTGGCCAAGGTCTTTCTTGCAGCCATGAAGCGGGAGAACGTCACAAGTATCAGGGGATACAGCAAAGCACCGAAGAAAAAGGAAGGGGGCCAGTAGGCCCCCTAGTTCTTTGCAAATGTCTCGTCGTGTGCCCTCTTGATCAGCACAGATAGCTGTCGAGCCTTGGACCTCTGGTCAGACCTCGCCAACTCATCAAGCATGTCGTAGACCTCCAGCGGAACAGCGACATTCCGAAACACTTGCTTCTCGTCCTTCATCTGTCTCTGCCTCTCACTGCAGCATCAGTCGATACTGCACCATGACGTCTTGCTCCTCTTGGAGCTCGCCCTTGTCCCTCTTCCGCTCCCGAATGATCTGGCGCAAAGCCTTCACATTGTAGCCCTTCGACTTGAGGACGGTGAAAATGTCGCGCTGGTCCCGCGCCACATCCTTCTTCTCCACCTCAAGCCGCTCGTAGTCAGCAACCGCCCGTTGCAGTTCCTCCGCAGCAGCACGCATCGCGTCCTGATTGTGCTTTCGGAAATCCGGATCGTCCTTCATCGGTAGCACGCCTCTCTCCTAGCCTGTTTGTGGACAAAACGCAACTATTCAAACTCCTCTATGTTGATCGCATACAACAAGAACGAGGCTCTCGCCTGCCCCGGCCTGCGGTACACCTCCGCCTTCACGATCTTCCCATCGTTGAACAGACGCGCCGTCGTCGTCCCGACCTCGAGCACGTCGATCTCCAAGTCCGAGGACAAGTCCGCATTCGAGAAGATCCCGCCTGAACGCATGTGCGCCAAAATGCGGTCCTCGACCCTCGGATTGACCTGCGCGACCGGCCGATCTTGGACCTTGGTCCTCTCAACTCGGACCGCGCGCCACGGGATGTTGCCGCGCTTGTCTTCGTAGTTTGGCAGCACAAACGCCCGAACCTCATCCAGCGGCTGCAACTTGAGCATCGCCGTGATCCGGGAGTTGATGAAGATCGCCTCACCCTCCTTCGTTGTCGCGAAGGCACTGCCTGCCAGCGACACATTCTCGATCACGGCATCCTTGATCTCGGTTATCGTGTACGTCATCGTCATCCTAGTCTCCTCTTGATTTCATATGGTCACTATCCGTAACCTGTCCGCAATCAACACACAAGCGGTCAACCACGCGTAAGCACCCACACCGCCTTGAGAGACGCCCCGTACGACTGGCGTTGCGAGTAGGGGATCTCCTTGACGGGGATTGCCCTGACAAGACCCTTCCTCGTCAGCCGGTCAAGGGCGCCCTTGGCGGCTTGTCTGGACACGGCGATCTTGTGGGCGATGTCCACAATGGCAAGACCCATCGGATATGCGGCCATGACCTTCAGGATGAGTTCGTCCGTCGGGTTTTTCGCCCCAGGCTGATACCGGGCGTACGCAGCCTTGACGATCAGATCGGGAGCAGGCTCCTCAACCTTCGGCGGCTCGACCGATGCCCACGGCCGAGACATGCGCGCTGACGGCGTGCGCGGGGCAGCATCCGTTGTCACGCTGGGCCGTCTGGCTTGGACCGAGGTCCTGGGACTTACAGTATCCTTGATCGCTTCGAGCTCCGCGGACCTGTGCCTGTGGATGGCGGCGGCGATCTGAGCCTCGTATTTTGTGGCGAGTCTGGCGTTGAGGTTGTAGGCGGGGATCAGGATCATCACACATCCTTCCACGGGTTCGGGTTGTCGCTCGACAACCGGCGCTCCAGTTTCCGCAGCTCCTCGGCCACGGTCTCGTTGGGCTCGTTGAA
>SXGQ01077175.1_pt1 | contig 11117 bp, 7 predicted proteins | sample 3178371 | NCBI WGS metagenome assembly SXGQ01 (sample SAMN11356859, study PRJNA531348) | freshwater metagenome | isolation source: freshwater sample F1-20 | place: China: Fuxian Lake, Yuxi | collected 2017-12-25 | reverse complement strand
ACGGACTTCGGCGTTGCGTTCAACCCCGTGTACCCCTCCTATGCGGCTCCTGAGACGGGTTGGCGCGCTTCGGGCGGCGATGAGTTCGTGCTCCGCGCGCAGCTGCAGTTGATGTTCTAGACAGCGCGGATCGTTAGCATTGCCGAATGCTCGCAGGCGGCGGAGAGATGGTGCGCTTTGAGGTGTGGACTTCACCCCGCGCGCATGATCCGCGAGCCGCCTCGTTCGTCCGTGATGCTGAACTTGGCAGCGGCGTCAGCGTTGAGCGAGTCGTCGTCTACCTCGTTTGCGGAAAACTGACCGATGGATCGTGTGACCGACTGGCCGAGCACCTGCTGAGCCATCCGACGACGCAGCAGTGGTGCTGGACTCGCTTGGGCGATGAGCCGCGTGGACCTGCGGCGAATCGGAGTCGCGGCACTGAGGGAACGGTGACGGTGGAGGTTCATCCACTGCCTGGAGTGATGGATCCAGCCGCGGCAAGCGTGCGAACGGCGGTGCAAGCGCTCGTTGGGGAGTCGGTGGATGTCCAGACTGGGGTGCGCTACGACTTCGTTGGGGTGGCTGCCGATGTGGCCCGCGCCGCCATCGAGCGAACGGCGGCAAATCCCGTCGTGCACGCTGTCGTTGAGGGTCGGCATCACCCGCGCACATTTCCATGCGGGAAATCGCAACCTGTCCAGATGCGTGAGATCCCGCTGCGGCATCTCGATGATGCCGCGCTCGAGCGACTGTCGCGCGATGCGCATCTGTTTCTGTCGCTCGATGAGATGCGGGCGATCCAGAGCGAGTTCCGTCGGCAGGCGCGTGATCCGCGCGAGATCGAACTGGAAACGATCGCGCAGACATGGAGCGAGCACTGCGTTCACAAGACGCTCAAGTCGACCATTCGATACCGCGGCGCACCATGCGGGGATCATGCCCGCCCTGGTCACGAGGGTTCCCCGAGCGAGCCGGTGCTGATTCGCAATCTCCTGAAGTCCACGGTCGCTGCGGCGACGAACGAACTGATCGGTCGTCAACCGTTGCTTCCAGGCCCAGGCGTGCGCGAAGACGCGACGCCGATCGACTGGTGTCTCTCGGTCTTCGTCGACAACTCAGGCGTGATCGCCTTCGATGATCTGCATGCGGTGTGTTTCAAGGTGGAGACGCACAATCATCCAAGTGCGATCGAACCCTACGGTGGCGCAGCGACGGGGATCGGCGGCTGCATTCGCGATGTGATCGGGACGGGGCAGGGCGCGAAGCCGATCGCTGCAACGGATGTGTTCTGCGTGGCGCATCCGGACCTCAGTGCGGTGCCGCGCGGCTGCATTGCGCCGCGCCGCGTGTTGACGCAGGTGGTGGCGGGCATTCGCGACTACGGCAATCGCATGGGGATTCCGACGCTCAACGGAGCGGTGTGGTTCGATGATCGGCATGTCGGTAATCCGCTGGTGTTCGCTGGATGCGTTGGGCTGATGCCACGCGATCGAACGCACGGAGGCGCGCAGGCGGGCGATGCCATCGTGGTCATCGGTGGACGGACGGGTCGCGATGGCATTCATGGTGCAACCTTCTCGAGCGCGGAACTGACCGACACGCATGCGGACGAGTTCAGCCACGCCGTGCAGATCGGCAATGCCATCACGGAGAAGTGTGCGCTCGATGCGATTCTCGCTGCTCGCGATCACCCGGGTGGACCGCTCTTTCACGGACTGACCGACTGCGGTGCGGGCGGATTCTCCAGTGCAGTTGGCGAAATGGGTGGAACGATCGGCGCGGAGGTGCACTTGGACCGCGCACCGCTGAAGTACGAGGGATTGTCGCCAACGGAGGTGTGGATCAGCGAGGCGCAAGAGCGGATGGTGCTGGCAGTACCCGAGGCGAATCTGCCGGCGCTCGAAGCAATCTGTTTGCTGCACGATGCGGACATGTGCCGCCTCGGGACCTTCGGTACGGCGGATCGTTCCATCCATCTGCTGTGGAATGGATCGGAAGTCGGACGACTCGACACCGCGTTCCTTCATGGTGGGATTCCGATGCCCGAACGGGACGCGGTGTGGGACGCAGCCTGGTGTGCTGCGGAGTCAGGCCTCAGTTCGTCCCGCAGCGGGCGGGGGACGCCTGTTGAGTCGATGGCGGACGGGCTCTGCGCGCTGCTGCGCCATCCGAACATCGCGAGCAAGGCGTGGATCATTCGGCAATACGACCATGAGGTGCAGGGCACCTCTGTGGTGAAGCCGCTCCATGGCGTTGGCGGCGGTGGACCTGGCGATGCTGCAGTGATCGCGCCAGTGCCGGGGTCGATGCGAGGCTTGGCGATGGGCACTGGGTTGGCGACGGGACTTGCGCGCGATCCATATGTGATGGGTCTTGCGGCAATTGACGAGTGCGTGCGCAATCTGGTGTGCGTGGGTGCTGATCCGCAGCGGATCGCGATCCTCGACAACTTCTGCTGGCCATCGTGCAAGGACGCGCGCAATCTTGGTGCGCTCGTGCGTGCCGCATGGGCGTGCTACGACGGTGCGAAGGCGTTTCGGACGCCGTTCATCTCTGGGAAGGACAGCCTGAACAACCAGTTCGTCACGGATGATGGACGGACAATCCAGATTCCCCCCACGCTGCTGATCAGCGGGTTTGGCATCGTGCCCGATTTTCGGCGCTGCTGCACGATGGATTTCAAACGCGCTGGCAGGGTGGTGGTGTTGGTGGGTTCAACGAGTGGACAGCTCGGCGGATCGCATTGGTCCCTGCTGGCAGGTTTGGATGCGGAGGAATGGTTGCCGCTGCCGCAGGTCGATCTGGAGCGTGCGCCTGTGGCGGCAGCGGCCGTGGCGCGCGCCATTGCGGGCGGGACAGTGCAGAGTGCGCACGACTGCAGCGAGGGCGGGCTGCTTGTCGCTGCCGCAGAGATGTCATTCGCTGGTGGACTCGGTGTGGAACTGGACCTCGCGGCGGTGCCGGTCGCGTCCGCTGCGCGACTGTCCGACACGGCGGTTGCGTTCAGCGAGGATCCGTCGCGGTATCTGCTGGAGATGGACGAGCATGATGCGCAGGCGTTGTGCGGGGAACTCGCATCGCTCGGCATCGCTGCTGCAGTGATCGGGCGCGTGACGGAAGGTGCGTCGTTCGTGGTTCGGCGTGGCACGGAGACCGTGATGACGGCGGAGGTCGATGCGCTTCGTGCTGCCTGGGATGGGGGAGCAATCGAGACTCCCATGCTTCGCGGCGAAGTACCTGTGCTCGGAGGTGAACGGTGAGAAACACCGCTCCGAAAGCCTTGGTGATCACTGCGCCGGGGATCAACTGCGATCTGGAGTTGGCGGAAGCGTTTCGCGCGGCGGGCGCGGAACCGGTCAACTGCCCGCTGTCGAGGCTGATGCGTGAGCCGTCACTGATTGCGCACCACGACCTCATCGGACTGCCGGGTGGTTTCAGTTTCGGTGACGATGTCGCTGCGGGACGGATCATGGGCGCATTGATCGCGCGAAGCATCTATCCCGCGCTGCGAGATGCGGTGCAGGATGGCGTGCCGATCATCTGTCCGTGCAATGGATTCCAGATCGCGGTGCAAGCGGGCTTATTGCCTGGACCGCTGGCAGACCAGCCTTGGCCACACGAGGCGGCGCCAGCAACGGTGGCGCTTGCCGACAATCAGAGTGCTCGTTTCACCGATGTGTGGACGAGCGTGGATGTGCCGCGCGATACCGTTTGCATTTGGACGAGGGGCATTCGATGTGACGGTGATGCGGGGCTGCTGCCAAGCGCGCACGGCGAGGGGCGATTTGTCGCACCCCAGCCGCTGCTCGAACGGCTCGAAGCGGCGGGGCAGATCGCAGTTCGGTACGGCGCGGGGGAGAACTTCAATGGCTCGGTGGGTGCGGTCGCGGGGATATGCGATCCGTCGGGTCTTGTGCTCGGGCTGATGCCGCACCCTGAACGCTTCACGCGTTGGACCCAGCATCCGCGTTGGACGCGACTCGATGCGCGCGAACTGAAGGGAGAGCCGCTCGGCCTGCAGATGTTCCGCCGCGCGGTGGCGTTCGTGCGCGAGGGAGTTTCCGATGCTTCGCTCGAACTGGGCGGGTCGCTCGCGTAAGTCGCTCGGGTCAGTCGCTCGCGTCAGTGCAGGCGATTCACGCAGATGGCGTTGGGTGGGCAGCCGCGAGCGTCAGCAGCTGCTGAGGGGACAATTGCTCGGGTCGCATCAACGGATCGATGCCAGCGGGCCAAGGCACTTCGCGTCCGAGCACGCTCCCAAGCTGCTTGCGCCGCTTGCTGAACACGCGCTGCAGGAATCGACCGAGCGCGATTGCGTCGTGCGTTGGCGGTGGGTTGATTCGCTCGATCGCGACGAACGCGCTTTGCACTTCCGGCGCTGGCCAGAAGCACGATGGCGGGAGCACGGCGAACATGTCGATGTGGGCGAGCAACTGCGCTTGCACGGAGAGTGGGCCGTACGCCTTGCTGCCGGGCGCGGCGGCGAGGCGTTCGGCGACCTCGCGCTGGATCGTCACGAAGAGCCCGCTGCACCGTGGGGCTGAAGTCAGCAGATTCAACATCAGCGGTGTGGCTGCCTGGTAGGGCAGATTCGCCACGAGCAGGTAGGGCTCGTTCCCAAAGCGGGAATCGATCGCAGCACACAGTGACGCAGCGAGGTGATGCTTCCCATCGAGGCAGTCGCCCTCGACGATGTCGAGTTTGCCATCGGCGATCGGCATCACACGGTCACGGACGATCGCACTCATCGCTGGGTCGATCTCGCAGGCGATGACGATTGCCCCTGCCTCCAGCAGCGTCTCGGTGAGCGTGCCCGTTCCAGGACCAACTTCCAGAACGCGTGTGCCGGGCACGACGCGCGCTCGCGCAACAAGGCGGCGGAGTTGGTTGTGGTCGTGCAGGAAGTTCTGACCGAAACGGTGGCGCGGGCGAGCTCCTCGTGCGTGGAGCAGTGCGCGAATCTCGGTCAAGGTTTGCACGCGTGGACGAAGCGGCTGATCAGAACCAGGACCGCTTCTGCAAGATGTAGGTTCGGAGGAACTCCTCGTCGGTCTTGGTGAGGTAGAGGATGCCTTCGATCAATCCGATGACACCCATCACGCTCGGCGCGATGGCGGGAACGCACAGGCACCAGCCAAGCACGAGTCCGGCGAGCGAGGAGAGCAGCATGACGAGTGCCGCGGCGGTATAGCCGAGGATGAACTTGTGGATGCCGAACGCGCCAAGCAGGATGCCGAGGACTCCAGCCGCAACGCGCTTGGATTTCGCTTGTTCAAGTTGCAGCTGCGAATACCCGTTCGCAGATCCGTAGGGCGGCGTCGTTGGCTGCGCGCCAGGCGGATAGGTCTGATCGTCCACGGCGTGATGCTAGCGGGCGATGGCGTCGGCGCGCACTTCACGAAGCACGGAGACCTTGATCTCGCCGGGAAAGGTCATCTCCTGCTCGACACGCTGCGCGATGGCGGAGGCGATGCGATGGGTGGCTGCATCATCTGCCGCCCGCGCATCGACGATGACGCGTACCTCTCGCCCCGCCTGCACCGCATAAGCCTCCGTGACCCCCTTGTGCTCGCGCGCGATGGACTCAAGCTGGGTGAGCCGCTTGATGTAAAGCTCCATCGACTCACGGCGTGCACCAGGGCGTGCGCCAGAAAGCGCATCCGCCGCCATCACGATCGGCGTGTACGGAGTCGACGGCGGAATGTCGCTGTGGTGCCCACCGATGGCGTTCAGCACCGCTTCGTTCCGCTCGCCGTGCCGCATGGCAAACTCCATGCCGATTGCGGGGTGACCGCCCTCGACCTCGTGATCGAGCGCCTTTCCGATGTCGTGCAGGAAGCCCGCGCGCCGTGCGACGGCACCGTTGAGCCCAAGCTGGTCGGCGATCATCTGTGCAAGGAATGCGACCTCGAGCGAGTGGCGCAGCACATTCTGTCCGTAGCTGCTTCGGAAGTGCAGCTTGCCCATCGCTTCGATCAACTTCGGGTGCAGCCCTTGGATGTCCGCTTCAAGCGCGGCTTCCGTGCCGTGCTGGAGAACGCGCTGCTGCACATCGCGTCGAACCTGTTCGACGACCTCTTCGATGCGCGTGGGATGGACTCGGCCGTCGGCGATCAACTTCTGGAGCGTCTCCGCTGCAATCGCCTGACGAACCTTGTCGAAGCAGGAGACGGCGATCACGCCTGGCGTGTCGTCGACGAGGATGTCGACGCCCGTCAACTTCTCGATCGTGCGGATGTTGCGCCCCTCGCGCCCGATGATGCGCCCTTTGACATCCTCGCTGGGGATCTTGACCGTACGAACCGTTGCGTCGGCGACGGTTTCGGCTGCGTAACGCTGAATCGCCATCAGCGTGATCTCGCGTGCCCGTTCCGCAGCCTTCAGGTTCGCCTCATCGAGGATTCGGTGCTCGAGTCGCATCGCTTCGCGCTCGCTTGCTGCGCGAACCTCGTCAAGGAAGATCGCGCGCGCCTCCTCTTCGGTGAGCCGCGCAATCTCTCCCAGGCGCGTGCGAACCGTGGCGCGCTGGGCTGCCAGTTCCGTCGCCTCCTGCGAGAGTTCCTGCTCGCGGAGAACCGATGCGCGTTCGCGAGCATCCACCTGCTCTTCGCGCTGCTGCATGTGCGCGAGCTTGCGTTCAAGCGTTTCCTGGATTCGTTCGCTTCGCGCTTGGGTCTCTTGGATTCCCTGCAGTGCCGCCTTCACCTCGCGGTCCACCTCGCTTCGACGGTCGGCCGCCGCGCGCTCCGCTGCCAGTTGGACATCCGCCGCGCGCGCCGCTGCAGTCGCCTCAGCCGCCTTCGTCAGCTGCGCGGACTGCTCGCGCGCCTGCTTGAGGCTTCGAGTGCTGAGCCGCGACTGCAACCACCAAGCGCCGAGCGCGCCCGCGACGATGGAGGCGAGCGACAGCAGAAGTGTTGCGGTATTGAATTCGAGCGAGGCAAGAGCAAGAGTCGCAAACATCGGTCAGCCCTTTCCGAAATGAATCGGCGGCTCGACCGGTCGGCGAGGCAGGTTGTGGATCAGGCGCGTTGCGTTCGTGCAGTCATGCGTGGAGTGCGGTCTGTGAAGCGTGTGCTGTGGGTCGTTGGTGAAGCAATCTGGAAAGTCGCGTCAGATCTATGGCAGCCCATCCTGGGCTGTCGGGCAGGGGCCCGAAGTGCTGCCTCGTCGGCCGATTCGCCGCAGAGGAGGTGTTGGAAATCCGCTTGGAAGCGGTTGGGGGGAGGGTAGGTCGCGCAGCGTGGGCTCGTCAACGGAGTTCTATGATGCGTTCATGGGCGGCGCAGTCGCACAATTCCTGCGAATCTTGCCGTTGAATCCGATCGTGGTTCGGCTCGTCCAGGGCGGTTCGGTTCGAACGCGTCACCTGCTGATTCGCGCGGGGTACCTCGGCATCCTGATCGTGGTGCTGCTCGCGGCGATGCTCGGTTCGGTCGGCACGATGCGTGAACTGGCGCAGCAGGGCGCGACCGCATTCGCGCTCGTCAGCTACGGGCAGGTGCTGCTCATCTGCTTGCTTGCACCAGTGTTCATGGCGGGCGCGATCGCCCAGGAATCCAACCCGCAGACCTGGGATGTGCTGTTGACATCTCCGCTCACCTCGCTGCAGATCGTGCTTGGAAACCTTTTCGGTCGCCTCTTCTTCGTGCTCGCGCTGCTGCTCGGTTCACTGCCGCTTTTCGCAGTGACCAGACTGTTCGGTGGCGTTCCTGGATCGGCGATCGTGCAGAGCTACGCAATCGCCGCCGCGACGGCACTTGTCGTGGGGGCGATCGCGATCACGCTCAGTGTGACGCGGTCGGCGGGTCGTCGCGCGGTCTTCATCTTCTATTCGTGCGTGGTGCTGTTTCTCTTCGCGACCTTTGCTGCGGATCTCGCGTTGGTCAAGCCCGTCGCACCTGGAAGCGACGCGGTCTTCACCACCATGATGACTCCGCTCAACCCGCTGCTGACGCTGCGGGTGTTGTTGGACTCGGGTTCGTACTTGCCGCAGGACTTTGCGGGGACGGGACACCTGTGGTTGGTGCGAGTCTGGCTGGGCTCGCCCGTGGCAACGCAGTTGTGGCTGTTCACGCTGCTGTCCGCGGTGCTCGTCGTGTATTCGACGCTGCGAGTGCGACTCCTCGGGCGCGCGTTGGTGGGTGCGGCAGGGTCTGTCCGAGCACTCGCGGGTCGGGAGCCGCGGCGCGTCTGGGCAAACCCAATTGCCTGGCGCGAGATGCACTTGCGCGGCAACTCGATCGGCGTGCAAGCGCTTCGCTGGGGTTTCGTGGCCGCGGCACTGACGGTGGGGCTGGTGATCCTCATGTTGACTCGCGCTGGAACGCTCACACTGGAAGAGTCTCGCCTCTCACTTGCGGCCGTGCTGGGTGCGGAAGTGTTGATCGTCGTCCTCACGGCACTGAACCTCAGCGCAACAGCGGTCAGCCATGAGCGCGAGGACCGCTCACTCGACATCCTGCTGACAACGCCGATCCAGCCTGGGCAGTACATCGCCGGCAAGTTGCGCGGACTGATCCAGTACCTGCTGCCGTTGATGCTGGTGCCGTGCGTGACGCTGGGCTTGGCTGCGCTCTTCGTGACCACGCGGGGATTCGGCAAGGCGATGACGGTCACCGTGCAGGAGTCCGTCGGCACATCGACGGTTGAAGTGCCGATGGTGCTGCCGGAGAGTGCGATCGCGCTGCCGCTGGTGTTGATGTCGTTCACCGCGCTGAGCGTGATGGTCGGGCTGCAGTGGTCGGTCCGCAGCAAGGGAACGATCGGCTCCGTGGTTGCGGCGGCCGGGGTCGTGATCGCCATCGGCGGCACGGTTGGGTTGTGCGGGCTTGGGCTCGGTTCTTCGGTGCCGTTCCTCGGTGCTGGATTGAACGCAGCGACACCACTCAACCTTGTGTTGGCCGCAGTGCATCCCGCGCCGCTGATCGAAGGATCGCTCGACAATCCCGTGTCTCGGATGGTGTCGCTGCTCGGTGGTGCGGGGCTCGCCACGATCATCTACATCGCGGTCGTGTACGGGCTCCACGCCTCGATCAAGGCGAACTTCATGGCAACTGTTCGGCGACTTGCAGGCACGGCGTAACGGGGATGAAGGCGCTGCTGATGCTGACGCCGCTCGCGCAACTCGTGTGGCGTGATCCGAGCCAGTGGCTCGCAAGCGGCATGGCGTTCGTGATTGCATGTCCGATGCTGGTTCTGTCGCTGCGGAGTTTCCGGCGGCGTGCCGCGCTGCGAGCGATGCCGACGACGCCGATTGCGGGTGTGTTCGTGGGCGAGGTGGAACTGAAGGGTCGCGCCAGGACGCCGAATCCACTGAAGGCGCGACTCAGCGGCGCATCGGTGGTGCTCTACAACTGGACCGCGGAAGAACACTGGACGCGGACGCGCGTCGAGTCCTACACCGATGGCAAGGGCAGGACGAAGACGCGGACGGTCACCTACTCGGGAACCGACACGGTGGCGCACGGCGGTGAGTCATCGCTGCTGCTCCTCGACGATGCAACGGGCGTCGTTCAAGTACTGCCTGAGGGGGCAAAGCTCGAGGCAAAGCGCGTGTTCTGCGAGACGGTCGGACGCGGCGACCGCATCTATTACGAGCATGGTCCGCAGCGTGCGGTCTCGGGTTCGGATGGTCTTCGTACCTTCACGGAGCACGCGATCGAGGTGGATGCGCCACTCTTCGTGGTTGGCTACGCGCGCGAGCGCGAGGACATCGTGGACATCGAGATCGCCGCGGGTGGACGGAAGGGAACGGCGACCGCAGATGCCCGCCCGCGAATGTTCCTGATTTCGACGAGGGATGAAGAGGCTGTGACCTGGAGGTTTGGGGCCGCCGCATGGGGGTGGTTGGTGGTCGCAGCACTCGCGCCGATTGTGCTCGCGCTGGTCGATGTTCACAGGTATCAGGAGGAGCGATTGGCGCCATGGACCGCTGCGGCCGTCGGCTCTGCACTGGGCTTGGTGTGGGTTGTGGCGTGGTCGATCTGGACGCACAACGATCTGGTCGACCTGCGAAACCGGGTCATGCGCGCGCGTTCGAATGTGGATGTGCAGTTGCGGCGGCGGCATGACCTGATTGCGCAACTCATCGGCGCAGTCCGTGGACTTCGCGACCATGAAGCGTCACTGCAGCGCGTGATTGCCGAGATCCGTTCGCAGGGGGAACTGATGGACATGGCCAGCGCGAATGCGCGAGCGGTTCCCGTTGGACCGCAACTTCGATTCCTGGCCGAGGCGCTGCCGAACTTGAAGTCCTCCGATTCGTTCCTGGCGCTGCAGCGGTCGCTCAGCGACTGCGAGCGTCGCATCGCGCTCGCGCGCGATGAATTCAACGGCACGACGGCGGGCTTCAACACGCGCATCACGACCGTGCCGACATCGTTCATCGCATCGCTGTTCGGCATGCGCCCAGGAGACTTCTTTTCCGCCGAGCAGTTTGAACGCAGCGCGCCCGTCGTTTCCTCGCCCGCGCACTCTCGCTAGACTCGGGATTCGCCACTGCAGCGCGCGCGCAAGGTGCCGTGCAGCGGTCAACCGAACCGCCTCTCGAGGAGAACCCATGCCGCCGATCGATCCGTTCCACGCAGCAGCCACGCTTGAAACGCCCCTGGGGAAGCGCACCTACCACAAACTTGATGCGCTTCGGCACCTCGGTACGGTCCGCAACTTGCCCTACTCGATCCGCGTGCTGCTGGAGAGCGTTCTCCGAAACCTCGACGGTCGCGTCTACACCGAGGAGCATGTGCGCGCCATCGCCGCCTACGACCCGCGACGCCCAGCGCAGGACGAAATCCCGTTCATGCCAGGTCGCGTGGTGCTGCAGGATTTCACGGGCGTGCCGTGCGTGGTGGATCTTGCCGCCATGCGCGATGCAATGCGCCGCCTCGGTGGCGATCCCAAGCGGGTGAATCCCCTCGTGCCGTGCGATCTCGTGATCGACCATTCTGTGCAAGTCGATGCCTATGCGTCGGGTGCTGCGCTCACGATCAACGGCGATCTTGAGTTCGAGCGGAACCGTGAGCGATACCAGTTCCTCAAGTGGGGCCAGGGCGCGTTGACCAACTTCCGCGTTGTCCCTCCTGCAACGGGAATCGTGCATCAGGTGAATCTGGAGTACCTCGCGAAGGTGGTGT
>SXGQ01126166.1_pt1 | contig 11118 bp, 8 predicted proteins | sample 3178371 | NCBI WGS metagenome assembly SXGQ01 (sample SAMN11356859, study PRJNA531348) | freshwater metagenome | isolation source: freshwater sample F1-20 | place: China: Fuxian Lake, Yuxi | collected 2017-12-25 | reverse complement strand
GGGCTGGCCGGATTTCAGACCCGCTACCCCAATCAACTCTCCGGCGGCCAACGCCAACGGATGGCACTGGCGCGCGCACTGGCGGTGGATCCGCAGGTTTTGCTGCTCGACGAACCGTTCGGTGCTCTTGATGCCAAGGTCCGCGAGGACCTTCGCGCATGGTTGCGGCGGCTACATGACGAGGTGCATGTCACCACCGTGCTCGTCACCCACGACCAGTCCGAGGCCCTCGACGTGGCAGACCGCATCGCGGTGCTGAACAAGGGACGTATCGAACAGGTCGGTACCCCGGCGGAGGTCTACGACAGTCCCGCCAACCCATTCGTGATGTCGTTCCTGGGAACTGTCTCCTCGCTCAACGGAATCTTGGTGCGCCCGCACGACATTCGGGTCGGCCGTACTCCGGAGATGGTGATTGCGGCCGGCGACGGCACCGCGGAGAGCACCGGTGTGACTCGCGCCACCATCGAACGGGTGGTCCATCTCGGGTTCGAGGTGCGGGTCGAACTGATCAGCGCGACTACCGGCGCGCCCTTCGTCGCGCAGATCACCCGCGGTGACGCCGAGGCGCTGGCCCTGCGGGACGGCGACACCGTCTACGTGCGGGCCACCAGGATCCCGCCGGTCGCCGGTGTGCAGCAGCAGGAGACCTAGCAACGTCGGCGTGCTCTACAGTGGGGCCTCGGCAGTCGAGCGGGGAAGGGACACGCAATGAGTGCACCGCGCTACCGGATTATGGTTGGTGCGCTCATCATCGCGGTGACCGTGCTCGGGTCCTGCACTAAGACGGTGACACCGGGCAAGCCGGCACCGGCAACCACGGGGGAGCAGACCTTGACGGACGGCAACGGCGGCCAAGGCGGCCAGGGCGGCCAGGGCGGCCAGGGCGGCCAGGGCGGCCAGGGCGGCCAGGGCGGCCAGGGCGGCAAGGGTGGCAAGGGCGGTCTCGGCGGTGCTGATGGCGCCGATGGCGCTGATGGTGCTGATGGCGCCGACGGCGCATCCGGCTGACCCGGGGACGGCTACGCCGCGAGGCGCCCGGTGACGGCCTGGTCGAAACGGTCCAGAACCGTGGCGGCGACCAGACGATGGGCGCCCAGTGGCTGAGCCAGCGTCAAGCCCTGCGCTGAGGCGATCGCCGCGATCCGATCAGTGATGCGCCCGTGCGCGACGAACCACGGCGCCAGAGTTACCTGCTTCGCACCGAGTTCACGAAGTTCCTCGATGCCGGACTCCACCGACGGTGCCGGTCCGGTGGCGTAGGCGACTCGCACGCCGGCCCACCGGGACCGGTGAGCCAGGGCCTCAGCGAGAGTGTCGGTGGCCGCATTGGCCTCGCTGTGAGATGAGCCGACCGCCACCACCAGGACGCCGGTGTCGCGGCGGTCGCACTCCGGCGCGGCTTCGCTGAGGCGCTGGCGCAACACGCGCACCAGGCGCGGGTCCTCACCGAGGGTGTCGGCAACCAGCACGTCGGCTCCAGCGTCGGCGATGATGGCGGGGATGTCGACGCGGGCGTGGAAGGCGCTGGCCAGCAGCAGCGGAGTGACGACCGCCGGACCGTCTAATCCGGTCAGCACGTCCCTCAGGTTCGGGGCGCTCTTCTCACAAAAAGCCACCCGCACATCCAAACCGGGCCGCTGCCGACGGATCTGGTCGGCCACCGCGTGGGTGGTCACCGCCGATCGCGGGTCGGCACTGCCGTGTGCGGTCAGCACCATCCTCATGAGACGTGCAGCCCGCACTCGGTCTTGGCCAGGCCCTGCCAGCGCCCGCTGCGCGGGTCGGCACCCTCGGCCGGCTTGGCCGTACACGGGGCGCAGCCGATCGACGGATAACCCTCTTGGACGAGGGGATTGACTAACACGCCGTTGGCTTCGATGTAGTCCTGCATGTCTTCGTCGCTCCAGGCGGCGAGCGGGTTCACTTTGACCAGCTTGAAGGCCTCGTCGAAGGTGACCAGCGGTGAATCGGCGCGGGTTGCCGACTCCACTCGGCGGATACCGGTGACCCACGCCGAGTAATTCCGCAGGGCCGCTCCCAGGGGGGCGACCTTGCGCAGTCGGCAGCACTGTTCAGGGTCGCGCGCGAACAGATCCCGGCCCAGCATCAGATCCTGTTCGGCAACGGTGTGTTCCGGCGTCACGTTGACGATGTTGACGCCGTAGACCGTCCCGATCGCGTCGCGGGTGCCGATGGTTTCGGCAAAGTGGTAGCCGGTGTCGAGGAATAACACGTCCACACCCGGGCGGACCTTGGTCGCCAGATCGATCAGAACCGCATCCTGCATATTGGCTGCCACCACGTAACCGTCGGCGAAATGGATGTCGACCCACGCCAGCAACTCCGCGGCGGTGGCGCCGTCGAGTTCGGCCGCGCCTTGATCAGCCAGGGCACGCAATTCGGCTTCACGTGCGCTCATCGCAGGTCGTCCTCGTCAGCGCGTACCGCCCACTGCGCGAATCGCTCACCAGGCAGTCGCTTCTCGGTGAAGCGGCGGACCACCCGCTCGATGTAGTCGCCCACCTCGGCGCCGCTGACCGTGTGCTGGCGAAGTTTGCGGCCGAAGTTACTGTCCAGGCCCAGGCTGCCACCGAGATGGACCTGGAAGCCCTCGGTGTTGCCGCCGTCACCGTCCTCGAGGACCTGTCCCTTGAACCCGATATCGGCAACCTGGATCCGGGCGCACGAGTTCGGGCAGCCGTTGAGGTTGACGGTGACCGGGACATCGAGAACGGCATTGAGGTCTGCGAGCCGCTTCTCGAGTTCGGGCACCAGCACCTGTGCGCGGGTGCGGGTCTCGGCAAAGGACAGCTTGCAGAATTCGATCCCGCTGCACGCCATCAGGTTCCGTCGCCAGTGTGACGGTGTCGACGGCAGGCCGAGTGCGTCCAGTTCGGCGACGAGTCCAGCGACCTTCTCGTCCGGAACATCGAGGATCACCAGTTTCTGGTATGCGGTGAAGCGAATACGGTCAGAGCCGGCCTGCTCGGCGAGATCAGCAATTCGGGTCAGGATCGTGCCCGACACCCGGCCGGCGATCGGCGCCACTCCGATGGCGTTGAGCCCGTTGCGAAGCCGCTGCACCCCGACGTGGTCGATCGGATGCACAGCCGGTTCCGGTGCGGGGCCGTCGATCAGCGACCGCTTCAGATATTCCGTTTCGAGAACCTGCCGGAATTTCTCAACCCCCCAGTCCTTGATGAGAAACTTCAGGCGCGCCTTGGAGCGCAGTCGGCGATAGCCGTAGTCCCGGAAGAGGCTCACCACCGCCTCCCACACGTCGGGAACCTCATCCAGCGGGACCCAGACGCCGACGCGCTGGGCGAGCATCGGGTTGGTGGACAGCCCGCCGCCGACCCACAGATCCAGGCCCGGGCCGTGCTCGGGGTGGTTCACCCCGATGAATGCGACGTCATTAACCTCGTGCACGACATCCTGCAGACCGCTGATGGCGGTCTTGAATTTGCGTGGCAGATTCGCGTACTCCGGTTTCCCGATATAGCGGCGCACGATCTCCTCGATCGCCGGCGTGGCGTCGAGTACCTCGTCGAGAGACTCACCGGCCAACGGTGAACCGAGGACAACGCGTGGACAGTCGCCGCAGGCCTCGGTGGTTCCCAGGCCGACCGCGTCGAGCCGATTCCAGATCTCCGGCATGTCCTCGACCCGGATCCAGTGGTACTGCACGTTCTGACGGTCGGAGATGTCGGCGGTATCGCGCGCGAACTGCGTCGAGAGCGTTCCGAGCGTGCGCAACGCCGCGGCGCTCAGCGCTCCGCCGTCGCTGCGCACCCGCAACATGAAGTACGGCGCCTCCAGCAGATCGATGTTCTCGTCGCCGGTAAAGGTGCCGTCGTAACCCTGCTGGCGCTGGGTGTAGAGACCCCACCACCGGAACCGCCCCCGCAGGTCGGTCTTGTCGATGCTGTCGAATCCCTGGTGGGCGTAGGTGCTTTCGATCCGCGCCCGAACATTGAGCGGATCGTCGTCGAACTTCGTCTGTTCGTTGGGGTTGAGCGGCTCGCGCTCGCCGAGCGCCCACTGGCCTTCGCTGCGCTGCTTCGGCGCGCGAGTCGGTTCGGTCGCAGTCGGGTCGGTGGTTGTCATGAGATGCTCCTAGGGTTGGGGGAGCCGGTGTTCGAATCGCGCTGATCGCCGGGTTAGGAATATTCCGGTGGCGCAGATCCGGCAACCAGCGGGTGCACAGGGCCTACGGCAGCAAGGCAGGACAACAACAGCGGCGAGCTGGGGTGATTCCCGCGGCGGCTGACATGGTAGTTATTGTGCCACGGCCGCGATGATGCCCGTAACCGGCCGGAACTCGGCTTTCTGCGACACTCATCACATGTCGGTCCACGGCGCGATCCCAGTATCACCAAGGATGGCCGGACCGGATCTGCCCGCTCTCACCCTCACCCCGGGTACCGCGTTCGGTATCTATGTTCACGTGCCGTTCTGCGCCACCCGCTGCGGTTACTGCGATTTCAATACCTACACGGCCACGGAAATGGGCGGTGCGACCGTCGATGGCTGGCTGGCGGCGGTGCAGACCGAACTAACACTAGCCGCGCAGCGCGTCGGTCCCGTCAGTGTCGACACCGTTTTCGTCGGCGGGGGCACTCCGTCGCTGATCGGTGCCGAGCGCCTTGCCGCGGTTCTGGACGGGATACGGCGTAACTTCCCGCTGGCCGCCGATGCCGAGATCACCACCGAAGCCAACCCGGAATCGACCTCGCGCGGGTTCTTCGAGGGAGTCCGTGCCGCCGGCTACACCCGGGTCTCACTGGGCATGCAGTCGGCGTCACCCCGGGTTTTGGCCACCCTTGACCGCGCCCACTCGCCGGGCCGAGCGATCGCAGCCGCCCGTGAAGCCCGCGCCGCCGGCATACGCAACGTCAGCATCGACCTCATCTACGGCACACCCGGTGAGTCCGACGACGATCTGATGGCCTCACTCGACGCCGCACTGACCGCCGACGTCGACCACATTTCGGCATACGCATTGGTCGTCGAGGAAGGCACCGCGCTCGCGCGGCGAGTGCGCCGCGGGGAACTCCCGCCACCGGACGACGACGTGCTGGCTCGGCGTTATGAACTCATCGACCAGAGGCTCTCCGCCGCCGGGTTGGGGTGGTACGAGGTGGCCAACTGGAGCCTGCCCGGTGCGCAGTGCCGGCACAACCTCGGTTACTGGAACGGCGGGCAGTGGTGGGGCGCGGGCCCCGGCGCCCACGGGTTCATCGGAGACCTCCGGTGGTGGAACATCAAACACCCGAGCGGCTACGCCGAGCGACTCGGCCGGGGCCAACCCGCAGTGGCCGGATTCGAGCGGCTCGACACCCGCGCCCGTCACCTCGAGGAGGTCATGCTCGGCATCCGGCTGCGCAGCGGGCTGGCGGTCGAGGCCCTGACCGGCCCGGAGAGCGCCGGCGCCGCCCAGGCCGTCGCGGACGGCATGCTGGTCGCCTCGGGCGAGCGGTTGATCTTGACCGACCGTGGTCGGTTGCTCGCCGACGCCGTGGTGCGCGACCTGATCGACGACTGACTGCGCGACGCCGCCGATGGAAAGCCGACCGGTAAACTCGCGCCATGGGAAGTGCCGACGATCGACGGTTCGAGGTGCTACGCGCCATCGTCGCCGACTTCGTGGCCACCAAGGAGCCGATCGGTTCCAAGGCCCTGGTGGAGCGTCACGGACTCGGAGTGTCCAGCGCCACGGTTCGCAACGACATGGCGGTCCTTGAAGCCGAGGGATACATCGCCGCACCCCACACCAGTTCGGGCCGGATACCCACCGAGAAGGGGTATCGGGAGTTTGTCGACCGCATCGACGAGGTCAAGCCGCTGTCTTCGGTGGAGCGGCGTGCGATTCTGTCGTTCCTGGAAAGCGGCGTCGATCTTGACGATGTCCTGCGCCGCGCGGTCCGGTTGCTGGCGCAGCTGACTCGCCAGGTGGCGATAGTGCAGTACCCGACGCTGTCGGCGTCGACCGTGCGCCACCTCGAGGTGGTCGCGCTGACGCCGGCCCGGCTGCTGATGGTGGTCATCACCGATTCCGGCAGGGTGGATCAACGCATCGTCGAACTCGGCGACACCATCGACGATCATCAATTGTCGCGGTTGCGCGAACTCCTCGGCCAGGCGCTGGAGGGCAAACGGCTGTCGGCGGCATCGGTGGCGGTGGCCGATCTGGCCAACCGGCTCAATACCGGAACCGGCCGGGGCGGCGCACTCAACGACGCCGTCGGCCGTTCCGCCACCGTTCTGCTGGAGTCACTCGTCGACCACACCGAGGAACGGCTGTTGATGGGCGGCACCGCCAACCTGACCCGCAACACCGCCGATTTCGGCGGATCTCTGCGGTCGGTGCTCGAGGCGCTCGAGGAACAGGTCGTCGTGCTGCGACTGCTGGCCGCACAGCAGGATGCCGGTAAGGTAACGGTGCGCATCGGCCACGAAACCGAGGCCGAACAAATGGCCGGAACGTCCGTGGTCACCACCACGTACGGCAGCGCCGGGACCGTCTTCGGCGGCATGGGCGTTGTAGGTCCCACCCGGATGGACTATCCGGGCACGATGGCCAATGTCGCGGCGGTCGCGATGTATATCGGCGAGGTTCTGGGCAACCGCGCCGGCTGAACACCGGCGCCACCACGACGTTACGAAAGAGGTCCAGGCGTGGCACGCGATTACTACGGGCTGCTCGGAGTGAGCAGGGGCGCAAGCGATTCCGACATCAAGCGTGCCTATCGCAAGCTGGCACGCGAACTGCACCCCGACATCAACCCCGACGAGCAGGCCCAGCAACTGTTCAAGGAGATCAGCACCGCCTACGAGGTGCTGTCGGATCCGGAGAAGCGACGCATCGTCGATCTCGGCGGCGATCCACTGGCCACCGGCGGCGCCGGCGGCGGATTCGCCGGGTTCGGCGGTCTCGGTGATGTCTTCGAGGCGTTCTTCGGCGGCGGGGGTGGCTCGCGCGGGCCGATCGGCCGGGTTCGGCCCGGCTCGGATTCGCTGCTGCGAATGCGGCTGACGCTCGAGGATTGCGCTGCCGGGGTGACCAAGCGGGTGACCGTCGACACCGCAGTGCTGTGCGACCTGTGCCAGGGTAGGGGCACCCACGCCGACTCGACGCCGACCACCTGTGACATCTGCGGTGGCCGAGGCGAGGTGCAAAGCGTGCAGCGGTCGCTGCTCGGTCAGGTGATGACGTCGCGGCCGTGCCCCACCTGTGCGGGCGTTGGGGAGGTCATCCCGGATCCCTGTCACCGCTGCGGCGGCGACGGCCGGGTGCGGTCCCGCCGCGAGATCAGTGTCAAGATCCCGGCCGGTGTCGGTGACGGGATGCGGGTGCGATTGGCGGCCCAGGGCGAGGTTGGCCCGGGCGGTGGCCCGGCCGGCGACCTGTATGTGGAGGTCCATGAGCAGGCCCACGAGATTTTCCTGCGCGATGGCGACGACCTGCACTGCACGCTCTCGGTACCGATGGTCGACGCCGCGCTGGGCACATCGGTCAGCGTCGAGGCGATCCTTGACGGACCGACCGAGGTCACCGTCGCCGCGGGCACCCAGCCGGCGTCGGTGATCACCCTGCGCGGCCTCGGGATGCCGCGGTTGCGCTCGGAAGCCCGCGGCGATCTGTACGCGCACATCGAGATCACCGTGCCGACCCGACTCGACGCTCGCGCCGGCGAACTGCTCGCCGAGTTCAAGGCCCGCAGCACCGATACCGCCGCGGTGCGCGGCACCCGGACCGCCGCCGCGGGTTCCGCCGGGGGCGGCTTGTTCAGCCGGTTGCGGGAAACGTTTAGCGGCCGCTGATCGCGTGTCGGCGACCCTGTTCTACGCCGCTACCATTCCGGCGCCCGGCGAAACCGCTGTCGTCGACGGGGACGAGGGATTCCACGCGGGGACGGTGCGCCGGATCCGGATCGGGGAGTCGCTGGTGCTCTCCGACGGCGCCGGCACGGTGGCCGACTGCGTGGTGGTGGGCGTCGGCAAGCGCAGCCTCTCGGCACGCGTCGAGCAGCGCCGTACCGCGACCCTTCCGCGCCCGCCGGTGACCGTGGTGCAGGCCATCCCGAAGTCGGAGCGTTCCGAGTTGGCGATCGAACTCGCCACTGAGGCCGGCGCCGACGATTTCATCGCCTGGCAGGCGCAGCGCTGCGTGGCCCGCTGGGAGGGTGAACGTGCGGAGAAGGGACTGCGGCGCTGGCGTGCGGTCGCCCGGTCGGCCGCCCGGCAGTCGCGACGCGCCTGGATCCCCGGGGTGACAGGCCCGCTGTCAACGGAAGCGCTGTGCAACTATCTCGCTGAGCAGATCGAGGCAGGTGCGGCGGTGCTGGTGCTGCACGAGTCGGCTAGTGTTCCCATCATGGAAAGTGCTGTGGCACAAGCGAATGCGATTATTCTCGTTGTCGGACCGGAAGGCGGAATCAGCGATCCGGAGGTCGACGCGCTGACCGATGCGGGCGCGGTCATGGTGCGACTGGGCCCCACCGTGCTGCGCACCTCGACGGCCGCGGCAGTTGCCCTGGGTGCGCTGGGTGTTCTCACCCCACGGTGGTTGATCGGCTGACCGGAGCATCGACTATCGGCTCGCGGTCCTCAGGCCGTTCCAGCAGTTCCCGGACCCATGGGCGCGCACCGTACTCACGAAGCATCGAACTGGCCGGCCGCGGACGAACCTTCTCCGGCCACCAGAACCAGCGACCGAGCAGGGCGGCGATCGACGGTGTCATGAACGACCGCACGATCAATGTGTCGAATAGCAGGCCGATGGCGATGGTGGTGCCGACCTGACCGATCGACCGCAACTCGCTGAACACCATCGCCGCCATTGTGAAGGCGAACACCAGGCCTGCGTTCGTCACAACCTTCCCGGTGCCGCTCATCGCGCGGATGATGCCGGTGTTGATACCTCCGGCGAGTTCCTCCTTCATCCTGGCCACCAGAAGCAGGTTGTAATCGGAACCCACCGCCAGCAGGACGATCACGGACATCGGCAGCACTATCCAGTGCAGGGTGATTCCCAGCATGTATTGCCATATCAGCACGGATAACCCGAAGGATGCGCCCAGCGACAGTGCGACCGTGCCCACGATGACCAGTGCGGCGATCAGGCTGCGAGTGATCAGGAGCATGATGATCAGGATCAGGCAGATCGCACTAATGCCAGCGATGAGTAAGTCATACCGCGAGCCGTCACTGAAGTCCTTAAACGTCGCGGCGGTGCCGGCGATGAAGATTTTGGCACCCGCCATCGGCGTGGTCTTCAGTGCTTCTTCGGCGGCCGTCCGTATCTGGCTGACGCGCGCAAGACCTTCGGGCGTCGCCGGATCGCCTCGATGGAAAACGATGAACCGTGCTGATTTTCCGTCAGGGGAGAGAAAAGACTCCATCGCCCGTTGGAAGTCGGGATTGTCAAACACCTCGGGCGGCAGAAAGAAGGTGTCGTCGTTTCTGGCTGCGTCGAACGCCTGGCCCATGGCTGCGGCACTTTGAGTGCTTTCGTCGATCGCTCCGAAGGTCCCCGATATGGTGCTGTACGTCGTTCGGGACATGGCAAGGCTAGCCTCCATAACCGCGATTACCGGGGGCGTCTGCGCAAGCAGTTCGGGCAGTAACTTGTCGACTGTATCGAGATCCTTCAAGAGATCCTGCGTCTTCTCGTTGATCGCGTTGATGCCGTCAATCGCATCGAAAACGCTCCGCAAGGACCAACAGAGGGGAATGTTGAAGCAGTGCGGTTCCCAATACAGGTAGTTACGCAACGGCCTGAAAAAATCGTCAAAGTTCGCAGTGTTGGCTTGGATCTCGTCCGCTAGTTTGGCAGCCTCGCGTGACAATGCGATCGAGTGCTGACTCGTGGCGGTGAGTTGCTTTTGTAATTCATACGATTGCTTGGTCAGTTCGATTTGTCTGACCAGAGTCGCGTCGAACCTTCGCAGGTCTTCAACGCGGTCTTTGACAAACCCAATGCTCTGCGCCTGCGCCGCATTCTGCAGGCTGATCAAAAAAGGGATCGAGGTGTGTTGGATCGGTGTGCCCTCAGGCCGGGTGATGCCCTGCACTCGATCGATACCGGGAATCTTGAAAACTGCTTTGGCAACTTTGTGCAGGATGAGGAAATCCGCCGGATTTCGCAGGTCGTGGTCGGATTCGATCATCAAGATGTCCGGCATCATTCGCGATTGGGAGAAATGCCGGTCCGCGGCGGACGCCCCGAGACTGGAGGGAACGTCCTGGGGTAAGTAGAGGCGGTCGTTGTAGCTCGTTGTGTACCCGGGCAGTGCGATGAGACCCAGTGCTGCAACCGCCAACGTCGTAGCGAGGATGGGCGCGGGCCACCGGACGATCGCTGTGCCGATTCGCCGCCAGCGTCGGCTTTCGGTCGCGCGCCTCGGTTCTAATAGCCCGAATCGACTTGCGACGGCAATAACAGCAGGTATGAGCGTAACGGCGACGGCGACCGCGACGAGCAAACCCACGGCGCAGGGGACCCCGATGGACTGGAAGATAGGCATCCGGGTCAAGCTGAGGCACAGCATCGCTCCGGCGATCGTCAAACCGGAACCCAAGACCACCGGTGTCACGCTTCGGAACGTGGTGTAGTACGCGGTTTCTGGATCCTCGCCGTCCCGCCGCGCCTCCTGATACCGGCCGACGAAAAATATCCCGTAATCGGTCCCGGCCGCCATCGCAAGCGCCACCAGCAGCGCGATACCAAAAGGGGATAGCTCAACGAGACCGTGGTGGCCGATAAAAGCGACCGTGCCCCGGGCCGCCGCTACTTCGGCGCCTACGGTGGCCAACACAAGAACCACCGTCATCATCGACCGGTAAATCAAAAGCAAAGCCGCGAAAATGATCACTCCGCCGACCGCGGTGATGATCTCAATCGATTTCTCGCCGCTTTCCTGCAGATCCACCGCGAGCGCGGCGATGCCCGTCACATAGACCTTCACACCGGCGGGTGGCGGATTTCGCTCCACGATGGATCGGACTGCGGCGACGGAATCCTGACCTAGGCGGGTGCCCTGGTTGCCGGCAAGATTCAACTGCACGTACACGGCCTTGCCGTCGGGGCTTTGCGCGCCCCCCGCCGTGAGC
>SXGQ01813457.1_pt1 | contig 11123 bp, 18 predicted proteins | sample 3178371 | NCBI WGS metagenome assembly SXGQ01 (sample SAMN11356859, study PRJNA531348) | freshwater metagenome | isolation source: freshwater sample F1-20 | place: China: Fuxian Lake, Yuxi | collected 2017-12-25 | reverse complement strand
GACGCCATCAGGTCCAAGCTGAAGCCCATCCTCCTGAAGAAACAGAAGCAGATTGCATCGCTCTCATCCGAGGCAGACTCACCCCCCTCAGCGCCGCCCACGTACAAGTCAAAGCCCGCGCAGAAGGGTGCTCAGCAGCCAGACGAGCCCCTGAAGACGCTCAACCGCCTCCTCGACGTGCACTTCCTCTCGAGGATCCCATCACCCGCCATCACCGCGCTCAACCTGCCTGACACGGCGCTCAGCACGCTCATCGCGGTCATCCTCTCACTCGTCGCAAGGACGCCCGCAGCAGGGGATGAGTGAATTAGCGAGCGCGGATAAAAACAATCTCCTCTTCATGTACAATATATAGATCGGTGAGGAAACATCCAGAACCTCAGGAGGAGAGTACACATGAAAATCACAGAATCAAGGCTACGTCAGATCATCAGGGAAGAGGTGAGGAAGAGCGTGCTCGACGGCGGTGCCCCAGAAGGAACGGTGCATGAGTTTACCTACGACGAACTGATGAAAACCTTCAAGTTCGGGGAACAGAACGATGACGTCATGTGGTTCAAGGGCCAGCTTGCACACTACAAGGACGATCCAAAAAAGAAGTTCTGGTATGACGCCCGCAGCAACCTGTTCACCCACAACCATCCAGATGCCCCAGGTGGCGCTGATAACTGGATCTCTGTTGTCAAACATCCTGGCGTCGTTGACGTGATGCGCTACGCAATGGACAAGAAGAACAGGAAAGAATGATAGGCAGTGAAAAGAAATAGAAGATAAATGACTTTAATTTAATTTTTTAAAAGAGAGAAACTACAATGAAGATCACAGAATCACGACTACGACAGATCATAAGGGAAGAGGTCAAAAGAAGCTTTGTAAATGAAAATGAAGAACGCGATAGCGCTGCAAAGAGCTTATTGGGCGTTGACGACAAGCACTACGCAGACCTAAAGAAACAAGACATGGAGATTACGACACTTCTCACGCAAAAGCAGGGCATTGAGCGCAAGCTGGAGCAGGCAGCAAGTGAGTCTGGTCTCCCAGAAGAGAAGATCAAAGAGCTTGGGCAGTCAGCCATGCGCATGGTGAAGGATAACTACTCCGGATACTCTGCTGAGGAGCTTGAAAAGCTGGGTAGGCTGTCTGTAACTGCCCAGCCTGACGGTGGATCAATTCGCACAGGGTCTGGAAAGAAGGTGCAAGCAAAGGCGTACTCTAACCTGAGAGACGCTGGTAAGCTGGCAAGGGTGCACCTCAAGTTCCTGGACGACAAGGGCAGCGAAGCAAATCTGGTCGTCTTCGTAAGGTAAATCGCGCGCTCTAGGACCCAGCAACAACAACTCACCCAATAGCAACGAAGGGGGACCCAAGCATCCAAGCGGGGGTCCCCTTTTTATGTGCCCACGCTGCCCCCTCCACTCATGTATCTTTGTACAAGAGACCGCACCCGGATGCGCAGCTTGGGGCAGCCCCATGACGGGCGCGCGAATGGGCAGAAATCCAATCCCCCTGCACTGCCAGGTGCAAAAATGGGCAGCCCTCCGGAGGCGGCTGGTGGGGCTGGTACTTAGCCCCTCTCACCCCTCGCCAGAATGACCCCAATTGGGTACACTTCACCCTTAACTATCTATGCAATTGTGCAATTTCCTGCCCAGAAACTGTGAAATTTTTTTAATTTTTTTCTGCCGATCGGGTACTCCCCACCCCAGGGTCCCTGCCACTACTCTGACACCGGTGTCAGGGCCCCGCACCTGCACGAAAAAAGTTTCCCCCACGACTGCATATTCATTCTCCGACGTATAGTTACCATTATTCTTCTGTATAGTTCTCTATGGGGGTGCATGGTGGGTAAGGGACGTGTTGACGAGGGTGTCATCCTGCTGCGTGATCTTGTTCGCGAGACGCTGGGCATCGAGTCTGGCTGGGAGTCGATGCTATCCTCATGGGGCATTGTCCTCGAGGACTTCGACCAGGAGGACAAGGACAGGACCGGCGCAAGCCCGCAGCCCATACAGCCCAATACGACGGGCCTCACCGACATGAAGATCGAGAAGGGGGAGAGCTCATACAAGCAGACTGTCGTGGGTGCCCTGAAGCAGACGAATGGGCACATTGACAGGGCTGCCGACGTGATCAAGAAGAAGACAGGTAAGCCCATCTCGGGAAGGACTGTCCGCCGCCACGTGTATGCCATTGGGGACGAGGCGATCGACCTCCTCGCGGAGCCTGGAAGGGATCCGGAGTACGATGTCGAGGGAGGCAAGTGGAAGACCTCCTCTGAGAAGGAGAAGGACCTCCTGAAGTACGGTGGCAAGGCTGCCGGTGCCCTCAAGGGCAAGAAGACAAAGACGAACCCCAAGGGCGAGGACAAGAAGGGCGGGTCAGAGAAGGACTAGCGGGGGTCCTAGGACAGGACGATGATGAACATGAGGACCGCGCCGGCCATGAATAGTGCCAATTCGAATGTCATTTTTCCTCCTTATGCCCTAATTGTACCCATAAAGAATTTTTTTTAAAATATTTTTACGTTTCCCGCGCGGAACCATATATAGAGATGAAATCGCTTTTAGCGGTGTGCATTGGGAAGATGCAGGATCCGGACCACGGACCTGACCACGCGACGAGGCGTTCCCACGCAGGAAGGGCAGCATGCCACATTCCACTGCTTGCACTAGTGAGGCCCTACTCACAAAAAGTCCGCCTTATGCGTGGGCGAATCGGGTTAAAGGGGCCGAATGGTGGGGGTGGAGGGGCAGCGGACCGGATGCGGAGGGGCGGATAGGGCGACGGGGGGAGGGCGAGCGGGAACCTGGCTCAGGGCGTCTCAGGCACTTTCTCTGACTGTTGAGGCAGGAGGTCGCCCTCGTGCTTTAGGATGGTCCTTCCACCCCTTTCGGTGAGCCGGACGTTCCACCAGCCCCTGACGGGATCCTCAATCGACACGAGGACACCCGTATCTCCATTTGGCATGACGATGACGTTCATTCCTGGGGATATGACCCACCTCCCTCGCTTCCGGTCAGGGGGGTTGACTCATATGGGCAGTTTGTGCAGCCCGTATTGCAGCAGTAGCCACGCCCGAGGAGGAATTCACGTGACAGTGGTTTGTATCCCCTAACCCTGACACCGGTGTCAGGGCAGAGGCGCGGGCCTGAGCCTGACGTGGCTGGGCATGCGTCGACCCACTCCGGGCTGTATGGGTCTGCCCACGATTCCTCAATGTCCCTGCGCCGGTCCCTGTGCGCCCCTGCCCCTGCGCCACCCCTCATCGAGTGGGCGGCTGCGTATGGGTTGCGATTCTTGCCCATGGTGTCCTCCTGTTATGTTAATATAACACGTTCGACAGGGTATTGACACCCCCACCTAGCAGTTTTGTAGCGTTTCCAGCGCGTCCCTTATTTGCTCCGCGAGGTCGAGTGGCGCCAGCCAGCCCCGGCGGACGGCGACGATCTGGCCTGTCTCTAGGTGCACAGTGTAGAGTGCCTCGGAGCCTGCGCCCCCTGGTGGGGCGGCAACGACGACGCCCTTCACGACCCTTGCATGGGCGTGGGATGGGGGATCGCACCACCCTCCACTCACCGTCTCAACGAGGCTGCCCACTGGGATGGGCGCTGCCATGGGCCTCCTCATAGTCCCATCAGGAGGAGAGAGAACACTGCCAGGCTGATCACCAGGACAAGGACCAGGTCCACCCACTCTTCTCTTGACACCGCACCTCCACAATGAATCGTATCCCGTCCATCTCGTTTGTTCAACCTGGGCGGTGCACCATGCTGGATATTGCACTTTGGGGGTACCTGGGTGCTGCGCGGGATTACACCCACCCAGGCCAGATGCTCGAAGCCCCCTTTTGGGTGCTGCATGCCATGCGGTCGAGATGTGGGATACCATGGCCCTGCAGCCGAGCGAGCCGCGTGGGAGCATAGCTGGAGGGTCCTGGATTGTGCACCTGGTGCGGGGGTGCAGTCGATGAGATAAAGTGCGGGGGATCCTGTACATGGCAAGATGCATGTGGTATATTGGATCATGTGGTGGAGGATGCATATGAATACCGAGGATGCACGTTCGATCCAGTTCCTGCGGAGCCAGGTGGGACTGACCTATCGACGAATGGCGGAGTGGTGGTGCCACTCAAAGGGTGTGGGGATGCCCAACAGCGTCCAGGAGTTTGGGCAGCTGCTGTGCTGCGAGGCCGAGGCGACCCTGGGATACACGAGCGGTGCATTCGACTCGATGATGCGTGAGGACACCTTCGAGGCGTAAAAAGTGCGCGGGGGACCTGTCCAGGCGGGATGAATAGGTTATATTGCTTGTGGAGGCTGGAATGCTCCTGAAGACGAAACACACTGGTGCGATGTTGTGGGACCTCTTCCCTGATGCAAAGGAGATGCTCCGGAGGGGATACGTCGTCGAGACGTTGTCCAGCGGGTGCTTCACCATTCACGAGTCTCGTGAGCGCCTGGGACCTGGGTCGGCGGTGATGTCGACGGGGCGACGGTCGGGTGGTGTGCTTCCCTACGTCGAGGTGCTCTGCCCGAACGGCATCATCGGGTGGGTGTGTCTAGACGACACAGTGCCGTTCTAATAAAAAAGTGCACGAACAGCCTGTCCAGGATGGGTGGATGGGTTATATTGCTAACATAGAATGGAGGCAGGGATGGCACGGACCTGGGGATACGTTATCGCGAACGGTGAGGACTTTGCTAGTTCGGCTGAGGTCTACGAGTTCTTCAAGACCCACGGGGTCGACGCCCTCCTCGACGAGGGTGGCGGTTACTACAAGTACGAGGGGAAGACCGAGCTCGACGCAAACCTTGCCCAGCTGGTCCTGCAGGGGCTTGCCTTTGAGTGCGGGTGGCAGAAGGACGGGACCGTGAGCCGCTTCTTCCTCGAAGATCCAGCATAAAAAAGTTTCAAAAAAGTGAGCCCGCAACCTGTCCCCCTCCTGTGGACAGGGTATATTGCTAACATGAGGGGGGAACACAACATGGCAAACGAATCCACTGAGAACGGCATTATCAAGAAGGGCAAAGGTCCCTACAAGCACCCGGACTTTCCGGAGATGACCGAGGGTGAGCTCCGGTCGAAGGCTGCACAGTTCGACATCGACGCCAACCTGGTGGCTCTCATGTTCCAGGAGCCCTTCTACGCCGATATCCTCCGCTCCCTCCACAAGGAGTCGACCGAGACCATCTCGACGGCCGGCGTCCTGGCGAAGGACGGTGTGCTCAATATGTGGTACAACCCCCTCTTCCTCGGTGCATACGATGGGGTGAAGGTGCGGGGTGTCATGAAGCACGAGGCTCTCCACCTGGTCCTGGAGCACACCACCACCCGCCGGTACCAGCCCCACGATATCTGGAACTGGGCAACCGACCTGGCGATCAATTCGACCCTCAGCGAGGACGAGATGCCTCCCTGCGGCCTGCGCCCCGGCAAGCCCCTCCGCGAGCCCAAGGAGTGGCCGGCAGAGACCACCCAGGAGCAGATCGATCGCTTCAAGCGGATCTCCAAGCTCATCGAGAGCTTCCCCCTCAACCTCGCCTCCGAGGACTACTTCGGTCGACTGATGGAGAACGAGGACGTCCAGCAGCAGCTCGCCGAGAATACCACCTACATCATCGGTGAATCGAACGGCATGGACGACCACGAGGGCTGGGACGGTCTCTCTGACGAGGAGCGGGAGTACATCGCCGGCAAGGCTCGCCAGGCCGTGAAGGAAGCCATGGAGCGCGCGGACTCTAAGAACAGCTGGGGTTCGGTCCCCTCCCACATGCGAGAGGAGATCCGCCGGAAGGTCCGGGGTGAGATCGATTGGAAAGCAGTACTCCGGAACTTCGTCGGTGCAACCCAACGCGCGGATCGATCCACCTCCGTACTTCGAGTGAATAAGAAGTACCCGGGCATTCACGCCGGAAGTACTCGCGACTACCGCCCCACCATCTCCTGCTTCGTCGACCAGAGTGGCTCGGTCGGTGACAGCGAGCTGGAGTTACTCTTCGGTGAGCTGCAGAGCCTCACCAGCCGGGCCGACTTCGTGGTGTATCACTTCGATACTGAGGTGGATAAGGACTCCCGCACCAAGTGGAATAAGGGAAGGATCCAGAAGGCACATCGCACTCGCTGCGGTGGTACCGACTTCAATGCCCCCACCAAGTGGGTGAACGATGGCAAGGAGAAGTGCGAGGCTCTCATCATCCTCACCGATGGCTGCGCCCCCAAGCCGGTACACAGCCGAGTACGGCGCTGCTGGGTGATCACCCCAGGATCGAAGATGGAGTTCCAGCCCGACGCCCGAGACGTGGTGGTGCACCTGAAGAAGCGGATCGCATGAAAAACGTGCAGAAAAGTGCGTGGGGGACCTGTCCAGGTCGTGTGGATAGGGTATATTGCTAACATGAGGGGGGCGGAGAACAAGGGCGGACGGCAAAGAAAAAAGTTGCAAAAAGCCCCTGTCCAACCCACCTCAGACCGGTTATATTAGAAACACCAGCAGCAAGGAGCAAGAAACATGGAAGCCACCACGATGATCGAAGTTATGAAGTCCCTCCCGGCCGAGATGGCGGTCCTCATCCGGGGTCCCCACGGCATCGGCAAGTCGCAGATCGTGAAGGGTCTCGCCACGCAGCTCGGCCTCGATCTCGTCGACGTCCGCGCCTCCACCATGCAGGAGGGCGACGTGGTCGGCTACCCCGACCTCGAATCGATCAAGGCGACCGGCGTCAGCACCTTCGCACTCCCGGCCTGGTTCGTGGCCGCCTGCAAGGAGCCCAAGGTCCTGTTCCTCGACGAGCTGAACCGCGGCCTGGTCGGCGTTCTGAACGGTATGTTCCAGATCATCCTCGACCGCGAGCTTGGCAACGGCCCCGACGGCAAGCCCATGAAGCTCCACCCCGACACCCGCGTGGTGGCCGCGGTGAACAACGGCAGCGAGTACACGGTGAACGAGATGGACCCTGCCCTCCTCGATCGCTTCTGGGTCACCGACCTGAAGCCCACCGCGCAGGAGTGGCTCGCCTGGGCCGCCACGGCCGGCATCTCCGGGGTCATCGTCGACTTCATCCGCAACCACCCCGAGCACCTCCGCCCCACCAAGGAGGTCGAGCCCGGCAAGGTCGCCCCCACCCAACGCAGCTGGGATCGCTTCGATCGCTCCCTCAAGCACGCCGGGGTCAACCTCGAGGAGAGCGGTGGCAATCCCCCCTCGATCCTCTACCCCATGGGCACCGGCTTCGTCGGGGTCGAGGCTTCCAGCGCCTTCCAGGACTTCGTCAAGAACTACCAGAGCGTCCTGGTTGCAGCCGACGTCCTCGATCGCTGGAAGAAGAACGAGGACAAGGTGAAGGCGCTGTCGACCGACCGCCTCATGGCTCTCGTCGAGAAGGTGAAGGCCGAGGTTGCGAAGGAGGACCTCACCCAAAAGCAGGTCGATAGCCTGGTCCTCTTCTTCCGTTCGATCACCGGCGAGCAGCAGATGGCTCTCTACAACGGGGTCCTTGCCTGCGGCAACAACTCCAATCTGGTGAAGTTCCACAAGCAGGTCGGCCAAGAGATCCTCGCGATCATCAACAAGGCACAGGCCGTGAACAAGAAGTAAGGTTCAAGGTCAACTCTGGGTGGTCCGAGCCCACCCCTTGCTGCTGGATCATCGTGAATATGGGTCAAGTTCACCACCCAGAGTTGACTTTCTACCTCCACAATTCATGCCCCACAAGGGGCATCTACAGCTATGCCCCCAGGCGGCTCGACGGCCCTGCAGCCAAGGTATCCATACATCAAGAGTGAATGGGAGCAGCGTGGGGGAAAGCAAAAAAAGTGAGCCCCCAACCTGTCCACCTCCACCCACCGCATTATATTGCTAGAGTAAGGAACAACACGGAGGCAGCAATGGCACGAAAGGCTAAGCAACAACCCATCCTCACCCTCGAGTACGCCCTCGACCAGCTGCGCCTCCCGCGTGTCCAGCCCAAGGACCTGGGCATCACCTACAGGCTCCTGCACGACTGGGACATCACCTCAGAGACGAAGCTCGAGAGGGTCACCCGTCGTGTCAACCCCACGATGTCGAAAGGAGGCGTCACCCAGCGGACCCGCAAGGTGTGGTCGAAGATCTACAATATCGCGCACCCGATGAACACGGACCGCGTCGAGGGCAGCCTCTGGCGCGTGCACTTCTACGCCACGAAGGATGGGGTCGCCAAGCTGGGGCACCCGCGGAAGCCTTCAAAGATGAACAGCTGGTCGCATCCCCTCGAGGACCTGGGCGACATCGGCTGGGTCGCTGCGGCAACTGAGACGGAGGCTCGACAGATCGCCCAGGCGACCTTTGGCCCCATCGCGATGCTGTCCACAGAGTGCATCAACGTGCACCGCGACGGACCCCACGGCCACCTCGCCCAGTCGAAGACGGTGAACGATGCGGTGAAGGCCCTCAGTGCCAAGATCGACGAGAAGCGCGCCCACCTGGAGCTCATCAAGTGGGAGATCGACCAGATGGAGACCCTCATGGCATTCCAGAAGATGCACGGAGAGTAGGACAAAAAGCAAAAAAAGTGAGTGTGTGGCCTGTCCAGGTAGTGTAGACCGGTTATATTAAGAAGGTCAAAAGGGCAATCCCGCCCGGTAATGAGGAGAGAAGATGCGGATCAAGTTCCAGGACACCCCCGACTTCGGCACCGACATCACCACCATCGAGGTCCCTGCCCACCTCAACGAGCGCATCAGCACCGGCATTGAGTGGGTCGACAACGCCTTTGGCGGCGAGGGTCTCACCCCGTCCATGGTCACCCTCTTCGCAGGCGAGGCCGGCGCCGGCAAGACGACCCTCTCCCTCACGATCGCCTCGGCCATGGCTGAGCAGGGCCACCTGGTCGTCTACAACACCGCGGAGGAGAGCCTCCACCAGCTGAAGCGGACCTACAGCCGCCTCAACCTCCGCGGCAGCATGCGGGTTGGCGGTGAGACCCTCGTCCAGGATCTCATTGAGAAGACCGAGGATCTCCGCAAGAAGAATCCCGGCAAGCGAGCCGTGCTCTTCGTCGACAGCCTGCAGTGCCTCGATGACGGCCACTTCGGCAGCGGTCGCATCACCTCGGAGACCGCCACCCGCTCCCTTGAGAAGCTCTGCGAGTGGGCAAAGGAGAACTACACCAACGTGATTGCAATTAACCAAGTGACCAAGGGGGGTAACTTCGCCGGATCGAACAAGCTCCGGCACATGGTGGATGCCATGGCGTTCCTTGGTATCGAGAAGAAGAACGAGGAGCTGATGGGCATGCGTCGATTCGAGGTCCTCAAGAACCGCTTCGGTGGGTGCGGACAGGTTGCATTCCTCCAGTCGGTGAACTCGGGGCTCAAGCTCGTCGCAACCTCGGAGTGAGCCAAAAAAAGTGAGAGCATGGCCTGTCCCCCTCACGGGGGCAGGTTATATTATCTTCACTGGAGGACGGAATGAAAGCGAAGGTCTCAAGTTGCTGGGGCGGCAATTCGACGTATTACTTCCAGGTCGAGGCCCGGGTGGACGGCCGCCACACTCGCTTCCGGGTGGGTTGGGGTGCTGACGAATGGACCCGTAGCGTTGCCACGGAGGCCCTCGACATCCTCGAACGAATGGGCTGCAACCGAAAGAGTGTGAAGTTTATTCACAACTAGCCTGTCCACTTTCCCCCAACAAGTTATATTCTAATCACAATGGAGGCAGCAATGGCTAACGAACGTGTACCCCTTGTCCCGGAAGGCATTGAGTTTTACATGATGGACGACATCCTCAGCTACTTCCCCGAGGGGTTCGCCGATGACTTCTACGACAACTTCCTCACCGACGTGTCCTGGGGCGATGCCTATATGACCCTGGTCGATGCCAATCAGGTTGTGGACAAGCTCCACGCATGTTGGGATGAGGGCAACTACGGCACTGAAGAAGAAAAAGACGGCGTTTTCGAATATATCGGCGACCTCGATGGGGAACTCGTCGCGCTCAACGGGTGATGTATGGCTGCCATCGAGGCTGGCCAAGTGTGCAGGGTGGCAGGCTGGTCGAAGCTTATTGGTGAATGCGGGTTCGGACTCCATCGCTCAGCACCCTTGAGTAGCCACCCCTCTATGGAGTATGGAGACACAGTCCTCGTCCTGGGTGGGTGGCGTACGGGCATCGATGGGTATAGGGTGCACGAGGAGCCTATCGACACAGGTGACATCCAGTTCGTCCACGTCCTCCATTCAAGACTGGGCACTGGGTGGGTGGCAACGTGCTACCTCGAACCGATGGGATAAAAAGTCCCAAAAAGTGAGCGGGAGGCCTGTCCAGGATGTGTGGGGAGGTTATATTGTTTCCATCAAGGGGTGAACGATGACTACAATCAAGGCGGGGCTAGCGTGTAAGGTGACACGTCGGGGTGCGCTCCTCGATGCCGGCGCTCTCGATGGTGCCCTTAAACACTTACGTGACTATCCTCCAGCTGAGCCAGGAGACACAGTCGTTATTCTTGGAGAGTTTCGGACCGCCGGCGACGGATACAAGATGCGAAGTGATGTATACATCGACCTGTACCCGGAACACATCCAGTTCGTCCAGGTCTTACACCCCACCCGGGGCACAGGATGGATATCGACGGGCTACCTCGAACCGATAATGGAATGAAAAAAGTCCCGAAAAAGTGAGCTCCATACCTGTCCACCGTCCCTGGACAGGTTATATTGCTAACATAGAATGGAGGATGGAATGGCTCGACGAAAGGAACTCCCCCTCGACAAGATGCCCCGTGGACACCTCCGGCAGGGCGACATCGTTCGCCTGGGATGGCCGGCAGGGCTCGGAAACGGCCTCTTCCTCGTGCTCGAGATCTACAACCCTAACACCATCAAGGACGTGAAGGTGGTGAGTGTCCGTGAGGGCCTGGGAGGGCAGGTGTGGTACGCCGATAGCACTGGCGCCACCGTGGTGTCCCGGTGAGACTGTTCGAGACCCTCCATCGAATCGAGGTGTTGGTCGGGTCGGGGGAGGGGGACCCGGACCTGGACCCAGACAGAGGGTACGACCTCAAGATGGGTGGGTGGGTTGAGAACGGCGAGGCGGTGGTATACGCTGGGAGGATGAAGGGGTTCTACGGGACGATGTACTACCAGAT
>SXGQ01121684.1_pt1 | contig 11123 bp, 5 predicted proteins | sample 3178371 | NCBI WGS metagenome assembly SXGQ01 (sample SAMN11356859, study PRJNA531348) | freshwater metagenome | isolation source: freshwater sample F1-20 | place: China: Fuxian Lake, Yuxi | collected 2017-12-25 | reverse complement strand
GGGCATGAGCGCTCGGGCGGCGCTCGCCGCCTCGGCAGGAGTCTGGTCGGCCATGGTGCGCGGTGACGATCTCCGATCGCTCGGACGGTGTCAACGGGCAAGGCGTGCCAGGATGCGCGGCGTGTCACCGACGCCTCCGTCGCCCTTCGTCTCGACCGGCAGCCTGCCGCCCGCCGAGCAGGTTCAGCAGTGGGTCGACGACGCGCACGAGCGCTTCCGCGGGCCCGCTGATGGCGCGGTCTCCGACGTCTATCCCGCCCTCGCGCGGATGCCGCCGGACCTGCTCGGGATCTCGGTCGTCGGCACGTCGGGCCGCACGTTCGAAGCGGGCGCCGCCACCCATCCGTTCACGATCATGAGCGTCTCCAAGCCGTTCGTGCTCGCGCTGATCTGCGAGCGCATCGGCGCCGACCAGGCCATCGAGCAGCTCGGCGCCGACGCCACGGGCCTCCCCTTCAACTCCCTCGCCGCGATCGAGCAGCACGGCGGCGTCACGAACCCGATGGTCAACCCCGGCGCGATCGCCACGACGAGCCTCATCCCCGGCTGCGGCGTCGAGGAGCGCTGGGCGTTCCTGCGCGAGGGCCTCGAGTGCTTCGCCGGCCGCGAGCTCGCGCTCGACGACGAGGTCTACACGTGCGCGATGGAGACGAACACGCGCAACCGCAGCATCGCGGCGCTGCTGCAGAGCTACGACGCGCTGTCCGGTGACGCCGACGAGGCGATCGACCTCTACACGCGCCAGTGCTCGCTGCTCGTCACCGCGCACGACCTCGCCGTGATGGGGTCGACGCTCGCCGACGGCGGCGTGCACCCGGTCACCGGCCGGCGGGTCGTCAGCGCCGAGACGTGCCACCACGCGCTCGCGGTGATGCTGACCGCCGGGATGTACGAGACGTCGGGGCGCTGGCTGGCCTCGGTCGGCCTGCCCGCCAAGAGCGGGATCAGCGGCGGCATCGTGACGGTGTCGCCGGGCAAGGGCGCGCTGGCGACGTTCGCGCCGCGGCTCGACGCGGCGGGGAACAGCGTGCAGGGCCAGGAGGTCGCGCGGTATCTGTCGGCGCGGCTGGGGCTGGACCTGCTGCTCTCGGCGCCCGCCGCGCGCGAAGACTGAGGGTCGTCCCCGCGAGCGCGCGGGTTTCCCCGGATGTGCGGCGCTGACGGGGATCGCACGATGTGCGCGTGGCTGCCGACGTGCTGCCCGTCACCACGGGCCTCACCGCCGCCGAGGCCGCGGCACGCCTGGCGGCCGACGGCCCGAACGTGCTGCCCACGCAGCGGCCGCCGTCGGCGGCGCGGCAGATCCTCGCGCAGCTGATCAACGCGTTCGCGATCATGCTCTGGGCGGCGAGCGCCCTGGCGTTCCTCGGGGGGCTGCCCGAGCTGGGCGTGGCGATCATCGTCGTCATCGCCGTCAACGGCGCGTTCTCCTATGTGCAGGAGTACCGGGCCGGCCGCGCCGCCGCACGTCTGCGAGACCTCGTGCCGCGCCGGGCGCGCGTGGTGCCCGACGGGCTGCCGCAGGAGATCCCGTCCGAAGGTCTCGTCGTCGGCGACCTCGTCCTGCTCGAGAGCGGAGACCGGATCTCCGCCGACCTCCGCGCGCTGACAGCGCACGGGCTCTCGGTGGACACCTCGGCCCTCACCGGCGAGAGCGTGCCCGAGTCCACCGGGGACGGCGACGCGGTCCGCGCCGGCACGTTCGTCGTCGAGGGCGACGGGACGGCCGTCGTGACCGCGACCGCGGGGAACACGAGACTCGCGGGGATCGCCGAGCTCACCCGGACGGCGACCCGCCCCGCCGGTCCGCTCGCCGCCGAGCTGAACCGGGTCGTCAGGCGCATCGGTGCGATCGCCGTGGGCGTCGGTGGCGCGTTCTTCGGCCTGGCCCTCCTGCTCGGCACCGACCCGCAGGACGGGTTCCTGTTCGCCATCGGCGTCACCGTCGCCCTGGTGCCGGCGGGGCTGATGCCCACGGTCACGCTCTCGCTCGCGATCGGCGCGCAGCGCATGGCCGAACGCGACGCGCTCGTGCGGCGCCTCGAGTCGGTGGAGACGCTCGGCTCGACGACGTACATCTGCACGGACAAGACCGGCACGCTCACGCAGAACGAGATGGAGGTCGTCGAGGTCTGGACGCCGGTGGGGACGGCGCGCGTCTCCGGACGCGGGTACGAGCCGGAGGCCACCGTCGAGGCCGAGGACGCCACGCTGCCCGCGCTGCGGGACCTCGCGATCACCGCCGTCCGCTGCTCGACGGGCCGGGCGATCCTCGAAGAGGGCCGGTGGATCGCCCACGGCGACCCGATGGAGGCCGCGCTCGACGCCTTCGCGAGGCGGCTCGGTGTGGAGGGGCCCGCACACGCCCATGCCGACGGCGCCGCGCGCCGCTTCCCGTTCGACCCGCGCCGGCGCCGGATGTCGCTGTTCCTCGACGACCGCGTGCTCACGAAGGGCGCGCCGGACTCGGTGCTGCCCCTCTGCGACCCGGCCGTCGCGGCGCGCGCCCACACCATCGTCGATGACCTCGCCGCGCGCGGCCTGCGGATGCTCGCGATCGCCGCGCGGCCGCTCGGCGCAGGCGAGGCGCCACCGGCCACGGCCGAGGACGCCGAGCACCATCTCGAGCTGCTCGGGCTCGTGGGCCTCGAGGACCCGCCGCGGCCGGAGGCGGCCGACGCCATCGCGGGCGCGCGCACCGCCGGCGTGCGGATCGCGATGGTCACGGGCGACCACCCGCAGACCGCCCTCGCCATCGCCCGCGAGGTCGGGCTCACCGATGGCGGCGTCCCGGTTCTCGGGTCCGAGCTGCCCGACGACGAGGACGACCTCGGTGCGCTGCTGGAGCGCGACGGCATCGTCATCGCCCGCGTGTCGCCCGAGCAGAAGCTGCGCATCGCGCGCGCCCTGCGCCGCCGCGGGCATGTGGTCGCCATGACCGGCGACGGGGTGAACGACGGCCCCGCGCTGCAGGAGGCCGACATCGGGATCGCGATGGGACGCTCGGGCACGGACGTCGCGCGGGAGGCGGCGGACCTCGTTCTGCTCGACGACAACTTCGAGACGATCGTCGACGCCATCGCGCAGGGCCGCGCGACGTTCCTGAACATCCGGCGGTTCCTCACGTACCACCTGACGGACAACGTCGCCGAGCTCACGCCCTTCGTGGTGTGGGCGCTCAGCGGAGGGAACATCCCGCTCGCGATCGGCGTGCTTCAGGTCCTGTGTCTGGACATCGGGACCGACGTGGCACCCGCGTCGGCCCTCGGCGCCGAGCCGCCCGGCCGCCGGGCGTTCACCGGCCCGCCCGTCAGCGGGCGCCTGCTGAACCGCTCGGTCCTCCAGCGCTCGTTCGGCGTGCTCGGGCCGACCGAGGCGCTCGTGGAGATGGCCGCGTTCGGCGTGACGCTCGTCGCCGCCGGGTGGAGCCCGGGCGAGACCGCGGAGGACAGCGTGCTCTTCGCGGCGTCCGGCGCGGCGTTCTCCGCGGTGGTCATCGGGCAGGCGGCGAACGCGTTTGCCTGCCGCAGCTCGACCACCGTGCCGTGGCGCCTGGAGCGCCCGCGCAACACGCTCCTCATCGTCGCCGTCGGCACCATGTTCATGCTGCTCGCGTTCTTCCTGTTCGTGCCACCGGTCGCCGACCTCCTCGAGCAGGCCACGCCGACGCTGCTCGGCGGCGCCGTGGCACTGCTCGCCGCGCCCGCCGTGCTGCTCGCCGACGCGGCGGACAAGGCGTGGCGGGCGCGGCGGCGCGCTACCGCCGCAGCGTGAGCTTGCGCGACACGTTCGGGCCGGTGATCGTCAGCGTCACCCGCTTGCTGCGCGCCAGCGACCGCTTCGCCTTCTTGGTGAAGCGCAGGGTCACCACGGCCTTGCCCTGCTTCGCCGTCGCCTTGCCCGTCGCCACGGTCGTCTTGCCGCGCTTGGCCTTCAGCGTGACCTTGCCGGTCACGTTGGTGACCGTGACGCGCACGCCCTTCTTCAGGGCGGTCCGCAGCTTCACCGAGCGGATGGAGAGCTTGGCCTTGTTCTTCGTGGCGTCGGTCCCGCCGCCACCCGGAGGCGTCGCCCCCGCCGCGCGCTCGACCTGCTCGCAGTCGGGTGCGACGACATCGGCCGCGTCAGCGATCACGCGGTCGGTGCCCGGGCCGCACGAGATCGAATCGACCTCGCCGTCGCGCGCCTCGACCGTGTCGTTGCCGGCGACCAGGACGTCGCACGCCATCTCGTTGCAGCGCGACTTGCGGTCGCCTGCGATGGCGTCGCGGCCGGGCCCGCCGACGAGCCGGTCGTCGCCGAACCCGCCCTCCACGGTGTCGTTGCCCGCGCCGCCGTCGACGGTGTCGCCGTTGGCGTCGCCCGCGATGAGGACGTCGTCGCCGCCGAGGCCGAGCAGGGTGCCGGCCGCGCCGGTCTGGGGTGCGACGAACTCGTTGGCCGCAGCGTCGCCCGTGAAGGACCCGGCGGAGCCGGACTTGATGATCTCGACGCCCGCGACGTTGTCGTTCTCGCCGGGGCGACCGTCGTTGGCCTGGCCGTCGAGCGACACCGTGATCGCGGGGGCTCGACCGGCGTCGCCGCTGAAGTTGAAGTCGTCGAGGGTGTCGACGCCCGGCCCGCCGTCGACCACGTCCGTGAACACGCCCTTGTCGGAGTAGGTGTCGCCCGAGACGGTGTCGTTGCCCTCGCCGCCCTGGACCGAGTCGTTGCCCTCGAACCCCTTGACCACGTCGTCTCCCAGGCCGCCATCGAGGACGTCGGCGCGCTCGCCGCCCGTGAGCTTGTCGCTGCCCGCACCCCCCTGCACGGTGGCCTGGCCAGACTCCTCCTCGGCGGTGAACAGATCGTCTCCATCCCCGAGGTCGACGTACAGCGCCCCCGTACCGAAGGCGAGGCCCGTGTCGCGCAGCTGGGCTCGATCGTTGCCGGCCCCGGTGAAGACGCGGACCTGCTGGACGGTGTCGACACAACGAATCGAGGTCCCTCCCACCGGCCCGCAGCCCGTGCCGGCTGTCATCCCGATCGAGTCCCAGACATCGATGACCTGCACACCGCCGGCGTTGGTCGTGACCTTGACCTCGACCCAGTTCTCTTCGCCAGGCGTCAGCTCGGTGATGTCGAGGTACTGGCCGTCGGGGGACACGTTGGCGGTCGCCGCAGAGGCCGGCGCGGCGCCCAGGCCGAGCGCGAGCGCCGCAGACGCGGCGAGGGTGGTGACATGAAGACGGGACATGCCGGCGATGGTGGTCGCCGGCGCGTGTCCTCACATCGGCCGCGGGGACCGCAAGGACACACCATCCGGTGTGCCCGCACACCTCAGCGGTCGGGCTCGAACTCCGCGTGCAGCCGCCCGTCCTGCACGGCCTGGCTGACGGTCTCGTAGTCGCGTTCGTTCTGGTCGGCGTACGCCTCCGCGAACGTGGCCATGGCGCGATCGAACGTGTCGCCCTTGCCCAGGTAGCTCGCGATCGCCACGCCGTCCCCGGCGCGCGCATGCGCGCGTGCGAGCGTGCTGCCGCAGATGCGCGCGTAGGTGGCGAGTGTCTCCTCGTCCATCTGGTCGACGAGCGCCGAGCCCTTCGCGTCCCACAGCTGGCGCACGTAGTAGTGGCGCGTCACACCGTCCACGCCGTCGGTGGTCAGCCAGCCGAGCAGGATGTCGCTCGCGGACTGCATGAGCCGCTGGCCCTGCACGACGCGCTCGCCATGCGTGGCGAACGCGCTCTTCCCGAGGAACGGCTCGAGGACCGAGGGCTGCGCCTCCTTGAGCTGCAGAAACAGCGGGTCGCCGTCGTCGCGGCCGAGCATCAGCGCGATCCACGCTCGCGTGCCGACACTGCCGACGCCGACGACCTTGCGCGCGGCGTCGACGAACCGGAACCGCTCGAGCAGGGCCCGCCGGTCGTTGGTGAGCGTTGCGCGGTAGTCGCGCAGGACCCCGTGCATCTGCTCCGTGACGGCCTCGCGCAGCTCAGGCGGCGCCAGGTCGTGGATCCGGAGGATGCGCGGCGGGTCGTTGCGGATCCGCGGCTCGCCGTCGACGATCTCGGTGAGCTTGTCGAAGGCCCGCAGGCTGTCCTTCGCGCGTGACTTCGCGATGTTCTTCTCCGCGCGCGCGATCGTCTTCGCCGTCGCCTGTGCGCGGGCCTGGGCCAGGATCTCTTCGACGTCCACACGCAGGTACCAGAGGTCAAGGGTCCGCATGCTCGCCACCGCGCGGATGGTCTCGCGGTAGGCCCGGCCGACCTCCCGGTTGATTCCCTCTCGCTGCTTGGCGCTGAACCGGCGGTCGCGCCCGGCGACCGCGAAGCTCGCGACGAGTCGCTTGACGTCCCACTCGAACGGGCCGGGCAGCGTCTCGTCGAAGTCGTTGAGGTCGAAGACCAGCCTGCGGTCGGGCGCCGCGTAGACGCCGAAGTTCGACAGGTGTGCGTCGCCGCAGAGCTGGGTGGTGAGCCCAGTCTGCGGCTCGCCCGCGAGGTCCGCGGCCATGAGATACGCCGCGCCGCGATAGAAGGTGAACGGGGACGCGAGCATCCGGCCGTAGCGCAGCGGCACGAGGTCCGGGACGCGGCTGGCCGCCTGCTCTTCGAGCAGTGCGACCGGGTCGAAGCGGTCCGCCGCGGGTGACCACGGCCCGTGGCTGCGGCGCGGGACGTTCGCACGCGCCTCTTTGCCCTTGGCCGCGCGCTCGGCGACGGTGAGGTGCTCCACGACGGGCTCGGGCGGCTTCTTGCGGCGGGCGGGCGCCCTGCGCGCCGCGGGCTTGCGGGGGGACGTCTTGCGCGGGGTCGGCATGGGAGAACACTACGCGAGCGCGCGGCACCGACGTGTCGACGAGGCGTCCGCTGACGACTGAGACACTCTTCCCCGGTTAGGATCGGTCCGTGGCGACCCAGACGATCCTCTTCACGGATGCGGTGGCCTCCACGCAGGCGCTCTCCCGTCTGGGTGATGAGCGGTTCGCGGTGGTCCAGGAGACGCATCTGGATCTGCTGCGGGAGGCCATCGCGGCGCACGACGGACGCGAGGTCAAGAGCCTCGGCGACGGGCTGATGGTGGCGTTCTCCGGCGCCATGGAAGCGCTGGGATGCGCGGTGGCGATGCAGCAGGCGATCGACCGCGCGGCACGTCGTGGCGAGGAGAGCCTTCCACTGCGCGTCGGGATCTCCTGTGGCGACGTCAGCGTCGGCGATGACGGCGACGTGCGGGGCACCGCGGTGGTCGAGGCCGCGCGCCTGTGCGATGCGGCGGTCGGCGGCCAGATCCTGGCCAACGATCTCGTGCGGGCGCTCGCCGGCTCGCGCGGCGGTCACGTGTTCACGTCGCTCGGCGGTGTGGAGCTCAAGGGCCTGCCCGACCCCCTGCCCGTCGTCGAGGTCGGATGGGCGCCGCTGGCCGAGCATGGCGGGGTCGCGCCGGTGCCGCTCCCACCGCGGCTGGCCGCCGAGGTGTCACCGGCGTTCGTGGGGCGCACCGCCGAGGTCGAACGCCTGCTGGAGATCTGGCGCGAGGTCGCCGGCGGCGTGCGGGTCGCGCTGCTCGGCGGCGAGCCGGGCGCCGGGAAGACGACCCTGGCGCGCGAGATGGCCGTCAGGGCGCATGACGAGGGCGCGCTCGTGCTGTTCGGCCGCGTCGACGAGGACCTCGCCGTCGCCTATCGGCCGTTCGCCGAAGCGCTGCGCCACTACCTCACCAGCGTCGACGAGGTCACCCGCTCCCGGGTGCTCGCCCTGCGCGGCGGGGTGCTGACCCGGCTCGTGCCCGAGCTCGTCGACGAGCCGGTCCAGGGCCAGATCGAGTCGTGGACGCTCTTTGAAGCACTCGTGGACTGGCTGGCCGAAGAGGCGACCCGCCGCTCGGCCGTCCTCGTCCTCGACGACCTCCACTGGGCGGCCAGGCCGACGCTCATGGCCACGATGCATCTCGTCCGCAGCGAACGACTCTCGCGGCTGCTCATCATCGCGACGTACCGCGACACTGAAGTCGACCGCAGGCACCCGCTTGCCGAGATGCTCGCCGACCTGCACCGCGTCGACGGCGTCGAGCGCATCCCGGTGCGCGGTCTGGACGCGGACGGCGTCGCGGCGTTCGTGCAGGCCGCCGGCGGCGACGATCTCGACGAGCACGCCCGCGAGTTTGCCGCCCACCTGGCCGAACAGACCCAGGGCAACCCGTTCTTCGTCGGCCAGGTGCTGCGCCATCGTGCCGAGACCGGCGCCGGCGGGGAGTTCGTCGTCCCCGAGGGCATCCGCGACGTCGTCGGCCGGCGCATCTCGCGCCTCTCCGAACGGGCCGGGCAGCTGTTGACCGTCGCCGCGGTCGCCGGCCCCGAGTTCGACACCGCGATCGTCGCCGACGTCGCCGCACAGCCCACGGTGCAGGCGCTCGACGGGTTCGACGAGGCGCTCGCCGCACGCCTCGTCCTGGAGACCGACACGCCGGGACGCCTGCGCTTCACCCACGCGCTCGTTCGGCAGACCCTCGAGGACGAGCTCTCGACCATGCGCCGGCTGCACCTGCATCAGCAGCTGGGCCTCGAGCTCGAGCGACGCTTTGGCGAGGCGGACACCGCCGTCGCCGAACGCGCCCATCACTTCACCGAAGCCGCGCCCCTCGGCGAAGGCGCGCGCGCCGCCCGCTACGCCGAGCGCGCCGCGGTCCAGGCCCTTGACCGCGCCGCACCGGACCAGGCAGCCGACCTCCTCGACCACGCCCTCGACGTCCTGCCGCCGGAGAGCGACCCCGACGGGCGCGACCGCAACCGCCTCTACGAATTGCGCGCGCACTGCTGCTTGACCATCTGGGACATGGACCGCATGCCCGCCGTCTGCGCACGCTGGTTCGCCCACGGCCGGGACTGCGACGACGCGATCGCCCAGATCCGGTCCGCGTCCTTCTGGCTGTACGCCTTCGTCGCCCGCCCACCCGACCCGGAGGCCGCAGCGGCGTTCGCGAGCACGCTGCTCGTCGACGTCGACACGCTGGACTTCCGCGGTCGTCGCTGCATCTCGAGTCTCGGGACCTGGCAGGACCTCGACGCCGCCGGCCTGCGTGCGTGGCAGCTGAGCCTGACGGCCCAGATGTGGGCCCTGGAGCTTCCGCTCGAGACCATCAGCCCGCAGCTGGCGCACAGCTCGCCCATGGAGCTCGCCGACCACGCGCTCGAGCAGATGGAGCGCAGCCAGGTCCCGGACGAGGCGGAGCTCTGGTGGGGCCGCGCGTGGGTGCTCGCCGCCGACCCCGACGCCGAAGCGCAGCTGGACGCCAGCCGGCGAGCGCTGCGCCTGGGCCTCACGCGCAACGGCGGAGGAGCCGCCCAGCGCGGGGTCGCACTCGCCCGCCTGGGGCGGCTCGACGAGGTGCGCGAGAGCGCAGAGGAGATGCTCCGCACGGCGCAGCGGACGCGTGATCTCCTCGGGACGGCGCAGGCGCACTGGCTGCTGGCGATGGAGGCCCTGACCCGGGGCCGACACGACGAGGCCGGATCCGCGAACCAGCAGGCACTCGCCGTGCGCCCCGACGATGTCGCGATCCAGCTCGCCTGCGGCTTCCTGGAGGTCGGGCGACTCCTCGCCGCGGGCCATGCCGATCAGGCACGTCCGATCGCCGACCTCCTCGACGCGAGCCCCGCGTTTGACGCCTCACATCTCGTCGGCGCCGTCGCAGCTGCCCAGGGGGACCTCGCCACGGTGCGTGCCGTCCTCGACGCGTGGCGGGAACGTGGCCACCTGCCGCCCGCCAACTGGGCCCGCTCCGCGCGCCTCTGGGGTCTCGCCGAATGCGCGCACGCCGCCGGCGACCGGATCGCCGCCAAGCGCCTCTACGACGCCCTGCTCCCCTACGACGGGCAGCTCCTCGTCTTCCTCACGTCGCTGATCCCGGCGAGTGCGGCCTTCACGCTCGGCCTCTTGGCCGACACGCTGGACGACCGGGGGCAGGCCGGGGCACACTTCGCCGCCGCGCTCGAGTTCGAGGACCGGATCGGCGCCGTGACCCTTGCGACGAGAACGCGGGCCGCGGCCACCCGACTCGATGGCCGCTTCGCCCGACGCCCGAAGGTCACCGACTAGCGACGCTCCCCGCGCGTTGGCCGTGACCGCCCGGGTGGGCCGCACGCACGAGGTCGTGCGCACGCGGCCCACCGAGGACGCAGCAGCTCAGAGCTGCGTGACCACGCACTTCGTCTCGAGGTAGTTGTTCAGAGCCTCGCCGCCCATCTCGCGGCCCCAGCCGCTCTCCTTGGAGCCCCCGACCGGCAGCGCCGCGTCGAAGACGTTGTAGCAATTGACCCACACCGTGCCGGCGCGGATCGCGCGGGCCGTGGCGTGCGCCTTGGAGATGTCACGCGTCCACACGCCGGCCGCCAGGCCGAAGGACGTCTCGTTGGCGATCGGGGCGATCTCCGACGCGTCCTTGAACGGCTTGGCCACGACGACCGGGCCGAAGATCTCCTCGGCCTCGACCTTCATGTCCGGGGTCGTCTCGGTCAGGACGGTCGGGGCCATGAAGTAGCCCTGCTCGCCGACCCGCTTGCCGCCCGCGACCGCGCACGCGCCCTCGGCGGCGCCCGCGTCGAGGAAGCCGGTCACCCGGTCGAGCTGCTCCTGGCTGACGAGCGGGCCCATGTCCGTGTCCGCCTCGAAGCCCGACCCGACCTTCATGCCCTTCGCGATGTCGCTGATCCCCTGGAGCACCTCGTCGTAGACGTCGTGCTCGACGAACAGCCGCGAGCCGGCCGCGCAGCACTGGCCGTGGTTGAAGAAGATCGACATCGCCGCGCCGGGGATCGTCGTCTCCAGATCGGAGTCGGCGTAGACGACGTTCGGCGACTTGCCGCCGAGCTCCAGAGTGAGCTTCTTCAGGTTGCTCGTGCCGGCGGCGCCGACGATGAGCTTGCCGACCTCGGTCGACCCGGTGAACGCGACCTTGTCGACGTCGCCGTGCGCGGCCAGCGCCGCACCCGCCTCGCCGAAGCCGGTGACGATGTTCACGACACCCGGCGGGATGCCGGCCTCGAGGATGAGCTCGCCGAGGCGCAGTGAGCTCAGCGGGGTCTGCTCGGCGGGCTTGAGGATGATCGTGCAGCCCTCGGCCAGCGCCGGGCCGAGCTTCAACGC